>Ga0081455_10003045_pt1 | contig 19523 bp, 17 predicted proteins | sample TabmetS3T2R1_FD_70207 | JGI IMG/M metagenome (GOLD analysis project Ga0081455, IMG submission 70207) | Tabebuia heterophylla rhizosphere microbial communities from the University of Puerto Rico - S3T2R1 | ecosystem: Host-associated > Plants > Roots > Rhizosphere ... | reverse complement strand
TTCTATGCCGCAGTGTTGCATGACGTCGCATCGTGCAAACCGCTGATCCTGTTCTCAACCGAAGGCGGCATGGACATCGAGGAAATCGCTGCGGCAAGGCCGGACGCGATCCGCCGGATGCAGGTCGAGGTCGATCATCTCCGGAGTCAAAAAGATTTCGCTGCCATGCTTTCCGGGGTCGATCTTGGGACCGCGGCGACGCAAATCACGGCAATTCTGGAAAGGCTCTACGCCGCCTACCGCACGTACGACGCTGAACTCCTGGAAATCAATCCACTGGCGCTGCTGGCCGACGGTCGCGTGGTCGCGCTCGACTGCAAATTTGTGCTCGACGACGCGTCGGCATACCGGCAGCCCGAGCTCGCCAAAGCCGGTGCTGCCGGGATCATGACTCCGCTTGAGAAGCGCGGGGCCGCGCATGGCCTCAAGCTCATCCAGCTCGATGGCAATGTTGGCGTGCTCGCGAACGGCGCCGGACTGACCATGACCACGATGGATGTGATCAGACATTTTGGCGGTCGTCCGGCAAACTTTCTTGAAATCGGCGGCGAGGCCTACACCAAATCCGAAATTGCGCTCGATCTCGTGCTGTCCAATCCGGGCGTGAAAAGCCTGGTGGTCAACTTCTGCGGCGCTTTTGCGCGCACCGACGTGATGGCGGAGGGCGTCGTCAAGGCCTGGCATAAACTCAAGCCGAAGGTGCCGGTGTTCTTTTCCATCCATGGGACGGGCGAGGAAGAGGCGGTGGCTCTGGTGCGCGGCCAACTCGGCATCGAGCCCTACGAATTCATGGAAGATGCCATCCGCGCGGCGGTGAAGGCTGCGCAATGATCGTTCGCAAGAAAGATCGCGTTGTCGTGCTCGGCATCACCGGCAAGCAGGGCACCTTCTGGACCGAGAAGATGATCGCGTATGGCACCAACGTGGTGGCGGGTGTCAATCCGAAGCGCGCAGGCGAAACGCATGTCGGCATACCGATTTGTGCGTCGACCGCCGAAGCGGTTGAAAAGCACGGCGGCGAGGTCGGGGTCATGTTCATTCCGCCGCCCATGGCGAAAGACGCAGCCGTTTCAGCGGCGCAGGCCGGGATCAAGCTGCTGGTGGTGCTGACCGAGCACATTCCTGCGCAGGATGTCATGGAGATCCATGTTGCCGCCGCCGCATTCGGCACCCGCATTGTCGGCCCCAACACCGCAGGCCTGGTGACTCCGGGTGAGTGCTTTACCGGCATCATGCCCGCTTTCGTTCCCAGCGTGTTCAAAGCGGGCCGTGTCGGCGTGATTTCGCGCAGCGGGAGCCTCGGCACGCTGATCTGCCTCAACCTCACGCGCGCCGGTCTGGGCCAGTCGGCCTTTATCGGCATCGGCGGCGATCCGATGCTGGGCACAACGACCCGCGACGCCCTCGAAACATTCGACAGGCACGCCGGCACCGACTCCGTTGTGATCGTCGGAGAAATAGGGGGCGCGATGGAGGAGAACGCCGCCGACTACGCGAAGCGAATGACCAAGCCGATGGTTGCTTTCATCGCAGGCGCCGCCGCCCCGCCGGGCAAGAAAATGGGTCATGCCGGCGCGATCGTCACCGGCAATGCCGGAAGTTACGCGTCGAAGCGTCAGGCGCTGGAAGCCGCCGGTGTTACCGTTGTCGACACCCCCTCGCAAATTGCGGAAGCCGTGGGGGCGGGTCTCAAGGCTCGCCGCACCGGCAGTGCCGTGGCCCTGAGCGAATAACAAGGAGCCCGCGTGTCAGCAGAAGAAATGAAAGCCTTTCGGCCGTCGATGGCCACGGCGACTGCGCTGGCACCCGGCGTTATCCTGTCGGCGATCGTCGCCGCCATCGGTTATATCGCGGCGCCATACGTTGCCCGGGTTATTCCAATCCCAAGCATGGTGATCGCGCTGGTCGTCGGCATCGCGCTCAATCCGCTCGCGGCAGGCCCAGCCGTACAACCCGGCATGAACTTCTGCGTAAAAACGCTGCTGCGTTGGGCGGTAGCGCTGTTGGGATTGCGTGTCGGGCTCGGCGATATCGCGGCGCTCGGCGCCGAGACCGCAATCCTTATCGTCATTGCCATGGTTGCGACGGTCGCCTCGGGTTTTATCTTCGCGCGCTGGAGCGGTCAGGCGCCGGGTTTTGGCGCGCTGGTCGGGGCCGGAACAGCGGTCTGCGGCGCGTCTGCAACGCTGGCGACGTCGACCGTCGTGCCTGAGTACAAAGGCAAAAAAGCCGACATTGCTTTTGTGGTCGTCGCAGTGAACGCGCTGGCGACCCTTACGATGCTGTTATATCCCTCGCTTTGCATTTTGATCGGCTTCGACGCGCAGACAACCGGAGTGATGCTGGGCGCTACCATACACGACGTCGCCCAGGTGGTCGGTGCAGGCTATGCGGTGTCTGAGCCGGTCGGAAATACAGCTGTGATCGTCAAGTTGTTCCGGGTGTTTCTGCTGCTGCCCGTGGTGCTCGGCGTCGGCTGGTATTTCACCCGCCTGGGTGTTCGACACGGCGAGGCGCAGGTACCGGTACCGGTGTTCGCGATCGTCTTCCTGTTGCTGTGCATGGTGAACAGCGCGATGTCGCTGATGCCGTCGATGGTGCCGATCTACACGCCGATCAAAGGCATACTGGTCGAAGTGTCGACCTGGGGTCTTCTGCTCGCCATCGGTGCGCTCGGGCTCGGCACTTCCGTGAAAACGATTATCGGCCTCGGCTGGCGACACATTACTACCGCGCTCGGCGCCACCGCCGTCATCTTCATAATTGTAACCGGCGGTTTATTGTTGCTGAAACTGGTGTGAGGAGGCGAGGGGTGCGACTTGGTAAGACCAAGCGTCTTTAGTCCAGAGAGATCACCCCATTACGTGCTTTAGTCCGCTAACTTCAAAAAAAGCAAATGTTGGCTCGAACTGAATGTCCGCTGGCAGCCCCATTCGCCGACATGACGGCGTGATTAGGCCGCCTTACACGGTCAGACTCACCAGCCCCATCGTAAGCATAAAGAACAAGGCAATTCGCCGGACAGTCAGCTCAGCAAGCTTGCCGAACAGCTTTCCTCCGACCCAGGTCCCGGACAGATACGGGATACAAAGCAGGAGTGCTGAAACGGCGAGTGACCCGGTCGCGGCGCCCGCCACGACAAGCATCACAAGGCCGATCACCGAAATCGCGGTAACGAAAACGGTCAAATTGGCGCGTGTCACCGCCTGCGGGTCAGGACCGGACAGCAGGTAAAGGATCACAGGCGGAGCGCCGACGCTCGTTGAGCCGAGCAGCACGCCGACGATGCCACCGAGCACTACGGATGTCAGTGGCCGCTGCGATCCGGAATAGCGCAGACCGGCCAGCAAGCCGAGACTGAACACGACAACCACAGCGGCGATGACTTTGCGCGCGATAAATGGATCCAGCGTGATGAGCAGATATCCGCCGATCGGAACAGTGAAGCATGCGGGAATTGTGAGATAGAGGAGGATGCGTTTGTTGATCTTCGGCCAGGCATCGGGAAACATCACGAGCGCGGCGGCCGTTTCCAGGATAAGTGCCGTCACCACCGTTGGCACCGGTCCAATAAGCATGCTCAGCGGCGGGGCCATAAGCATGGCCCCGCCAAATCCTGTAATGCCCCGCATAAATCCCGCGAGGGTGACGATAACGATCACCGCCAATTCATTCGTGCTCATTGCCAGCCCCGACAATGCGAGCAGCTCATGGCGTCATCGATTCAAGCCTGAATTCACGTCACTGCCAGGCCGAGGATGTTGCGCGCTTCCTTCGGACTTGCGGCGTGGCGACCATATTGTCCGCACAGATTACGCAATCGTTCTACCAGCTCTGCATTGCTTTTCGCGAGGCGATCGCGGTCAAACTTGATATTGTCTTCAAGGCCTGTACGCACATGCCCTCCGAGTGCGAGTGTCCACTCGTTGATCTCGAGCTGGTGACGCCCGATGCCGGCGGCTGCCCAGGTGGCATCGGGCATGATGTCCTTGAGCTCCGACACCAGAAACTCCAGCACCTTGCGCCGTGCCGGCAGGGCATTCGGAATGCCCATGACGAATTGCAGGTGCAACGGCTTTCTGATCAGTCCGCGCTCGGCGAGATCGCGCGCGTTATAAAGCATCGCGAGATCGAACACCTCAATCTCGGGCTTTACGCCGAACTCAAGCATCGAGCGGGCGAGGTCATCCACCAGGTCGGGCGGATTCTCGTAGATCTGCTTGGGAAAATTGACCGAGCCGGTTGCGAGAGAAGCCATGTCAGGTTTGAGATAAAGCGCGCGCCCTCGCTCGTTCTGGCTGCGCCCGCGGCCTCCGGTAGAGAACTGAATGATCATCCCCGGGCAGTGCTTTTTCACGCCCTCCTGCACCAACGCGAACAACTCCGGATCGGATGACGGACTTTCATCCTTGTTGCGCACATGTATGTGCACCAGCGCCGCGCCGGCCTCATATGCTTCGTGTGTCGACTCGATCTGTTCGGCCGGTGTCACGGGCACTGCAGGGGTCTGCGCCTTTCGCGGCAGCGCGCCGGTGATTGCACAGGTAATGATAGTCGGTTGCGTCAATTTATCCGCTCCTCGATGAGGCCGGGTCGGCGCCGGCTGAAATAAAATGATTTGATGTCGGACCGCAACGTTATCTCTTTTAACAGCGTTTCAAGCGGCGTTGATGCCAGCGGATATTCGGTTTTGATCGGACCTGCTGCTTTCAGGGCTTTGTACTCGTTGTCCGTATAGTATGCGGCAAGCAGCAGGTCGTCATCGGAACGGAACGGTCCGCGTTCACGCCGCACGCGTTTAATGCCCGGCTCAAGTAGATCGCCGGGGCGCGCCTTGATGGGTTCTGCACCGTTGGTGATGCGGTCGTAAATGTCGGGATCGATCGGTCCGGCAATTTCGCCGTAGTAACCCATGACGTACTTGCGAACCTCGTCGGGGACCGTCGCATAGCGTTCCTTGCCCATGACATTAAGAACGGCCTGGGTCATGACGAATTGCGCAAAGGGACTGACGATAATCGGGTAACCCAATTCGCGGCGCACCGTCGCCGCCTCTTCAAGGATTTGCGGCAATTTGTTGGAAATGCCAAGTGTAGTGAGTTGCGATTTCAGATTCGAGATCATGCCTCCCGGCATCTGGTGCTCATAATGAAAGGAATCATGCTCGAGAATGTGTCCGACCGGCTTGTTTTCGCGGGTGGCTATGTAACGTAAGCGCTCGGCTACTTGCTCGACTAACGTGCGGTCGATGCCGGTTCGGTAGCGGCGACGATGAATGTTGTCGATGAATGTCTCGGTCGCCGGATGCGAGGCGCCATTGGCGAGCGTCGAGGTGGCAGTATGCACGACGTCAACACCGAGTTCGATCGCCTGTACCGCTACATAAGGTGCAAGTCCGGTCAGACAATGTGAATGCAGTTGCAGCGGCAACGTTCCGCAGGCTGCCTTCGCTACTGGAATAAGCGTTTCCGCGCGCTCCGGCGTGAGCAATCCGCTCGGGTCCTTGAGAAAAATCGCATCCGCCCCGAGTGCCCTCAACTCCCTGATCTTGCGCGCGTAATAGTCGTCGCTATGGACCGGACTTAACGTGTAGACCACGCCGGCATCGACATAGAGACCGGCCTTTTTTCCCGCTCGCACCGGTACTTCCATGTTGCGGACATCATTCAGCGCGTCATACGGCGTGTGATAACGAATACCATTGGCGTAGATCCGCTCGGCGGTTAGCGCGACGATATCGTCGGGAAAGAATTCGAAGGTGAACAGGCTTTGGCCGCGCGTCATCACGATCAGCGGTGTCTCCTTGACCCACGAGCTGACGATACGCATGCGCTCCCACGGGTCTTCGCGAAGGTAGCGCACACAGACATCGAACACCGCTCCACCGACCAGGTCGATAGCTTCGAATCCCGCTTTATCGAGCATAGGTGCGATCTGCGACATCATTGCCGTCGTCATTCGGGTCGCCCAGAGGCATTGATGCGCATCGCGCAAGGTCACGTCGATCAGCGAAATCCTGCGCGTCATGCCGGCATCTCCTGCTCCACCCAGCGCGTATGGGCGGTGCCGTCGATAAAGCGTTCGCTATCAAGCAATCGGGCGTGAAACGGAATCGTCGTGTGAACACCCGAGACGCGGAAACGGGCCAGCGCCGAGGCCGATGTTGTCAACACTTCTGCGCGGCTGTCGCCGCTGATGATGAGCTTGCCGAGCAGCGAGTCATAATATGGCGGGACCGAATAAGAAGCATACACGTGACTGTCCAGGCGTATGCCTTGTCCGTTCGGCGGCGACCATGACGACACTACGCCCGGCGACGGCCGAAACCCGTTGCGCGGATCCTCCGCATTGATGCGGAACTCGATTGCGCACCGCCCATTGGGCGGCGCCGGCTGCCGGAACGAAATCGGCTCGCCGGCCGCGACGCGGAGCTGTTCGGCCACCAGATCGACGCCAAAGACTTCCTCCGTCACCGGATGCTCGACCTGAATTCTCGTATTCATCTCGATGAAGTACCAACGGCCACTGTCGGGGTCGAAGATGAACTCGATGGTGCCGGCGCCCTCGTATTTCAGATTGCGGATGAGCGCGAGGGCAGCTTCCGCCATCTCCCGCCGTACGTCTGCAGGCAGCACGGGCGACGGGGCCTCTTCAACAAGCTTTTGATGCCGGCGCTGGATGCTGCAATCGCGCTCCCACAAATGCACGGCATTGCCGTGTTTATCCCCGAAGACCTGGATCTCGATGTGCCTCACTTTCGGGAAAAAGCGTTCGAGATAGATCTCCGGGTTGCCGAACGCCGCCGCGGCTTCGGCCGAGGCCTGGGCGAAGAGAGCGCCAAACTCGCCCATGCTCGCGGCAATTCGCATTCCGCGGCCGCCACCGCCGCCCGCGGCTTTTAGCAGCAACGGGAAGCCGATGTCCGCGGCAACCTTCGACGCCACTTCGACATCGGTAAATCCCTGCAGCGGACCGGGCACAACGGGGACGCCGTTGTGCCCGGCGATCCGTCGCGCTTCGACCTTATCGCCCATCGCGCTGATTGCTTCCGGGGTGGGCCCGACAAAAGTGAGCCTCTCTTCGCAGCAGCTAGCGGCGAATGCGCTTTTCTCCGACAGGAATCCGTAGCCCGGATAAATCGCGTCGCAGCCGGTACCGCGCGCCGCCTCGATGAGTCCGGCGGCGTTTAAATAGCTCAGCGCCGGCGGCGGCGGCCCGATGCAGATGCTGCGATCAGCGGCCCAGACATGTGGAGAATTGCGGTCTGCCTCGGAATAAACCGCCACCGATTGCAGGCCCAACTTGCGGCAGGCGCGCACGGCCCGGAGCGCAATCTCTCCGCGGTTGGCGACGAGCACCCGTTGCACCGGCTTCGCCTCTTGGTTGCAGGCTCTGTCCTAACTCTGGCAGAACAAAAAATCATCTTGCAACACTCTTTTTTTCAGTTTTTGATAATTAAGATGACGTTGACCCCAAATGCCGGGAGACTGCAGGGACCTGCTGTCTCGTCCAGATCGCGGGGATCCGGCGGTCCCTCGCCGGCTCCTGAGACCCTCCACGGCGGACCCGCACTCAAGGTTTTCGCGGTCCTGGAAACCATCGCCTCGCAACAGCGGCCGCTGGCGATCTCGGAACTGGCGGCGCTCCTGCAGGTGCCGAAGCCGACCATGCACCGCATCGTGCGGCAGCTCGATACGGAAGGCCTGCTGCAACGCGAGCCGGACCGGCGCGTTTACGGGCCGGGTCCGCGGTTGCTCAATTTTGCGCTTGGCGCCGTGCAATCCTCGATGCGGTCGGCTCCACGCCACGCCGTGCTGGAAGCGCTGTCGGCAAAGGTCGGCGAGACCTGCAACTTCGGAATGATGTCGGGCAATGCCATTCTCTATCTCGACCGCGTCGAAGCCTCCTGGCCTTTCGGGCTGAAATTCGAGTCGGGCTCGCGCGTGCCGCTGCACTGCACGGCGGTCGGCAAACTTTTACTCAGTGCGCAGCCGCGACGCCGCCGTGACGAATTGATACGTGCAACACCGCTGCCGCGCTACACTGAGAACACAATCACCGATCCGGACGCACTGCACCGCCAACTCGATGAAATTCGTAAGCGCGGTTACTCCATCGACAACCAGGAATTTCTCGCAGGCGTGGTCTGCCTTGCGGTGCCGGTACGCGACAGCAAGGGCATGATCTGCGCCGGCCTCGCGATTTCCGCTCCTCATGCGCGCATGTCGGTGGCCGAGTCCATCAATCACCTTCCCGTCCTGTTGGCGGCGGCCGACCAACTCGCCACTCATCTGGGACAGGACTAGGTACCCTGCGGGGCAAACAAATGGGACTGAGCTATGATGAGGTCAGCCAGATTATCAAACTCATCGATGGCAGTTCCTGCGATGAGTTCATTCTCGAAACCGAGGACATCAAGCTCGTCGTTCGCCGCCGCGGCGCCGACGGAGCCGGTGCGATTGACGCCGCCCAGGACAGCGGCACGATTTTCGCGGGATCGCCCTCGAGGCAACAGCCGGCACACTCGCGACAGCAGCCTGCATCCGTTTCATCGCCGCATGTTGTTTCGGCCCCGATGGTCGGCACCTTTTACCGTTCGCCGTCTCCCGGGGCTCCACCCTTCGTCGAGATCGGCAGCAAAGTAAAAAAGGGAGATCCAATCTGCATCATCGAGGTGATGAAACTATTCACCACCATTCACGCGGAATGGAGCGGCACGGTGAAGGAGATCGGCGCCGAAAACGCGGAGCTCGTGGAATATGGCCAAATGCTCTTCGTCATCGCTCCGGAGTGAATGCGAAACGTGAGACCAGGAAGTGAAATTGAGGGAGAAACTCGGCCTTAAACAGTGAACGATCAAGAGACCGGCACAAAGCCGCATGGGCCGTCGGCCGACCGGTCAATGATTTCGACCATCGACCGCAGCGAAGACCGCGAAGAGCGGCGCGCTGCCAAACAGGGAGGACGCTTATGATGGCTCGGACTTTGCTTCGCTGCCTGGTCGCCTTCGTGGCGATCGGAACGGCAGCTCTCACAAATGCTCCTGCGCGGGCGCAAAATCCCATCATTCCGATGCTGATCTGCCCGTTCGGCTGTGGCAATACCGAAGGCTACGCCGTGCTCGGTAACCTCATGGCGCGCGGCAACGAACCAGTAACTCTCGCGCCGCAAGAAACGCCCGGTTACATGTACAATGTCCGTGCGATGGCCGAAGAGCGCCGGTGGAAGAACACTGTATTCGGCACCGAAGACACAATCGTCTTGCTCGCGCCGCATGGCGGCAAGCCAGAGATCAAGGAATTCCTGCCGGAGCCGATCACCGTTCCGTTCAAGCTTCTGTTCGGCGAGGCATTCTGGGGCCAAGGCAAGTTCTTCGTCAGCCAGGATCCGAATATCAAGACGCCGGCGGATCTGAAGGGAAAGCGCATTGCGCTTGGCCTGCGCACGCAGAGCGACTTCGGTTTCTTCGCGCGTCTGATCCTCGAATACGGCTACGACGTGACGCCGAAGAACGCCGACATCCGCCACGTGACGCCTGACACAGCAGTGCAGCAGGTCATCGACGGCGCTGCCGATGCGGCGGTCGTCGCATTCGGCACCAACCCAACCTACACCCAGTGGAATATCGGCGGCCCGCTGCGCAAGCTCGAAGCGGCCGGCAAGCCGATCAACTACATCGGTGTGGACAAGGCCGCCATCGACAAGGTCAACGAAAAGTGGGGCACTGGATTCCTGATCCATGAGATTCCAAAAGGGACACTGCCGAAGCAGGAAAAACCGTTCGTGTCCGCTCTCAACCGCGGCTACATCGCGGCAAATCCGAACCTCTCGGACGACGTGGCGTATGGGCTTGTGAAGGCCGTCGCCAAATACGGACCCGAGATGGGCAAGCTCAACGCGCTGTGGACCCTGTGGTCGCCGGAAATGATGCTTCATGGTCTGGCCGAGGACAACGTGCATCCGGGCGCCAAGAAGGCGTACGTCGAACTCGGCTGGTGGGACCAGCACAAGAAGTATCCTCCGGTCGTCTTTCAGAAGAACTAGCCCTCTGGCACGGCCGGTGTGAATGAGCACCGGCCGTACTCCATGGCATTTGGCTTTCGGGGAGGAGCGCTGTGAATCGCTCGCTGATGCTCACACGTAGTGCCTGCAACAGCCTGTTCTGGTTGTTCGGGATTGGCCTGAGCGTGTATCTCGCCGCGGCCTGTTTCGGTTACGTCTCCAACTCCTCCGAGCACTACTCGAATTTCATTTTCGGCGTTGTAGGCATGTCCGGATTCCACGCGATCAATGAGATCATCGACCGCCACTTCACTCCCTCGGGACGCCACGACCCTTGGTTCTGGGTTTACTTCTCGCTCGCCGTGATCAGCACGTTGGCGGCGCTTGCCTCCGCCGGATACGTCCGTCTTTATGCGGTTCACCTTGAAACGACACAGCCTTTTTTCGGACGGTTCGACTTCAATGTCGGGCTTGTCTTTCTTTGCTCGATTCTCGCGCTGAACTGGTTTCACTGGGGCGGCCTGCTCACCATCATCATCGCGGGGTCGGTTCTGTACTTCTTCTACGGATACCTCATCCCCTATCCTCTGCTCGCGACACCGGAATACGACCCCGAGTTCGTCATGAACTATATGGGCCTTGGCACGAATGAAGGCCTATTCTGGTTCGCCCGCGAGGCAGCCGACAGTGTTTGGTTCCTTGTCTTGTTCGCCGGCGCGCTGATGTCGATCGGCAGCCTGCGCATGATACTCGAGGTCGGCAAGGCCGCCGGCAATCGCATCTCGGGCGGCGCAGCGTTTCCTGCACTGATTGGCAGCGGCATCGTCGCCTCGATCATGGGCACCGCAGTCTCGAACGTAGTGCTGACGGGCCGGCTGACAATTCCGATGATGAAGGCGAAGGGCTATAGCCCTTCAATGGCGGGTGCGATTGAGGCGACCGCCGGCACGGCAGGACAGATCATGCCGCCAGTGCTCGGACTGGCAGCTTTCATCATCGCTGCGCTCCTCAACATCCCCTACGTGCAGGTGGCACTTGCGGCGGTCATTCCCGGTTTGTTGTATATGACCGGGGTCACGGCGGGTGTCCTCGTCTATGCGCGCCGCCACCGGCTGCCGCGGCTCAGCGAAAAAGTCGATGTCGGGCTCATTCTAAGACTGCTGCCTGGCTTCGCGATCTCGTTCGCGGTCGTGATGTACATGCTCGTCTCCTACTACTCGCCATCATTGGCCGGGCTGGTCGGGATCGTCGTGGCCATGTTCATCGGCCTGTTTCAAGGCCCTGATCGCGTGAAATGGAAAAACGTCGTCTTCGCGTTCAAGGACACGCTAGCGATGGCGGCGATCCTCTCCCTGTTATTGATCGCCATTGGCCCTCTCGGCCAGGCTTTCTTGACCACGAACCTGGCTAATCGCCTTGGCACGATCGCCGTGCTCTTGCTACCCGACTCGCAGATTCTGATGCTGATCGGCGCGGCGGCACTGGCCCTGATACTGGGTCTTGGTCTGCCTACGCCTGTCGCCTACATCGTCACCGCGCTGGCCCTGGTACCGTTTCTGCAGCAGCTCGGCGTCGAACCGCTGACAGCGCACTTTTTCGTCTTCTACTTCGCGGTCTACTCGGCGCTCACGCCGCCGGTCGCGGTCGCTTCGCTCGCCGCAGCAAAGATCGCACGCGCGGACATCAGCCAGACCACTTGGGATTCGCAGAAGCTCATGCTCACCACGTTCGTGATCCCGTTCGCGTTTGTCTACTACCCGTCGCTGATGAGCTTCCCAAACCTGTCCTGGAATGTGCTCATTCCCATCGTCACCTGTCTGTTGTTGCAATGGACCGTGTCGATCGCCTGCTACGGGCATTTCCTGCGTGACCAGTCCCACTCCGAGCGCTGGGGCTGGGGCCTTGTGTCCTTCGCGGGCTACGCCGGGCTCTGCACGCATGGGAGCACATGGAATCTCATCTTCGTGGCGCTGATGCTCATGATGGGCGGCTACGTCTACTTCACTCGCGACAAGGTCATCGAGGCTGCCGAGCGCGAACGTCAACGCGTCAAAAGACAGGCTGTGCCCGATCCTGGTCTGCCGCTCGAAGGACGCTATGAGTAACGGAAAGATAGGTAGACACATGAAACCCAATCTTACCGACCCCGGCAAAGTCATTATCACCATCGCGACCACCGGCGGCCTGCACGGGAGAGAATCCAATCCGGCATTGCCCGAGCAACCGAAGGACATCATCCGGAATTTCCACGATTGCTATAACGCCGGCGCGACCGTTGCCCACATGCATGTGCGCGACAAGCGCGGCGTGACGACGGCCGATCTCGATGTCTATGGCGAGGTAATCGAGGGCGTGATGTCGCAATGCCCGGGCATGATCACGCAAGTCGGCAACGGCATCGGATTGCGTTATGAGAACCCAAAAGCGGAAGGTGAGCCGTTCTCGCTGGAAGAGCGGATGAACCTGCTTAACATTCGACCGCAACCGGATCAGCTCACGCTCAACCTCGGTACCTTCCATTTCGAACACAAAAACACTGAATTTCTGTTTCCCAACTCGAAAAAATGGAACGCCGAATTTGTAGCCGGTTGCAAGAAACGCAGTATTCGCAACGAACTCGAGGTCTATGACCTCAGTCACATACAGAATGCCATCGACCTGATGGAACGCGGCGCGCTTGAGCCGCCGCTACATTTCAGTTTCGTGCTCGGCATCAAGGGAGGCATTCCGGCGACACCGGCGAATCTACTTGCCATGCTCGATGCCATTCCGGACGGCTCATCCTGGCAGGTGGTCAGCATCGGTAAATATCAACTGCCATTAAGTACGATGGCCCTCGCTTTAGGCGGCAACATCCGGGTTGGCATGGAAGACAATGTTTATTTCAGCCACGGGGTGCTGGCGGTGAGCAACGCACAGCTGGTCGAACGCGCTGCCCGCATTGTGCGCGAGCTGGGTCGCGAGATTGCGACCCCTGAGGAGGCGCGCGAACTGATGCATCTTGGGCCAACACCGCAGCGACCGCCATCGGCCGCGCGCGCATCATGACGAAGGCGCCTAAGCGCGATATGGCCGTAGATACCAAATGAGTTACTTTGAAATCGCGATGCGATCGAAATGGATCTCAATCTAAAAGATCGCGTCGCGATTGTTACCGGCGGCGCCGCCGGCATCGGTGAGGCAATCGCCCGCTCGCTTTCTGCGGAAGGCTGCTCGATTTGCATTCTTGACCGAAACGCCGACGCTGCAAACAAGATCGCTTCCGCTATCGCGCAGAGCGGAACGCCGGCTCGCGCTGCCGCCGCCGATGTCGCTGATGCTGACGCGGTTGCGCACGAATTTGGGCAATTCGCAGCTGCTTTTGGTCGCATCGACATTCTGGTGAATGCAGCCGGTCTGCTTTCGACCGGTCCCGCCGCTGACTTACCCGCACCTGAGTGGCAGAAGTTGAGCGATGTCAACTTGTCGGGCGTGCTTTATTGCACGCAGGCCGCGATTCCGGTCATGCGTCGGCAGCGCTATGGGCGCATCATCAATATTGCCTCGGTTGCTGCAATGCGCGGTGGCGGAACGGTCGGCAACGCTCTTTACGGTGCAACCAAAGCCGGTGTTGTGGCCTTGACCATGGGATTCGCCCGCGAGCTTGGTCCGCACGGCATCACCGTCAATGCCGTCGCGCCCGCCATTGCCGACACGGCGATGACGCGCACGGTCCTCACCGACGAGGTGCGGACGAAAGTATTGGAGCGAATTCCGCTCCGACGCTTGACTACCCCGGTCGATGTTGCGGACCTGGCTGTGTTTCTCGCGTCCGCGCGCGCGAGCTTCATCTCCGGCGCCGTCATTCCTGTAGACGGTGGCATTCTGACTACGTAGCGAGATAGCAGAATGCGTTGTCGAGGTTTGCGCAACTAGCGGCCGTTTGTCGCAGCGGCAAGACATAACACGACCGAGCAATCGATCGAAGACAGTTGCCCATACTCGAACGCTGGAAGGTGACGAATGTTTGGCCCTTGATCAGGTTTGTCGAGCCGGTACGATAGTTTTGGCGAAGCTTGAAAATGTAGATCGGCATTGTGACAAAAAAAATTGAGCAAGCGAAAAAAGAATCGGCGTCTCGTGATCATGAAGAGCGTTTGGCCAAGCTCGAACGTGAATTGCGGGCGAGTGAGGAGCGGTGGCAGGCGATAGTCGCGAACCCGTTCATGGGTATTACGGTTCTCGACAGAAACCAATATTTCGTAGCGGCCAATTCGACCTATCAAGCCATGGTCGGTTACACGGAAGACGAACTCAGAAAGCTGACGCCGTTAGATATCACTCCGCCGATTGATCGGGAGATCAACAGGGCACTCTTCAAGGAGCTTCAACAGGATGTGCGCCAGCACTACGAGCTGACAAAGCGGCTTCAGCGTAAAGATGGCGAACTGATCTGGATCCAGTTGTATGTTTTTGGAATTCCGGATCGTGGTTCGGTCGGCATGACGGTTGATATCACCGAAAAAATGCGTGCTCAGCATGCCCTGCAGGTCGCCCACGAGGAGCTTGCACGCTCGGCACACGTGAGCCGAATGGGCGCGATGACTGCGTCAATTGCTCACGAGATCAATCAACCGCTGGGCGCCATTGTTGCAAATGCCGGCGCGGGCCTGCGCTGGCTGGCACGAACCCCGCCCGACCTTGCCGAGGCGCGGGAAAGCATTGAGCAGATTGTTCGCGAGGGACAACGCGCGGCCGACGTGGTCCAGAGCGTGCGATCGATGTTCAAATCCCGGGATTTGGAGCATGTGCCCATTAATTTGAATCGCCTCATCGACCAGGTACTCGCGCTGGTTCAGGGAACGCTTGAAAGAAAAGGGGTTGTCGTTCGCACCGACCTGGATGAAACGCCTGCGTCCGTGACGGGCAATCCGGTACAGATTCAGCAGGTCCTTTTCAACCTTGTGAGCAATGCCATCGAGGCGATGGATTCCGTCGCCGAACGTGTGATTTCGATCAAGACCGAAATAGAAGAAAGTGGCGACGTACAGGTCACCGTTGAAGATTCCGGCAGCGGCATCGATCCGAAAAATATGGATCGGATCTTTGATTCGTTTTTCACGACCAAGCTGAACGGTATGGGAATGGGTCTGTCGATTTGCCGGTCAATCATCGAATCTCACGGCGGTCGATTGTGGGCCGCCTCTGGCTCCTCCCGCGGAGCGATCTTTCGGTTCACATTGCCGGCTGAGTAAAAAAACACGTCGCGGTGACGAGGCGGCAAAAGCCCTTGGCCGCCGGGGAAAGCGACCAAGGGCCGTGGGGACGGGCAAAGTAGGGGACGGATTGCCCGCTTGTTGCGTGAGTTGTGATCGGATTTGGGCCGTTGCAACGACCCGCAGCGAGCCGGACACTGAAATTTAAAAAGCGCCAAGGGGCTTAAAACGGACAGAGCCGATACTATATAGCCGCACCCCTCCGGGGCGTGTCATGGCCGTCTAGTTGGCCCAGCCCATTTTTTGCTGCCAGCGTCTGATTACGCCAATGGGGAATTCATGCACCGCGACGCCGGTCCGCCGACACGCCTCCGGCCACATTTCAAGCAGCATCTTGTCCCGCTGAAACAGTTCAATTTCGGAAACGCCAGCAGTTTCGGAACCTGGCCATTTCTCTGCTGCCATTTTCAAAAGCTCTATGAGCGGAACGATATCAAATTCATGCTGCGAGCAATTGGAGGTCCGCTCCGTTGCTTCCAAAAACATCACGCCAATTTCTGTATAGGTCCTCCAGATGGAGCGACAGCGTCTCTGCCTCCCATCAATCAGCAGGTCGAATTGATAGGGAATGCCATAGGTTGTCGAAAATTGCAGGCGCACCCCTTGTGATGACAAGTCGCGGACGGCGCATTCGAGCTTGGGGCTATTGTCACTGACAAGTATCGCTGCGTTTTTGCAAACGCGTTGGCGACGCTGCGTTCTTCGTTCTCCCAGGTCGTGCATTGCGAGTCACTCACAGAAATTCCGACAATTGAACTTAAATAAGGGACAAAACTGGCGAATGCTTTAACCTCAATCCGCAAAGAAACGGGCTCGCTGAAAGTAAGCGTTAATCACGCAGGCTTTGCGGGTACCGCGAAAGGTCTCCCAACGGCGCAGCGTATCTGCGGGCTCGCGCAAGCTCTTTGGATTTCGCATCGAGAGCTCACGCGGCGCTGCGGCGTGCGACTATTGCGGCGGCGGCAGCGGAACGGCCTCGTTCTGGCCGGTCAACAGCGGCGTGATGCGTCGCATGGTCACGCGGCGGTTTGCCCGTTCCGGTCCCTCCGTCGGGACCTTCAGGTACTGCTCGCCATAACCTTGAGTCGTCAGATTTTCTGCGGGGACTCCGAACTGCTGGCTGAGCACTAGCGCCACCGATTCCGCGCGACGATCAGAAAGTGACAGGTTGTCAACGTCGGAGCCGACGGCGTCGGTGTGCCCTTCCACCAGAAAAACTTCGCTTGGATTTGTCGCAATGGCGCGATTGATGCCATCGGCAATCACGGCGAGGCGGTCGACCTGGTCGGGCGTAACTTCCCACGAGCCGGTGTCGAACGTGACCGTGTCGAGGTCGATGCGCGGCATGCGCTCGCGTAAGGTCGGACTGTAGCGGACCTCGTCGAGCGTATAGCGTCGATCGATATGGTCTACGGGCGCGGCCCAAAGCGCGTAGTAGATATCGCCCGGGCGGGCATATTGGGCATCGACGATGTAACGCTCGCGGGGAATTCGGATCACCGGAGGGGGCAAAGTCACGAAATAGCCGCCCACCGCCGGCGGGCCACTGTAACGGTTGTCAATGATGATGATCTCGCGTCCGTCCAGCCCGCGCCTGTAGCGGCGCAGCAGACGGCCGCTCTCATCGGTCACGGTATAGATGCGCGAACCGTCTGCGCGCTCGAACACGGTAACCGTGTCGCGGCCGTGGCGCTCAACATGGGCGTTGCGCGCCTGCCAGCGGAAGCGATCGGTCTCGTTGTGGCGAACGATGGTGCGTCCGTTTTCGCGGATGATGACGCGGCCGGGTTCCTGAATCACGACGCGGTCGCCTTCGCGCACTTCACGGCGGGAGTTCCGCACATCATCGAGCCGGCGCGCATTATCCTGCGCCGGCGGCGGGACAAAGGCGCGTTGCGCCTCTGCCGTCGGCGATCCGGGCGCCGGGGGCGGGGGCTGCAAGGCCGAGGGAGGAATTGCGGGTGTTCCAACCGGTTGTTGTGGTGAGGCCGGGCGAGGCGGCTGCGCGCTTGGCGGCGGCTGCACCTGACGTTGTTGCGGAGGTCCTGCCGGCTGTCCCGGCGGCTGCGTGCCCGGAGGTGGTTGCACCTGTTGTTGCGCCGGTGCGGGCGGCTGCTGCGCCGGCGGTTGCACGCTCGGCGGCGGTTGCACCTGACGCTGTTGCGGCGCTCCCGGCGGCTGCGCGGTCGCAGGCGGTTGCTGCCCCGGCGGCTGCGCGCCGGGAGGTGGTTGGACCTGACGCTGCTGCGGAGGTGTAGGCGGCTGCTGCCCTGGAGGATGCGCGCTCGGAGGTGGTTGGACCTGACGCTGCTGTGGAGCTGTGGGCGGCTGCTGCCCCGGCGGCTGCGCACCGGGAGGTGGTTGCACCTGACGTTGTTGCGGCGACGGCTGTGCGCCCGGAGGCGGTTGCACCTGACGCTGCTGCGGAGGTGCAGGCGGCTGCTGCCCTGGAGGCTGCGCGCCCGGAGGTGGTTGCACTTGACGCTGCTGTGGAGGCCCCGGCGGCGGTTGCACCTGACGTTGCTGCGGAGGTCCTGATGGCTGTCCTGGCGGCTGTCCTGGCGGCGGTTGCACACGCTGCTGCGGCCGCGGCTCCGGTTTCTGTTGTTGCGGCTGTGGTCGCGCCGGCTGGCCGGGTCGTTGCGGCTGCTTCTTTTCTTCCTCGGTCTGCGCCGGCGCCTGGGCCACGACGTAGCTTGGGTCGAGAGCCAAGGCGTGGAGGGGCCCCATCAGCATTGCCGACAGCATCGTCCCAGCCAGGAAACGTTCTTTTGCGTTAGACATCAGGACCTGATTTTCACTGCATCGAGAATTAGAACACGAAGTGACCTGAGCACTTTCGCTCTGAATGACATCTGAATGGAATCGGACGTAATTACGGCGAAAACGCTTGCATCAGCGAATGCTGCGCTGGTTCCAATGATATTCCGCGCTTTCCATGTGATTCGTGGGTTCGTTGTCCAATCGAAAATTTTTAATCTCGGCGCAAACATGCATATCCGACCGCTGAACGCCTGATCGGACCTCTGAATATTTACGGTCAATTTACGTTTCGAACCGGCTGGCCGGTCGTACAAACATTTTCAAGGATGGGCGCCAGCAGGAGAGCAAAATCAATGTGGATCATGTTGATTTACGTTTTAATTGTCGCAATCTGCGAATCTGTTGCCGTCGCAATTGGCTTAACCCTGGATCGCGTTTACCCGGCACTCAGTTTGCCGGTTTCGTTATCGCTCTTCTTTGCCATTCTCTGGCTGGCGTGGGTTCTCGCTGTGCGGATGACCGACCCAAAGCGCGCGAAGAGCGCAAAGCACGCGACCTAAATCCCTGGCGACGTCAGGACGGATACCAATCGTTCGGTGGACTTTATCCGTCGTTCTGATCTGCGCAGTCGCCGTGGAGCTAGTTCACGGCGACGCCCGCGTCCTTCAGAACTTTGCCGTAGCGCTCCGTATCACTCTTTATTATCGCGTCGAATTGCTCCGGTGAGTTGGCGGCAGGAATTGAGCCGAACGTGGTCAGCTTTTCAATCATGTCCGGCATTTTCAGCACTTGGGCGATGTCCTGGCTGATCTGAGTCAGGATTGCGGGCGGCGTTCCGGCAGGAGCCAACACCCCGAACCACGATTCATACTTGTAGCCTGGCACCGCGGCCTCCGCGACGGTCGGAACATCTGGCAGTTGGGGCGAGCGCTTGTCGGAATTGATGGCGATGGCGCGAACTTTGCCGGCCTCGCTCAGTTCCTTGGCGTTGGGAATGGGCGCAAAATAAATTTGGACGTCGCCGCGGATCACGGCATTGGTCGCGTCAGGCGCACCCTTGTAGGGAACATGGACAATGTTGATCTTGGCGCCCTGCCTGAAAATCTCGGCCGACAAAAACGAGGTGCTGGCGACACCGGCTGATGAGAAATTCAGCTTTCCCGGCGACTCGTTCGCAAGCGCGACAAAATCCTTCAGCGTCTTGGCCGGAAAATCGACAGGTACGATCGCGACAAGCGGCACCGAAGCGATGACTGTCACCCCGGCGAAATCCTTCACCGGATCGAATTGGATGCCCTTGTTGATGACGCCGGCGATCGTGTGGCCGTTGGACGTCAACATCAGCGTGTAGCCGTCGGGTGCGCTTTTAGCCACGGCCGTCGTCCCGGGAAGACCGGGGCGATTTTCTACGACAACCGATTGCTTCCACATCGCGCCCAGTTTGTCGGCAAGCACCCGGGCAAGACTGTCGGTGATGCTGCCGGCGCCGAACGGGACGATAAC
>Ga0081455_10003044_pt1 | contig 19530 bp, 18 predicted proteins | sample TabmetS3T2R1_FD_70207 | JGI IMG/M metagenome (GOLD analysis project Ga0081455, IMG submission 70207) | Tabebuia heterophylla rhizosphere microbial communities from the University of Puerto Rico - S3T2R1 | ecosystem: Host-associated > Plants > Roots > Rhizosphere ... | reverse complement strand
CGCCGCCGACCACCGCCGCCGACCCGCCCACGCCGGAGCTGGCGCCGGCCGCCGCGCCCGACGAGGCGCCGCCGAGCCCGAGCAGCTTGGCCAGCGTGGCGAGCGGTCCGCTGCCCCCGCTCGGCGACAGCGCCGAAAAGCCCTGCTCGGCGCTCCGGAGCGCGCGCCGGTAGTCGCGGCATCCGGTGCAGTCGCGCATGTGACGCCGCGAGCGCGCGCTGGCGCGCACGCCGCGGCCGTGCGCCTGCACGAGCTCGGCGCGGATCTCGGTGCAGGCGGTGTCGCGTGCCTCACCGGCCTCGACCAGCCCGATCCGCGCGCGCACGAGCAGCGACTTGATCGCGGGGACCGAGGTGCGAAGGGCGTCGGCGAGCTCCGCGTAGGACAGCCCGTCGAGCTCGCGCATGAGCAGCGCGGAGCGCTGCTGCTCGGGCAGGCGCTGGACGTCCTTGACGAGGGCGCGAAGGTCCTCCCGGCGCTCGGTCTCGTCGAACGGATCGCGCAGCGGCGTGCGCGTGAGCTGGTAGACCTCGGCGGCGGGCGGGACCGGACGGCGTAGCTGATCGATGCAGCGGTTGTGCGCGACCCGGTACAGCCACGCGCGCAGCGTCACCGGCCGGTCGTCGTTGCGCAGGGCGCCGTAGGCCCGTAGGAACACGTCCTGCAGGACGTCCTCGGCATCGGAGCGCGAGCCCGAGAGCATCTGCCGCGTGTAGGCGAACAGCCGCTGGCGATAGCGGTCGTGGATCGTCCGGAAGGCGTCGTCGTAGCCCATCCGGAACAGCGCGACGAGCTGATCGTCGCTCCTGAGCCTCAGCAACGGGCCGTGTGCCGAAATGCGACCGAGGCCCGACGGAGCGTGGAGTGCCGAGGCTTCCAAAGCGATCCCCTCTAGCCAACCCTAACGCCCCGTGTCAACGGAAGTTCCGTCTGCAAGTGCATTGACGATCCGGCCGAACACGTCGCGGTCCGCGTTTCGGCCGAAGAACACGTCGAGATGGGTGTAGCCGGGGAGTTCGACGAGCGCGTGCCGGCCGGGCTCGAGGCGGTCCAGCCACCGGTACGAGCGCTCCTGGCCGGCGGGCAGGAAGCAGCGGTTGGCGGAGCCAGCGAGGAACGTCCACCGGGGCCGGTTGACCGGCGGTGCGGCGCCGGCATCGTCGGGAAGCTCCTCGAAGCCGCTGGCCGCGAGCAGGCGGCCCGCCTTCGTGCTGCGCAGCATCTGGCGGAAGAACGAGGTCGGCACGAAGCCGAACTCGCGCGAGATCCAGCGATGCGTTGCCGGATCGAGGTTCGCGTGGTCCCAGAGGATGTTGCCGCCCGCGCCGTAGGTGAAGTTCGCCATCTGGCAGACCGGCTCGTTGCACTCGCGACGCACCGCCCGCGCCACCGCCGCAAGCGCCCGCGCCCGGAACGCCGTCGGGCGCACCGACCACTGCGGGTCGAAGCCCGGGAAGCCGAGCTGCGCGCCCGGCAGCATCGCCTCCATCTTGAGCTTCGACTGCCACGGCACGACCGGGTGAAACGACACGGCGTTCGAGACCACGTCGGTCACCTCCGGGACGAGGCCACCCGCACAGGCCATCGCGAACGACGTCGACCCTTGGCAGTGGACGATCGCCTTGAGGGTCCGGGCGCCGGTCTCGCGCAGGACCGCGGCGATGAGCGCGGGGTGGTCGTAGCGCGCGACCTCGTCGAGCGTGTACTCGCACTCGGGCAGGTCGATCGAGCCACGCCAGTTGCCGACCCACACGTCGTAGCCCGCGTCGACGAGGGCGTCGACGATCGACCGCCTCGTCGGCGCGCCGTAGAAGATCTCCGCGCGGACGCCGGTGCCGTGCGCGAGCAGGACCGGCCCGGCGCTCGGCTCGGCGTCGCCGCGGATGTTGTGGAGCGTGAGCGCGCGGTCGTCCTCGGTGCGCACCCCCACGATCCGCCGCTTGAGCCCCGGCCGCGAGGGGCAGTCGTGCCAGTCGCGCGGCCCGGCCTTCAGGTCGGGGAAGTCGGTCGGCACGCTCGCGCCGCGCGGCCCGAGGTAGACCTGCGCGAGGGAGCGCGAGAAGAACGTCCCGTAGCGCAGCTTGTCGCGCACGCTGCCGCGCATGCCGAGCAGCAGCCGCAGGAACGCGACGCCGGAGACGTGCAGCACGCCGGTCGCCAGCGGCGTGGCGACGTCCTCCTCGTCGCGCCCGACCCACCCCGCGTACAGCCGCGTGAACAGCGTCGTGGTGTCGACCCACGTGTCGCGAAACCAGCTGTCCTCGATGTTCTTGAACCCGGCGAGCGTCACCGGGCGCTCGGCGCGGTCGCGGGCGAAGAGGCGGTAGCGCATCTCGCGCCGCCGCGGGCCGCTGGCCACCACGAGCAGGTTGAACGTGCCGTGCTCGATCTCCATGCGCTCGCCGAGGCCGGCACAGTCGAGCCAGCCGGTGCACGTCGCCTCGTGATCCTCCTCGTCGAGGAACCGGTCGACGTCGTCGACCTGCACGTCGATGCCGAACGCGCACGGCGTGCCCTGCCACCAGCCCTGGTTGTAGTCGTCGGTGTCGAACGACACCCGGCCCTTCATCGTCTCCGACCAGGTCAGCGTGCTCATCGCATCCCCTCCGCGATCCGCTCGGCCAGCGCGGCGATCGTCATGCTCGGGTTGACGCCGACCGGCCCGGGCAGGATCGAGCCGTCGGACACGTAAAGCCCCTCACAGCCGTACACCCTGCCGAACGGGTCGACCACGCCGTCCTCGGCCCGATCCGCCATCGCGCAGCCGCCGAGCGGGTGGGCGCTCACCAGCCGCGCGAACGGGCCGCCCACGCGGACGACCCGCGCACCGAGCGTCGCGCCGAGACGGCGCGCGGTGTCCTCGAGCGCCTCGAAGTACGGCCGTGACGCGGCTCCCGGCCAGCGCAGCACCAGCCGATCGCCGCGCAGCTCCATCCGCCCGCCGGGCACGTCGCGGCCCATGCCCAGCAGCGGCATCATCGCGGCCGACGCGCGCGAGGTCCCGAAGATCTCGCCGGGCGCACGACGCAGCAGCGCGCGCCACAGGTCGCCGGGCAGCTCGACGCCGTGCCACAGCCACTCCGAGAACGCCGGCGCGCCGGCGTCCTGGATGAGGAAGCCGCGCCCGCTCGCCGATTCGGCGTCGGGGACGTGCACGGATGCGGTGATGACCGGGCCGGTCGCCGGATCGAGGTAGCGGTCGGCCTTGCGCAGGAAGAGCAGCAGGTCGCCGTTGCCCGAGAAGCCCCTGCCGAGCCGCCGGCTGAGCGAGGGCAGCGCCGCGCGGTTGCGCAGCAGCAGGCCGGTCGAGCCGAACGTGCCGGCCGCGAGCACCACGCGGTCCGCGCGGACGTCGCGCTCGGGCTCCGCAACCGGGTCCAGCAGGTGGTCCGGGTGGCCGTCGCGGGCGGAGACGTGCTGCCGGTAGCGCACGCGCCACGCGCCGTCCTCGCGATCGAGCGCGTGGACCTCGCAGCACGTGCGGATCCGCGCGCCCGCGTCGACCGCCGCCGACAGGTAGGTGAAGTCGACCGTGTGCTTGGCGCCGTACTGGCAGCCGACGTCGCAGGCGCCGCACAGCCTGCACGTCTCGCGCGCCACGCCGTGGAGGTTGTCGTCCTGGAACGGCTCGCCGGGGCGGTCGCCGAACGCGACTGCCAGCGGCGGGCGCTCCGCCTGCAGGCCTGCGAGCCGCGCCGCGTCGAGCAGCGCGCGCGTCTTCGGCGTGCGGTCCTCCCACGGGTAGCGCTGCGCGTGCTGCATCGCCGCGACGGTGTCGTAGTGGCCGTCGAGCTCGCCCGGCTCGAGCGGCATGCCGTCGGCGGCGAACGTCGCCGGGTCCTTGCGCAGCATGACGTTGGCGTAGATCAGCGAGCCCCCGCCGAGCCCGCTGGCGGTCACCGAGTCGAGGCCGCTGAAGCGGTGGTACTCGAACAGCCCGTAGCGGCCCTGCGACGGCGCCCAGAACGCGCCGCGCCACTGCCGCGGCGTGCGCGGAAAGGCGCCCGGCGGCCACGGCCGGCCACGCTCCAGCACGAGCACCGAGGCGCCTGCCTGCGCGAGGCGGCAGGCGACGACGGAGCCCCCGAACCCCGATCCGACGACGACGACGTCGAAGCGCTCAGCCGGCATCCACCTGCCAGACCACGGGGCGCCGCGGGTCCGGCTCGTAGACGCAGAACGTGCCGGTGCGCACCGTGGTCTCGAGCTCGCGCCCGAGGCTTGAATCCTGGTCGCCGATCCGGCGGATCTCGCGGCGCAGCGCGCGGGTGACGTTCACCCGCGCGCGCTCGGCGGCCGACGCGGCGGGCCGGTCGCGTCCGCCGAGCCCGACCGCGGCGGAGAGCTCCTGGGCGATGAAGTCCATCTCCTCGCGCGCGCGGGCCGCGCGCTCGGGGTCGTTGAACGACTCGGCCTCCTCGATCTCGGCGCGCAGGTCCTCGAGCCGCGAGCGGTACTCCGCCTTGGCCTGCGAATCCAGCGCGGGGCCGGCGTCGCCGGTGCCGGAGCGCACCGAGAGCCCCTCGCCCTCGGCGCTGCGCGCCGGCGCCGTGCCCTCGGCCGCCATCGCGACGTCGACCGCGTGCAGCTCGACGCCCGGGTTCGCGAGCAGCAGCGCCAGATGGCGCATGCCCTTCGCGTCGCGGACGCGCAGCACGCGGCCCTCGTACGCGATCCGCCAGACGTCGCCCTCGCGCACGAGCTCCGCGTTTGCGGGCCCGGTCGCCGGCGCCGGCGCCGGCGCGGCCTCCTCGGGCGGCAGCATCGCGGTGGTGCGTGCCAGGCGCTCGTCGAGTTGCGGCAGGCCCAGGGCCTGGGCGCGCTCGGCGGCCCCGCGCAACAGCTCGCGGGCGCGCGCGACGTCGCCCGGGCCGTCGCGCCGCGCGAGCAGGCGCGCTTCGTCCACGTCGAGGATGGCGAGCATCGGCACGTAGCCGATGCGCTCGCACGCCGCGCGGGCCTGTGCGAGCCGCTGCAACGCCTCGTCGTGCTCGCCGCGCACCGATGTGAGCAGCGCGAGATAGCGCGCCACCGGGCCGGCGAAGATGCCGGTGGGCGTCACGACGTTGCGCTGCGCCCGCGGCTCGAGCAAGTCGATCAGGACGCCGGCGCGGTCGCTGTCCTCGAACGCGTCGCAGAGCTCGGCGAGCAGCGCGACAGCGATCGACCAGACGTTGTCGCGCGGCAGGGTGGCGAAGTCGCGCGCAGCCAGGCGGTCGTACTCCTGGCGCGCCTGTGGCTTGCGGCCGGTGTGGAGGTAGAGCGTTGCCAGCGCCACGCGCCAGGCGGGCATCGCCGGGAGCTGGTCGGCGAACTGGCGCACGGCGTCCTCGAGCTCGCGCAGCCGGCCCTGGCCGAGCCGCAGCCAGAACAGCTGCGCGCCGGCGAGCAGCGGCACGGTCGAGTCCTGCAGGCTCCACCCGAGCGTGATGCCCTCGTCGATGAGCTGCTCGGTGTCGGTCACGCGGCCCGAGATCAGCGCCCGGCGCGCCCGGTGCAGCGGGATGTAGGCGCGGGCGCGCGGGTCGCGCGACTCGGTGGCAATCCGGTCGAGCTCCTCGATCGCCATGTCAGCGCCCGGGACGTCGTCGACCTCGAGCAGGAGGTCGATCTGCCACGAGTGCGCGCGGACCGACAGCTCCGGATCGCCCGCCGCGTCGGCAAGCGCGAACAGTTCCTGCGCCCACGCGAGGCCGCGCTCGGTGGTGTCGGGGCCGTTCGTGGCGATGTGGCCCTGGTCGAGCACATACGCGAGCGTGGGCGGATCGTCGAGGCCGCGGGCGATGCCGAGCGCCTCCTGCACGAGCGCCTCGCGGCGCGCCGTGTCGTCCGAGTAGTAGAGCGCGACCGCCAGCCGCACGAGCAGGCGCGCGCGCAGCGCGCCGCCGTCGGGGCTGATCGCCTGCAGCGCCTCCTCGAGCACCGCGACGAGCTCGTCGTCGACGATGCCGGGCGACAGTCCGAACCCGCCGAGGCTGAGGCCCGCCTTGGCGACCAGCTCGGCGTCGTAGACGCGCCGCCCGAGCTCGATCGCGGCGATGAGCGTGTCGCGGGCCGCGTCGCCGCCGGCCTGCATGAGCGCCTGTCCGCTCGCGAGCAGGAGCTCTCCGCGGCGGTGGTCGTCGGGCTCGGGCAGCATGTCGAGCGCGACGAGCGCGGCGTCGAAGAGGTCCGCGGCGCGCTCGTAGGCCAGCGCGACGAGCGCCTCGTGGCCGGCGCGCTCGGCGTGGTCGAGCGCCTTGCCGGGATCGTGGACGGGCGCGGCCTCGACGAAGTGATAGGCGAGGACCGCTTCGCTCGCCGCCGTCCGCTCGAGCGCCTCGCCGACCGCGGCGTGCAGCCGGGCGCGGCGCGTGGCCGCCACGTCGCCGTAGAGCGTCTCGCGGATGAGGCCGTGGGCGAAGCGGAACGACCCGGCGGGCCCCGGCGCCTCCTCGACGAGCTGCACCGCGAGCGCGTCCTCGAGGCGCTCCAGCAGCACGGCCCTGCGGATACCGGTCGCGCGCTCGAGCGTCGTCAGGTCGAAGTCGCGGCCCTGCACCGATGCGACCTCGAGCGCCTCGCGGACCTCGGGGCGCAGCGGCAGCAGCCGCCGGCGGATCGCGTCGCGCACGCCGTCGGGCAGCGGCAGGCGCAGGCGCTCGTCCTGTGCCCGCTCCAGGCGGCCTTGCTGCGCGACGAGGAGCCGCACGACCTCGTCGGAGTAGAACGGGTTGCCCTCGGTCAGCTCGCGCAGCGAATGCACGAGCTCCGCGGGCGGATCGGCGCCGCTGCGGTGGAGAACCAGCGCCCGCAGGTCGTCGTCGTCGAGGCCGCCGAGATCCAGGCGGCGGCCGAAGCGGGTCAGCTCGCCGAACACGGCCTCGACCTCGGCGCCGCGCCGCGGGCCCGCCTCGTGGTGGGTGGTGAGCACGAGGATGCGCGTCTCGCCGAGGCTGCGGGCGAGGAAGGTGAGCAACAGCAGCGACGGCAGGTCCGCGGTGTGGAGGTCGTCGAGCAGCACGACGAGCGGCTGCTGCGCGGCGGTGTTGCGCAGGAAGACCGAGACGGCGTCGAAGAGCGCGAAGCGGGCCTGCTCGGATTCGAGGTCGCCGGCCTCGGGCAGATCGAGGCGATCGCGCAGCTCCGGCGTCAGTTGCGCGACCCAGCGGGCGCCCGCGCCGAGGTCGTTGCGCAGCTCGTCGTCCGCGCGGTCGGCGCTGACGGCGCGGACGATCTGCACCCACGGCCAGAACGCGGGCGCACCGCCGCCGTCCCACCCGCGCGCCCACGCCACGCGATGCCCGTCCGCGGCCGCAAGCTCGCTCACCGCGACGGCCAGGCGGGTCTTGCCGATGCCCGGCTCGCCGGTGACCAGCACGAGCCCGCCGCGCCCCGACGACGACTCGCCGAGCGCCCCCCGAAGGTCCGCGACCTCCTGTGCGCGCCCGAGCAGCGGAAGCTCGCCCGTCGGGCCTACAGCCTCCGACAAGCTGTGGGTAGTCGCATCCCGCACGCCACCCGGGCACTCTACGCGGGCCGCCCCGCAACGCCTAGGCACGTCCGCTACCGTCGGCGATCGTGCGAGCGACGCCGCTGACGATCCTCAGCCCGATTCCGTGGTGGTGGGCGTGCTGGATCCGCTTCTCCTGGCTGTTCGCCCGCTACATCCCGATGGTGACCCGCCCGCTGCGGGAGCTGTCGTTCATCCATTTCGCGCGCTGGTCGATCATCTGGCGCTGGCCGGCCGACCGCCAGACGCGCCGCGACCGCGCCGCGCCGCGGTCGCTGCTGTTCCTCACGAGCTTCGACGGCTCCGACATCCAGTACATCGAGGCCTTCGTCCGGGTGGTGCCGAAGCAGATCAACGGCCTATACCTGTTCGCGACGGACTTTCCCGGCGCTCGGCGTTTCGAGCCGATCAACCGCTACATCGACGACCACAGCCATCCGGTCGACCACTTCTGGCTCGCGCATCCGGAGGCGTCGACGACGATGGTGCAGCAGGCGCTCGCGCTCCGCGACGCGTTCGCCAAGCTCGAGCCGAGCGTTGACGGCGCCGATGCGCAGACGCTCGCGCGCGAATGGCAGCGGTTCCTCACCCGCACGCAGGGCCTGCTGTGACGGCCGCGTTCATCCTGATGGCGCCGCTGCGTGGCGGCGAGGAGGACAACGCGCGCGCGGCCATCGCGGCGCTGAACGAGCCGTTCGCGCGCGTGCCCGGCACGCACCTTGCCCGGCTCCAGGTCCTGCGACCGCCGCCGCGGCGGTTCCGCGGGCGCACGCGGTACTACCTGCTGCTTGCGGCCGACCACGACGGGGCGCTGGACGAGTGGCTCGCTGCGGCGGCGCGCGAGCTCGACCCTGTGCTGGCGCACTGCGCGTTCTGGCCGGGCGCGGATGACGTCGACGAGGTCGTGCGCTGGGCCAAGGCGCGCCAGCTGCATTCCGGGTTCTGGATCGTGGGCGCGCCGGACGCCACGGTCGAGGAGGTGGGGGAGGCGCTCGCGCTCCGCGCCCGGCTGACGCGTTTCGCTGCCGAGACGGCCGGCCTGAGCGACGACGATCTGCACGCGAGGTGGCCGCCGCGGTGATCGAGGTCGCCGACCTGCAGGGCGGCATCGTGCGCGGCTACGGCTCCAGGTTCCGCGTCGCGCGCCATCTCTTCGCGCGCGTGCGCGACCCCGCCGCCGCCCGCGCGTTCCTCGCCGGCCTCGCCGATCCGGTGACGACCGAGGAGGAGTGGGGCCGCGACCGCCCGGCGACCACGCTCAACGTCGCGCTGTCGTTCCGCGGGCTCACCGCGCTCGGCGTCCCGGACACGACGCTCGACCGCTTCCCCGACGAGTTTCGTTGCGGAATGGAGCACCGGGCCGGCCGCCTTGGCGATCACGCGCCGTCGTGGGACGACGAGCTGCGCGACCTCGAGGTGCTCCTCGTGGTGCACGCCCAGACCGCGGAGGCGCTCGACGACGAGGTCGGGCGCCTGCAGCGGGCGCTCGGCGAGGACGGCAGCGGGCTCGCGCTCGCGCACGTCCAGGACGCCGGGCTGCTCGGGGAACAGCGCGAGCACTTCGGCTTCACCGACGGCTTCTCGCAGCCGGCGATCGAAGGCCTTGCGCGCGAGCAGGTCCGCGGCCAGGGTGTCTACGAGAAGCCGTGGTACCGGCGCCAGGGGAGCTGGCGCGCGATCAAGCCGGGCGAGTTCGTCCTCGGCTACGAGGACGAGGACCGCGGGCTCGCGCCCGCGCCGCCGCCGCCGTTCGATCGCAACGCGACCTTCATGGTGTGGCGCAAGCTCCATCAGGACGTCGCCGCGTTTCGCGCCCAGCTCGCCGACCGGGCGGACCGGCTCGGCGTGCACGAGGAGCTCGTCGCGGCCAAGATCGTGGGCCGCTGGCGCGACGGCAGCCCGCTGGCGCTGCGCCCCGACGAGCCCGACCAGGCGCTGGGCTACGACCGCGAGCGCGCCAACGACTTCCGCTACGGCGACGACCCACTCGGGCTGAGGTGCCCGCGCGGTGCCCACGTGCGGCGCACCAATCCCCGCGACGCCCTGAAATGGGAGAGCCGCCTGAGCGCGCGGCATCGGATCCTGCGCCGCGGCATGCCATACGGGCCGGAGTTGCCGGACGGCGCGCAGGACGACGGCGAGCAGCGCGGGCTGCTCTTCGTCTGCATGCAGGCCTCGATTGCGCGGCAATTCGAGATCGTCCAGTCGCAGTGGTGCAACGACGGCAATGCCTTCCGGCTCGGCCGCGAGCCCGACCCGATCGCCGGCCCAGGCGAGACGACGTTCCTCATCGGCGGTGAGCCCCCACAGCTGGTATCGCCGCTTCAGACCTGCGTGCACTGCCGCGGCGGCGAGTACTTCTTCGTGCCGGGCATCGCGGCGCTGCGCGCGCTGCCGAGCCTGTAGCTCGGCCCCTGGAACACCGTTCAACGCCAAGTCACGCCCAGCGGTCGTACGCACCCCTGGAGCCGATGACCACATGACGAGTCGCGAACACGCCCGCCGCCTGATGCTGATTCTCCTCGCCAGCGAGGGCTCCGCACTCCGCAAGGCCGCGGACGACCGGATGACGCTGCGGCGTGAGCGATTCTCGGGGGGACCCGTCATCGAATTCCAGGGGACCGGAAGCACGGAGGTCTCCGGGGAGGCGCGCGAGCGCGGCAGCGACCGCGGCATCGAGGAGTGGAGGGTGTGGGCCGCTCCCCCGCCGCTCGGGGCCGCGCCCCGCGCGCCATAAGACGTGCCCTGAGCTCGCCCAGGGCTCCATCACTCGGGGCAATGCCCCCAGGTCCAGGGGTGATGGGTGGCGGCGGGCCAGGGTGCGGGGGGCACCACAGGCGCAAGTGGGTCGGGCTATCCGGGGGGACGGCCCGGCCCATCGCCACAGCCAGTCACGAGCTCCGGCCCTCAAGCGCATCCCTCCACGAGGGCCGGAGCCGTGGCAGGCGCCGCAAGGCAGCAGATGTCATGGCACTTGGACCGTCGAACAAGACCAGGCTTGGAGCGTTCATCGTCACCGCGATGCCGGTGACCGCGCTCGCAGTGGCCACCGGCGCCGGGACCGGCGTCGCGCCGCTCGTCTACGCGCCGGTCGCACTGGCGGTCGGCGCGCTGCTCGGCCTGCTGCTCTCGCAGGCGATGGTGCCGGTGTTCGAGCCCGTGGATGACCGCGCCGAACCTCGGAGCTTCGGCGTGCGCGCCCTGCTCTCGCGCGCTGCGCACGAGGCGCGCCCGGGGCTATCGGAGGTCGCGGTCCGCGTCGACGTCACGCCGGCGAAGCTGCGGACCACCGGCGATCCCGAATGCCTGCACCGCGCGCTCTCGGAGCTCATCGTGCATGCGGCGCGCCGCTCACCACCGGGGGCGGTCGTCACGCTGGCCGCGCGCCCGGTTCGGTCGGGCGTGCGCCTCGAGGTCGTCGACGAGGGCGACGGGGACTGCGACACCGGCCTTGCCGGCGCGCGCCGGATCGTCGGGCGCCACGGCGGCGCGCTCCGCGCGGAGCGCGCGCTGCCGCAGGGCTGCCGGGTCGTGGTCGAGCTGCCGGGCGTTTAGCTCGGCGACGCCCTTCGCCTAGCGCAGCGACGCCTGGCGCCCAGCTCAGCGACGCCGGGCGCCTAGCTCAGCGACGCCATGACGTGCTTGACCTGCGTGTAGTCCTCGAGCGCGTACATCGACAGGTCCTTGCCGTAGCCGGACTGCCCGTACCCGCCGTGCGGCATCTCGCTCGCGAGCGGGATGTGATCGTTGATCCAGACGCAGCCGAACCGCAGCGCGTTGGAGACGCGCAGAGCGCGGCCGACGTCGCGCGTCCACACCGAGGCGGCCAGGCCGTACGGCGTGCCGTTGGCCCACTTGATCGCCTCGTCCTCGTCGGTGAACGGCTGGACGGTGATGACCGGGCCGAAGATCTCGCGCTGGATCATCTCGTCGCTCTGCTTGAGGCCGGCGACCACGGTCGGCTCGAGGAAGAAGCCGGGGAGGTCGGGCTCCTTGCCGCCCGTCACGATCTCGGCATTGGCCGGTTTGCGCTCGAGGAAGCCCTCGACGCGCTCGCGCTGGCGCACGGAGTTCAGCGGGCCCAGCGTGGTGTCGGCTGACCGGGTGTCGCCCATGACATAGCCCGCGGCCTCCTTGGCGAGGCCGTTGACGACGTCGTCGAGCACCCCGCTGGCCGCCAGGACGCGCGTCGCGGCGGTGCAGTCCTGGCCGGCGTTGTAGTACCCGGTGCCGGCGATGGTCTCGAGGACCGAGTCGAGGTCGACGTCGTCGAAGACGACGACCGGCGCCTTGCCGCCGAGCTCGAGGTGCACGCGCTTGAGCGTCTTCGCGGCGTGCTCGGCAATCCACTTGCCGGTCTCGACGGAGCCCGTGAGCGACACCATGTCGACGTCGTCGTGCTCGACGAGCGCGGCGCCCGGATCGTTGCCGCCGGCAACGACGTTGAGCACGCCCTTGGGCACGAACTCCGCGGCGAGCTCGGCGAGCTTGAGCGTGCTCAGCGGCGTCGTCGGGGCTGGCTTGAGCACGATCGTGTTGCCGGTGGCGAGCGCCGGGCCGATCTTCCAGACGGCCATCATGATCGGGTAGTTCCACGGCGCGATCTGGCCGACCACGCCGACGGGCTCGCGGCGGATGTACGACGTGTAGCCCTCGAGGTACTCGCCCGCCGCCTTGCCTTCCATGTTTCGCGCGGCGCCGGCGAAGAAGCGCAGGTTGTCGACCATCGCGGGGATCTCGTCGTCCTTGAACGCCTGCAGCGGCTTGCCCGCGTTGGCGGACTCGAGCTCGGCGATCTCGTCGGCGTGCTCCTCGACCGCGTCCGCGAGGCGCAGCAGCGCCAGCGACCGCTCGGCCGGCGTGGTGGTGGCCCAGCCACTGTCGAACGCGGCGCGGGCGGCCTTCACGGCGCGGTCGACGTCCTGCGCGGTCGAGCTCGGCGCCTGGGCGATCTCCTCGCCCGTCGCCGGGTTGTAGACGGGATCCGTGCGCCCCTCGGCAGGATCGACCCAGTCGCCGTCGATGAAGTTCTTCGTGGTCTGCGTCGCGGTGGCCATGACCGCGACCCTACTACTGCAGGTAACGCTCGACCGTGTCTTGGTCGCGCAGCGACGCGTCGTCGGGATCGAGCCCGGCCCGCTCGCGCGCGCGGCGCTGACGCAGCAGGTCCCAGTACTTGTCGAGCTCGACGCGAATGCGCTCCAAACGTGCGTGCTCCTCGGGGCCCAGACCACCGCCTTCGGAGTGCGCCTGCAGCAGCTTGTGCTCCTCGGCGACCAGCTGCTCGATGTGGTTGCTGACGCGCGAGTCGTCCATGGGCCGCAGGCTAACCGATGCGAATAAGCTCCCCGGGCCATGCCGTACTTCAAGGACGCGGAGGACGTGTACGCCAATCTCGGGAGGCTCTTCGAGGACGCCCTCGCCGACGCAGAGCTCGGGCCGCGCTTTCAGTCGACCGACACGGTCGTGCAGTACCGCATGCGCCGCCCGGACTCGCAGCTGACGCTGCGGACGCTCGAGAGCGAGGACCTGCGGGTGGACTTCGGCGTCACGGAGCTGCGGCCCGAAGTGGTCCTCGCCATGGACGCCGACACCGCGCACCGCCTCTGGCTGGGCAGGGTCAACGTCACCGTCGCGCTTGCCCGTGGGCAGATCAGCGCGCGCGGCCCAGTCGCGAAGATCCTCCAGCTCGTCCCGCTCGTGAAGCCGGTGCGTTCGCGCTACGAGTCGCAGCTGCAGGCCGCCGGCCGCGAGGACCTGGCCAAGGCATAACGCGCGCGTACGGGCGGGTAGCCCGAGTGGCGATGAAGCTGCTCGTGCTCGCCACCGATCCCGTCTCCGCCGACGACGTGCGCAGCGCGCTCCCCGACGCCGATCTCGCGCGCGCGGAGGTGCTCGTCGTCTCGCCCGCTGTCAACGAGTCGCCGGTCGCCTTCTGGGTCTCCGACGCCGACGAGGCGATCGCCGACGCCGAGTCGACCGCCGAACAGACCGCCGCGTCACTGCGCGAGCGCGGAGCCCTGGCGCGGGCCACCACCGGCGAGAGCGATCCGCTGGTCGCCCTGGAGGACGCGCTCGCGACCTACCGCGCCGACCGCGTGCTGGTGTTCGCGCGCGCGGACGAGGGCGCCCGCTATCGCGAGGACGACGTGCTCGGCGAAGCGCGCCGGCGCTTCGGCGTGCCGGTCACCGAGGTCGCGCGCTGACCGTCAGCTGCAGCGTCTCGCGCGCGTCGTAGCGCGGGCGCCAGCGCAGCATGCGGCGCGCCTTCGCGGTGTCCATGAGCACCGGGCGGCGCAGGGCCTCGACCCAGGTCGCCTCCTCGGGCAGGAACGGCAGTCGCGCGACGAGCTCGGCGGTGGCGTCGAGCGCGAGCTTGGGCATCGGCACGGTGCGGTAGCCGAGCGCGCTCGCGAGCTCGCCCATGGTGATGACGCCGTGCGCAGCAAGGTTGTAGGCGCCGGGCTCGCCGCGGCCGAGCACGCCGGCGCGCAGGGCCGTCGCGACGTCGTCGTGGTGCACGAGCTGGAAGGTCACGCCGGGATCGGGGAGCACGCCGACCGCCCCGGCGAGCGACGACAGCGGGGCGGGGAGGCGGTCGGGCCAGCGCGCCTGCCCGATGAGCGTCGGCGCATCGGGCCCGGCGACGATGCACGGGCGAAAGACCCAGGCGTCGGTCTCGGCGCCCTCGAGCGCATCGTCGAGGATCGCCTCGACCTCGGCCTTGTGCGCCGCATAGGGGTGGCGCGGATGGCCGAGCGCGGGCACGTCCTCGGTGATCAGGCCGTCGACGTTCTCGGGGAACCCATAGGCGGCGACGGAGCTCGCGTAGACAAGCCGCTGAGCGCCGGCGGCCGCGGCCGCTTCGAAGACGTTGCGCGAGCCCTCGACGTTGACGTGGCGCGTCTCGTCGCCCGCCTTGAGGATCACGAATGCGAGGTGCACCACGACGTCGGCGCCGGTGACGAGATCTTCGACCGACGCGCGGTCGAGCACGTCCCCACGGCGGTACTCGGTGCGCTTCCAGCCGTGCTCCTTCGGGTCGAACGGGCGGCGCGCCATGCCGACGATGCGCCCGACCTCGCGCGAGCGCTCGAGGGCGCGGACGAACGCCCGCCCGATCTCTCCCGTCGGGCCGGTGACCGCGACGGTGAGGCCGGTCATCTAGCCGTTCCGGCGCGACAACCGGTGGGGCTGGAGCACCCAGGCGCCGTGTTCCTCGACGAGGTCGCCGAGGACCTGGACGCTACGCGCGCTCAGGCAGGCGGGTCCGGGCTCGATCGGCGCGCCCACCGGGTCGGACGCGATGCGCACGACGCACGCGTCGCGATCGGCCCGCACGGGGACGCGCACGGCGAATGGGAAGCCGTCGGGCCCCATGAACCCGAGCGCCGCGGCCGCCGGGAGCTCGTCGAGCAGGTCGTCCCACGAGGCGGTCGGCCCGCCTTCGGGCGCCGCGTGCCCGACCTCGGGCTCCTCGTTGTGCGCGGAGCGAACCTCCTCGACGTGCCAGTCGTAGAGCAGCGGTTCGGCGTCCGGGCTCGCGCCGGGCCACGCGTAGACGCGCTCGGGCCGCACGCGGACGCCCTGCGCCGTGCCCTGGATGAGCACCATCCGCTCGTCGTCGCAGAGCAGCAGCGCGACGTGCGGGTCGTGCGCCGCCATCGGCCCGACCTCAATGCAGCCGACGTCCGAACGCAGCGCGGGCGACACGGCCCACGCGAGCGGGTGGCCGCGCTCGTCGATGGTGACCAGCTCCCCGTTGACCGATCGCTCGAAGACCTCGAGGAGCTCTCCCGGAAGCGAGGCGCTCATGACAACTCGATCCTAGTCCTTCGGCGACCGGCGCTCGGCGTGCCGGGGCGACTGCGGCCGGGAGGGCCGCGGCCCCGCGCGCCGCAGCACGCGGCCGGTGCCCCCGCAAGCGCTCGCGCCGCAGCACGCGGCCGGTGCCGCGCAGCCGGTAGCTTCCACTGCATGGCCCCGGCGTGGCCCGCCGTCGACTACGACACGTGGAGCGCGACGTGCGACACGCTCCACGCCCACACGCAGGTCCTCGGCAAGCTCGCCGCGACCCTCGCGCCGCCCGAGCCGCAGCTCCAGCACGCGGCGCTGCGCCTGACGGCGCGGGGCTGGGAGACGCTGGCGATTCCCGCGCCCGACGGGTCGGGTGCGTTCGTCGTCGGGCTCGACCTCCACGCCCACGACGCGCTCGCCGAGCACACGGATGGGCGCGCCGCACGGGTGCCGCTGACGCCGAACCGGCCGGTGGGCGAGGTCACGCGCGACGTGCTCGACGCCGTGAGCGGGCTCGTCGGTCCGGTCGAGATCGACCCGACGCCGCAAGAGGTCACATGGACCGTGCCGCTCGACGAGGACGACGAGCACGCGACCTACGACGCCGAGCAGGTGGGCGCCTACTTCGCCGCCGCGACTCAGGCCGCACTCGTCCTCGCCGCCTTCCGCGCGCCGTACCGAGGCCGCTCGACGCCGGTCAACGCCTGGTGGGGCTCGTTCGATCTCGCGACGAACCTGTTCTCGGGCGAGCCCGCCGACCCGCCGTCCGACGACTTCATCATGCGCAACGCGATGGACGCGCAGGAGGTCGCCGTGGGGTGGTGGCCGGGCGACGGCCGCTACGGCAAGGCGGCGTTCTACGCCTACGCGCACCCGGCTCCGCCCGGCTTCGCCGGCGGCACGCTCCCGCCGGACGCCTCGCGCTGGGACGACGCGCTCGGCGAGTACGTCCTCGACTGGGACGACGTGCGGGCCGCCGACGATCCCCACGCCTTCGCGCTCGGGTTCGCCCGGTCGGCGTTCCAGCACGCGTGCATGGTGTGCGGCTGGGATCCGGCGCTCGCCGGTAGCGCCGAGGGCAAGCCGCCACCCGTCGTATGAGCCGCGTCCCAACGGGTGCCGCGCGAGCGCGCGCGAGGTGTCAGGTGGCGGGGACGGCATGCCAGTCGGGGAGGAGCGGCATCTCGACGCCGGCGTCGCGGCCGACCAGCACCGCCCGCGTGATCGCGTCCGTGCCGTAGCGGTCGCGCACCTCGTCGAGCGTGACGTCGAGCGACTCGTTCGGCGTGCCGTCGAAGGGCAGCGCGAGCTGGAGCGCGCCGGCGCTCGACAGGTTCGTCAGCGTGAGCCCGAGCAGCGTCGCACCGCGGTCGTCGATGGTCGGCAGCTCGGGGGCGAGCAGCTCCCGCGCGGTGGTGAGGATGGTCGCCGTGCGCGCGGTCGCCTGCGGGAACGTGCGCGAGCGCGTCGCGCGCGTGAAGTCGTCGAAGCGCAGCCGCAGCACCACCGTGCGGCACACGCGCTCGGCCGTCCGCAGCCGGCGGGCCAGACGGTCGACGATGCCCATGAGGATCGCGTCGAGATCCGCGTGCGACCGTTTTCGCCGGCCCAGCGCGCGCTGCGACCCCATCGAACGCCGCCTGCGGCCGCGCACCCGGCGTGGATCCCGGTTGTGCGCCAGCGCGTGCAGCTGACGCCCCGCCGCCTGCCCGACGATCGCGACGAGGGTTGACTCGGCGAACCCGGCGATCTCGCCGACCGTCTGGATCCCCGCGCGCCGCAGCTTCTGCGATGTGGACTCGCCGACGCCCCAGAGCCGCTCGATCGCCAGTGGGTGCAGGAACGTGAGCTCCTCCCCGGGTGGCACCACGATCAGCCCATCGGGCTTGGCCACCGCGCTTGCCACTTTCGCGAGGTGCTTCGTCGTTGCCACGCCGACCGTGATCGGCAGCCCGACGCGCTCGCGCACGATCCGCCGCAACCGCACCGCGATCTCCTTCGGTGTTCCCGCGATCCGCTCCATCCCGCGCACGTCGAGGAACGCCTCGTCGATGGAGATGCCCTCGACGAGTGGCGTCGTGTCGCGGAATACCTCGAAGACCGCATCGCTCGCCTCGCTGTAGGCCGACATCCGCGGCTTCACCACCACTGCCTCGGGGCAGAGCCGGCGTGCACGGGCGCCTCCCATCGCCGCGTGCACGCCGAACGCCTTGGCCTCGTAGCTCGCCGCCAGCACCACGCCGCCGCCGACGATGACCGGGCGCCCGCGCAACGACGGATCGTCGCGCTGCTCGACCGACGCAAAGAACGAGTCGAGGTCCGCGTGGAGGATGGTGGCTTCCCGGTACACGAACACATGTTCGCGTGCCGGGCGGACGGAACCCGGCGGTCAGGCGTCGTATCCCGGCTCGCCCGGGAGGACGATCCGCGCGCGCGCGCCGTCGCGGATCACGCGCGGCTGCACAGGCCCGACCTCGCGCTCGCTCGCGTGCTCGAGCAGCGCGTCGGCGCTCGCGAACGCGGCGAGCTGTTCGAGGTGCTTGATCGTCGGAAAGACGAGCTCGATCTCGCCGCGCTCGAACGCGGCGAGCGCCTCGTCGGGAGCGAACCAGCCGTAGTCGACGACCTCCTCGCCATCGATCCGCGCCTCTTGGCCGCCCGGCAGCGCCGCGAGGAAGAAATGCGTGTCAAAGCGCACGACGACCTCGGCGGGCGTGATCCAGCGCGAGAACTTCACGAGCGAACCGGGGTCCTCGATCGCGAGGCCCGCCTCCTCGTGCAGCTCGCGCACGGCGGCCACGCGATGGGCGGCGTCGCCCTCGCCTTCACCGGCGTCGACCGCCCCGCCGGGGAACACCCAGACCCCGCCCATGAAGCGGGCATGCGGTGTGCGCCTGACCAGGAGGACCTCGAGATTCGCGGCGCCGCCGCGCAGCACGATGACCGTCGCCGCTTGGCGCGGCGTGGTCACCTCGCCGGTGAGATTGAGCTCCTCGCCGGGCGGGGGACGGTCATGCGCCACGGCCCGGAAGGGTACCTTTCGCCCCATGAGTGAGACGACGATCGCGCAGAAATGGATCTGCGAGTCCTGCGGGTTCATCTATGACCCGGTCGACGGTGACCCCGACGGCGGCATCCCGCCTGGGACCGCGTTCGACGACATCCCGGACACCTGGTTCTGTCCGGTATGCGGCGCGCGCAAGCGGGACTTCAGCCCCTACGAGGACTAGTCGGGCCCTCACCAGATGGCCAAGAAGCCGCCCCCGGACCGCAAGCGCCCGGACCGCACGCTGGCCACGCGCAAGCTGCTGGCCGCCGCTCGCGGGACGCGGCTCTGCTACGGCGACCCAGTGCACGTCGACGGGCGCACGGTCATCACCGTCGCACGCGTCCGTGCGGCCGGAGGCTTCGGTCAGCGCGGCAGCGGCGGACGGGTCGACGCGGTGCCCGTCGGCTTCATCGAGGTCACGCAAGCCGGAACCCGCTTCGAGCCGATCGGCGGCAGCGCGGCCGGCACGCGCCAGCTCGCGGCGGCCGGCGCGGCGGCCACCGCCCTCGTCGCGGCGGCGATCGTCAAGCGGCCGCGGCGAGCGCTGCCGCGCTCACAGCGGCAGCGATTGCTGCCCCGGTGATCTCCACGAGCCAGCGCAGCTCGCCCGGCTCGATCGACAGCGGCGGCATCAACACGACCGTGTCGCCGAGGGGGCGGATGATCGCGCCTCGGGCGCGGGCCTCGAGCGCGACGCGGTGGCCGATGCGGGCCTCGACGGGGAAGCCCTCGAGCTCGATGCCGACCATGAAGCCGCGCCGGCGCACCTCGCGCACCTCGGCGAGCGGCCCGACGTGCTCGGCGAGCAGGTCGCCGAGCAGCTCGATCTTCGGCTGCAGGCGCTCGAGCGTGCGCTCCTGCTCGAAGATCCGCAGCGTCGCGAGCGCCGCGGCGCACGCGAGCGGGTTGCCCGTGTACGTGTGGCCGTGGAAGAACGTACGGAACTCCTCGTGACGCCCGAGGAAGCCTTCGTACACGCGCTCGGTGGTCAGCGTCGCCGCGAGCGGCAGGTAGCCGCCGGTCAGCCCCTTGGCCACGCACATGAAGTCGGGCGCGACGCCCTCCTGCTCGCAGGCGAACATCGTGCCCGTGCGCCCAAACCCGGTGGCGACCTCGTCGCAGATGAGAAAGACGCCGAACTCGTCGCACAGCTCGCGGACCGCGCGCAGGTAGTCGTCGGGCAGGACATGAA
>Ga0081455_10003043_pt1 | contig 19535 bp, 17 predicted proteins | sample TabmetS3T2R1_FD_70207 | JGI IMG/M metagenome (GOLD analysis project Ga0081455, IMG submission 70207) | Tabebuia heterophylla rhizosphere microbial communities from the University of Puerto Rico - S3T2R1 | ecosystem: Host-associated > Plants > Roots > Rhizosphere ... | reverse complement strand
CCCGTCATTCTACGGCGCGCAGTCCTATGACACTGTGAACCTGATCAACAGCGCAGTGGTGGCGGCGGGCGGTGACCTGTCCAAGAAAGACGTCATGCGCGCGGAGATGCGCAAGGCCAGCTACAAGTCGGTGCGCGGCCCTTACAAGTACAGCAACAATCACTTCCCGATCCAGAACTTCTATCTGCAGGACGTGGTGAAGGACTCCGAGGGCAACCTGACGCTCAAGACGGTGGCGACCATCGTCAAGGACAGCCAGGACAAGTTCCACAGTCGTTGCTCGATGAGGTGGTGAGCACGCAGTCCTTGTAGGGTGGGCAAAGGCGCATTGGCACGGCTTTTCAACGAGTAGGCCTGTCGTGCGCCGTGCCCACCAACGGAGTTAATGCGAGCCGCACGGTCCATGGTGGGCACGGCGCACGAGAGTCCTTGCTGTTGACAATCGTCGTGCACGCGCCTTTGCCCACCCTACAAAACGGGCCTGATCCAATCCCATGCTGCTCTTCCTCGAACAGTGCCTGAACGGACTGCAGTTCGGGCTGCTGCTGTTTCTGCTGGCCGCCGGGCTCACCCTGGTGTTCGGCATTATGGATATGGTGAACCTGGCGCACGGCTCGCTCTACATGGTCGGCGCCTATTTCGCGGCGACCTTCGTGGCGCTGACCGACAGCTTCGTGCTTGGCGCGCTGCTCGCGCTCGGCGCCAGCATCCTGGTCGGGATGGCGGTCGAGGTCGTTGCGATCCGCCGGCTCTACGGGCGCGACCACCTCGATCATGTGCTCGGCACCTTCGGGCTGATCCTGTTCTTCAACGAGGCGGTGCGGATCGTCTGGGGGCCGGCCGGCTTGACGTTGCGGCTGCCGGACTGGCTCAGCACGTCGGTGCGCGTGTTGCCGGGCCTCGACTATCCGACCTATCGCATCGCCATCATCGTCACCGCGCTTGCGGTCGCGCTGTTCCTCTATGTGCTGGTGATGCGCACGCGCATCGGCATGCTGATCCGCGCCGGCGCCTCGAACCGCGAGATGACCGGCGCGCTCGGGGTCAACATCAATCTCCTCTACACGCTGGTGTTCGGGCTCGGCGCCGCGCTCGCGGCGCTTGCCGGGCTGATGCAGGCGCCGATCCAGACCGTGCAGATCGGCATGGGCGAGAACATTCTCATCCTCGCCTTCGTGGTGATCATCATCGGCGGCATCGGCTCGATCCGCGGCGCCTTCGTGGCGGCGATCATGGTCGGCCTCATCGACACGATCGGGCGCGCGTTCCTGCCTGATCTCCTGCGCCTGATGCTGAGCTCGCGCGGCGCCTCCACGGTCGCGCCGGCGCTGTCCTCGATGCTGATCTATCTCTTGATGACGATCGTGCTGGTGGTGCGGCCGGCGGGCCTGTTCCCGGTGGCGAGCAAATGACTGAGCAAATGACCGCTTGGCTCACACCGCGCAATCTGGTCGTCACTGCCCTCCTGATTTTCCTTGCGCTGGTGCCGGCCTATGTGGCGATGACCGGCAACGCGTTCCTGATGACGCTGTTCACGCGCATCGTCATCCTGGCGATCGCAGCCACGAGCCTCAACCTGATCCTCGGCTATGGCGGCATGGTCAGCTTCGGGCACGCCGTCTATCTTGGCGTCGGCGGCTATGCGGTCGGCATTCTGGCCTATGAAGGTGTCGCGTCCGGCTTTGCGCAGTGGCCGGTTGCGATCGCGGCCTCGGCGCTGCTTGCGCTCCTCGTCGGCGCGCTGTCGCTGCGCGCACGCGGCGTCTATTTCATCATGATCACGCTCGCCTTCGCGCAGCTCGTCTATTATTTTGGCGTTGGCCTCGACCGCTACGGCGCCGACGACGGCCTGACCATCTATCGGCGCAGCCAGTTCGCGGACCTGATCAATCTCGGTAACCGCACCGTGTTCTATTATCTCTGCCTGCTGCTGCTTGTAGGCACGATCTATCTGGTCTGGCGGCTGATCAATTCACGCTTCGGGCTGGTGGTGCAGGGGGCGCGCTCGAACGATCGCCGCATGCACGCGATCGGCTTTCCCACCTATCGCTATCGCCTCACCTGTTTCGTCATCGCTGGCGCCATCTGCGGGCTCGCGGGCGCATTGCTCGCCAACCATACCGGCTTCATCAGCCCGGCCACCATGCATTGGACGCGCTCGGGCGATCTCATCGTGATGGTCGTCCTCGGCGGCATGGCATCGTCGTTCGGCCCGCTGATCGGCGCAGTGACGCTCTTGGTGCTGGAGGAATTGCTGCCGGTGCTGATCCGCTTGCTCGCATCCGGCTTCGTGGAACAGCCCGTGGCCGTGCGGGTCTCGGAATACTGGCAGATCGTGCTGGGGCCGCTGTTCCTTCTCGTCGTTCTGTTTGCGCGCGGCGGCATCAACGGACTCCTGGAGAGCATGCGCCGTGGCTGACGCGCTCCTGCGCATCGACGACCTGACCAAGCGCTTTGGCGGTGTGGTGGCCTCCGATGGCATTACGCTCGCTATCCCTCCGGGCGAGCTGCACGCCATCATCGGGCCAAACGGCGCCGGCAAGACCACGCTGATCGGGCAGCTCACCGGTGAGATCGCGCCCGATGCTGGGCGAATCCACTTTGCCGGCCGCGATATCACGGCGCTGCCGGTGCATTTGCGCAGCGCGCTCGGTCTTGCCCGCTCGTTCCAGATCACCTCGCTGTTTCTCGATTTCACCGCGCTCGACAACGTCGCGCTCGCCGTGCAGGCGCACGCCGGCCATTCGTTCCAGTTCTGGCGCAACGCCCGCACTGACCCGGCGCTGCGCGAGCCGGCGCGCGCAGTGTTGGCGCAGGTTGGCCTGGCGCATCGCGCCGAGGAGCTCTGCGCCAATCTCAGTCATGGCGAGCATCGGGCGCTCGAGATCGCCATGGCGCTGGCGACGCGGCCCAGCATGCTGCTGCTCGACGAGCCAATGGCCGGGATGGGTCCCGATGAATCGGCGCGCATGGTGCGCACGCTCAAGGAGCTCAAGAAGTCACTGACGATCCTCCTCATCGAGCACGACATGGAGGCGGTGTTCGCGCTCGCCGACCGCATCACCGTGCTGGTCTATGGCCGCATCATCGCATCCGATGCGCCAACCGCGATCCGGGCCAACGAGGAGGTGCGCAAGGCCTATCTCGGCGCGCCGGATGAGCAGCAGGACGCCCATGGCTAGCTTGCTCGAGCTCGACAGTGTCGAGACCACTTATGGCTTGAGCCAGGTGCTGCACGGCATCTCGCTCGCGATCGCGCCGGGCGAGGTGGTGACGCTCATGGGCCGCAACGGCATGGGCAAGACCACGACCGTGCGCTCGATCATGGGGCTCACGCGCGCGATGGCGGGATCGATCCGCTTCGGCGGGCGCGAGATCCGAACCTTGCCGGCCTATCAGGTGGCGAAGCTCGGCATCGGGCTTGTGCCGGAAGGCCGGCAGGTGTTTCCCAATCTCACCGCGCGCGAGAATCTCGTTGCGACCGCGGCCAATCGTGGCGGCGCCGCCGAGCCGTGGACGCTCACGAAGGTCTGCGAGCTGTTCCCGCGATTGTCCGAGCGCCTCGACGCCATGGCGAACCTTCTTTCCGGCGGCGAGCAGCAAATGCTTGCGATCGGCCGGGCGTTGATGACCAATCCGCGCCTCCTGATCCTGGACGAAGCGACCGAAGGCCTGGCGCCGCTCATTCGCGCCGAGATCTGGCTATGCCTCAGGCGGCTCAAGGCGCAGGGCCTGTCGATCCTGGTGATCGACAAGAACGTCGACGCGCTCATCCGCATCGCCGACCGCCACTACCTGATCGAGCGTGGCCGGGTGGTGTGGAATGGCACGTCTGCAGCGCTCGCGGCGGTTCCGGACGTGCAGCACCGCTATCTCGGTGTGTGAGGGCGAAGGGCCCGAGATCTCCGAAAACGGCTCCGCTTGGCTTCGCGATTGCAGGGGGCAACTCTGCTTTCAGGCCTGATGCAAAATAAAAAGTTGTGCTAGTGGTATTTTGTAACCGTTTAGTAACCGCCATGGTTTCCAATCCATGCACCATGTAAGGGGACTACGGGTATGATGACGGGTAGCAGCAGCGCGGCGTGGTCAGGCGCCGCAACCACCACACCAGCAACAGCACAGCAGGCAGCGAAGCCCAACAACGGCCACGCGCCAGCGCCGGCGACGATCGGTCAGAAGATCCTGCGCGGCGCGACGGTCGCGACCGCGATTGCGATCGGCGCCTCGGGCGGCACATTCAGCGCGCTCGGTTTCCTGCAGTACACGCAACTTGCGCAAGTGACCGAAGCGGCGCCCATGCCCACGCTCGTGGACGAGAACCGCGCCATGTGGAGCGCGGTCATGCAGCTGCAGAATGACATGGCGATTCTCAAATCCAATAACGAGAGTGCCAGCGGCGTCCGCAGCCACAGCAACCCGAGCGGACAGCTCTCCTCGATCTCCGAGCGCTTCGACCGGCTCGAGAAGCGCCTCGACACGCTGGCGACCAAGGACTCCACCGGGTCCGTGCAGGCGCCGGCGCAGCCGACACAGCGACCTAGCGCGGCGGCCGGCTGGTCGGTGCGTGACGTCTATGGCAACACGGCGCTCATCCAGGGTACCCGCAACGGCCCGATCGAAGTGAAGCCGGGCGACAACATTCCGGGTCTCGGCCGCGTTCAATCGATCCAGCAGCAAGCGGACGGCCGCTGGGTCGTGGTCACGTCCCGCGGCAACATCAGCTCGCCACGCTGATCGGCGCCACATTGCCTGTTTCCGCAATGCCCCGCGAAGGCGGGGCATTTTGCGTTGGAACCGATGGCGCAAAGGTGCGGTGGCCTGGGAGGCCAAACCGTGCCAGAGTGTTGCTCCTTCGAGCACAGGAGCACCGCATGGCTGGTCTTGTTCGTCTGTCGATGATGGTGATGCTCGCAGTCGGTATCGCGCTATTTGCGCGCGAGCGCGCACCCGCACAGGAACCGGCCAAGCCAGAAATGCGCGAGAACTGCCCGGGCCTGGTTGCCTCCGGGGCGCCGCGTGTCATTCCAGCGAGCCTGAGACTAGCGCTCAATCCGGACCAGGTCCGCATCACCTATTCAGGGCATTCCACGTTTCTGGTCGAAAGCCCGCAGCTCGTGCGCATCGCCACCGACTACAACGACTATGTACGGCCGATGGTGATCCCCGACGTCGCGACCATGAACCACGCGCACTCGACCCACTACACCGACCGCCCGGACCCGCGCATTCCCCATGTGCTGCGCGGCTGGGGGCCGAGCCCCGAGCAGCCGGCGCGCCACGACGTGCAGGTACGCGACGTGCGCGTGCGCAACGTGCCCACCAACATCCGCGACTGGAGCGGCGGCACCGAGCGGCACGGCAACTCGATCTTCATCTACGAGATGGCAAACATGTGCGTCGCCCATCTCGGCCACCTGCATCACACGCTGACCCAGCAGCAGCTCGACGAGATCGGCCGCATCGACATCGTGTTCGCCCCGGTCGATGGCACCTTGACGCTCGACTCCGAGGGCATGATCGAGGTGCTGCGGTCGATGAAGGCGCAGCTCGTGATCCCGATGCACTTCTTCAGCTCGTTCACGCTGCACCGCTTCCTCGATAGCGCCAAGGCTAGCAAGTGGGACGTCGAGTTCGCCCCGATCCCTTCGACCACGGTCTCGAAGACGACGCTGCCCACGACCACCAAGGTGCTGGTGCTGCCGGGGCGCTAGACGTTCCAATCTACAATGAACGCGCGCGACCACGAGGCCGTCTCGATCGACGAATTCGTCGAGGAGGTGATGGCGCGCGAGACCGACGTGCAGCGCAGGTTGCGCGCGGACACCGCCAAGATTCCCTATGGCGGAATGCAGATCAGCGCAGACGAGGGTGCGCTGCTCGCGTTGCTGGTTCGGCTCACTGGCGCGCACCGCGCGCTCGAGATCGGCACGTTCACGGGCTACAGCGCGCTCACGATCGCCGGCGCGCTGCCGGCTGACGGCAAGCTCATCTGCTGCGACGTGAGCGCCGAGTGGACCAAAATTGCGCGGAAGGCCTGGGCCGATGCCGGGCTTGCGGACAAGATCGAGCTCAAGCTTGCGCCCGCCGAGCGGACGTTGCGCGCCCTGATCAAGGACGGGCAGGCGGGCACCTTTGATTTCGCCTTCATCGATGCTGACAAGGAAGGCACCGATGCCTACTACGAGCTCTGCCTTCAGCTCGTGCGTAAAGGCGGGGTGATTGCCATCGACAATGCGCTTTCCGGCGGCCGCGTCGCCAATCCGCGCACGCGCGATCCCGACGCGCGCGCCATGCGCGCGGTGTGCCTCAAGATCCGCGACGACGCGCGCGTCGACTGTGCGCTGATCAATATTCGCGATGGCGTGCTGTTGGTGCGGGTCCGCTGAGGATCAGGTTGCGAAAAAGCCAGCATAGATCAGCGCAAACAGGATGCAGACCAGCGCCAGACTGGTGAGCAGGACCACCAGCACCGGGCGATCGAGGAAACCCGCACGCGCTTCGACCGGGGACTCGACCGTGCGTCCATGTTCCTTGTGCATCGCGAGCTCCCTGCTGATTCGCTGATGACAACGTTCATCGAAACCCCGCGGTTCCGCCTATCCGGCTGCGCAGAATCGCCCCTATCGGTCAGACCTTCGGCAGTCGTATAACTGCGGCAACAGCGAGCAAGGACCTGTGCCCATGCTGAGCACCGAGCAGAACGACCTCATCACCCGCATCGGTCGCGGAACGCCGGCTGGAACGTTGATGCGGCGCTACTGGCAGCCGGCCGCGCTGGTCGACGAGCTTGCCGGCAACCGCCCGATCAAGCCGGTGCGGCTGCTTGGCGAAAGCCTCGTGCTGTTCCGCGATGAGAAGGGCCGCTATGGCCTCCTTGAGCGCGCATGCCCGCACCGCGGCACTGATCTCGCCTTCGGGCGGCTCGAGAATGGTGGGCTGCGCTGCGCCTTCCATGGCTGGCTGTTCGACGTCACCGGCCAATGCCTGGAGACGCCGGCCGAGCCGGAAGGCAGCCGCATGTGTGCCAACATCCGGCAGACCGCCTATCCGGTGGTCGAGAAGAGCGGCATCCTGTTTGCTTATCTCGGACCGGGCGAGCCGCCGGCGTTCCCGCACTTCGACTGCTTCGTGGCGCCCACGAGCCACACGTTTGCGTTCAAGGGCATGATCGACTGCAACTGGCTGCAGTCGCTCGAGGTCGGCATCGATCCGGCGCACACGTCGTTTCTGCATCGCTTCTTCCACGACGAGGAGCCGGACACCGGCTACGGCAAGCTGTTCCGCGACAAGTCGATCGATTCCGATCTGCCGATGACACGGATCATGCGCGAGCATCCGCGCCCGCAGATCGAGGTCGAGTCGACCGACTACGGCATGCGCATCGCAACGCTGCGCCGGATCAACGACCAGACGACCCACGTGCGCATCACCAATCTGGTGTTTCCGCACGCCTTCGTGATCCCGATGTCGAGCGAGATGACGATCACCCAGTGGCACGTGCCGATCGACGACACGCGCCACTACTGGTACGCGATCTTCACGAGCTTCGGGACGCCCGTGAACAAGGCCGAGATGCGGCGCCAGCGGCTGGAGCTTTACGAGCTGCCCGACTACATCCCACGCAAGAACAAGAGCAACGACTACGGCTTTGATCCGCACGAGCAGGCGCACGAGACCTTCACCGGCATGGGCGCCGACATCAACGTGCACGACCAGTGGGCCTGCGAATCGATGGGCCCAATCCAGGATCGCACCAAGGAGCACCTTGGCCAGTCCGACAAGGCGATCAGCGCCTATCGGCGCATCCTGCGGCACGCGATCGAGGAAGCCGGCAACGGCGGCAAGCTCCCGATGGTGCTCGATTCGGCTGGGGCCGCGGCGATCACCGGGCCTGCCGCCATCGACGGCATCGCGTCGGGCGAGCCCTGGCAGAGCTATTGGCAGAAGACCGACCAGTCGCGGCGCCAAGCTTCGAGCTGGGCGAACGGCGCCTGAGCACCCCTGAAGTGTCGCCCCCGCGAACAACGGGGACGACCAGGTTTGGTCCTTACGCCTCGCCGGCTTTCGGGACCAGGTTCTCTTTCGTGATGTCCTTGATCGAGGCGGTGCCAGCAAGCCGCATCACCAGCGCGAGATTGTCGCGCAGATATTCTAGCACGCTCTGCACGCCAAGCGAGCCGCCGAGCGCGAGGCCATAGAGGATCGGGCGGCCACACGCCACCACATTGGCGCCGAGCGCGAGCGCCTTGAACACGTCGATGCCGCGGCGGATGCCACCATCAAGGATGATCGGCACGCGCCCTTCGACCGCATCGGCGATCCGTGGCAGCACCGAGATCGTGGCCTGCACGCCGTCGAAGGCGCGACCGCCGTGGTTGGAAACGTAGACCGCGTCCATCCCGCGCTTCACCGCCATCGCCGCGACCTTGGCCGAGAGCACGCCCTTGACGATGACCGGCAGTCCGGACTCCTTCTTGATGTAGTCGAGGTCGTCCCAATTGAGGTCCCGCTTGCGGTCATCGAGTGCCGCGATCGCCGCGGCCGGATCGCTGATCGAGCGCGGCGCGTTGCCCTTGCCGAGCGAGCGCGGCGGCCGGAATCGGTTGCGGATGTTCTCCTCTCGCGGATAGCTGAACAGGTTGTCGACCGTCGGGGCGATCGCGGTGTAGCCCGCGGCCTTGGCGCGCTGCAGCAACTCGCGCAGCACACCGCGGTCCTTCGGAGCGTAGAGCTGGAACCACTTCGGCCCGGGATTGTAGGACGCAATCTCCTCCATGCTGAGGTTGGATTGCGTCGAGGTCATCATCAGGGTGCCGACCGCGTGCGCCGCCTTGGCGGTGCCCTCTTCCTTGGACACGTGCGCGAGGCCGTGGCTGCCGGCAGGCGAGATGGCGATCGGCATCGAGAGCTTCGACCCGAGGATCTCAACGGTGAGGTCGACTTTCTCGGTCCCGCCCAGCGGCTGCGGGTCGATTTGGATGCGCTCGAACGCGGCCATGTTCTCGCGCCGCGTCCAGTTTGAACCGGAGCCGCTGGAGATGTAGCCGAAGCCGCCGACCGGAAGAACCTTCTGCGCTTCGGGCTCAAGCTCAATGAGATTGATGATCTTGATGCGCTGGTTGGCCTTGGAGCCTTCGTAGGGTGCGGTCGAAGGTGCTGGCTGCTGCATGCCGGCGTCTGCCGGAAGGTTGCTCTGTGCCAGGGCTTGGGTCGCCCCGCTCACCGCGGCGGCTGCAATGGTGCCGGACAACAGAAAGTCGCGTCGATCCACGGAATGTCCTCCCTCGATGGTTGCACGAATAGGCGGCCCGGCAGGGGCCGGGCCGCTCGTGGGATGAAGTGTCGGTTGAATTGGCCGTGCTGTCGAGGCCGGAGTCGGGCCTGCGTCGCCGCGTCACTGCATGACGGGCGCTGCCGCCCCGCTATGTCCCCGGCCGTAGCGCCTGCAGCACGTCCTCGACCGTGGGCGCCGCCGCTTTGGTGAAGCCGGTGCGCTTGATCGCGATGCGCTTGGCCTCGTCGCAAAGCTGGCGCAGCTGCGCGCCGGAATAGCCTTCGGTGCGCGGGACGACCGCTTCGATGATCGGCTCGATCGTGGTGCTCACCGTGCGCAGTCCAATGCGCAGGATCTGCCGGCGCGCCTCGGCGTCCGGCAGCCCGACCGCGATGTGCACGCCGAAGCGGCCCGGCCGCAGGATCGAGGGGTCGATGAGATCGATCCGGTTGGTGGCGCCGAGCACGATCACGCGCGAGAGCTGCTCGACGCCGTCGAGCTCGGCGAGCAGCTGGCTCACCACGCGGTCAGTGGTCATCGAGCCCGCATGCTGACCGCGCACCGGCGCGATCGCGTCGAGCTGATCGAAGAAGATCACCGCCGGCGCGACCTGGCGCGCGATGCGGAAGATCTGGCGCACGCCCTCCTCGGATTCGCCCAGCCACTTGGTGAAGATTTCCGGGCCGTCGACCGAGATGAAGTTGACGCCGCACTCCTTCGCAATCGCCTTCGCGAGCAGCGTCTTGCCGGTGCCCGACGGGCCGTGCAGCAGCGCGCCGACATGCGGCGGCAGCCCGCTCGCGGTCAGCACCTGCGGATTGCGCAGCGGCAGCTCGACCGTCTCCTGCAGGCGCTGCTTGACCTCGTCGAGCCCGCCGATGTCGCCCCAGGAGACGTCCGGGATGCTGATCAGCGTCTCGCGCAGCGCCGAGGGACGGATCTGCGAGAGCGCGATCTCGAAGTCCTCGCGCTCGACGCGCAGGTCCTGCAGCGGGATGCGAAAAGCTGCCCGGTGATCCTGCAGGTTGCCGGCGCTGCGGCGCAGCCGGCTCAAGCCCGCGTCGCGGCAGAGCTCCATCAGGTCGGCGCCCAGGAAGCCGTGGGTGCGCTTCGCGATCTCGTCGAGGAACGCCTGCGCGTCGTCGGAGAGCGGCATTTCGCGGGTGTGGATCTCCAGGATCTCGCGCCGACCCGCGACATCGGGCGGGCCGATGAAGATCTCGCGATCGAAGCGCCCCGGCCGGCGGAACGCCGGATCGACCGCGTCGATGCGGTTGGTGGTGCCGATCACGATCACCGCATCGACCCGCTTGAGGCCGTCCATCAGCGCGAGGAGCTGCGTGACCGTGCGCGTATCGGAATGCGCGCCGGTCTCGCCGCGCTTGGGCGCCATGGCGTCAAGCTCGTCGATGAAGATGATCGACGGCGAATGGTGGCCGGCCTCGTTGAACATGCGGCGGAGGTTGGCTTCGGTCTCGCCGGTGTAGGTGCCGATCACGTCGGGACCGTTGATGTAATAGAAGCGCGCGTCGACCTCGTTCGCCACCGCGCGCGCGAGATGCGATTTGCCGGCGCCGGGCGGGCCATAGAGGATGATGCCGCGCGGCGGGTTGATGCCGAGGTGGCGATAGACGTGCGGATGCGAGAGCGGCAGCTGCACCAGCTCGCGAATGAGCTTGATCTGCTTGCTCAAGCCCCCGACGTCCTCGAAGGTGACATCGAACGCGCCTTCGGGAAGATGGCTGTCGTGATAGTTGATGACGACCTCGGTCGCTTCGTCGACGACGCCGGGGCCGTCCGACACCTGCTGAATTTCGTAGGTCGTACCGGCATGCGAGCCGGGGAAGGGCACGTAGAGCACCGCGCCGTTGCTCGCGGGCGTGCGGCTCGCGACGAGACACTTCTTGATGTGCGGCACGAGGTCGTGCGCCATCGTGACGTCGACCGCCGGATTGAGCTCGATGCGCTTGGCCGTGCCGATGTCGGCGACCTCCACCTCGACCGATTCGTTGAGATGCGCTTTCAGCGCCTGACGCACGAAACGGTCGAGCCGGATGACGCCATTGCCGGCATCACTCTCGAACGGCGGATCGAGCCGCGCCAGGATGCTGCGCCCGCGCTCGGTCGCGACCCGCACGATCGCGTCAGCCGCAACGTCGAGCTTCTGCATCAGTGCGCTGTCGAGCCGGATCGCGAGCCGCGTGCTGTTGCCGAGCTCGTTGGCGAGATGGTCCACGCTGGCGTGGACGTGGGTGCGCCCGCCGTGGGTGTGCGTGTGATGATGGTGCGTGCGGTCGTCCATCGTCGTCAGTCTTGTAGGGTGGGCAAAGGCGCAGGCATTGACTTCAACACAAACAAAAAGCTCTCGTGCGCCGTGCCCACCATCAGCCTCAATGCAAGTCTCGCTGTCGTTGGTGGGCACGGCGCACGATAGACTTTGCCGCATGGAACGGCCGTGCCATCGCCTTTGCCCACCCTACCAGAAAACGCTGTGCTACCGGTTGCCATACTGCTCCTTGAGCAGATCGAGGCGGCGCAGTGTGTCGCGATCCGTGACCACGAACAGCGTCGCCTTCTCGCTATTCGCACGGTGCGTGATCCAGTTGCCGTGCGGCAGACTGAAGATGTCCTTTGGCCCCCAGCTGAGCGTGTCGTCGCCGACCCGCGTCGTGCCGTTGCCTTCGACCACGCAGCAGACCGCGTTGCTGGTGGTGCGATAGGGCACGGTCTCGCTGTTGCGGTCGATCTGCGTGAGATAGCAGTCCATCAGCTGCATGGCCGGGCCGCCGTTGAGCGGATTGACGTAGCGCACACGCCGCGCGCCATCCTTACCGGTCGGCGCGGCCGCGACGGCGGCCGCCGCCTGCGCCCACGGGTAGCGAAACACGGGCGAGAACGGCCGCTCGTTGGCGTCCATGTCTGGCACGATGTTCGGCATCGCGAACGCCGAGTCGTCGGCGAGATCAGGCATGTCGTGCACCGGCCCGGGCTCGAACTCATCAGTGCCGAGATAGCGATGCAGCGGCGCGTCGAGCGCGTCCATCCACACGATCGGACCCGAGCCCTTGTGGATGTGCTCGTGCCAGGTCCAGCCCGGCGTGATGACGAGATCGCCTTCCTCCATCAGGCAGCTCTTGCCGTCGACGATGGTGTAGGCGCCGTTGCCCTCCATCACGAAGCGCAGCGCATTCATGGTGTGGCGATGCGGCCGCGCCTTCTCGCCCGGCAGGAGCACCTGCAGGTTCGCCGAGATGTTGGTGGTGGTGCCGGCGGCCGGGCTGTCGGACTCAGGGTCGACGAGCTGCAGCACCCGCCGCTCGACCGCGGCCGGTGTCGTGACCTTTAACGCGCTGTCGACCGCGGGGCGCAGCACGCTCCAGGGCCACAGATGCGGGCGTGGGCCGCCGTCGCGCGCCTTGTGCGCAATCGGGTTCTCCCAGAGCGGGCGGATATGGTTCGCCTTCCAGGCGGCGCGCACCTGCTCGTAGGACTTCTCGCTGGCCGGGTTCTGCGCGCTCATGTTTGTTCTCCAAGCAGGGCTTGCCTCTCACTATAGCGCAGATCGCCTTCAGGCTTCGAGGCGCTCGGCCGCATGGGCGCGGCTTTCTTCCGCATGGTTTCCAGCGCCGCGCACCCGGTCGATCAGCGCTTGCGCATCCGCGGCTGGCTCATCGCCGCGCCAGGCGACATGGCCGTCCGGCCGCACCAGGACAAGGGGTTTCTCATAAAGCGCGGCCAGGTCCGGATCGGTGAGCGTCGCCACGGTAAACGGGACACTGCAGGCGCTGGCGACCCCGAGCAGTGCTTTCACGTCCGGCGGATTGGCCCCGAGCCGCAGCAGCACGAAGCCGTTGCCATAGAGGTCGAGAGCCGAACGCCCGTCGGCGAGCCAGGCGTGTGGCGCGCGCGCGCCGGGCCTCGTCGACGGCACGAATTCCGCGGTCTCGGGTTCCGGCGCCGTCTCATCGACCGCGCAGATCGGCGAACCTTCGTAGCAATAATGCGACTTGAGATGCTCGGGGACCGACAGCCAGCGCGGCGGCTGCTTGTTCCATTCGGCGGGATCGTCAGGGCCGCGCAATCCGGGAATGCTGGCGATAGCGTTGTAGGTGCGGGTCGCGTATTCGACATTGCGCACAGCGATCGGCCTGCGTTCCGCTTCGTATGACGAAAGCAGGGCCGGCCCGCCCCAGCCCGCCAGCATGGCGTCAAGCTTCCAGGCCAGGTTCACGACCTCCTCGAGCCCGGTATGCATGCCGATGCCGCCGGTCGGCGAGCACTGATGCGCGGCGTCGCCGCTGATGAACACGCGCCCGCGACCATAGCTTGTGGCGATGTAGTCGCGCCGGTCCCAGGGCGAGACCGAAAGCATCTCGTAAGGGAACGCGCCGCCCGCCATCTTGCGCAAGAGGAAGTCCGGCTCGGCTATGCTCAGTGGCGCGTCGAACACCGTGAGGCGCCACAATTCCTTGCCGTCGATCGGAATGAGCTCGCCCCAGCAGCCGGTCTGGTCGATCACGCGGTAGAAGCGGGCCCAGCCCTTGTCGTGGAATGCCGGCAGCCCCGCCGAGCGGAAATAGAGGTTGAGGCTCTTGGCAATGGTGCCGAGGCCTTCGAGCTTGATGCCGAGCTGCTCGCGGATCGTGCCGGCCGGGCCGTCGCAGCCGACGAGATAGTGCGCGCGCACCATGCGCGTGCGGCCGGTTATCTGGTCGGTCAGGCGTGCCTCGACGCCCGCATCGTCCTGCGTGAACGAGTCAAGGCTTGTGTTGTAGTGCGGACGCACGGTCGCAAACGTCCGCATGCGCGCCATGAGGATCGGATCGAAATAGATCTGCGGGCAGGGGCAGGGCGCTTCCGGCGTGTAGTCGCGCGGGTCGCGCTGCGCAAACGATGCCTGCCGCACGCGCAACAGCTCGCGTCCGCGCAATGTATCGAGATAGACGAAGTCGCGCGAATAGCTTTCCGGCCAGACTGCGGTGCGCACCGCTTGCGCGACGCCCCAGCGGCGGCAGAACTCCATGTTGCGGGAAGAGACCATGCTCTGCTTCGGCACAGTGACCGAGCCGTCACGCTTCTCGACCAGCATGCAGTCGATCCCGCGCAGCCCGAGCTCGCAGGCAAGCCCCAGCCCGACCGGCCCGCCGCCGGCGATGATCACCGAAGTGGTGGCGTCGCTCATCCGTCTTTCCGTCAACCTATCCGCTGCCGGCAGCAACTGCAGCTTGCGCGACTTCTTATAGCAGGTCGGGTTGACGAAATGCTTTGATTGACGCGGGGAAGCCGGCAACAATGCCGTTCCGCCAGGGAGGATGCCATGCAACCCGCGCGCTTAACGCTTGTGGCCGTGCTCGCCGCCGTTGGCCTGACGCCGCCCGCCGCCGCGCAGGATTACTATGCCGGCAAGACGCTGCGGATCATTGTCGGGGTCGAGGCCGGCGGCACCGTCGACACCATGGCGCGCCTGTTCCTCCCGCATCTGCGCCGCCATATCCCGGGCAATCCCTTGGTCGTGGTCCAGAACATGCCGAGCGCTGCCGGCGTCGGCGCCACCAATTTCGTCTACGAGAAGGCCGAGCCCGACGGGCTCACCGTGCTGTTCAATTCCTGGGATCCGCTGGCGCAGGTGCTGGGCGATCAGGGCATGCGCGCGCGCTATGAGAACTTTGAATATGCGGCCGGTATCGGCGACTTCCGCGTCATCTATGGCCGCACCGACATGCTGCCCGGCGGCGTCAAGCGGCCGTCCGATATCATGAAGGTGCAGAACCTGATCCTCGGCTCGCTCAACTACACCAACCATTCCGGCCTGTTGCCGCACCTCGCGCTCAATGTGCTCGGCGTCAAGCACCGTGTGATCGTTGGCTTCCGCGGCGGCAACGGCGTGTTCCTGGCGATGCAGCGCGGCGAGGTCAACATTCATTCGACGAGCATCGCGACCTTCCGCGGGCGCACCGCCGGCTTCATCAAGTCGGGCGAGGGCGTCGGCTTTGCCTATCTCGTGCCGGTCGACAAGGACGGCCGCTATGCCCGCAACCCGCTGATCACCGAGATGCCCGCGTTTCCGGATCTCTATCAGGAGGTGCATGGCCGCATGCCGTCCGGGCCTATGTGGGAGGCGTTCAACTGGCTCACCAACCAGATCGGCGAGCTCACGTATATTATCGCGGCGCCACCGCGCACGCCGGCCGGGCCGATCGCCGCGCTGCGCCAGGGTTTCGAGGGCCTTGCGCGCGATCCCGTGCTCGAGCGCGAGCTGATCGCAAAGCAAGGCATCCCCTACAACCATATCGGCGTGGCGCAAGGCCAGGCGATCTTCCGCGCGCTTGCCGAGGTGTCGCCGGAGGTGATCCGCACGCTGCACGATTCGACCAAGGCGCCGAACTAATGTCGTGGTTCAGAAGTCCGCATCGGTCATCCGGCGCGTGATCTCTTGCCGTATTGTCTCCGGCTGCTCGGCGACGGCGCGGGTCAGTGCCCGAAGATGGTGTCGCGTGTCGTGGAGTTGATCGATCAAAGATAGAATGACCGGCAGGCTCGCATGGTCGAGGCCCATGCGGTAATGCAGGTCGCAGGCCAACGCCACGCGCGACTCATCGACTCGATCGAACAGATAGCCCTCCTCGTCGCGCTGCGGGGCGATCACCCCTTCCTCGATCCAGGTCAGCAACACCTGCCGCTCCAGATAGGTGAATTGTGCGATGAGCTCGGTTTCGCGGATCATATCAAGCGGCGTCCTTTCTGCGCGGGTTCTGCGGGTGCGTCTTCTCCCATTCGGCCATGAATTGAGCCAGCGCCTCGTCGGCGCCCTCCGGAGGTACGATGTGAATCTCGACCAGCTGATCGCCGCGTCCGCCCGCGTTGTCCCGCGACACGCCCTTGCCGCGCAGCCGTAGCTTCGTGCCCTCCTTGGCACCCTTCGGCACCTTGACGTCGACCGGTCCGTCAACCGTTTCGACGTGCACGCTCGCGCCGTTCAGTGCCTCGCCGAGCGATATGGGTAGCCTGCTCAGAATGTCATACCCCTCGCGCCTGAAGCCGGAGTGCGGCCGAACCGAGATCTCGACGTATGCGTCGCCCAGCTTGCCGTCGGAGCCTGGCAACCCTTGCCCCTTGAGGCGCAACACCTGACCGTCGCTGATCCCGGCCGGTATCGTGATGTCGAGGGTCTTCCCGTCCGGCATCGCCACCACCTTGTGCGTGCCGTTCACCGCATCGAGAAAGTCGATCTCAAGCGCATAGCGGACGTCCTGCGGCGGCATGCGGATATTGCCGCCTTCGCCGCGCCCACGGAAGAGATCGGCAAAGATATCGTAATCGAAATCGGCGGCACGGTCGCTGCGCTCCCGTGCCGATGCTCCACGGTGGCTGTAGCGCGTGTTCGGATCGGCCTCGGCATACTCGCGATAGAAGTGCCGCTCCGGCTGACGCTCGGCGCCCGTCTCATCGATCTCGCCGGCGTCATAGCGCTTGCGCTTGTCCGCATCGCCGACGATGTCGTAGGCCGCATTGATCTCCTTGAAGCGCTCTTCGGCCTCAGGCTTGCCCGGATTGAGATCGGGATGCGTCTCCTTAGCGGCCTTGCGGTAGGCCTTGCGGATGTCGTCTTGGCTGGCGTTGGGCGCTACGCCCAACGTCTCGTATGGATTGGCCATTAGTCTCACATTTGAGATCAGGGGCGGCGCGGTGGTGCGCGCGACAGCGCCAGACTACGCCACTCTATTGTCTTGCATCAATGGCTCAGCGATGCGGCGCCAGGCGCCTGATGTCTGTACAGGGATCGCCGGCTTTTGAAGCCGGCATCGCCGTAGCACCGACCGCAATGTCATGTTGAGAATCGGAACACAGACGTTGGAGTGTTATTTATGCTTCTTGGAATGTTATTTATGTTCCTGCCCATCCTGAGCAGCACTTAATGCATTGCTCGGACGATCGACTCCCTTGAACTTTCTTCACGTCGGACGGCCCGCGCGATGTCGTCCGAGCGAATGCCCATCCACGTTGCGAAACTTTAACTTGTTGTGGAACTCGCGCTCACTTTACGTGGAGGCACGGGCGCCAATCTCGAGGTGGAGAGCAGGAAGCTCACGATGATCAATCGCAGGAAATTTCTCGCCGGCGTGCCGGCCGCTATCCTTGCGGCACAGCAGAGCCGTTCCGCCTTCGCCCAAAGCACGCAGGCGCGCGGCGGGAAGAAGGGCGTCATGCTGATGAATCGGATCGGGCCGTCGTCATCCGAGCTCCACATCGCCAATGCCGACGGGACCGGCGAGCGCAAGTTTCTGCAGAGCTCGGCGTTCGAGTATCACGCCTCCTACTCCCCTGACAGCAAGTGGGTGCTGTTCACATCGGAACGCAATGGTGACGGCCAATCTGATATCTTCCGTTGCCGCCCGGATGGCACGGGCATTGAGCCCTTGGTCTCAGCTCCCTCGGTCGAGGATGCGGCGACGCTCTCGCCGGATGGAACGCGTCTCGCCTTCGTGTCGACGCGCGATGGCTACAGAGCGAATATCTGGATTCTTGACATCGCGAGCAAGCAGCTACGCAACCTAACGGGTGCTGAGAATGTGCAGGGCGACCCCGCCGGCCCCAATGGCTTCTTCCGGCCATCCTGGTCACCCGACGGTCAGTGGCTCGCATTTTCATCCGACCGCCACACCGACTGGCGCGGCCACAGTGCCGGCAAAGGCTGGGAGCACACGCAGGAGCTCAGCATCTATGTGATCCGCGCAGACGGCCACGGCTTCCGGCGCATCGCCTCCAAGCCGGGCTACTGCCTTGGCTCACCGCGATGGTCGCCTGACGGACGACGGGTCGTCTTCTATGAGATGACCACCGAGGAAACCTGGGGCGCACGCCGGCCGAATCTGGTTGGCTCGGTCGTGTCGCAGATTGTCTCGGTCGATGCGCAGACCGGCGAGCGCATCGTGCACACGTCCGGCCCGGGTCTGAAAGTGTATCCGCAGTTCCTCAGCGCGACGGAAATCGCCTATCACCGCAAGGGCGGTGCGGACGAAGGGCTCGCCTATACGTCAGGTCGGCCTGGCTTCAAGGCGGCGCTGCGCTCGCCAACCTGGTCGCCGGACGGCAAGACGGTGATCTACGAGAAGGTGGGATTTAGGCCGCGCGCGCAGAACAAGCCCCTATACAGCTGGGATCCGGATTGGGAGTACCGCCACACGGACGTGTTTCCCATTCTGACGCCGGACGGCAAGCTCATCATCACGGAGAAGGCTGACAACTCCTCGATCGCGATCATGGATCCGGATGGGTCCAATCGAAAGCGTATCTTCGAGGTCAATACGTCTGGTCTCGATCCCAGCAAAGCTGCGCGCGGCATGGCCGGCGCGTTCAATCCGACCTTGTCGCCCGACGGGCAGTGGATCGCGTTCGGCCTCGGCGAGTGGTTCCAGGAGCGTCGCACCGGTCACGCCAGGATCATGCGGGTGCGCCGCGACGGCACCGGCGTCGAGGCGCTCACCGACGGAGCGGTGCATTCCGGATTCCCGAGCTATTCGGCGGATGGCAAAGAGATCGTGTTCCGCATCTGGAGCGACAACGACATGGGCTTGCGCATTCTCAACCTCGAGGATCGCAAGACGCGCGTGCTCACCACCGGATACGACAACCTGCCCGGCTGGTCGCCGGATGGCAGCCGGATCCTCTTCACGCGCCGCGTGGACGAGGTCAATTTCGACATCTACACGATCCGGCCCGACGGCTCCGATCTGCTGCGCCTTACCACCAGCCGGGCGAACGATGGTCATGCGGTCTGGACCGCGGACGGCCGCATCATGTGGAATAGCGGCATGTATGGCTTCCGCGACGAGGCGGCGCTCTACGACAACACGTTCCAGCAGTACGGCCAGATCTTCATCATGAATGCCGATGGCACCGGCAAACGAATGCTCACCGACAGCCTCTGGGAAGACTCGATGCCGCTCTACATCCCGGCGAAGTTCCTCTGAGCGCGCGGCTCAGGGTGAGTATCGCTGCACGCTCGGCCTCATGGTGAGGAGGCGCGCGGAGCGCGCCGTCTCGAACCATGGCAGCAAGTTCGGGCGCGCGGCCATCCTTCGAGACGCCCTCGCTTCGCTCGGGCTCCTCAGGATGAGGTCGGAGGGATGGAAAGATTCACAGCCTCTCAGGATGACGGGGATGGGTCGACGCCTGCAGCCATTGGCATGGTGTAATGGCGCACGACGACCCGCAGCCATCGCCGGGCGTCGGCGCCTCGGTGTTGCGCCTGGAGGATGCG
>Ga0081455_10003042_pt1 | contig 19535 bp, 20 predicted proteins | sample TabmetS3T2R1_FD_70207 | JGI IMG/M metagenome (GOLD analysis project Ga0081455, IMG submission 70207) | Tabebuia heterophylla rhizosphere microbial communities from the University of Puerto Rico - S3T2R1 | ecosystem: Host-associated > Plants > Roots > Rhizosphere ... | reverse complement strand
CCACGCCGCCACATTCTCCGGCTTCAAACTCACGATCATCCGATCATGCCCCGCCGCCGCCACTTCCGCCGGCGGCTCATCCGTGATTGCGGCGAAGCTCAGCAGCTTCGCGCCCGTCTTCGCATCCATCCACTCCGCGTACAGACACGCGATCATCATCGTCCCCGCAGGGCGGGGCACGAAATGCAACACGGCGTTCTTCCCCTCCCGCTGCACGTTCTCGTAGAACGAATCCACGAGCATCACCGCGTGCGTCGCGCCGAACTGCTCGCGCCAGTATTTTCCGAGTGAGTCGCGCCGCGCGTTGTAGAGCCCGGGAAATTTGCGATCGATGAACTCCGGCTCCGAAGGTTTGCGGCAGTGATACCGCGCCAGCCGGATCACGCGCTTCGATCCTTCTGCGATGACGATCGGCGCGAAATGCATCGGAAAGATCTGCGCATCCAGGTCGGTCACTTTGTCGTCGCGCATGCGCTCGAGCCGTGACAGCAGCTGTTCGATCTTGTTCGTCGCAATGCGCTTGCTTTCGGTCGCGGCCTTGGTGGGTTTCGCGGCCAGTGTGCGCTCCGCATCCGCGAGCCGCTTCTTCTGCGCAAACAACTCGCGTTCGAGCTTGATGGTCTCGCTCGCACGGTACTCGTCGATGGCGACCTTGATCGCGCGCTCGGTGTCCGTCCGCGGCTCGTCGAACCAACGCTCGACCGCGCGCGGGATCCGGATGCTCGGATCCGACACGCGCACGCCGAAGATTTCCTTGAACTGGTCCATGTCCATCTCGGCGCCGGTCGCGCGGACGTAGGTGAGGTAGGCACGCTGGAGCTGAGCGGAGTAGCACATGCGGCGGATTCTATTCTCACGGGGAGTTTTGCCCGATTTTTCATCGAAACTCCGCGCGTTCTTCGCAACCGCGCCTGCCATGCTCGCAGTGAAACCATGTGGTTGTCACTTGACAACTACGTGTTCGATTCACTACTTTCGAGCTATGAAATGGGCCGAATCAAACACCCCAAGAAGGAAGTCGAGGAAAGAGTAAGCGATGGAATATGAGTTCGCGCTCAAATTCAAACTGGCTGAAGGCAGCGGCAATGCAAAGGTCCTTGTCGAGCGTCTCGGTGCTGCAGGTTGCGATGACGCTGCCATAGGTATCGGTCAACCAGGCCGCATCGCACTGAACTTCACGCGAAAGGCTGCCTCCGCGCGGCAAGCGATCATCAGCGCTCTCGAAGACGTGAAGCGCGCCATCCCGGATGCGAGGTTGATCGAAGCGAGTCCGGATCTCGCTGGCCTGACTGACATAGCAGAGGCTGTCGGCGTGTCCCGGCAGAACATGCGCAAGCTCATGCTGACCCACGCAAAGACGTTTCCCGCGCCCATTCACGAAGGTAGTTTGGCGCTGTGGCACCTGGCGCCCGTGCTCGAATGGCTGGGCACTCGCGCAGGTTATGCGGTCGAGCAGCACCTGTTGGATATTTCCCGCGTCGCGATGCAGGTCAATGTCGCGAAGGAGTCGCATCGCCTCGAGTCGCCCGTCGAAGAACGACTTCGCAACCTCGTTGCCTGACGTCCAGCTCCGCATCGATACGGCAGCGCCCGCGGACATTCCGGCGCTGGTCGCGCTGCGCACGGCCGTCGCAGAAGCCATGACGCGCGAGTTCGGCCCCGGCGACTGGTCCGCAACGCCTTCCAGCGCGCTCGTCCGCAAGCAACTTCGCGCCTCGCGCGTCCTCGTCGCCCGCGAGGGCACCGCACTGCTCGGCACCGTCCGACTCGCCGAAGCCCAACAAGCCTTGTTCGACGCTTCCGCATTCACTCCCGCCAGAACCGCGCTCTACGTCCTCGGCCTCGCCGTGTCGCCCGACGCCCGCGGTCGCGACATTGGCAGCCAGCTCATGCAAGCTGCCAAGGACCACACGCGCGCGGTGAACGCAGATGCCCTCTGGCTCGACGCCGTCGCCGGTCCCGCCGGCGCCGGTCCGTTCTATTCGAAGTGCGGGTTCCGGCCGGTGGGCGTCACGTTGAACCGCGCGACGCCCCTGGTTTTCTACGAATGGCGGGTTTAAGGTCCAGCATGAATTCAACTAGTTTGCCGCTCGCAGTTCGTGTCCAGGGTCTGACGAAAATCTACGGCCGACCCGTCGTCGACCACATCGATCTCTCGATCGCGGCCGGTGAGTTCTACGGCCTGCTAGGCCCGAACGGCGCTGGCAAGACGACCACGCTGCGCATGATCAACGGCCTCCTCAAACCCGAGGCAGGCTCCGTCGAGATCTTTGGCGTCGATGCGCTTGCCGATCCGCGCGCGGCCAAGCAGATGATCGCGTGGCTCCCGGACGAGCCGCTGCTCTACGACAAGCTCACCGTGTCCGAATACCTCGAGTTCGTTGCGGGTCTCTGGGGCATCGATGCCAGGACCGCCGAGCGCACCGCGCAGGAGCTGCTCGAACGGCTCGACCTCTGGTCCCATCGCGACGAGCGCTGCGAGGGCTTCTCGCGCGGCATGAAACAGAAGGCCGCGCTCATCGGCGCGCTGGTCCACGAACCGAAGCTGCTGATCCTCGATGAACCGCTGACCGGTCTCGACGCCGCCATCGCGCGCGAAGTGAAGGACCTGCTGCTCGAAAAAGCGCGCAGCGGCTGCACGATCATCCTGACGACGCACATCATGGACGTCGCCGAACGCCTCGTGGATCGCATCGGCATCATCCAGTCGGGACGCATCATCGCCGAAGGCACGCTCGGCGAGCTGCGCGCGCGCGCGGGCGGCTCGAATGCGACGCTCGAGCAGGTGTTCCTCGACCTCGTTTCGCAGCAGCCGCAGCCCGCGCCGGCGCCATGAGCTTCGCGCCTGCATCCATCCCGTGGCTCGTCAAACACGAGCTGCGTCTCTATCGGCGAACGGGAAAACAGGTCGGCAGCCTCGTCTTCCTCGGCATCCTCGTCACGTTGCTGCATCTCATTGCATTGGGCATCGCGCTCGTCGCGAATTCGCCGCAAGCGAAAGCGCTGCCGACCGGCATGGTCTACCTCGGGATCACCGCGGGACTCGGCTTCGCGATGATCATCATGACGTCACGCGCGCTCACGGCCGCGGTGCAGGCGCTGTACACGCGCGGGGACATGGACCTGCTCGTGTCCTCGCCGATCGATCCGAACTCCATCGTCGCGGTGCGCGCCGCGACCATCGCGATGACGGTGACGGGGGAGTTCGCGTTGCTGCTCTGGCCGTTCGCCAACGTGTTCGTGCTGTTCGGTCACGTCGCGTGGTTCAAGGCGTACCTGCTGCTGCCCGCGATCGGCATGCTGGCGACGAGCATCGCGTTGGTCCTCATGATCACGCTGTTCCGCGTGCTGGGCCCCCGGCGAACGCGCGTGTTCGTGCAGATCGCGGCCGCGGTGCTCGGCATGAGCTTCTTCCTGCTGACGCAGCTGCCTAACATGATGCGCGCGGGCGGTACGCCCGTCGCGAATACGAACGTGTTCCGCGACGTCGGGTCGCATCTCGACGGGCCGCTGTGGGCCGCCGCGGCACAAGTGCTGAACGGATTCATTCCCACCTTCCTGCTGTTCGTCGTGGGCGCCGCGGTACTCGTGTTGACGGTCCGCATCTTCGGCCACCGGTTCGTCGACGCGACGACGCTCGTGGCGAGCGTCAGCCGCTCCGGCCCGGCACGGGTCAGCACCGGCACGTTCCGATTCCGCTCCGGCCTGCGCAACGTTCTCATCGGCAAGGAGCTGCGGCTCATCGTCCGCGACCCGTGGCTGCTCACGCAGCTGCTGAGCCAGTTCGTGTTCCTCATTCCGATGCTTCTCCTGCTGTGGCGGCGAGGCGCGGCGTCAGGCACGCCCTGGGCGTGGCTCATGATCATTTTCGTCAGCGCCACGATCGCGAGCGCGCTCGCATGGCTCACGGTGAGCGCCGAAGACGCGCCCGAGCTGCTCGCCTCGTCGCCCGTGCCGGCGACAACAATCATTCGGACCAAGATCGAGGCGGCGCTGCTGCCGGTGGCGCCGCTGTTGGTGCTGCCGCTGTTCGCGCTGCTGGCGACCCGACCGGTTTATGCGATCGCGCTCACGGTCTGTGCGGCCGGCGCGGCCGTCAGCTGCGCGCTACTCCAGATCCGCAATCCGGTCGCCCGCAAGCGCGCCGATTTCAGGACGCGCCACAAGGGCAAGGGGTTGAACGGCTTCATCGAAGTGGCGGTGATCATGGTGTGGGTCGCCCTGTGCGCGATCGTGGCCGCCATGGCGTAGGCGGAAAAGGGGACAGATTTATTTACCGTACAGTATTGGCGTCCAGGAGATGCTGGATGGACGACCCGGAATTCCCGCGGCATCTTTTGCGCCCATGAGCGCCATCCAACTCACCGACGACGAACTCCAGGACGCGGCCCAGGCCGCCCGCGTGGCCAGCGCGCTGGCCGAAAAAGACGCCGAAAAGCAGAGCAGCCCCAAGGTGCGCGGGCTGTTCGAGAATTCCGCGAGGAGGTTTCTCGAGCTGTCGGAGAAGTTCGAACGGGCGAGGACCGGCCCCGGAAATCGCTAGTTGGGGGCGGGCAGGTGAGAGAAATCGCCTGCTCGTGACACATACATCGGGTAGAGTCCCCGCAAGTCGGCCCATACCAACTACAAAAGGCCTTCCCGATGATCGCCCGGCAGTTCCTGTCGCTGAAGTTCCTCGTATTGTTTGGCAGCGCATTGCTGCTGTGCATCGTATTCGCGATCGCCGCCAAGCTGTTCAACAAGGCCGCGAAGACGGAAAAGTTTTCCGCGGGCTCGTTTCGCGAGCCCATCGGTCATCTCATGACGACGATCGGCGTGCTGCTGCCGCTCATCATCGGCGCGATAGCGTTCCTGCTCGACAACGACTCGATCGCCTCGATGGCGACGTTGTTGAGCGCGGCCGCGATCCTGTTCGTCGCGTTCATCGTCGCGTCTTGGCTCACGTTTGCGCTCGTCAGCCGCTCGACGGACGACGACAAGATCGTGCTCAACTTTCCGAAGGACTGGCTGTATCGCGCCGCGTCGGGCGTGGTGTATACGGGCCTGCTGTGCGCGGTGTTGTTCGTCGCGGGTTATTTCCTGTTCGAGTTCCATCCCTCGGACAAGCACGATGAGCAGTCCGCCGTGCGCATCCTCATCGACCGGCCGGCGCCGCGCGTCGGCCAGGACAGCGCGAGCGTCAAGGCACAGCTCGGCGAAGCGCAGGGCACCGCGAACGATGGAACGCAGTGGGTCTATCGAACGGATCGTTCGAATCTGAAAATCGACTTCGACGCGCACGGCAAGGTCACGCGCGTCACGGAGGAGAGCGCCGATGGCAAGAATGAGCGATGAGCTTCTCGATGCGATCGTGAGCGGTGCGCGCGAGCAGGGCTTCGAGCCCGAAGACGCCGTCACGATGGTGAATGCGCTCGCGCGCCGCCGGCGCCGCGCGACCGACAACTCGGCCGAAGAGGCGCAGCGGTTCGGCGGCGTCGTGCTGTGCTTCGTGTTCGATCCCGTGAAAGGGCGGAACGTCGGGTACGTGCAGGCGATGCGCGGGCTGCGTGAGGACTACCGCGGCATCTTCCTCGACCTCACGTTGCAGGATGCGTTCGAGCAGAACCTGTCCGACAACTTCGTCGTGGCGGAATCCGTCACGGCGGCGGTCGAGATGAGCGCGCACGCGCTGTTCGAGTCGCACCTCGCGGCGCGCGGCAGATAGTCAGCGCTCGGTCGACCGGCCGTGCAGGTTGAGCAGGCTCGCGATGCCCGCGATGAGCTCGCGCGGCTCCACCGGCTTCGACACGTGCATCTGGTATCCCGCGAGCAGCGCGCGCTGGCGGTCGTCGGTGCGCGCGTACGCCGTCAGCGCAATTGCGGGGATGTCGCGGAATTTGCCGAGCGCGCGCACCTTGCGCATGAGCTCGTAGCCGTCGACGTCGGGCATGCCGATGTCGCTCACGATGATGTTGACCTCCTCGCGCGCCAGCACGTCGAGGGCTTCCGCGGCGCTGCCCGCGAGCGAACACAGGCCACCTTGCTCCTCGATGAGCCGGCAGATGAGCGCGCGCGCATCGAGCTGATCGTCGACGATGAGCGCGCGCACGCCGTCGAGGCGCGGCAACGTGATGCTGCTCACGTCGACGTCGCTGAACGACGCCGTCTCGTGCGAGGCCGACTCGTCGCCGTGCAGCGGCGAGATCGGCAAGGCCACGACGAACGTGGCGCCCTGGTTTTCGCCTGCGCTCTTCACGCGCACCGAGCCGCCGTGCAGCTCGACGAGTGTCTTGACGATCGACAGCCCGAGCCCGAGACCGCCGTGGCGTCGCGTCGTCGACGCGTCCGCCTGGCGGAAGCGATCGAACACGAACGAGAGAAACTCGGGCTTGATGCCGGCGCCCGTGTCCTCGACGCTGATCTCGATGTGCGAGTTCACGCGCTCCATGACGACGTTGATGCGGCCGCCCGAAGGCGTGAATTTCACCGCGTTCGTCAGCAGGTTCCAGAACACCTGCTGCAGGCGGTTCGGATCGCCGCGCAGCCGGCCCGCCGCGGCGTCGAGCGTGACGCTGAGTCGCAGCCGCTTCGCGTCGATCGACAGCTTCACCGCGTCGATCGCGGCGCTGACGACGTCGTGCAGGTCGATCGGCTGAACGTCGAGCTGCACCTTGCCCGAGATGATGCGGCTCATGTCGAGCAGGTCCGCGATGATCTGCGCCTGCACGCGCGCGTTGCGCTCAATGGTCTCGAGGCCGCGAGTGTGATCTTCGCTGCCGGGCGGCAGGCGGCGCAGCAGCGTCGACCAGCCGAGGATCGCGTTGAGCGGCGTGCGCAGCTCGTGCGAGACCGTGGCGAGGAACTCGTCCTTGAGACGGCCCACGCGCTCGGCTTCCTCGCGCGCGGCGCGCTCGGCCTTGAAGGTTTCTTCGCGCTCGGCCTGGAGCTGCTTCGATTCCGTGACGTCGACGCCCGAGCCGATGAGGCCCGAGAATGTGCCGCCGGAGCCTTCGAAGAGCGGGGCGGCTTCTTCGATGATCCAGCGGAACGAGCCGTCGGCCCTGCGGATGCGGAACTCGCTGCGGAACGGCTTGCGCGTGTCGAAACCTTCGGCATATTTCTGCAGGCACGTGGCGAGGTCGTCCTCGTGCACGTGTTGCGTCCAGCCGAAGCCTTGTTCCTCATCGGTGGTGCGGCCCGTGAATTCGAGCCAGGCCTTGTTGAACCAGATGCGCGCCTTGCCGAGGTCCGCGATCCAGATGAGGACCGGCGCGGAGTCGGCCATGAGGCGGAAGCGCTGGTTTGTGACGCGCAGCGCTTCTTCGGCGCGCTTCTGCAGGCCGATGTCGCGCGCGATCTTCGACGCGCCGACGATCTCGCCGGCCGCGTTCATGACGGGCGAGACCGTGAGCGAGATGTCGATGAGATGGCCGTCCTTGTGGACGCGGACCGTTTCGAAATGGTCGACGCGATTGCCCGCGCGCAGGTTGCGCAGGATTTCCGTTTCCTCGTCGAGCCGGTCGGGCGGGATCAGCATCGTGATCGGCTTGCCGATCGCCTCCGCCGCCGTGTAGCCGAAGATGCGCGTGGCGCCTTCGTTCCACGTGACGATGATGCCTTCGAGAGTCTTGCTGATGATCGCGTCATCGGACGATGCAACGATGGCTGCGAGGCGGCTGCGCAGTTCTTCGGCGTCTCTGATGGGCGCTTCACGGGAGTTCATGACAGCGCGGGAGAGTAACTGGTTCGTCGGCCAGCGCAGATAAGATAAGTCCTACGTTGTACCTAACAACGCTGGCGCCGCCGGAATTTCTTACAGTGGGGAGAGAAAGTCCGGGCAGCCTGTCGATTCGGAGCCCGGCCGATCGGCTATTCATCGAACCATCAACAATTCGGCATTTTCGAGGAGAACGACGATGAGAGTCATGGTGATCGTGAAGGCGACGCGCAACAGCGAAGCGGGCGTGCTGCCGCGCAAGGAACTGTTCGAGAAGATGATCAGCTACAACGAGGAGCTCGTGAAAGCCGGCATCATGAAGAGCGGCGACGGGCTCAAGCCGAGCAAGTTCGGCAAGCGCGTCGAGTTCAGGCTCGACGGCAAGAAGTCGGTCGTCGACGGGCCGTTTGCCGAGACCAAGGAGCTCATCGCGGGTTTCTGGCTCTGGGAAGTGAAGTCGATGGACGAAGCGCTCGCGTGGGCCAAGCGCTGCCCGGATCCGATGCCGGGTGAGGAGGCGACGCTCGAGTTGCGTCCGTTCTTCGAGGCGGAGGATTTCGGCGCGGAATTCACGCCGGAGCTGCAGGACAAAGTGGAAGACCTGCGGCGCCAGAGCGGGGAGCGGCAGTAGGGGATTGCAACCGCTGGGGGAGCTGCCCCGTCTAAACAGGCAGTTCGCCATCCTTAAAGGGAGCTCCCCCGTGCGTCGCCATATCGCCATTGCCCTCGTTCTCCTCGCCGCCGGCACCGCCCAGGCGGCCGAAAAGCGGCTCGACAAGACTTTTGCGGTGTCGCCCGGTGGCACTCTAACCATCGATGCCGACAGCGCCTCGGTTCGCGTGTCCGGAAGCGACGGCAACCAGGTCGTCGTTCACATGGTTGCGCGCGGCTCCGAGGACAACCTCGCCGATACGCAGCTCGATGCGACCCAGAGCACCGATGGCGTGCTCGTGACGCTCAAGAGGGCCAAGCACGGCTGGTTGGGCTGGTGGGGCAACTGGAATACCGACGAGAGCATCGAGGTGACGGTACCCCGGCGTTACACGGTCGATGCCCACACGTCGGGGGGCGGGATCGAGCTGCGAGACACCGTCGGTACCGCGAAACTACGGACCTCGGGCGGCAGCATCACGGCGAAGAACCTCACCGGAAATCTGGAGGCTCGTACGTCAGGCGGCTCGATTCACACGGAGACGATCAAGGGCGACGTGGATGCGAGCACCTCGGGCGGAGACGTCCGCTTGATGCAGGTCGATGGCGCGATTCGCGGCAGGAGCAGCGGCGGCGGCGTGCACATCGAGCTCGTCGGTGCGAATCGCGGAATCACGGTGTCGACGTCTGGTGGAGGAATCGAGTTGATGCTGCCGAAAGGTACGGCTGGGAATCTGGATGCGGTGACGAGCGGAGGCAGTGTGAGCTCGGATCTGCCGGTGACGGCTAGCTCGTTTGGGGATAGCAAGCTCGTGGGGTCGATCAATGGGGGCGGGGCGGCGATTTATGCGCACACGTCGGGTGGGAGCATTTCGGTGCGGGCGGGGGATTGAGGAGGCGGGTGAGTTCGCGCGCGCGGTGATTCAGTCGGTACGAGCGCATTGGCCATTTCGTCAGGGGACAGCTCTTGGCGCGCCATCAATTCGGAGGTTGCTCGCGCGTTGACGTCCGATTGCATGCCTACTGCGTGCTGCCCTTAAACAAATCACTGAACGGCCGGTAGTGGTGCAATACCTTAAGAATGTTCTCTGAGGAAATCGAATGACATGTAACGACGCCCCGACCGTGAAGCTCAAGGATGTTTGCGGAACCATCGTCGTGCATGATTATCTGCACGTCGCCAAATATGTCGAAGTTAAGAGCCGAGTGCAGAGTCTTCTCAATCAGCGGAATCCCGTTCTCAACGCTAACACCCTCAAGTGCCTTTGAAAGTTCTGCCGCCTTACTCATGCGTATTCCTAGTTTTCCGGCTTAAAACCAGTGGAGGACGTGGCCCGCGAAAGTTGCGAGCGCAACGAGGATTGAGACGCCTACGGCAAGGAGTTGAAACAGCGCTAAGTGACGTCGTGCAAAGGCCAAGGGCCGCCTCAAGATTTGAGGTATGCCGGTCGCAAAGTGCGTTGCACCTTTCGGCGTAAGCCAGAACTGCTCTCTCTGCGGGTCGTCGTGTTCATTGATTTCGATGCGCCCATTTCCGCAGACGTAACCCATGTCCATGAGTGCATGAATTCGCTCGGAAACCAAACGGCGCGCCAATTTGGATGGATGGATAGAGGTGAGCTTCTGTGTTTCAGCGTCAAGGATGGCTTCAGCCGGCACCCAATCTCTCATCGCATAGAAGTGCGAGTTCCAAAAGCAGTTAAGGATCGCGAGTTCTTCCTTCGTTGGCTCATCTTCCTGGCCAACCAATTCCACTCGCTTTTTCTGGACCCTGAGCATTTCGGCCAATTCTTCTTCCGAGAACTCACGTCGAGAAAAGGGAAGAACGCGAGGCTTGCTTCTTCGGAGAGTCTTCGCAGCTTCCTGCACGTCGTTCATGATTGAATCCTGAGAATCTCATGCGTGAGTTTCTCGAACACTTCAAGCCTTTGTTGGATATTCGCCTTTCGATCTCCGATTGCGACATTATTTTTCCCTCTTCTCGAAGCCTATTGAGCAAACGCGTCTCCCAATCCCGCCGGGCTGTTCAGGTCGCGCCAGAGCTCCAGTGCGCTTGCCGTTCTGAACTGAACTCGTCGCCGCAGAGCTTTCTCGATCGCCACGTTGTGCGGGCCAGGCAGAGTCAGCGCGATCTCACGCGGCTTCCCTGCCAGGATCTCTTCTTTGGTGAATTCCAGCCGCTGCGACTTTGCGAGTTGCAGAAGGACGAGCCCGGTGTGATAGATGTCGATGCGATGATCCAAGACGCCGAACTGCTTAGGATCGAGTATCTCGGGTGGTGTGATTGACACCTTCCTCCAGTCGGTCGATTCGAGTTCGCCGAGCATCCGCGCGATTCCGAGGTCGCAGAGCTTGAAGTTCCAGGCCTCCTTCGCGTCGAGCATCTCGTCCTTTACGATGGCGCTCATCACGTTGCCAAGGTGGATGTCTTGGTGTGCGACCTGCATGACATGAAGCGAGTGGACCGCCTGCAGCAGGCATCGGGCGATCGGCATGAACCAAGTCATGCCGTTGAAGTTCTTCAGCTTGAACAAGCCTTCGACGGTGCCGAGGCATCGCTCAGTGACAATGAAGAAGTTCTGCTCAAACTCAAAGGCGTCGTAGGTATAGCTGACGTTCGGGTGGCGCACGGCGAGCAAGGTACTAAATTCGCGCTGTGCGGCCTCTCTCATCAGTTCGACCGGAAGACGCGGCTTCAGGATCTTGATGGCGAGCTCGTTGTCCCACATGTCCGTGCACGCGTAGACCTTGCTGAAGAAGCCTTCGCCAATCATGTGCTCAAACGTATAAGTGTTTGAGGTGCGATAGCTCGTGATTTGCGAGCCGGATTCAGGCTCGAACATCTTTGGGATGACGAGCGCGGGAGTTTCCGGCTCAGCCGGCTTCGCTGGTTGCGGTTCAGGCGGTAGTTCGATGCTCATTGTGCGACGTAGGTGACGCGATCAAATGTTACTGCTCGTTCAGCCGGGTCTCTTGAGCAATGCTTCGCCAGGATTCTTGATCGCTGACACGATGTTTTCGGCGACTTTCGCAATAAGTTTGTCGCCCCAGAACGGATCGCTCATGTCGTAATAGATGACGCGAATATGTTTTAGGTCAAAAGGCACGTCTGTTTGATTCGATGAGACCAGCACCACGGGTTTGTTCAGGGCATGAGCCAACCCGAGTTCGTAAAAGACGTTTGGATTTCGACCGGTGAGTTCGGCAACGAGTACCTTCGCCTTAGTAATGCCGTCCCAAACCTGATCGATGATTTTTCCCGTCGCAAAGATATCGTCATCAGCGCGAATGGGTCGTAAACCCGCTTTCTTTATCGCCTCTTCATAGACTAATTTGTAGTAACCGCCGATAGGTTGCGCAAAAGGCATCATGACGAAGCACGAATCGCCTTGATCGATCTTCACGCCCTTGCTGATCTTCTTTAACGTCTCGTCCGGCTGCGCGCGCAATTCCGGTGTGCTTGCTGAGACGTCGAGAATGCGCTTCTTCCCGTCAACATCTGCGATCAGTCGCGCGTCAGCCAAGTCCTCGAAGAAGATCGATTTGAACTCATCGATCTTATCTCTCGGAATCTTGAATGTGTCAGCTAGCGCATTTCGAAAGAACTCTTCGTCGGGGACATTTTCGCCGCGATAGTGGGTGTAAACATCGGAGATTTCGGGTGCTCGGAGAACCGCTTCGCGCATTCCATCGAGCGACTCATTTGGTCTCTGTGGTCGAATGATTTTCTTTGCAAGCTCTGTAACACCGACCGCCCCAGTGCTCGGCCGGTCTAACAACCCATACTTTATCGCCGAGCTGACCTCTACTCTCGATGGGCCGTTATAGGACAGCCCTGCAAAAGCGAGTGCTTCCTTGTCACTGCATGCGCGCCCGGCGTTTTGCTCGAGAATTGCTTTCGGAAGTCGAAGCACCTTTGAAATGGAGTGACGCGGGAAACGAGCTGTAGCTCCACCACCGTCACCACCATCTACAGTCGTCGGCTTTCGACCCTTCTTGCCCTTGAATTTCTTTTTCTTCTTCGACAATTTTTTAGTTTTCGAACTCTTGGAGTTAGATTCCTCTGGAGCAACTGGCTCGGTATCGTCCTTGTCTGCCATGTTCATAACACCTCTTGCCAAAACCGCGGAAATCGTACGCCCGAATGCTCTTACTAGTCACGCAGCGAATGACACGATAGATGCCAGCGATTTGTGAAAAACGGTTTGATTGCCCCGACGGTCCTAGCAAGAACGGAGGTATAACAATTAGCGTCGAACCGACGAATCCCGGAAGTAGGTGGGCCTTATCCGGGCGTTCCTCGCCCAGCGTGATTCTGGAGAAGAGAAGGAAGGCGTTTCCCTGCGAGAAGTCGACGATCGGCTGCATCAACTGGCTTGTAAAGTGGAGTAAGGGTCGCTGACAAGGTGCACAGCGACGTTCTTGCTTGCTGGTCCAAGCTTCAGCGAGTGCATCGCTCTCGCGCGTCGATGCGATCTGAGCTCCAGCGCATGTACGCAGAAGTCATCGAACTCGCGAGGGTCGCCAGCAAGGGCGGCAAAGAGAGCGCTACCGACTTCAAACTGCAGCTTAAACCGCTGCCGAGGACCTCAGAAGGTCCTGGATCTCATGGATCCGATGTCCGGCCATGCTGACGCGCCGACCGGCCGACCAGTCAGCGCAGGAGTGAACCGATCGGCCGGCGACTTTCACTGCTGCCGAAGCCGAAGGACAGCCGTCGGCTTGGTGCCGACGAAGAGCACGGCGTTGCCGCCGATGCTTCCGATCTGCATGACAGCCGGCGGCAAGGGATCCCTATTGGCTTCAATCCCTCCCTCTGCGAGCGCGGCACGAATCAGCTTAGTGCTCTCGTTCTCCGGCGCCGGGATCGTGAGTCCGAAGTAGATCGCGTCTGCGAGCGTGCGGCTCTGCCAGCTCATTCGCCACTTTGCGGCTTCGAACAACTTTGAAAGCTGGATCGCGTAGGCAAGTGATTCTGGATCTCCAGCAACGTGAACGATCGTGACGGTCGCTGGCCGAGAAGCGAGCCGCTGCGCAATCTTCATGGCCGCATTAGCATCGATCGACCGCCAGGCTACCTGGCCGCGCAATTTCTCCAACTCCAACTGCGCGCTGGCCGCCTCGGCGTTCGCGGTCGCCGCTTGTGCTTTCGCGGTCTGTGTCTCTGCCTCATTACGGCTTGTTCTTTCGTCCGCGAACCTCTCACGAATACTGCCAGACCAAAGGGAGATGGCCGCCGCGAGGGCGCCGACAACGCCAGCCACGATTACGACGAGACTCGACCATGAATAAAATGTATCCGCGGTCGAGGGGGTGATGTCTAACATTTTCTGAACCTTAGTGCTCTGCTCATTCATGAGCATGACAATACATCTCCAGCAATCGGACTGCACTGGTTAGGCGACATAGCGCCTCGCTACTGCAAATGGATGCTACTTGAGGTAGGCAGGAGAGGATTCGCCTCTCGCACTCGGCGATCGGCAGGCAGGCAATTCCGAGCAAGCGCGAAAGTTAGCTGTCATCGGAGCCAGATCGCGCCTCCGCGGGTTTCACGATTCGCAGAATACAGTTCGCGGTGAGTCGCGCGCAGGTTGGACGGAGCGCTGGTCGATCGTCATCCTTCCGCCACGTCCACTGTCGAACTCGACGATATGGGACTTGTGGAAATCGCGCACGGCGCGCGCTGCCTGACAGACCAGGTACGTTCACGAGCGAGGCAGGCGCCCCGCCGAAGGGAGCGCCTGAAATCCTCGGCCACGCCGACGTCCGCACGACGTTATCTACACGCATGCGATGCGCCGCAAACAGGACGACTCGGTGGACAAAATCGCAATGATTGCCGGTCTGGCACCGAGAGAGACTCGGGAGACAAGCGGGATACAAACGACGACGTAGCCGAGAGCTCGCGGTTCGAATGCGCGGAGAATCAGTTCGCCGCTAACGTGTTACCTATGTCCTCGGTATAAATCGTTACCCATGTGAACGGAATGGACATTTGTGAAGTGGCTCCCTGGGTTGGACTCGAACCAACGACCAACGGATTAACAGTCCGACGCTCTACCGACTGAGCTACCAGGGAACCGAGAGCCTCAAAGAGGGCGCGCATTCTGGCGGCGACCCGGGGTTCCGTCAAGCAATCCCACGGGGATCAGTGACTTACGCAAGAAATCCTTGACGGCGGCCGCATCGCATGGCGCGAATCGGCCGCCCGGCTGGGGCGATTGGCACCCCGGGCGGCGCTTATATAAGGAGTGCGGCTTGGCCGGGCGCGCGGGTTCGTTTGTCAGCGCAACGGCATAGGTGCCGCAGCGCGCGCTCGAAATCCATCCACGTTATGGCGGCGCGCCCGCGCAGCAGACATGTTAGGCCCTTACGGCATTAGGGCGACTCACCCTCTCAAAGCGACGGGCGTCGCCCATTTTTTTGTCGCCGCAATCTCAGTAGTGCACGGCTAACTTCAGATTCCCGCCTTGACCTGCGGGAATCACCACATATTCGGCTTGCGCATCGAATCGCTTCCACGCTTTGTCATCGAGCGTCACGCTTCGAATTCGCCGCTCGTGCGGCTCGCGGATGCGCAGACGCAGCTCCGCGGCGATTCCGCCGGAAGGCAAGCGCACTTCCGCGTCGATCGCGCCAGATTCTGCACGTGACTTCAGCGTGAAGCCCACTCGGCCCCAGCGCGTCGGTGCGCCATCGACCGCCACCGACTTCCCATCCTCGAGCCACTGCCGCGCCGCGCCTTTGCCGAGCCACAGCACGTCCGCATTCGGATCCTCGAACACGAGCAACCACTTGAGCATCAACGGCGCAACGAGTTGCGCGGGCGTCGCGTACGGCGCGGCCGGATCGTCGCCGCGGCCTGTCTGGTGGTTGCGGTCCTGCTCGGTGCAATCGCTCTCGCCCGCGGCGGGCTGAGCTCCGACGGCAGCGCCGCCGAGTCGGCCGCCGCCTCGTTCCTCGACCGCTACGTCGGCGAGGAAGGCCGGGTGGTCCGGATCGACGAGGGCGGCGACACGGTGAGCGAGGGGCAGGCGTACGCGATGCTGGCCGCCGTCGCGACCGGAGATCGGGGCACCTTCGACCGAGTCTGGCACTGGACCCGAGCCAACCTCGAGGGGCCGGACGGGCTGCTCGCCTGGCACTGGGAAGACGGGCGGGTGGTCGACCCGAGCTCGGCTGCCGACGCGGACCTCGACGCCGCCTGGGCACTACTGCTCGCGGCCCAAGCGTTCGGCGACGGCGGCTACCGCGGCGCGGCGCTGCGCCTCGGGGCGGCGATCCTCGAGCACGAGACGGTCGTGATCGGCGGCCGCGCCGTGCTCGTCGCCGGCGACTGGGCCCAGAGCGTCCCGGCCCGGGTCGACCCCAGCTACTTTTCGCCGGCCGCCTTCGCGGCGCTGGGGAAGGCCTCTGGCGACCCGCGCTGGGCCCAGCTCGAGGCGAGCAGTCGCGGGATCCTGGCGCAGCTGACCGATCGCCCGACCGGGCTGCCGCCCGACTGGGCGGTGGTCGGAGCCGACGGTAAGGCCTGGCCGACGCCGCCGCCGGGCGGCGAAGGCGAAGCGGTCTTCGGCTACGACGCTGCCCGGGTGCCGCTATGGCAGGCGCCGGGCTGCGAAGCGGCCGACCGTGAACTCGCTGCCCGCGCTGCCCCGTTCCTCACCGAAGCCGTCGCCGGCTCGCCGGTCGACGCCTATTCGCTCGACGGCGAGCCACGTGGGGGCCCGGCGGGGGCGCCGCTGTTCGTTGCCGCGGCGGCGGCGAGTCGGGCGGCGGGCCGCCCCGCCGACGCCGGCGAGCTCCTCGTTCGGGCCGAAGCCGCCGAGGAATCGGGAGCCACCTACTACGGTGCGGCACTGCTGGCGCTGGGCCGCGAGTCGCTGGGACCGGAAGGGCCGCTGGCGTGCCAGCCCTAGGCGAGGAGCGCCACAAGGTGCTGTTCATCGCCGGCTACGGGCGCAGCGGCAGCACCCTGCTCGACCGCGTCCTCGGCCAGGTCCCCGGCTTCCTCTCGATCGGCGAGCTGCGCCACATCTTCCGCGAGGGCTACCTCGAGAACCGCCGCTGTGGCTGCGGCGAGCGGTTCCTCGAGTGTGAGTTCTGGCGGGCGGTGACGGTCCGCGCCTTCGGCGCCGGGCGTGATCAGGAGCTGCGCCAGCTGGCTGCGCGCAAGCGGCGGATCGACCGCTGGTGGCTCTTTCCCCAGCTCGGCTGGCAGCTGGGGACCGCGCGTCAGCGGCGCGCGGTCGGCCGCTACCGCGAGGTCCTCCGCGCCCTCTACCGCGCGATCGCCGCCGAGTCGGGCGCCGAGGTGATGATCGATTCCTCCAAGGACGTCTCCCACGGCTACGCGCTGCGCGGCCTCGGCGCCCCGATCGAGCCCTACGTCCTGCACCTGGTCCGCGACAGCCGCGCCGTCGCCTACTCCTGGCAGCGGCGCAAGTTCAACCCCGGCAACGGCGGCGAGATGGACCGCTACAGCCTGCTGCGGACCAGCGCCGAGTGGAACCTGATCAACGCCCTGACCGCCTTGCACCGGCCGACCGGCGCCCGTTACGAGACCCTGCGCTACGGCGACTTCGCCGCCGACCCCGAAGCCGCCGTCGACCGCGTGCTCGCCTTCCTCGACGAGCCCGACCGTCCCAACCCGGTCGACCCCGACCACACCGTCCACCTCGCCGCCGACCACACCGCCGCCGGCAACCCGAACCGCTTCCGCCGCGGCGCGGTCGAGATCCGCCCCGACGAGGAGTGGCGCCACGCGATGTCCCCTGGCGGCCGCCTCCTGGTCGGCGCCCTCACCCTCCCCGGCCGCGCCTACACGACCCGGAACTGACTCATCAGGCCGTGGTCCTCGTGGTCCAGCATGTGGCAGTGGACGACGAATTTGCCCTTGTAGTCGGAGAGGTGGCCGGCGAGGAGGATGCGTTCGTTCGGATAGACGAAGAAGGTGTCCTTGAGACAGTCTTCCCAGGGCGGCGGGGGGCTGCCGTTGCGGGCGAGCAGGTACCACGAGGTGTGGTGCAGGTGCATCAGGTGGGCGACCGCGGTCTTGTTGCGGATCTCCCAGGTGACCGTCTCGCCGAGCTTCACCTTGGTGTCGGCGTAGGCGGGGTCGAAGGTCTTGCCGTTGATCTCCCAGACGGTCTTGAAGATGCCACCGACGGTGATGTTCCAGGTGTGGTCGGGGCGGTGGCCGGCGTGGTGGGTCCAGGTGGGGAGCGGGCGCAGGCGGGGCGGGACCTTGGTCCGGTCGGCCACCCGCCCGGGGGCGACGCGGAACTGCATCAGCGGGCCGTCGAAGGAGTGCGACCCGTAGGGGTCGGGGCCGTGACGGCGGCCGGTGCTGCGCAGCTCGACCGCCTCGCCGCGGGCGAGGCCGAAGTCGACGATCACCTCGGCCCGCTCGGCCGGGCCGAGCAGGATGCTGGAGCGGTTCACCGGCCGCGGCATGAGCCCGCCGTCGGCACCGATCTGGATCAGCGGCGCCCCGTTGGAGAGGTAGAGGTCGTAGGCGCGGAACTGGGAGACGTTCAGGATCCGCAGGCGGTAGCGGCGCGCCTCCACCTGGTGGTGGGGCAGGTGGGCGCCGTTGACGAGGATTTTCGAGCCGGTGATCCCGTCGGCGGGCGGGCGTTGGCCGGTGAACGGGTCGGTCAGCTGGTTGCGGTGGTCGAAGCTGCGGTCGGCGATCGCCAAGGCGATGTCGCGGTGCCCGGCGGGCAGCGGCAGCGAGGCCTCGTATTCGTCGTCGACGATGAACATCCCGGCCATCCCGTGCCAGGCGTGCAAGGCGGTGCGGTCGAGGCGATGGTCGTGGTACCACTTGAACGCGGCCCGTTCGGGGCGGCCGCCCTCGCGCAGCTCGTAGACGTAGCGTTTGCTCTCCCCCGGCCGGATCAGCAGGTCGTTGCCGGAGGTGCGCGGCGAGAGGTCGAGCGGGATGTTGCAGTAGTCGGAGAACGGCTGGGCGCCGGTGAGGCCGCCGGGCTGGCCGTCGAACTGGGTGCGGCTGTGGGCGCCGTGGAGATGGATGCTGAGTTCACCCACCTTGGGCGAGAGCTCGTGGCGGAAGGTGACCTCGGTGCGCGCCCCGGCAGGCCGGCGGATCGTCGGTCCGGGGAAGCTGCCGCCGAAGGTCCAGAGCTGGGTCTTGCGGCCGGGGAGGATCTGCTGCTCGGCCGCGCGGATCGGGATCTCGATCCGCGCCCCGGTCAGCTCGCGCGGGATCGGCAGCGGGTCGCGGAACGGGACCGCCGCCTGGGCGGTCGCCCCGTCGAGCCAATCGAGCGCCCGGCCGAGGCCGCCGCCGGGGACGAGCGTCGCCAGCACGCCACCACCCAGGACGCCGAGGAACGCTCGGCGCCCCAGGCGGAGCTGCGCGGATGGAGTACGGGGCTGTCGATCAGGTTGCAGGCGGCAGCACCTTGATCCGGCCCTGCATCCAGGGGTGGACCGCGCACATGAAGTAGAGCGTCGTGCCGGCCTTCGCGGTCACCTTCTGGTCGATCGATTCACCCTTCTTGCCGAAGAAGTAGGAGTCGCCCTTCTTCGTCGCGGTGCCCATCGTGTCCCAGCCCGGCTTGCCGGCTTCGACCAACGGGTTCTTGGGCTCTTCTTCGCCTTTGAGGCCGTACCAGTGGGCGATGCCCATGCAGATCTTGCCGGGGGTGAAGCAGGTCTGCCGCTGCTTCGCGGTCTTCGGCAGCGAGCCTTTCGTGACCAGCGAGAAGGTGTGGGGACCGACCATGCTCGGCGCCGTCTTGTTGACGACTTCCAGCTCTTCGCCTTCGTGCACGGTACCCGGGCCGAAGAAGCCCATCTTCTTGCCTTCCATTTTGATTTCGATGGTCGTCACCGCTCCAGGCGTCGTCGATTCCGCCGTGGCCAGGTTCGGGACGACCAGCGCCGCCAGCAACGCGAGCGCCGCGAGGGGCGCGACTGCCGCGCGCGCCCGGGACTTCTTCCGGTTCATTTATTCCTTCCAGACAAGGGGACTCGGAAGCCCAGAGACTTACATGCCCAAATTCGAATCGCCATCGCCAAAACTTGGGTTTGAATTCCTTATCCGTACCGGGATGTCTCTAGGGCGGGGCAGTTGGGGCCGAGGGTTCGGGCCATGGCGGCGCGGACGGCGCGATTCGGGGGCGGGTCGGCTGGGGACCATGCGTCCCGGGCGTCTCGT
>Ga0081455_10001508_pt2 | contig 19546 bp, 17 predicted proteins | sample TabmetS3T2R1_FD_70207 | JGI IMG/M metagenome (GOLD analysis project Ga0081455, IMG submission 70207) | Tabebuia heterophylla rhizosphere microbial communities from the University of Puerto Rico - S3T2R1 | ecosystem: Host-associated > Plants > Roots > Rhizosphere ... | reverse complement strand
CAGCTGAGGGCCCGGTGAGCGAGACGTCTGGAGCACCGGTCGTCGACCTCAACAGCGACCTTGGCGAAGGATTCGGTATCTGGAAGCTGGGCGATGACGAGGCTTTGCTTGACATCGTTACCAGCGCCAACGTCGCTTGTGGATTTCATGCTGGAGACCCGAATATCCTGCGCAGCGTCTGCGAGGTTGCAGTCAACCGCGGTGTGGCAGTCGGTGCTCAGGTGAGCTACCGGGACCTCGCTGGCTTCGGTCGCCGCAGCATCGATGTTGATGCGGCGAGCCTGACCAACGATGTGATCTATCAGATCGGGGCGCTGGATGGCTTCGCGCGTATCGCCGGCTCATCGGTGCGCTACGTCAAGCCGCATGGGGCGCTCTACAACCGGACCGTGTACGACGATGATCAGGCGGCCGCGGTGGTGGCCGCCGTGGTCGCGTACGAGCCTGAGCTTCCTCTGCTAGGACTGCCCGGTTCGGCACTGCTCCGCCATGCAGAGCAAGCCGGCCTGCGCACAGTCACGGAGGCATTCGCGGACCGTGGATACACCGCCGAGGCAACTCTGGTACCCCGGTCGCAGCCTGGCGCGCTGCTGGATGACCCGGCGGCGGTGGCGGAGCGGATGCTGCAGATGTTGCTCACCGGCCGGCTGCGATCGGTGGACGGTGTCGACATCCGCGTTTCCGCACGCTCGATCTGTGTCCACGGGGATTCTCCCGGAGCCGTGGCTATGGCGGTGGCGGTCCGGAAGGCGCTGGCTGAGGCGGGGGTCGAAATCCGGTCATTTGCGCCATGACTGAGCGCACCTTACTGACCTGTGGTGAGCACGCAGTGTTGGTCGAGGTCGGCGGACTGGACCAAGTGTTGGCGTTCAGCCGCGCCGTCCGCGAGGCCGTGGCGAGCCAGGCACCCGGGCTGAGCGACATCGTCGACGTTGTCCCTGCGGCAACAACTGTGCTCGTCATCGTCGATGAAGACGTGCCGATTACCCAGGTGCGCAAGGCACTGGGCGCACTGCACGTTGCTGAGGGTGGGGACCTGGCGCTGAGCGAGGAGGCTATCGAGATCCCAGTGCGTTATGACGGACCGGACCTCGGAGACGTTGCACAACACACAGGGTTGAGCGTGCCAGAGATCATTGCCGCTCATACCGGGACTGACTGGCGAGTCGCGTTCGGCGGCTTCGCGCCCGGCTTCGCCTACCTGAGCTGGGGAGACCCACGGCTCGCTGTGCCGCGGCGGCAGCAGCCTCGCACTTCGGTACCCGCCGGAAGTGTCGGTCTGGCCGGTGAATTCAGTGCCATCTATCCCCGATCCTCACCTGGTGGCTGGCAACTCATCGGCCACACCGACGTTGTCGTCTTCGACGCCGCTCGGGAAGCACCTGCACTCCTGCAACCCGGCATGACGGTGCGATTCGTTGAGATAGCCGGAGCGAGCGATGCCAGCTGACCGTGCGCTGGAGATCTTGGCTACCGGGCCTCTCGCCCTGGTCCAAGACTTGGGGCGGGTTGGGTTCGCAGCCATCGGGGTTGGAGCTTCGGGGGCTGCTGATCGGAATGCATTCCGGCTTGGCGCGCGGCTGCTCGCCCAGCCATACACGGCCGCCGCGCTCGAGGTGACCTTTGGCGGCCTATCGGTACGCGCCCGAGGCCAGCTTCAGCTGGCCTTGACCGGCGCTCCGGCCCCTGGCGTTATCGAAGGTCGCGGCGTTGGCTACTGCGGGCCGTTCGTTCTTGCGGATGGTCAGGTACTCACGTTGGACGTCCCGCCAGCGGGACTGCGTACCTACCTCTCAGTACGGGGCGGGATAGACGTGCCGCCGGTGCTGGGGTCGCGGGCAACCGACACGCTGTCGGGTCTGGGTCCGGAGCCGCTGAAGAGCGGTGACATCCTGCTGGTCGGGCCACCACCGGCAGCCTTTCCCGACGTCGACCAGGCTCCAACGCCGGCACCGTCGCAGGAAACTCTGGTCTTAGGTGCCATGCGGGGTCCGCGAGATGACTGGCTTGCCGATGTAGCCGCCCTGGGCGCGACGACGTGGACGACTTCCAGTCAGAGCGACCGAGTGGGGATCCGGTTGGAAGGTGAGCCGCTGCAGCGCCACACCTCGCGAACAAGCCAGGAATTGCCCAGTGAGGGTGTGGTGCGCGGCTCCATCCAGGTTCCGCCGAGCGGCGAACCGGTCATCTTCCTCGCTGATCATCCGGTGACGGGCGGGTATCCGGTAGTAGCCGTGCTCCTCGATGAAGCCATTGATCAGGCGGCCCAGGCGGTTCCTGGGCAACGGATTCGGATCGTTCTCCTCGAGGCGTCTGCTTGAGGCATAGCGGCCACCTGGAGCGCCCCGTGGCTGAAAATTGCCCAAGGGTTAGGTTGCCAACACGTTAAATAGCTGCGGCCAGCTCCAAAAAACGCGGCGTGGCTCTCGCCTTGGACCCACCTGCCGACGTACCGTCGGAATGCGGAACGCAATACGCGGTCCGCCTGGGAGGCGATGCATGCACCGTCACTCGACGCGGGGCGAACCGGCACAACTTAGTGCTGGTCATCCATCCCGGCCAAACACGTAGCGGTGGGGCCGGGCGCGGATCGCGTACGGCCCCCAAGAAGGGCAGTCCTGTGTCTTCTTCATCAAGCCGTCGCACCTACGTCATCGACACATCAGTCTTGCTGAGCGATCCGCACGCTATTCGGCGGTTCGACGAACACGATGTCGTGCTTCCCGTTGTGGTGATCAGCGAGCTGGAGGCCAAGCGTCACCACAGCGAGCTGGGCTACTTCGCACGCACGGCGCTGCGCCACCTCGACGACCTCCGGGTGATCCACCGCCGCCTGGACTCTCCGGTACCGGTGAACAATTTCGGGGGCACTATTCGTGTGGAGCTGAACCACACTGATCCAGCGACGCTTCCTGACGGGTTCCGGCTCGGTGACAACGACTCGCGCATCCTCGCGGTCGCCTTGAATCTCGCAGCCGAAGGATGCGCAGTCACGTTGGTCTCCAAGGACCTGCCGATGAGGGTGAAGGCCTCGGCCGTCGGCCTTAAGGCTGAAGAGTATCGGGCCGAGCTAGCTGTCGAGACCGAGTGGACGGGGATGAGCGAGATCGAGGTCGATGGCGGTGATATCGACCTTCTTTACGACCAGGGCTCCATCGAGCTCGATGAGGCTCGCGACCTGCCCTGCCATACCGGCGTCGTGTTGCTCAGTGGCAGCGCATCGGCTCTCGCGCGCGTCATGCCGAGCAAGGAGGTCAAGCTGATCAAGGCTGACCGGGATGTCTTTGGGATCCATGGCCGCTCGGCGGAGCAGCGAGTTGCTTTGGACCTGCTCCTGGATCCGTCCATCGGCATCATCTCGCTCGGCGGCCGCGCCGGCACCGGCAAGTCGGCACTCGCCTTGTGTGCCGGACTCGAGGCCGTCTTAGAACGCCAGCAACACTCCAAAGTCGTCGTCTTTCGACCGCTGTACGCGGTGGGCGGCCAGGAGCTCGGCTATTTGCCGGGTACCGAGGGGGAGAAGATGGCGCCCTGGGCGCAGGCCGTCTTCGACACCCTCGGTGCGCTCACCACGAAGGTGGTCATTGAAGAGGTTCTGGCACGCGGGCTACTCGAGGTGCTGCCTCTTACCCACATTCGGGGCCGTTCACTGCACGATGCTTTCGTCGTCGTCGACGAGGCGCAGTCCTTGGAGCGGAACGTGCTGCTCACCGTGCTCAGCCGAATCGGGCAGGGCTCGCGGGTAGTCCTCACCCACGACGTGGCTCAGCGCGACAACCTGCGGGTCGGCCGGCACGACGGCGTCGTCGCTGTCGTGGAGAAGCTGAAGGGCCACCCGCTGTTTGCCCACGTCACGTTGAACCGCTCGGAGCGCTCGCCAATTGCAGCGCTCGTGACCGAGATGTTAGAAGATGTAGCGGTCTGATTGGGCTCGGACGAGATTAAATATACGAAAAGTCTCGGAATGATTTCATTTGGGTAACGACGTATGGCATCGTATGCGCTGTGCGTCGACTCGCTCAGCATGCCATAGTCGGGGTTGGCTTCTCAGCGTTTGTCGCAACATCGGCCATAGCCGGTCTGAGCAGCCCTGCCGAACAAACTTCCGCCATCGCGGTTCCTGCCTCCATCGTCGAGATCTCCGCGCCGGCGGCCGCGTCAACCGATGACGAGCTCGCGTCTGAACGTGCGTTGGCCAAGGAGCGCGCCAATCGAGAGCTTTCGAGAGCTCAGCTGGCTGCAGCGACAGCGGCCAAGCGGGCTAAATCCTTGGGCAAGCAGGGCAAGGCGATCGCAGCTGAACATGCCAAGATCAAGGCTGAGATAGCGGCCGCTGCGAAGAAAGCGGCCGAGGAGAAAGCCGCCCGGGCACGAGCCCTGGCCAATCGTGGCTACGAGCCGGGGGTGACTGATCCCAAAGAAATGGCCCGGCAGATCTTGAAGAACAAGTTTGGTTACGGCTCGAACCAGTTCAGCTGCTTCAACAACATCATCATGCGCGAGAGCATGTGGAAGGTGAACGCCACCAACCCGAGCTCGGGGGCGTACGGCATCCCACAAGCATTGCCCGGTTCGAAGATGGCCAGCGAGGGCAGTGATTGGCGGACCAATCCTGCAACCCAGATCATCTGGGGCATCAAGTACATGAAGGATCGGTACGGCAGCCCGTGTGCCGCGTGGAGCTTCAAATCGTCGCACGGTTGGTACTGAGGCGTACTTACGCCTTTGATCTATGTGCCCCGAGCTTGTCGAAGGGCACCGGAGCGCACAAGATCATGTGCCCTGAATCTTTTGATCTGTGTGCCCTGAGTCCCTCGAAGGCACATCTGGAGCGCACGCGATCCGTGTGCTCTGAACCTTTGATCCATGTGCCCTGAGCTTGTCGAAGGGCACGAACCCGTACGCGTGCGCTTCGACAGGCTCAGGTCGGACAGTCAGACCGGCCGCCGGGTCATAGCTAGAACGTCGAGAGTCGCATCAAGTTGCTCTTCGGTGAGAGAACCGTTCGCAACGTAGCCGTTCTCGATGACCACCTCGCGGATGGTCTTGCCTTCCTTGAGGGCCTGCTTGGCGACCGAAGCGGCGTTCTCATAGCCGATGTAGCGGTTCAGCGGCGTGACGATCGACGGTGACGATTCGGCAAGCCGGCGACAGTGCTCCACGTTTGCCTGGATGCCCACCACGCACTTATCGGCGAGCAGCCTGCTCACGTTGGCCAGCAGCTGAATCGACTCGAGCAGGTTGCGTGCGATGACCGGAAGCATCACGTTGAGCTCGAAGTGCCCACTCGCACCCGCGAATGCGACGGCCGCGTCGTTGCCGACCACCTGGGCACACACCATCAACGTCGCCTCGCAGATCACTGGATTGACCTTGCCTGGCATGATCGACGAACCCGGCTGCAGGTCGGGTAGCGCGATCTCGCCGAGTCCGGCACGAGGGCCCGAGCCCATCCAGCGCACGTCGTTGGCGATCTTGTACAGGCTGACTGCGATTGTCCGCAATACTCCCGAGATCTCGACTAGCGCGTCCTGGGCGCCCTGCGCCTCGAAATGATTGCGGGCCTCGGTCAGCGGCAGACCGGTCTTGTCGGCGACCAGATTGATCACGGATTCGGCGAAACCCGGCGGGGTGTTGATTCCGGTGCCAACAGCCGTCCCTCCGAGCGCCAGCTCAGCGACCCTTGGCAAAGCTGAATCCACCCGTTCCGTGCCATAACGAATCTGGGCGGCGTAGCCGCCAAACTCCTGGCCGAGAGTTACTGGAGTGGCGTCCATCAAGTGAGTACGCCCAGACTTGACTACTTCGGCGAACTCAGTGGCCTTATCGCTGAGGGCCGCTTCCAGATGACTCAACGCCGGCAGCAAGGTGTAGACCAGGTGATAGGTCGCGGCAATGTGAATGGCGCTGGGAAAGACATCGTTGCTCGACTGTGACGCATTGACATGATCATTCGGATGTACGCCCTTGCCCAGCTGTGCCGAGGCGAGGGAAGCGATGACCTCGTTGGCATTCATATTGCTCGAAGTACCGGATCCGGTCTGGAAGACGTCCAGCGGAAACTCCCCATCATGCTGGTTCGCTGCAACCTCGCTTGCGGCCTTCGCGATCGCATCGGCGTAGTCCTGGCTCAAGACGCCGAGCTTGGCATTGGTCTGAGCGGCTGCCTCCTTGATCAATCCGAGGGCGGCGATCAACTCGGAGTTGATCGGGATGCCGGAGATCGGAAAGTTCTCAACGGCGCGTTGGGTCTGGGCCTTCCACAAGGCTTTGGCTGGGACCTTGACCTCGCCCATCGTGTCGCGCTCGATGCGATGCTGTGCACTATCGGTTGGGGCCGCATTAGTTTGCTGTGTCATGGGCACATTCTTGCCTAGGGCAACGGGGAAACTCCGTTGGCCTTGACACCGTGTAGATCGCATATTCAAAGCTGCGGTCGCCGCGGGAGACCTCGCTGAGGTGCTCGTGTGCGCAGCCCGCGACCTCCTGCAGTGCGGCGCGCAGCCTCGGCGCAGGACCTTGACACCAGATCGCCAGAGTGCCACCGAGAGTCAGCTGTGCGTACGCTGCGCGCAGACCTGCCTCGCCATAGAGCGCCTGGTTCTCAGCATGGATCAAGAAGTCGGGCCCGTTATCGACGTCGAGCACGATGGCATCCCATGGCCCGCTGGGCCCCTCGTCGAGACCCTCGAGCACGCGGCGGACGTCTGCGGTGTGGAGGCGGACCCGCGGATCAGCCGCCACCGCGGCCAGCGTTGCTGTCACTCCCTGGTATGCCCAGTCGACTAGGCACTCCTCGATCTCCACGACATCGATGACGTCGACGTCCTTGGCGCAGACGGCGGCGACGGTGTAGCCCAACCCCAACCCGCCAACCAGGATCCGCTTGGCATGACCGCTCGGCAGCGCGAGCTCGCCCAGCATGCGTTCTGTGGAGCTTTCGCTGCTGTCCATGGCGAAGGCCCCGTTGATGATCAACTCGTCGATACTGCGCCCGGCGCCCGGCCGGCGGCGTAACACGACTTCGCCTCGCGGCCCGCTGTGGCGAGCGATGGTCTGGGTCGTTTCCATCAGCGACTAGTGTCCTCGCCTGTTGAGACCGGTCAGCATTTGCCTGGTCTGTGAAGATAAGGACGTGGCGCGTACCGCAAGACCGGCGACAGCGGGCGACATGATCCGTTCGCTCGCTGTCATCTTGATACCGCTTGTGGTGATCACGATCATTTTCACCAGCACGCCGGATGACCACCCCGTCGAGGAGGTCGACTGGAAACCCGTCCTGGCGACGGCGCAGCAGGAAGCCCCATTCGAGGTCCGTGCGCCCGCCAACCTTCCCGAGGGGTGGCGGGCCACCCGTGTGAACTGGGTGCCACAGGGACAGCCGTATCTCAACGGCGAGGCGTCGCCACGCAACCTCTGGCGGATCGGTTTCCTTAGCCCAGATGACGTCTACATCGATCTCAATCAGGGCGATGCGCGGCCCGATGAACTGGTCGATCAGCAATCCCGGGAGGGTACGCCCGACGGGACAAGCGTTGTCGCTGGTCAGACCTGGGAGCGGTTGGTCAGTCCTGATGGTCGCACCAGGTCGCTGGTGGTGCGCGATCCCGGTTCCACCACCATCGTGTCCGCGGATCTGCCGTACGAGGCCCTGGAGGCGTACGCCTCCACCTTGTCCACCAGCAAGTAGGTCAAACCTGCTCGGCTGCTGCCCCATCCCTCGTTCGAGCGGCTTCGATCTTTGCCTTAGCGCCATCAAGCCACTGCTGGCAGATGGCAGCCAGCTGCTCCCCGCGCTCCCACAGGGCTAGCGACTCTTCGAGCGGGACGCCACCCGATTCGAGTCGCTGGACGATGACGACGAGCTCATCACGCGCCTGCTCGTAGCTGAGGATCTCAGGTTTGGCCGCCGACTCCGTCATGCCCCTCCTCCTCGCGGTTTCAGCTCGAGCACCTCGACCCTCAGCTGCCCGTCAGCAAGCTGAGCTAGAAGATTCTCTCCCGTGTCGACCTGATCGACCGATCGAACCGCCGCGCCATTGTCATGTAGCAGGATGGAGTAGCCACGTTCGAGCGTGGCTTGCGGCGACATTGCGCGTACCCGGGCCAAGTGATGACCAAGCAGGGCAGATTCGCGTTCGATCGTCGATCCAATCGCCCGATTTGCACGATGTCGGAGCTCGCCCAACTGCTCGTACCGTCGGCCGAATGTTGCGGTCGGGTCCATCAGCACCGGCCGGGAGCGCATGGCGTCGAGGAGCTCCTGCTGGCGGCCGACCAGCCCGAGCATCGCCTGGATCATCCGATGCCGAGCCTGCTGCACCCCGGCCCTTTCCTCGGCGACATCGGGCACAATCCGCTTCGCCGCGTCGGTTGGTGTCGACGCGCGGTAGTCGGCAACCAGATCCAGGATCGGGCTGTCCGTCTCGTGCCCGATGGCGCTGACCACGGGCGTACGCGCGGCCGCAACGGCGCGAATCAGGCCTTCGTCGGAGAAGGGGAGAAGGTCCTCGACTGATCCGCCGCCGCGGGCAATCACGATGACCTCGACTTCCGGCCGCCGATCCAGGTATTGCACTGCGGCGATGAGCTGCTCGCAGGCCTGCGGTCCCTGGACGAGGGCGTACCGGGTGACAATCCGCACGGCCGGCCAGCGGCGCCGGGCGTTTTCCATAACGTCGCGTTCCGCTGCGCTGCCCTCGCCGGTAACAAGCCCGACCGCTCGCGGCAGGAACGGCAGCGACTTCTTCAGCGACCGGTCGAAGAGTCCCTCCGCTTGGAGCAGACGCTTGGTCTGCTCGAGCCGAGCGAGCAGCTGTCCCTCGCCAATCGGAGTGATGGCATCGCAGGAGAAGATGAAGCGCCCAGAGCTCTCGTAGAACGTGGGCTTGATCCGGGCCACGACGGTCGAGCCCTCGGTCAAGGGGCCAGCCGCGTCAAGGGTGAGCGGCGAGGCGGTCACGGAGACCGAAACCTCGGCAAGCTTGTCGCGAAGAGTCAGGAAGATTGTTCGGCTGCCCGAGCGGCGGTTGACTTCAATCAGCTGAGCCTCGACCCAGACGGCTCCGAGCTTCTCTATCCACCCTCGCACCGCATGCGCGATGACCCGTAATGGCTGCGGGTACTCGGGTGATGATTCCAGGGCCACGCCGCGAGCGTAGTACCGCAGTCCTGCCACTTCCTGACCGAATCCGGCGGCCGGCTGCAGCACCTACACTGACCGGGTGACTGAGACGGCCCAGGCACCTGCATCGAGCCGCCCAAAGCAGGTCGTGCTGGCGGCCCCGAGGGGATACTGCGCGGGCGTGGATCGTGCGGTAATCACCGTCGAGAAAGCGCTGGAGACCTACGGGCCACCGATCTATGTCCGCAAACAGATCGTCCATAACCGGCACGTGGTGGAGAACTTGGAGCAGCGCGGCGCGATCTTCGTCGAGGATCTCGAGGAGGTCCCGGAGGGCTCGACGGTGGTGTTTTCGGCGCATGGGGTGTCTCCAGCAGTCCAACTGGAAGCCAGAGCGCGCGGACTCAAGGCCATTGACGCAACTTGTCCGCTGGTCACGAAGGTGCACCACGAGGCGAAGAGGTTTGCCAAGGACGATCTCGAGATCTTGTTGATCGGGCACGCCGGCCACGAGGAAGTGGAGGGCACTACCGGGGAGGCGCCCGAGAACATCACGTTGGTGCAATCGCCGGCTGATGTCGATGAGCTCGAGGTTCGGGATCCGTCGCGACTTGCCTGGCTCAGCCAGACCACGCTGAGCGTTGACGAGACCCTGCAGACTGTCAATCGGCTCCGGGAGAGGTTCCCTCTCTTGAAGGATCCACCGAGCGATGACATCTGCTACGCCACCCAGAACCGGCAGCTCGCGATCAAACAGATCGCCGCTCACAGCGACCTCGTCATCGTTGTCGGCTCGGCCAACTCCTCCAACTCGGTACGCCTGGTGGAGGTAGCGCTTGAAGCCGGAGCCAAGTCGGCGCATCGAATCGACAATGCGAGCGAGATCGACCCCGAGTGGCTGGCGGGTGTTGCCTCGGTGGGCGTGACGAGTGGAGCCTCCGTGCCGGACGATCTTGTGCAGGGTGTGCTGGACTACTTGGTGGACAAGGGCTTTCCCGTCGCTCGTGAGGAGCGGCTCACAGAAGAGTCACTGGTCTTCGCTCTGCCGCCCGAGCTGCGCAAGGCCCTTCGCAAGGATGCTATTAACGACTGAGCAGTTCGGATCCCTGAATACGCATCACTGTTGTGGCAGAAATGCCCAAAATGAGCGAGTTCGGTTCAATCGTGATGCAAATTCGCCAGACGAACCAATTATCAAGACGACTGCGCCGTCTCATCAGGCTCTGGTGAGGAAGTCTCCTCGAGCAACTCAGACAGGTCCGGATCGCGTCTGTAAAGCTCATCGGACTCCGGCATGATTGCCTTCCGGTGCCGCCGCCCGCGACCGACCATCGGCTCGACCTGAATTGCGTCATCGACCAGCTCCGAAGCCTGGATCTGCCGTACCGGTTCACTGATCTGGATCGGTCCGGGTAGGTCTTTCTCGCTGACCTTGAGGTCGCGGAATTTACGCGCGCGAACCAGCACGGTGCCTTCCACGGTGGCGATCGTCTCGTTGTAGGCGTTCACCGAGCTACGTAGCGCCCGACCTAGCTTGTCGAAGCGGTTACCCAACAATCCCAGCTTCTCGTGCAGCTCACGGCCAAGTCGGAACACTTCGGCAGCGCTCTCAGCCAGAGCTGCTTCCCGCCAGCCGTAGGCCACTGCACGCAGCATTCCGATCAACGTCGTCGGCGTGGCCAAGACGACATCCCGCGCCGCCGCGTAATCGTAGAGATCGGGAATTTGATCAAGAGCGGTAGCGAAGAACATCTCGTTCGGCAGGAAGAGCACGACGAACTCCGGAGTCTCCGCGGCCTTCCAATATTGCTTGGAAGAGAGCTGATCGATATGGGTCCGGACGTTGCGTGCATAGCGCGTCAATGCCTCCGCCTTGTCCGCTGGGTCGTCGAACTCAGCGGCTTCCAGGAAAGCATTGAGCGGGACTTTGGCATCCACGAACAGGTGCTTGCCACCGGACAGGTTGACCCGCATGTCTGGGCGCAACACGCGATCATCGGCCTTGGTGGTGTACTGCAGATCGAAATCGCAGCGTTCGATCATGCCTGCCAGCTCTGCGACCCGCTTGAGCTGTGTCTCGCCCCACGAGCCGCGGATCTGAGGCTTGCGCAAGGCTGTCACCAAGGCAGCGGTCTCACGGCGTAAGGTCTCGCCGGTCTGCTGGACATAGCGGACTTGAGTGCGGAGCTCAGCCGACATCGCGACTCGCTCTTTTTCCACCTCGGTGAGCCGGGCATTGAACTTGTCGAGGCTTTCGCGGACCGGACTCATCAACTGCTCGGTCGCCTTGAGCCGGATCTCTGCCTGAGCATCGGCGGACTGTCCGTGACGGTCGAGCGTCTCGGCGGACAGCACCCGGAACTGGTTGATCATCGCCTCCCGATCCACGGCGATCTCCCTGGCTCGGTCGAGCGCGGCGTCGCGCTGTGCGATCGCTCGGGCGACCTGGGCCGACACCTCCGCCGCATTGGCTTGCGCAGTCGCTGCTTCAGTGCGGGCCACCGCCACGTCAGTGTGGGCCCGAGCTGCTTCTGCTCGCGCCTGTGCGGCTTCCGCGCGAGCTGTCGCCGCGTCGCTGTGTGACTGCGCGATCAACATCTGAGCGTGTGCCGTGTCGGAGTGTTGACGGGCACGCGCGAGCGCCCAGCCGGCGATGCTCCCGAGTGGGAGTCCCAGCACCAGGCCACAGATCAGCGCAGTGACCGTGACACCATCCATGAATGAGATCTTGCCGGGGCGGGACGACAAAACGTCGGAGGCGGCTCCGCGAACCACCGCATCCGTGTCCAGATCAGCGCATTGGCGTTGTCACTTAGGTTGGAATCATGTCCTCCGAGCTTGATCATGTTGCCGACTTGGCGGCCTTTGTAGCAGCGTCGCCCTCCTCCCACCACGCGGCCGCGGAGGGTGCCCGCCGGCTGGCAGCAGCGGGTTTCGTCGCTCGGCAGGAGGCCGATGAGTGGAGCTCCGAAGCCGGTGGCTATTTCGTCCTCCGCGACGGTGCGCTGATCGCATGGCGGGTCCCCGAGAGCGCACGACCATTCATGCCGGTCCGGATCCTCGGCTCGCACACCGACGCGACGGGCTTCACGCTCAAACCTCGACCGGACCTAACCGGATATGGCTGGCAGCAGGTCGGCATAGAGATCTACGGTGCCCCGTTGCTCAACTCCTGGCTGGACCGCGAGCTCGGGCTGGCGGGCCGCCTAGTGCATAGCGACGGAAGCACCCAGTTGGTGCGCACCGAGGCGATCATGCGGATACCCCAACTGGCCATCCATCTTGATCGCGGCGTGAACGACGAGGGTCTCAAGCTGGACAAGCAACTTCACACCGCACCGGTATGGAGTGTTGGCCACCCGGGAATTCACCTACTTGATCACGTGGCGGATGTTGCTGGCTGCTCAGCGGGCGACATTGATGGGTACGATCTCCGGGTCTTCGACAGCGCGGCCCCCGCGGTCTTCGGGCCGCATCAGGAGTTCTTCGCCTCCGCCCGATTAGACAACTTGAGCAGCATGCATGCCAGCATCACAGCCATGATCAATTGCGGGGAGAGCGATGTCATCCAGATGATCGCGGCTTTTGATCATGAGGAGTTGGGGAGCGCCTCTCGAAGCGGCGCCTCTGGTCCGCTGCTCGCTGATGTCATGGCCCGAATCTCTGCCAGTCTGGGCGCGACGGTTGATCAGTGGCATCGATCTCTCGCTGAGTCGTTCTGCCTGTCAGCCGACACCGGCCACGCGATTCATCCGAACTATCCCGGCCGGCACGACCCCGCCAACCAGCCTCTACTCAATGCCGGTCCGTTGCTCAAGATCAATGCGAATCAGCGTTACGCCACGGATGGTCGCGGAGCAGGGCTGTGGCGGCGCATCTGTCGCAAGCTGGCGATTCCTATCCAGGAGTTCGTCTCCAACAATGCGATGCCATGCGGCTCGACTATTGGTCCGCTGACAGCGACCAGGCTCGGTATTGCCACCGTAGACGTAGGCATCCCCACGCTTTCCATGCACTCAGCTCGGGAACTCCTCGGCACCGATGACCCGCTCGCCCTGACTCGCGCAATGGAGGCATTTCTCGCGGCTGATATTTGAGACACCTCCTAGGCTTGTCGCCCGTGGCACTCACGATCGGCATCGTCGGGCTTCCGAATGCAGGCAAGTCAACACTGTTCAATGCCCTGACCCGGAATAATGTCCTGGCTGCCAGTTATCCGTTTGCCACTATCGATCCCAACATCGGAGTGGTGGGCGTGCCGGACCCGCGGCTGGCAGTCCTGGCGGAACTCTTCCATTCCGCCCGCACCGTACCGGCGACTGCGAGCTTCGTTGACATAGCCGGGATCGTGCGGGGTGCCAGCAAAGGCGAGGGAATGGGGAATGCCTTTCTCTCCCACATACGTGAGGCGGATGCGATCTGCCAGGTGACTCGGGTCTTCGACGACCCGGATGTGACGCATGTCGATGGCGCCGTCAATCCGGCCAGCGATATCGAGACCATCGAGACCGAGCTGATCTTGGCAGACCTGCAAACGGTCGAGAAGGTGCTACCGCGGCTGGAGAAGGAAGCCAAGATCAACAAAGACAGGCTGGCACCGCTTTTGGCCGTCAAGCAAGCTCAAGAGGTGCTCGCCGCGGGACGTACGATCTTCGCTGCCGGCTTGGACCGCGGACCGCTACGTGATCTCTTCCTGCTCACGGCAAAGCGCTTCCTCTATGTCTTCAATTGCGATTCCGACGAGCTGGCCAACGAACCGCTCAAGGAACGCCTCCGTGCCCTGGTGGCACCCGCTGAGGCGATCTTTCTCGATGCCAAGATCGAATCCGAGCTGGTCGAAATGGAGCCTGACGAGGCACGGGAGTTCCTCGCCGAGATGGGTGTCGCGGAACCGGGCTTGGACGTCTTGGCTCGCGTCGGCTTCGACACACTGGGTCTCCAGACCTTTCTGACGGCAGGTCCGAAAGAGACGCGAGCCTGGACGATTCGCAAGGGTGCTACGGCTCCGGAGGCCGCCGGTGTCATTCACACCGACTTTCAGAAGGGCTTCATCAGGGCTGAGGTTGTCTCGTTTGATGATCTTGTGTCCGCGGGATCGATGCAGAACGCCCGCGCCAGAGGCCAAGTGCGGCTGGAAGGCAAGGACTACGTCATGGCCGACGGCGATGTCGTCGAGTTCCGGTTCAATGTGTGACTCGCCTGCCCCGACTGCGCCCTGAGCCCGTCGAAGGGCACTGAGCCTGTTGCCCATCTCACGCTATGTGCCCTGAGCCTGTCGAAGGGCACGCTCTCGCGCTTCGACAAGCTCAGCACGCACACAAAAGCTTTGCCCCGAATCCGGCGGCATGCGCCCTGAACTTGTCGAAGGGCACATGCGATGTCAGAAGTTGTCCACAACTTTCGAGGAACCCCTTGTCGATCCGCAGAAGCAGATCAGCATGATCACCAAATGCCGTGGATCTACATTCTTCGTTGCGCGGATAATTCGTTTTACGTGGGCAGTGCTCGTGATCTTGATTATCGGTTGCAGCAGCATGCGATCGGTTGTGCGGATGCGTACACCAGGAGTCGCCGACCACTGGTCCTCGCGTGGGCCCAGGAATGCGAGCACATTGAAGACGCGTACGTGCTTGAACACAAGATCAAAGGATGGCGCCGGGAGAAGAAGCTTGCGCTGATCAACGGTCAGTATGGCGACCTACCGCGCTTATCGCGCTCCGGGTCACACAAGAAGCCGACGGTCAAGGCGCCATAGAAGTCTGTCGGTGCCCTTCGACAGGCTCAGGGCACATGCCGCCGGGCTCAGGGCACATGCCGCCGGGCTCAGGGCACATGCCGCCGGGCTCAGGGCACATGCCGCCGGGCTCAGGGCACATACTGCCGGAAAACTAGGGGGCAGAACCTTTGTATGCGTGCTGAGCTTGTCGAAGCACGGAATCGTGCCCTTCGACAGGCTCAGGGCACATGCCGGGCTCAGGGCACATAGCGCGGAGGGTGCCCTTCGACGGGCTCAGGGCACATACCGGGCTCATGCGCGCGGTTGTTAGTGCCCTTCGACAGGCTCAGGGCACATGCCGGGGCTCAGTTGCAAGCGCTCAGATCTTGGTCCAGGCCTCAGTAAGGACGTGGCGCAGAATCTGCTCCATCTCGTCGAACTCTGCCTGACCGCAGATCAGTGGGGGAGCGACCTGGACAACGGGATCGCCGCGATCATCGATACGGCAATACAGGCCGTTCTCATACGTCGCGCCAGCGATGTAGCCGCGCAACACCCGCTCGATCTCGTCCGCGTCCAACGTCTGCTTGGTCGCCTTGTCCTTCACCAGCTCGACGGCATAGAAGTAGCCGTCGCCGCGTACGTCGCCAACGATTGGCAGGTCGTAAAGCCGTTCTAGCGTCTGCCGGAAGGCATTCTCTTGGCGAAGTACGTTGCCAAGCAGGTCCTCGCGTTCAAAAAGATCAAGGTTGGCCAGCGCGACGGCGCACGACACCGGGTGACCGCCAAAGGTGTAGCCATGTGGAAACGTGGTGTTTCCCTCAGCAAACGGTTCGAAAATGGCGTCGGAGATGATCGCGGCGCCCAACGGCGAGTAGCCGGACGTGAGGCCTTTGGCACTAGTGATGATGTCAGGCTGATAGCCATATTTCTGGGCGCCGAACATCATGCCCAGCCGCCCGTACGCGCAGATCACCTCATCGGAGACCAGCAGCACGTCGTACGTATCACAGATCTGCCGCACCCGCTCGAAGTATCCCGGTGGGGCCGGAATGCAGCCACCAGCGTTCTGTACCGGCTCGATGAAGACAGCCGCCACACTGTCGGGCCCCTCGTTGAGAATTGCCTCCTCGACCCTATTGGCCGCCCACAGCGCGAACTGCTTCTCGTCGACGGCCACCTCGTCTGGCGCCCGGTAGAAGTTGGTGTTCGGCACGCGGGCGGTGCCAGGCACCAGCGGCTCGAAGGGCAGCCTAAATCCGGGAACCCCGGTGATGGACAGCGCACCCTGAGGCGTGCCGTGGTAGGCGACGGCGCGCGAGATCACCTTGGTCTTAGACGGTTTCCCGATGAGCTTGAAGTACTGCTTGATCACCTTCCAGGCTGTCTCGACGGATTCGCCGCCGCCGCAAGAGAAGAACACCTTGTTCAGATCGCCAGGCGCTTCCGCCGCCAGCCGATCAGCCAGTTCGATCGCCGTCGGATGCGCAAAGGACCAGATTGGAAAGAAGGCCAACTTGCGGGCCTGGGCTGCCGCGGCCTCGACCAGCTCGACGCGTCCGTGCCCGGCTTGCACGACGAACAGGCCAGAGAGGGCATCCAGATACCTCCGACCGTTCGTATCCCAGATGTATGCACCCTCGCCACGTTCGATCGTCGGAACTGGTTTGTTGGCAAAGCTGGACATCCGCGTGAAGTGCATCCACAGGTGCTCCGTGGCGTTGCCCTGACCAATAGACGGGGTCGCGCCCTGTTCGGTGATCATGCTCTCTACGGTCATCGGTACCCCTTCGTCGTCCATGCCAGCGACTCTGTCACTCGTCAGCGATGAGCAGGATCTGGAGGTTCGCAGCGTCAGTCGATGATCATCATCTCGCGCTTCATCTGGTGAGGATCGGGGTCTGACGTAGGACTTGTGATGACCCTGGCCGCCGCGATAAGACTAGCCGTGACGGAAACGTCAATTGAAACCTCATACTGCGGTCGTACCCGAGATCACAATCAAGTTGCGTGTTACCCGGTACTAGGCGAAAAGTCTTGTGGGTATTAGTTTGATGGCCTAGAACTGCTTCATTCCCGTGGGGAAGTTCTGCGTTTCCCCACGTCAGCAGACTGAACCGCCCCTCGGGGCGTAAATAGGAGGAGGACATCGGGATGCGTCGAAGAACTCGCGGGATGGCACTTGCGGCTGTCACGTCGATCGCTCTGATTGCGACAGCGTGTGGCGGGGGCGGCGGTACTGCATCGGAGCCGGGTGCCAGCCAGCCCGCTGGCCAGGCCGGTGGTGAGATCGTGGTGGCCGGTTGCACGCCAAAGAACGCGTTGATCCCGGGCAACACCAGCGAGACGTGTGGCGGCGACATCATCGACGCCATGACGTCGAAGCTGGTGCGGTACAACACCGAGAATGCCGCGCCAGAGAACGACATCGCCGAGTCGATCGAGACCACTGACAACAAGAACTTCACCGTCAAGTTGAAGCCCGGCTACAAGTTCCACGACGGGACCGAGGTCAAGGCGAAGAACTTCGTCGATGCGTGGAACTACACCGCGTACGGACCCAACGGCTGGGAGGGCAGCTACTTCTACGCCCCGTTCGCCGGCTACGACGACGTGCAGTGCCCCGATGACGAGTGCAAGCAGAAGCCCAAGGCCAAGACCATGTCCGGGCTGAAGGTGGTCGACGACACGACCTTCACTATCCAAACCACGGAGCCGGTGTCCAACCTGCCGGTCCGGCTCGGCTACTCGGCATTCGCGCCGATGCCTGATTCCTTCTTCGCTGATCCGAAGGCCTTCGAGAAGAAGCCGATCGGTGCCGGGCCGTTCAAGATCGACTCGATCAGCAACACCGAGTTCGTGCTCACCAAGTTCGCCGAGTTCTCTGGCGCCACGCCGGCGAACGTGGACAAGCTGACCTTCCGGATCTACCAAGACCCCTCGGCGGCCTATGCCGACGCGGTCGGGGGCAGTCTGGACTACATCGATGAAAGCAACATCCCGCAGGACCAGTTCATTGGCGACGCCTTCCAGAGCGACTTCCCCGACCGCTGGTCCCAACGCGAGGCCGGCCGGGTCAGCTGGATCTGGTTCTCCTCCTCCGATCCGCAACTGAAGGGCAAGCCTGAGCTGCGCAAGGCCATCTCCCGTGCTATCGACCGCGATCTGATCACCAAGCAGATCTGGTCTAACACGGTCACCCCAGCCACCGGCTGGGTATCACCGGTGGTGGATGGATACAAGGCCGGTGCCTGCGGTGACTCCTGCACGTTCGACGCGGCTGCGGCCAAGGCAGACTTCGAGGCGGCCGGCGGGTACACGGGCACGTTGACCATGACCTACAACGCCGACTCACCGAACAAGGCATGGTCGGAAGCGGTCTGCAACTCCATCAAGAACACGCTGGGCATCGAGTGCGTCGCGGTGCCGACCGTCGACTTCGCCACCTTCCAAAAGAAGATCGACGCCAACGAGCTGAAGGGCATCTTCCGGGCCAGCTGGCAGATGGACTACCCGTCGATCGAGAACTTCCTGGTGCCGCTCTACGCCAAGGGTGCCTGGCCTCCAGGTTCGAACTGGGGCCGGTACGAGAACCCCAAGTTCGACGAGCTGAGCGCGAAGGCGGCGGCGGCGACGAGTTCGGACGAGGCCAATGCCCTGTATCAGCAGGCGGAGGCGCTGCTGGACGAAGACTTCCCGTCGGCTCCGCTGTGGTACCCGAAGACGACCGCGGTCTGGTCCGACAAGGTCACCGATGTCAAGGTGAACGCCTTCGGGGTGCTCGACTTCCAGGCGATCAAGGTGAAGTGAAGGCCAGGCGCGTGATATACCGCTGAAAGTGTCGGCCCGCTGGAGCAATTCGGCGGGCCGACGCTATGTTTCGTCCAGGAGGCTCTTCCGACCTAAAGGGGGTTGGGGTGGGCAAGTACATCATTCGCCGGCTGCTGCAGATGATCCCGGTCATCATCGGCGTGACGTTCATCATCTACGTCGCGGTCTTCGCGCTGGGGGATCCGACCGTCGGCCGCTGCGGGGAGCGGGCCTGCCCGGAGGCCTACATCGCCAAGTTCCGGGCCGACTACAACCTCGACAAGCCGTTGGTCGTCCAGTATCTGCTCTACATGGGCAATCTGGTGCGGGGCGACTTGGGCACGAACTTCTTCGGTAACAGGGTGATCGACGAGCTGGCCGCACGTTGGCCAACTACGCTCAAGCTCGGCCTAATGGCGCTCGTCATCGAGTCCGTGATCGGCATAGCCGCGGGGGTGCTCGCCGGGATCCGGCGAGGAAAGTTCATCGACTCCCTGGTTACGGTGAGCACCTTGGTGCTGATCTCCATACCCATCTTCGTGATCGGCAGCTTCGCCCAGCTGATCTTCGGAGTCCGCCTGGGTTGGTTCCCGGTCACTGCCACCCAGGGCACCACCTACCAGCTGATCATGCCAGCCTTCGTGCTGGCCTCGGCATCGGTCGCCTACATCGCCAGGCTGATGCGGGCCAACCTGTCAGAGAACCTGCGCGCCGACTATGTCCGTACGGCGAAGGCGAAGGGGCTCAGCAACGCACGCACGGTGGGCGTGCACACGTTGCGTAACTCGTTGATCGCAGTTATCACCTTCATCGGCATCGATGTCGGGGCACTGATGGGCGGAGCCATCGTCACCGAGCGGATCTTCAATATCAACGGCATCGGCAACTTCCTCTAC
>Ga0081455_10003041_pt1 | contig 19554 bp, 15 predicted proteins | sample TabmetS3T2R1_FD_70207 | JGI IMG/M metagenome (GOLD analysis project Ga0081455, IMG submission 70207) | Tabebuia heterophylla rhizosphere microbial communities from the University of Puerto Rico - S3T2R1 | ecosystem: Host-associated > Plants > Roots > Rhizosphere ... | reverse complement strand
TCTTCAGCGGCTATAGCTCTGGCGTGGACTGGCCCGTGGCGGCCTTTTACGAGCGCCTGGCCAAGCGCTATCCGGACGCGAAATTCGTCCTTACACGGCGCGATCCCCAGTCCTGGTTCACGTCGACCCAGGCCACGATTTTCGAAGGGCTTGATGAGCGCATCGAAAACAATCCCAATCCCTGGGCTCGCATGGTTCGAAAGGTCATTGTAGACGCGTTCGACGGCCGCCTCCACGACAAGGCCCATGTCATCGGTGTCTACGAGGCGCATAATGACCGTGTGCGCCGCACAATTCCGGCGTCGCGCCTGCTCGAATTTTCGGTTGCGGACGGCTGGGGACCGCTTTGCGGCTTTCTGGGCGTTCCCGTGCCGTCGGACCCCTTTCCGCGAGCGAACTCGACCGAGGATTTTCAGGCTCTGCGCGCCTCACTGCCGCTCGACAAGCCCTGAAGGCCTCGGCACACCGCGAGGTTGTCCGCCCGAGCCATGCTAAACTCCGCGGACCGACTCAAGGCGTGGTCAAGCGCCGCGCTCACACCTGGGGGACGCCATGGACACCACTAAGCTCATCGCGCGTGTGAAGGCCATCCTGACGACACCAAAAACCGAATGGCCGGTGATCGCGGGCGAGCCCATGTCCGTGCGCGACATCTACTCCAATCACATCATTCCACTCGCAGCTATTCCGGCGATCGCGAATTTCGTCAAGATGAGCGTGCTCGGTTTCGGCACCCCTTTGACGGGAACGATGCGCGTCGGATTTGTCACGGGCCTCACACAAATGGTCGTGAGCTACGTGCTCACGCTAGCGATGCTTTATGTCGTCGCGCTCATTATCGACGGCCTGGCGAAGACCTTTAGCGCAGAGCGCAATCAAGTGCAGGCGCTCAAGGCATCAGGCTATGCCGCCACGGCGTCCATGGTCGCATCGATCGCCATCATCATCCCGGGCATAGGCTGGCTCATCTCTTTGGCCGGCGGTCTGTACACGATCTATCTGCTCTATTTGGCGCTGCCGGTCACGATGAAGGCTCCGCCCGAAAAAGCGGGGGCCTATACGGCTGTCGTCATCGTAGCGACCATTGTGCTCGGCTTTATCATCAACGCGGTAGTGCTCGGCGGGATTATGGGAGCCGGAGCCGGCCCGCATCTCAGCTCCCTCGGCATGCCGACGAGTGGCTCCAGCAGCGCGGACGTTCAGTTCGACAAGAACAGCCCGCTCGGCAAGCTCGCCGAGATGGGCAAGAACATGGAGCAGGCTCAGAAAAATCTCGAGGCCGCGGAGAAGTCGGGCGACACCGAGGCGCAGCAAAAGGCGATGGGCCAGATGATGGGCTCAATCTTCGCCAACGGCGCACAGGTCGAAGCCCTCGAACCCGGTCGTCTCAAGGCATTCGTGCCCGACACGCTCTCTGGGCTCGCCAGAACCAGCGTTTCCGCCGAGCGTAACCAGGCGATGGGCATGCAAGTCTCCCAGGCGGAAGCGAGCTACTCCGACGGCACGCGCGCGCTTCGTCTCGAGATCATGGACATGGGTGGGGCCAAGGGCATCATGGGGCTCGCGTCCTGGGCGGCGGTACAGCAGGACAAGGAGACCGACACCGGCTATGAGCGCACGCGCAAGGACGGCACCCGGCTGCTCCATGAGCAATGGGACGCCCAAAGTCATGACGGCGAATACACGGTGATCGTCGGCGACCGCTTCTCGGTCAAGGTGTCCGGCCAGGCGAGTTCCATCGACCAACTCAAGGACGCCGCCGGCTCGATCGATCTCGACCACCTGGAAGCCCTCAAGGAAGAAGGCGTCCAGAAGGGCGGCTGACGCGGTGTTAACCCTGGGCATGTTTATGTCATAGAGCCCCGATAGCCTGCGTACCGGCAATCCGTTGGCGGGGCAGGAAGAGCGTGCGCAAGAACGCCGCCACCTAGAGGGGAAATGCCATGATCTGGTCGCGCTACACGCCGCTGAGCTCCACCCTCGTTCTGACGACTTTGTTCGTCATCTTCGGCTATTGGGTCGATCCCGGATTTTACTGGCCACTGATCGTGCTTGCGCCACTCAGCTTTGTCGGTCTCCACGACTTCTTTCAGCCCTCACGTGCCATCCTGCGCAACTATCCGATCATCGGGCATGTCCGCTTCATGATCGAAGCGATCCGGCCCGAGATCCGGCAATATCTTCTCGAAGACGATCGCGACCCCGTGCCATTCAGCCGCGAGCAGCGATCGCTTATTTATCGCCGCGCCAAGAACGTGCTCGACAAGCAGCCGTTCGGAACTATGCGCGATGTCAATGCGCCGGGCTATGGCTGGATCTCGCACTCTATTCGCCCGATCGAGCCCGGTAGCTATGATTTTCGCGTCACGATCGGCGGCGATCGTTGCGCTCAGCCCTATTCGGCGTCGGTCTACAACATCTCGGGCATGAGCTTCGGTGCGCTCGGCGCGCGCGCGGTGCTGGCCCTGAACACAGGCGCGAAGCTCGGCAGTTTCGCCCAAAACACGGGCGAGGGCTCGATCAGCACCTATCACCGAAAGCCCGGCGGCGATCTCATCTGGCAGGTGGCGACGGGGTATTTCGGCTGCCGCACCGAGGACGGCCGCTTCGATCCGCAGAAATTCGAAGAGACCGCCAAGCTCCCGCAAGTCAAGATGATCGAGATCAAGCTCAGCCAGGGTGCCAAGCCAGGCAGCGGCGGCGTCCTGCCCCAGGCCAAAATCTCGGAAGAGATCGCGCGCGCCCGCGGCGTCCCGCGCGATCGGGATTGCATCTCGCCGGCGGGACATTCGGCCTTTTCGACACCGATCGAGTTCATGGCGTTCATCGACCGGCTCCGCACGCTCTCCGGCGGAAAACCGGTCGGCTTCAAGCTCTGCGTCGGTCATCGCTACGAATTTCTCGCGATCATCAAGGCGATGGTTGAAACCGGCACGACCCCTGATTTCATTGTCATCGACGGAAAGGAAGGCGGCACGGGCGCAGCGCCGCTCGAGCTCACAAATCATGTCGGCCTGCCGCTTGCCGAGGGACTGACCTTCGTCCGCAACGCTCTGATCGGTGCCAATCTGCGGCAGAAGATAAAAATCGGCGTGTCGGGCAAGCTCGTCACGGCCTACGATCTCGCGCGGGTTTTTGCCATTGGCGCCGATTACGCATTTTCCGCCCGCGGCTTCTTGTTCTCCATCGGCTGCATCCAATCACGCTCCTGCCACACCAATCACTGTCCCACCGGCGTCACGACCCAGGACCCGCTGCGCCAGCGGGCGCTCGTGCCGGAGGAAAAATCCATCCGTGCCAAGAATTTCCACCACAATACGTTGAAGGCGCTGGGACAGGTGCTCGGGGCCGCGGGGCTCAGCCATCCAAGCGAGCTGCGGCCGTGGCATCTGCACATGCGGCACCAGAACGGCGACGTCCTGCGTGGCGAGCAGGCCTATCCGACGCCCGAGCCGGGCTCCCTGATCAACGGCACCGCCACCGGGTTCATCGCGCGCGAATGGGCGCGCGCTCAGACCGCGAGCTTCACGCCGCTCAGCGAGCAGTAGCGAGCTGAAGTAAGAAGAGACCGGCGAGTAGTAGCGAGCGATAGCGCCGGGGCGACCGAACTGGCATGCTGCGGGCATGAAGACCGAGCGTGTGCCAGGACGTGAGTGCGGCGGCTGTACCGCGTGTTGCCGTGTGCTCCCCATCGACACGCCCGAGTTGCGCAAGGTTCCAGGCATTCTCTGCGAGCACTGCGGAGCGGCAGGCTGCACGATCTACGAAACGCGCTTTCCGATCTGTCGGACCTATTTCTGCGGCTGGCACACGCTCGCAATGCTGGATGAAAGTTGGCGGCCCGACAAAAGCGGCATCATCGTCTCGCCGCGCAAGGCAGGTATCCCGGCGGGCTATCAGGCCGAGGGTATCGAGTTTCTGATCTTCGGCGGTGAGAAGGCCATCCGGCGCAAGCCGTTCGCCCCGGCGCTCGCGGCCTTCATCGGGAGCAACGTCGCGACCTATCTCGCGATCACGGGCCCACCGGGCTATTTTCCGGCCGGCGTTCTGCTCAACGACGTGTTGGGCCCGAGCCTTGAGCACGGCGACCTCGATGCCGCGCGCGACCTGCTCGTCAAGATCTACCGATCGGCGGCGCGCCACACCTTCGCAAAGATGGAATAACGCGCCGCCTATCTCTTACTGTCCTGCAACGAGCTTGAAGGACATCTGTTTGCCTTCGCCGTTCGCAGCCTGCCAGCTGTCGCCGACCTTCTTGTCTGCAGCGAGCGGACGGCAATGGGCGCCCATATGATCCTTGTCGGGCGGCGGTTGCAGACGGGTCATGCAGAGATCGCTGCCTTTGACCTCCCACGTTCCGGTGGATGTCTTTCCCTCGGAATCGACAGATGCGTAAGTGTGATCCGCCTTGTAGCTCACCTTGCGCTCGCCCTTGGGGGTCGTGGCGACGAGCGTGTTGCCGTAATAGCCGGCCATGGGATCGGCGGCATAGGCGGGCAGGCCAAGGGCCGCCGCCGCCACGCACCCGAGAACAAGCGTCTTCAAATTCATTGGAACGTCTCCGTGAAGATTTTGCGAAGGAAACGGGCTGGGGGGATCGCGATGAGCGAACGCCTGGCGCGCGCCAGCTTGTCAGCCGGCGATGACGTCCTGACGAACGGTCCGTGACAGGAATTCCGTCGCGAAAATTTGTGTTGGAGAGGGGGCGAACCGGCGCGCTAGAGCCGCCGCTACTTAAGCTCGTGCCATCCTGCCGATTCCAGGCTGAGCGACTGTTTGCGGTCCACACACTGACCGCCATGATAGTCCTTCGACATGCATTTGCATTCCGAGGAGCAACTATCCGACTTGTAGCAGGTGTAGGTCGGGCACCACGCGCACATGGGGCTGCCCGGCGAGATGGCCGTGAAGACAAGCACGAGAACAAGTCCCAGAAGTATCCGCTTAAGCACCGGGAGTCCTCACCGTAGGGGTCGAAACACGCAGAACATTAGCCAATCATACCGAGTAGGGATCTCTTGAGGCATATCTCCTCGGCTTCCGCAGGTAGCTCCCTGATCGACCCATAAAAACGGTACCGTGGCAGGAATGGTTCCCTCCGCTTGTGAGAGAGGGAACCGGCAAGTCCACAGCATTACACGGAAAGTCGGTCCGCCTGGGACCCTTGAAGGAATGCGTTCGCCCGTGTCCTTGAATCCCAGCTTTGTATAAAAGCCTTCGGCGGGAGGATCGGGATAGACAACGATCTTTGACCAGCCCAGCAGCCATGCGCGCTCGAAAAGGAAATTGCATAGGTCTCGTCCGACGCCGGTTCGGATATGTGGCGGATCCACCCAAAGCTGGTCGAGCAGTACATATTCGAGAGTTACGATCACTGCGAGGAAGGCGATCAGATGTCCGTCTTTTGAGCGAACCTCGAAACAATCATTCTCGATAAGATAATTCGCATCGAGCCGGTGGAGTGGCAGGGCGAGCTCAAGATAACCCTCGGGCCACGGCCAGTGCCGCTTGGAGCGTTGGATGAGGGCATTGATTTCCGCGAGCGACTCGACGTTTGCGGGTAGAAACGTTGCCGATTCCGCGGTCACGCCTTCGCCCGCTTCTTCCCCTTCGGCGCGCCTTCGGTTTCCGCCGCTGCACTCTTAGGTTTGCTCGAGCGCTTGAGGATCTCGCGGAGGTATTGGCCGGTGTAGCTTTCCTTGACGGCGGCAACGTCTTCCGGTGTTCCCGATGCAACGATACGGCCGCCGCGGTCGCCGCCTTCGGGGCCGAGATCGACGATCCAGTCGGCGGTCTTGATCACCTCCAGATTGTGCTCGATGACCACCATGGTGTTGCCCTGTTCGACGAGCTCTTGCAGCACTTCGAGGAGCTTCTTCACATCCTCGAAATGCAGGCCCGTCGTAGGCTCATCGAGAATATAGAGTGTGCGGCCGGTCGCACGCTTGGACAGCTCTTTCGCGAGCTTGATGCGCTGCGCCTCGCCGCCGGAGAGCGTCGTCGCCTGCTGACCGACCTTGATGTAGCCGAGCCCCACGCGCTTCAGCGTGTCGAGCTTCTCGCGCACGGCGGGCACGGCCTTGAACAACTCGGCCGCATCCTCGACCGTCATGTCGAGGACATCGGCGATCGACTTGTCGCGCCAATGGACCTCGAGCGTCTCGCGGTTGTAGCGCTTGCCCTTGCAGACGTCGCACTGGACATAGACGTCCGGCAGGAAGTGCATCTCGATCTTGAGCACGCCGTCACCCTGGCAGGCTTCGCAGCGACCGCCCTTCACGTTGAAGGAGAAGCGCCCCGGCTTGTAGCCGCGCGCCTGTGCTTCCGGCAGGGCGGCGAACCAATCACGAATTGGCGTGAACGCGCCGGTATAGGTCGCCGGATTGGAGCGCGGCGTGCGCCCGATGGGGGACTGATCGATGTCGATGACCTTGTCCAGATGCTCCAGCCCGTCGATCCGGTCATGGGCCAAAGGTTGCTCATGGGCGCCGTTGAGGCGGCGCGCTGCCGCACGGTACAGCGTCTCGATCACGAGCGTCGACTTGCCGCCGCCAGAGACGCCGGTGACGCAGGTGAAGGTGCCGATGGGAATCTTCGCCGTCACCTTTTTGAGGTTGTGCGCGTTGGCGCCCACGATGGCGAGCGCGCGCTTCGGATCCGCCTTGCGCCGCGCGGGCGGGAGGGGAATCTGCCGCAGCCCCACGAGATATTGCCCGGTAAGGCTCGACGGGCTCGCCATCACCTGCTCGGGCGTACCCGCGGCCACCACCGCACCGCCATGGACGCCCGCGCCTGGCCCCATGTCGACGACATAATCGGCGCTGCGGATCGCATCTTCGTCATGCTCGACCACGATCACCGAATTGCCGAGATCGCGTAGCCGCTTCAGCGTTTCGAGGAGGCGCGCGTTGTCGCGCTGATGAAGGCCGATCGACGGCTCGTCCAGGACGTAGAGCACGCCCGTAAGCCCCGAGCCGATTTGCGACGCGAGCCGGATGCGCTGGCTCTCACCGCCGGACAGCGTGCCCGATGACCGCGAGAGGTTCAGATAGTCGAGACCGACATTGTTGAGGAACCGCAGTCGCTCGCGGATCTCTTTCAGGATGCGGCCCGCAATCTCGTTCTGCTTCGGCGTCAGGTGCCGCGTCAACTCGGCGAACCAGATGTCGGCCTGCGCGATCGACATCTCGGACACCTCGGCGATGTGAAGGCCGTGGATCTTCACGGCGAGCGCTTCGGGTTTCAGGCGATAGCCCTTGCAGGTCGGGCAGGGCGTGACCGTCAAATAGCGTTCGATGTCCTCGCGCGACCAGCTCGATTCCGTCTCGCGCCAGCGCCGCTCCAGGTTGTTCACAACGCCTTCGAAAGGCTTGGTCGTCTTGTAGCTGCGCAACCCGTCGTCATAGGTGAAGGTGACGTCGTCCTCCCCTGAGCCGAACAGGATGATGTCTTGTGCCTTCTTGGGCAGATCGTCCCAGGCGGTGTTCATGGAGAACTTGAACTTGCGGCCGAGCGCTTCGAGCGTCTGCAGATAATAGGGCGAGGTCGAGCGCGACCACGGCGCGATGGCCCCTTTGCGCAAGCTCAGGGACCCGTCGGGCACGACGAGATCGGGGTCGATGTGTTGATCCGTGCCCAGACCATCGCAGGCCGGGCACGCGCCATGAGGATTGTTGAAGGAGAAGAGGCGCGGCTCGATCTCCTCGATGGTAAAGCCAGACACCGGGCAGGCGAACTTCGCTGAGAAGATGAGCCGTTCCGGCTCCTTCTGATCTCCCTTCTTGTCGGCGAATTCGGCCACCGCAAGACCATCAGCCAGTTGAAGTGATGTCTCAAGTGATTCGGCCAGACGGCTTGCCAAACCTTCGCGAATGACGACGCGATCGACCACGACGTCAATGTCGTGCTTCAACTTCTTGTCGAGGGCGGGCGCTTCGGCGATCTCATAGAATTTGCCGTCCACCTTCACGCGCTGAAAGCCGCGCTTCTGCAGGTCCGCGAACTCCTTGCGGTACTCGCCCTTACGGCCGCGCACGATGGGCGCGAGCAGGAACAGGCGCGTGCCGTCGGGCAGTGCCACCAGCCGATCGACCATTTGGCTCACGGTCTGGCTCTCGATGGGAAGGCCGGTCGTCGGCGAATAGGGGATACCGACGCGCGCGAACAGCAGGCGCATGTAGTCGTAGATCTCAGTCACCGTCGCGACTGTCGAGCGCGGATTCTTGGAGGTCGTCTTCTGCTCGATCGAAATCGCCGGCGACAGGCCCTCGATGTGGTCGACATCGGGCTTCTGCATCAACTCCAGGAACTGGCGCGCATAGGCCGACAGGCTCTCCACATAGCGGCGCTGGCCCTCGGCATATATGGTGTCGAAGGCGAGCGAGGATTTGCCCGAACCGGACAGCCCGGTCACCACCACCAGCGCGTCACGCGGCAGGTCGACGTCGACGTTTTTGAGGTTGTGCTCGCGCGCGCCGCGAATGGAGAGAGTTTTGAGCATTAGGAAGAGGCACCGCCAATCACGCCGCGAAACACGCGCCGGACCAGAACAGATAGGCTACCGAGGTTGACTTGTCATCCCCCGAACTCCGTCGGTCGAGGGCCTGGGGATAGCACCCGCTGCCCGGATATATTAGGTGCCTGTCAGAGGCGCGCCTCAGCGGGGCTGAGATAAAGTATCTTTTCCTTGTAGGCGATGTAGAGATGCAGTCTGCGCAGCACGTTCATCCCGACGATGATGTCTGGCGTTTCTAGATCGATCCGGTACTGGATGATGTGCTGGGTCTTTTCGGTTCCGTGTTTTCTTTGAAAGGCGCGCTCGGCCTGATCCAGATGAACAATAACGAGCGGGTTGTTGATCGAGAGACCTTCAATGGCCAATGATTGGAACCGGTAGGTCTTATAGTCGTCGGCTCCCTCGTCAGGGACCGCGACTTTTTCGGTTAGATCAAACAAGGCTGCCGCTTTCTGGCTGCTTATCACCGTGTGCGACGCCCCCGTGTCGAGCGATGCGGCGACCTCCCTTCCATCCAGGGTCATTGGAAGCGACACATGGTCTGCAAAGGAAAGATGAAATGGTATTTCCGAGTAGTCGCTCGTCCAATATACGACCTGGCCCTTGCAATGATCTTGAGAAAACAGGTTCAAAGTTTTGGCTGCAAAATCGAAATCTAGGTCGAAGTTTCTGAGGTATTCCGGAGAAAGGATTCCATCGACTCCAGCAGGGAGATTTTGTTCGAGCAGAAGCTGAGCGGAGCGCGCAGTTGCCGGACCGAATTTGAGCGTTTGAACGCGCACGAACTTCTTTACTTCGCCGCCGCCTCCATAGATTTCCATCGAGGTAATTTCTTGGGGCGATAGGCCAAGCTCCCGGGCAACGGTTGGGGAAATTCCGCTGATGAACCCAGCCGTGTCGACCAGAAACCGTCTCGGAGTTCCATTGATCTCTACCTGGACAACCGGGCGCCCGTGACCGTCATCTTCGAGAGGGAGTGCCGCGATCTTTACAAGCGAGCAGTCCGCGGCAAAGCCAGAGGATGACAAGAAAACAACTGCCATCACTAGAACAATGATTCTCATAAGCGCCCCCCATTTTTTAGACAGTTTGAGAGGAGCATTTGCATTTTGTCTATAACGCAATTTCTATTGCGCACAGCTTTATTGCAACATGTCGATGACAGCTCTCGGGGCTGTCATCGACATGAATCTCTTCGTCCGCCCTTGCCAAATGCGTAAGAACATAATAAGAACATACGTAAAGCTGTGGACTGAGCAAGCGTTTGAAGAAGAAAGCGGACCGATGCGTGGCGCGGTGCTGGGCTTTCGGCTAGTGTCGGTGTTGGCAGAGTGGTGATGCGCGCGCAGCTCGCCGCTGAATTTCCCCCAAATTTGTGGATCCCCCATGGCAGGCAGCGTCAACAAGGTCATTCTGGTCGGCAATCTCGGCGCGGATCCTGAGGTCCGCTACACCAAGGATAATCGGCCGATCGTCCATCTCAACGTGGCGACGAGCGAGACGTGGCGCGACAAGTCGAGCGGTGAGCGCAAGGAGCGCACCGAGTGGCATCGCGTCGTGATCTTCTCGGAAGGCCTGGCCAAGGTCGCACAGCAATATCTGAAGAAGGGTTCGAAAGTTTATCTGGAAGGCCAGCTTCAGACCCGCAAATGGCAGGACCAGCAGGGGCAGGACAAGTACACGACCGAAATCGTGCTGCAGGGCTTCAATGCCACCCTGACCATGCTCGATCGGGCCGGCGAGGGTAGTGGTGCGCGGGACGATTTCGACTCGCCTCCGATGGCTCGCGCCGGCGGCGGCCCCCGTGGGGCCGGACCCGACCTGGACGACGAAATTCCGTTTTAGCGCCTATTTCTCCATTGGAAGCCGAGAAGATTTTCATAGATCTTTGTCTCGGCTTCGTTTTCCCGGGAAATACGGGGCGGTATGGGCGCACTGCAAGGCGCGCCCCGTGCCCTTGGGTTGATCGCGCGGCCGTGATCTGCCATTGACGGTTGACGATGGGTCGAACCGGCCAGGGGGGTGTATGCGAGTCTTGGTGCTTGGGGGCGATGGGTTCTGCGGCTGGCCGACGGCGCTCCACTTGTCCCAAGCCGGCCATGAGGTCGACATCGTCGATAATTTCGCCCGCCGGGGAGCGGACGAAGAGCTCGGCGTCACGTCGCTCACGCCCATCCGCAGCCTCGACGAGCGCCGCGCGGCTTGGCTCGAGCTGTCCGGCAAAGCGATCGGATTTGCCCTGTTCGATATTGCGCAGGACTACGATCGGCTCGTCGAGCATATCGGTCAGCTGAAGCCCAACGCGATCGTCCACTTCGCCGAGCAACGCGCGGCGCCGTATTCGATGAAGTCGCCGAAGCACAAGCGCTATACCATCGACAACAATGTGAACGCGACCCACAACGTGCTCTGCGCGATGGTCGAAGCGGCGCCGGAGGCGCACCTCGTGCATCTCGGCACCATGGGTGTTTATGGCTATGGCGCCGCGGGCAAGCTCCGGCTGCCCGAAGGTTATGTCAGCGCGACCCTGCGCTCGGGCAATGACGAGGCCCAGGCCGACATCATCTATCCGCCGGACCCGGGCAGCGTCTACCACACCACCAAAGTGCTGGATGCGACGCTCTTCCAGTTCTACGTGAAGAACAACAAGCTCGCGATCACCGACCTGCATCAGGGAATTGTCTGGGGGACCTCCACGCCGGAGACGATGAGGGACGAACGCCTCATCAACCGCTTCGATTATGATGGCGATTACGGGACGGTCTTGAACCGGTTTCTCATGCAGGCGGCGATAGGCTACCCGCTCACTGTCCATGGCACGGGCGAGCAGACGCGGGCCTTCATTCACATCCGCGACACGGTCCGCTGCATCGAGCTTGCTGCCCTCAATCCGCCGAAGCGCGGCAGCCGCGTGATGATCCGCAATCAGATGACCGAGACCCACCGCCTCATCGATCTCGCACGGATGATCTCGAAGATGACGGGCGCGCATATCGAGCACATGGAAAACCCGCGCAAGGAGGCAGCCTCGAACGAGCTTCAGGTCGTCAACGACACGCTGCGCGGCTTGGGCCTCAAGCCCACGACGTTGTCCGAAGGCTTGCTGCACGAAGTCGTCGAAATCGCTCAGCGCTACGCGGACCGTTGCGACCGAACAAAGATACCGGCGCGATCGAGGTGGTAAGCGACGCGCTCGGTACGCGGGGAAAAAGAACTCCATGAGACTTATGGCGATCGAGGACATCAAAAATCTGATCGGCTCGGAGCTCGGCGTTTCCGACTGGATCACCATCGATCAGAACCGGATCAACGGATTTGCCGATGTCACCGAAGATCACAACGAAGTTCACATCAATCGCAACGTTGCGCGGGAATGGGGTTTTGAGGACTGCTTTGCCCACGGCTTTCTCACCCTGTCGATGATTCTGAGGCTGCAGGAAGACGTCGTTCCCTATCCGCCCGGCATCAAAAGTGGATTCAACTATGGCCTTGAGCATGTCCGCTTTCTGTCGCCGGTCATCGCGGGCAAGCGGATAAGGGGCCGGTTCACCCTGAAGTCAATGGACGAAACGCGGCCCGGGACATGGCGTTCAAGCATCGGCGTTATCATTGAAATCGAAGGCCATGAAAGGCCCGCCGTCGCGGCCGAATGGCTCAATATGGTGTCGTTGCAATAAACGCTCGATGAGCGTCACTTTCTCTTATCAAGAAAGCCGCGAACAACGTTGGTCGTGGCCTGGGGGTTCTCCTCCATGATCCAATGGCCTGCGTTCGGGATCACGGCGGGCGTCACGTCACTCGCCACATAGCGCATGACATCGGCCATTGTGGTGCCGAAAGACTTCTCGCCGCCGACCGCGAGCACCGGCATGGTCAGCTTGCCCATCGCCGCAAAGGCCTTGTTGTCAATCACATCCTGATCGAACGCCTTGAACTGTTCGAAGCCGGCATGCATGGCCCCCGGCTGTGCGTAGAGCGCCGCATAATGCTCTCGTGAGGCTTCGTCGAAATGGGCGGGGTCCGCCGAGAACTGGTTCCAGAAGCGGTCGAGATAGATGCGCTCGCGCCCGGCCACGAGACGTTCGGCGTCGGGCCCGTAGAAGCGGAAGTGCCAAAGCAGCGGCTGCTTTACGATGTCGTCCCAGGGGCCGATGCCGGGCAGCGGCGCATCGATGAGGACGAAGCGCATTACCCGCTCCGGGTATTGGGCCGCAAAGGCGTAGCCCACCATGTTGCCGATATCGTGCGTGACGAGGTCGACCTTCTTGATCTTGAGCCGCTTGAGCAGACCGGCCATGTCCTGGCCTTGCGTCTTCTTGTCGTAGCCCCCGGCCGGCCGCGCAGAAAGCCCCATGCCACGGAGATCGGGCGCGATCACGGTGTGGTCTTTCACGAGATCGGCAGCAAGCGGCGCCCACATGTCCCCGGTCTCGCCATAGCCGTGCAGCAGCAACACTGCCGGACCGGAACCCCCGATGCGGACATGGAGGGTGGTGCCGTTCGTCTTGACTTCGCGCGTCGTAAAGCTCGCGGGATAGGGCGGGACTTCGGCCCAGGCGGGTGCGACCGCAATCAAGCTCAGCACAAAGACGGCGACGAAGCGGAGCATGCAGGCATCCCCCCAAGCAGAAAGCTAGTTCTTTGAAACGATCACCAGGCCGCGCTTCTTGTGCGCGTCGGTGTCCTTCGTGTCCATCGCGTCGAACAGATCCTTCGTGGTCACCCACACGGGCGGAACCTTGTAGCGCGCAACGTCGAGAATGAGGAAGCGGTCGCTGTCTTTGTCGTAGGCCGCGAGCGGCGAGATGTGCCCGCCGCCTTCCTGGTTCAGGGCTTTACGGGAGTAGTTGACGATCATGCGCTTGCCGGGGTCGGCGAGGGCGGCAGAGGCCAGGCTGCGAAAGCCGGCGGCGTCCTTGAGCTGGTCGGCATGACGAACCTCCACCTTGAGGCCGAACGTCCCGAGGATGGCGCCGAGTTGCTCGAGCTCGAGCCCGCGCACGCTGACCATGGTCGCCGATTTGATGGCGAGCACTTTGTCGGTGAAGAAATTGTCCTGGTCCCAGAGCCGATAGGGAAACAGCGACGGTGTGATCGGCGCCTGGACGCCGAGCGAGTTCAGCACGATCACGGACGACGCGACGCCGCAAAACGCCTGGTTGTCCTGAGTGACGAAATAGCGCATCAGCGAGAATCCGCTCGCCGGCACGCCCGCGTGGTCGAACAGTGCCGCCCCGTCGGGCCCATCGAGAGAGATGAGAGGCTCGGCGCGCGCAACCCCCGCCAGAAACGCCGACAGAACAACACCAAGACACCAGGCGGGCCTTCTCATGAGGCGTTCCCTTTTTGGGCGATCCGAGAGCGGCGACAACAACATCTTCTGCTTGCGCCCGCCATTTCGTCAACCCGTCCTAAAAACAGCTCAAGTGCTTTTGCTGATTAAGCTTTTCGCGCTTCGGGCGGGCTGATAGACTGATAGCCAGTCGAGTCGGTCGTGCCGGCCTCCCAGGCCGTCCCCGACATCGCGCCAAGCTTCCGAAACCGCGAGACCTTCTTTTGGCCGCTCCGCCCGACGATCCCATTGAAATGCCCCCGGGCGGTCCCGAAAGGCCGCGCGACGTGTCCTCGATCGGCATCGAAGAGGAGATGCGCCGCTCCTATCTCGACTACGCGATGAGCGTGATCGTGGCGCGCGCGTTGCCGGATGTACGGGACGGCTTGAAGCCCGTGCATCGCCGCATCCTCTACACGATGGATGAGAACGGCTTCACGCCCGACAAGGCGCACAAGAAATCCGCGCGCACCACCGGCGACACCATGGGTAAGTACCATCCCCATGGCGAGCAGGCGATTTATGACGCTCTGGTGCGAATGGCCCAGGAGTTTTCGATGCGCCTGCCCCTGATCGACGGGCAGGGCAATTTCGGTTCGGTGGATGGCGACCCGCCTGCGGCGCAGCGCTATACCGAGGCGCGGCTCGCCCAGGTTGCCTTGAAGCTGCTCGACGACCTCGACAAGGATACCGTCGACTTCCGGCCGAACTACTCGAACGAGTTCCAGGAACCGGTTGTCCTGCCGGCGCGGTTTCCGAACCTGCTGGTCAATGGCGCGGGCGGCATCGCCGTCGGCATGGCGACCAACATTCCGCCCCACAATCTCGGCGAAGTGATCGATGCCTGCGTTGCCTATATCGAGCGTCCTGAGGAGATCACCGACGAAGACCTGATGGCTATCGTGCCCGGACCCGATTTTCCGACCGGGGGGCTGATCATGGGCCGGGCCGGCATTCGAGCGGCCTACCTCAAGGGACGTGGAACTATTGTGTTGCGCGGACGCGCGGCGATCGAGGAGATCCGCAAGGATCGCGAAGCCATCATCATCACGGAAATCCCCTATCAGGTGAATAAGGCCGCGATGATCGAGAAGATGGCCGAGCTGGTGCGCGAAAAACGCATCGAAGGCATCTCGGATCTGCGTGACGAAAGCGACCGCCAGGGAATGCGCGTCGTGGTCGAGCTGAAGCGCGAGGCGATGGCGGACGTCGTTCTGAACCAGCTTTATCGCTTCACGACCCTGCAATCGAGCTTCGGTGTTCAGTCGCTGGCGCTGCTCGCCGGCAAGCCCGAGATCTTCACGCTCAAGCAGTTCATCGAAGCCTTCGTAGCGTTCCGCGAAGAGGTCGTCACGCGGCGCACCAAGTTCCTGCTCGCCAAGGCGCGGGATCGGGCGCATGTGTTGGTCGGGCTCGCTATCGCGGTCGCCAACATCGACGAAGTAATCGCGCTGATCCGCGCCGCGCCGAATCCCGCCGCGGCCCGGGAGGGGCTTATGGCGCGGGCCTGGCCGGCCGGCGACATGGCACCGCTTTTGGCGCTGGTTGCCGATCCACGTCACGCGCTCACACCCGAAGGAACGCTCACGCTGTCCGAGGAGCAAGCGCGCGCCATTCTCGATTTGCGCCTGCAGCGTCTGACCGCGCTCGGTCGCGACGAGATCGGAACGGAACTGGCGGCGCTCGGCGAGGAGATCGAGGGCTATCTGGAAATTCTGCGCTCGCGCCCGCGCCTCATGGGATTGATCAAGACCGAGCTTCTCGAAGTGAAGCAGCAGTTTGCGACGCCGCGCCGGACCGAGATCATCGAGCAGGATTTCGAGGTCGAGGACGAGGACCTGATCCAGAGCGAGGACATGGTCGTCACCGTGACCCATGGCGGTTACATCAAGCGCGTGCCGCTATCGGCCTATCGCGCTCAGCGCCGCGGCGGCAAGGGCCGCGCCGGCATGGCCACGCGCGAAGAAGATTTTGTCACCCGCGTGTTCGTCGCCAACACGCACGCCGAGGTGTTGTTCTTCTCGTCGCGCGGCATGGCCTACAAGCTGAAGGTGTGGCGCCTGCCGCAAGGCCCGCCGAATGCGCGCGGCAAGGCCATGGTGAACATCCTGCCGCTTCATCCCGGCGAGATGATCACGAGCATCATGCCGATGCCCGAGAAGCGTGAGAGCTGGTCCGAGCTGCATGTCATGTTCGCGACGGCCTGGGGCACCGTGCGCCGGAACGAGCTCGAGGACTTCGCCGATGTGCGGGCGAACGGCAAAATTGCCATGAAGCTCGACGAGGAGCGCCCCGGCGCCGAGGACGGCATTATCGGGGTCGCTATTTGCACGGATCAGGACGACGTGCTGCTCACGACACGCAAGGGCAAATGCATCCGCTTCGCGGTCGAAGATGTGCGTGTGTTCAAAGGGCGTGCCTCGGTCGGTGTGCGCGGCATCAAGCTCGCGGACGACGACGAGGTGATTTCGATGACGGTCCTGCGCCATGTCGACGTCGCCGCGGCGGAAGCGAAGGCCTATCTGCGTCAGGCCAGTGCTATGCGGCGGGCTCTCGCGGGCGATGCCGCCGAGGAGACTGCCGAGCCCGTGGTGATCGAGCCGGGCGAAGAGGAGACGGTCGAGGAGGCTGCACTTTCGGCGGAACGCTACGCCGAGCTCGGGGCTCATGAGCAGTTCGTCTGCACCGTCACCGCCAACGGGTTCGGCAAGCGCACCTCGGCTTACGAGTATCGTGTTACCGGGCGTGGCGGGCAGGGCATCATCGCCATGATCGCCGGTGGCCGGAACGGCGATCTGGTCGCGAGCTTCCCGGTCGAGGACAGCGACCAGCTCATGCTCGTGACGGATCAGGGCCAGATGATCCGCTGCCCCGTCGATGACGTGCGAGTCGCCGGCCGCTCAACCCAGGGCGTCACGATTTTCCGCGTGGGCGACGCCGAGCAGGTCGTCTCGGTCGAGCGCATCGGCGAGACCGACGAGGGCGAAGGCGCCGAGCTGTCGGGCGAGGGATAGCGCTATGCGATCCCCTCTCCCATTGGGGAGAGGGAGACTCCCGCGGCTCAGCCTTTCTTCTTCTTTTTCTTCTCGTGAGTTGTCGCCGCGAACGGCGTGTAAGGCGATGCCGCTTCGAGGGCGTCGAGGCGCTCGCGCTGATAATACGGCATGACGAGCGTGCCGGAGTTCGAGAACCACATGATCTCGTCGCTCGCCGCCTTATAGGCCGGCCACGCGACCAGATTGTTGCCGTTCGGATCGCCGGTCCTTGCGAAATTCACCCAATAGGTGCGCATCGCCGTGCCCATGCGCTTGTCGGTCATTCGCGGCACATAGGTCGGCCGCTCCGACTGCTCGCAGGTCTCGAACATGATGCAAATCTCCGCGCCATGAGCGGCGCCATAGGCCTTGCCCTGCAACTCCCGCTGCACGAACGCGAAATGGTAGAGATAGCTGGGCTGACCGGCGTCGGCCGCCTTGCGCGCGAGATAACGCGCCGGCATCACATACACATTGTCGCCATAGAGCGCGGTCGCGACGGCCGTCTGATTGTCGCGCCACTGATAGAGCGCAATCACACGGTCCTTGTTCTTGCCGAACTCGTTGATGATATCGGCAGGCGGGTCGTTGAAGTATCTGAGGACGCTGCCTTCATAGCTGTTCGCGCCAGTGAGATAGGGAACCTTCGCCTGATGGCCGGCGGCAAACGCCATGGCTTCGCCCTCGACCACGATTTTCCCGTCAATGATCGGCGTGGCCCGGGCTTCCTTGTCGGTCCAGGGGTTGCCGATCACCTTTTCCGCAGGAAGCGCCCTGAGCGCCGCCGCATCGTCACCGCTCACGCCAACCGAGACCGCGAAGGCCTTGCCCTGGTCCTCGGCGGACGGACCGCCTTTCAAGGTCGCCTGCAGGGTCGGCCATTGCCGGAAGCCGGGTGCCGATTGAGCGATCGCGCGCTGGAAAAGGCCTTGGGCGGAGGGCGAGGCCATCAAGAGATTGACGAGGGCGGCGCCCGATGATTGGCCGAAAATCGTCACATTGGCCGGGTCGCCACCGAACGCCTGGATGTTCCGCTTGACCCATTCCAGGGACGCCATGGCGTCCATCAGACCGTAATTGGCCACCGGCGCGCCGGATTGCTCGGCCGTCAGCGCCGGGTGCGCGAAGAAGCCAAGCCGCCCCAGGCGATAATTGACGGTCACGAGAATGACGCCGGCCCTGGCGAAGGCAGCGCCGTCATAGTCGGTGTTGGCGCCCGAATCCGAGATGAAGCTTCCACCATGGAACCACACCATGACGGGGAGAGGGGTTTGGGACTTCTCTACCGACCTCCAAACATTGAGAAACAGGCAATCCTCGCTCGCCGGCTCCTCTTCCTTCCCGGTCTGAGGCGAGGCGGCACCATATTCCGCGGCGTCGAGGACCTTTTTCCAGGGCTCCGGTGCAAGCGGAGGCATGAATCGCCGGGGTCCCGTATCCGCTCCGTAGCGGATACCTCTGAAGGTATGCACGCCTTGATTCACGAAGCCCCGGACCTTGCCTGCCCTGGTGGTGGCGGTGGTCGAAGGCAGCGAGTGCGCGCTCCACGCAACCGGCGATAGGCCCAATGTCGCGGCGGCTCCCGCACACAGGCCGGCATTCTTGAGCACATCACGCCGCGACCAGCCGCGGGATCCCTGGAACTCATCCATCATTCCTTCCACCTTTGACCTGGCTGTAGATAAAGCACCCCTCATGAGCGTATGGTAGCGCTACCAGATCAGCGGCTACCGCGCACCTGCGGCCCATGGGGGGTTGGCAGGGATGATAGGCTCGCGAACTTTGAGGGGGTTGTGATGAACGTCGGAAATAGTGGGACTGCAACCGGGGTGAATAATTCGCTCGTCATCGGACTGACATTCGTGGCGACCCTCGGAGGGCTCTTGTTCGGGTATGACACCGCCGTAATTTCCGGCGCGGTCAACTCGATCGATGCCTATTTCATCAATCCCCTGGGATGGTCCGAGACGGCCCGCAGCAGTCTGTCCGGCTGGACGATTTCCAGCGCGCTGGTCGGCTGCATCATCGGTGCATTCGTGGCGGGGTGGGTGTCATCGCGCCTCGGGCGCCGTGGCGGCATGTTCGTCGCCGGCGCCATGTTCCTGCTGGGCTCGATCGGCTCCGCGTGGCCTGAGTTCGGGCTCGGACCGATCGGGCAGATGGGCCCCGCTGCGCTCACCCCGTTCATCATCTACCGGATCGTCGGCGGAATCGGCGTCGGTATCGCATCGATGCTCTCGCCGCTGTACATCGCCGAGATCGCACCGCCGGCCATCCGTGGCAAGCTGGTGTCGTTCAACCAACTCGCCATCGTCGGCGGCATCCTCCTGGTCTATTTCGTCAACGCCTACATCGCGGGGCAGGGGAACGAAGAGTGGGTGAGATCGACCGGCTGGCGGCTCATGCTGGCCTCGGAGGCGCTCCCCTCCGCGATCTTCATGATCCTCCTGCTGTTCGTGCCCGATACACCGCGCGGCCTCGTGGTGCGCGGCCAGAGCGCCGAGGCGCTCGAACAATTGAAGCGTGTCATGGGCGAGGCGGACGCGCGTACCATTCTCGGTGAAATCGAGCAAACTCTGGTGGTGAAGGCGGCACCGATGTTTTCGTTCGGGGTCGCCGTCATCGTCGTAGGGATCATGATTTCGGTGTTCCAGCAGTTCGTCGGTATCAAC
>Ga0081455_10003040_pt1 | contig 19559 bp, 34 predicted proteins | sample TabmetS3T2R1_FD_70207 | JGI IMG/M metagenome (GOLD analysis project Ga0081455, IMG submission 70207) | Tabebuia heterophylla rhizosphere microbial communities from the University of Puerto Rico - S3T2R1 | ecosystem: Host-associated > Plants > Roots > Rhizosphere ... | reverse complement strand
GGGGGCCCTCATAGTACCGGTACCTTCGGCTGATGGTATATAGGCCTATTGGTCTACTGTCAATAAGCCATTCGTCCAAACTTTATCACCAGATAACGCCACATATCGAACATTGAGCTCTCGCAATCAACTACGCTCTGTAGAAACCTACGCTCCCGTTATGTTACTCACCCGTATAAGCTCCATGATCATCCCATCGTCGCAGCTCACGATACCCCCATAGGGAAGGGCCATACTTTTGCCTACAATGGACAGTCGTACGCTCCGTAATCACGATGCATGCCGATATAGTCATATAGTGACCAGGATTACAGAGGAGGAGAGGGGGGGAGGGCAGGTGATAAGCTCATCCAATGACAACGTCATCACGTGGTGAAGTTACCACAGAAGAATGGTTGTTGTATATGAACACAAGAAATGCATTGCGCAAAACAACCGACATGAAATACTACCCAAAAGCGTGGGGAATAGCCTGTCGTGATCTAAAACAACTCTGGGAAAAACGAAGACAAAACAACCCCTCAATCCATGACACGCTATTTGGAGAAACACGTGCACGCAGCTCTCCGTAACCTTCCGGTGCGTCCGAAGCGCTACGCTACTACTCAGCAGAAACGCCGAGAGATTCCATCCGAACGACTCACTCCGCACACGCGTAATGTTCCATCCGAAAACCGTCTCTCGGCTAAAGAAGCCGCGGATTTGCTCGGATGGTCTCTTCATTACTTTCATTGTCAAGTGCGAAGACAGTACGCACCGCCACATGATGGTCGCCAACCATTATCACCACACGCCAAATGGTGGGCACGGCAAACGATACTCACATACCAACGGTTACGCCGAGAGAACTATCGAAAGCGTGTCCAATGGCCATGGATGACACCCCATACTGACGGACCATCGTGCGAATGCCGCCATTGTCGCCGCGGGAGTCATAGGTGAGCCTTAAACGTTACTGCGACAAATGTGGTAAAGAAATAACAGCCGATCAGTTTTACACACGTGTTGTTGTTCAATCCAAAACTGGTACACCTTATAAACAAGACTACTGCGAACCTGAGTGTAGTAGAAATCTACTTACCATCCTCTCATTCACACGCGCCCAAGTTGAAAAACTTGGAGAAGATTTAGCATCATATCAAATCTATGGCCCTCTCATGGCCCATACAAGAATTAGGGACGATTAGACGTCCGTGAGTGGTTCCGTCCGATCCATTATAAAGCGACTGCCGCGAGTTACTTAGAACTCCTCTCGTTTTTTCTGGGTAACTTATCGCGATGGATAAAACGGAACGCCAGTGGCTCACCTCTACTGCTGTGAGGTGAGCCGCTGGTTTTTTCATCTTCCTTACGGATGAGTGTGAGTTGACACCTGTACACTCATCTAGCTTGCGTCCTTTCAGCTATCGAACGCGAATATCAACCTGTGTTGTTCCGTCCGTGTGTAGTTGTAAATACGCGCCCAAACTGCCAATGAAAAATGGCTACCCATTAGCGATTCACATGAATATGGCCAAGTAGCCTCACACTCCTCCCAGTACAACCACGACGCATCATGCCACTCACGGGTACACACATAAATTCCGTCAAGCGTACGCTCGGCAGAGAAGTATTCAGCGACTCTTGGACTCAAGTTAGACGGTAGTCCCCGCGGCGAAGCAATTGGCGTTATCCCATCACCATCCTCTAGTCGTACTCCTGCGAGCCGTTTGAACACATCATAATTTCGGTGTACATCAACACCACAGTCTAACGTAACCCACTCCATTGAAAACTCTAATCCGTGCCACGGGCGTGCCTCAATGCAGAGATGTATGTCAGTCCCCATGCGTTGTCCTTCCTCGCCAAGATGGATTGTAATATACCCGTACGGGTGCGCGGTTAAGAATCGCGATCGCTTCTCCCGCATGATAAGCTGTTAACCCGTCATCCAACCACTGCTGAATTTTTGTTCGTGTAGGTCCATTAATAACTCGCCCACGTAACAATTTCGTTACGTACTTCACCTGTTTTGGTGATGCCGGTGGAGAGTTGATCGGAGTTGACCGCTGCATTCGCAGCCGCTCTAGTAACTCTTGCTTTTCTTCCGAAGAATCCGTACTCATCGCACAGCCCCAACATTCTGTCTAATTCTTGACATTGTAATTCTATGCTTAATTCCACCCTTACTAGTTCTGTGTCAACGTGAGCATATTGTAACACGGGTACGATTTCACTCATGACATTGCTTGCCGTTCTCATAAATTCCAAGCTCGCGAGCTATTCGTTCTAATTCGGCGAACTCTTCTCGATCAGAAGCGATTCGCCGTTGACAGTCCACGCAATCCGTAGCGTCGCGAGTGGTAAGATCAATAGTGGCAACACGCCTACCGCATGCCGTTTTGGTTGTGCGAGCATAGACAAAAACCATGTCCCCGAAAATTGCGTATGGTGCGTGAGCCATGGAGCGCCTCCTATGGTTTGAGCTTCCACCCTCGCCACCCTCCCCCCGTGAGAGGGTGGCGAGAGAAGCCGCTCAACCCGTCTTCACACTCCGCAAACCTTGCCGGGGGACATCCTTCGTGACGGTGGTACGTGCTGCCCGCGTTGCGGGGGTTCCCTGCGCTCCGTGGATAGCCAGCTCCATGGTGCAGATCAACGCCAACGCGGGGGCTAGCATGAATACGGCATCCGCGAACACGCTCGGTGTTATCACATTAACCCGCGAAATTCCGCTAGCCAACACGTTTGCATACACCGTAAAACCGAATCCGATGTACCTTCCGGCCGCGGCCCAAAACTTGGCTTTGCGGTTGACACCCTTGGGTGCGGCCACGGTGAGTGCTGCTACCAGGATCATGAGGTCCACGCTCGCGGGGAACATCGCGGCCCGGCTGACATCGCCGTGAACGATCGGTAGTGCAACGTCAACAATGTCACGGGCTGAGTTGTAGAACTGTGCGGCGCACACCGCTACGATGAGAGTTAACCGGATTTGGGTACGACTGGCGTTCATTGTGGGTCTCCTCGGGGGGAAGAGGTTTACTTATGCTCTTGATATTACGCGTCTAATCGTATCTCGTCAAGTCTTTTTATGTCATCCGATTGGTTATTTTTGAGAGTCGTTCGGGCTAGCGTCAAACCAAGGTCATCAACGCGGGTTTTTAACTCATGTCGTTTTGACACTTGTAATTTCCTATAAATGTTTCCTGTGTGAGTTTTTACCGTATTCGGACTGACATACAGCTCACGGCCAATCTCCATAATTGTAAGATTTGTATAGACTAACAGTCGTAGCACTTTCCATTCCGATGTGGTTAGATCACCGTTTGGCATGTCGTCAACACTAACGAACAGTGAATTATCAATCTTTTCCCTTAACTTTTCAAACGTATGTACAATAAATAAACGTTCAGAATCTAACGCTTTAGACAACATTTCTATATCGTTACGAAGTTGTAACCGCTCTTTTCGTTTTTCGTCAATCTCCATTAAAAGTTGACCTATACGTGTAGCGGTTTCAAGTAAGTGACCCTCAAAATCTTCTAAGTTAGCATCCATCCCTCTGCCCATTCCGGATTGTCTTCCCATTCCAACCGGTCATCATCCCGCACTTGCAGTCCACCAATATTCCGATCATAAGGTACGGTCGTCAGCTCGGCGCTTCCCGTATATGGTGCCGTCCGATACGCATGACCATCGAACCGCAACCCTTCTCGTTTGGTTGACCAATCAAACGATATTTCTTTCGGCGCTTCCACCCATTGGCCTGCCGTGTGAGGTTTTCCCCGCGCGTAGGCCAACCGTAGACTGATAAAGTTGCGCAACGGTAGGGAGAGCGTCGGAATCGATCCCCGTTTCCGCCAGTCTTTCCAGAGCTGTCGAAACTCTTGCTCTTTGTCCAGGACCTTCCCCAACGGGACACCACGGGTTTTTGGCGTTGTTTGGCCAGCGAAATAAACACCCGGTTGTACAATGAACATGTCGGGGTGATGATCCTCTGACCACATACCCAATCCGTCGCCAACGGGCAGATTCAGACGCGACGTAGAAAACACACCATCCGTCGCCAACATAAGGATATTGTTCGGTGCCTGCGTCGTTGCGTCTATCAACTTTGCTCGGGTCATCGCCGTAATTAGTGACGCCCAAACTGGATTCCCCCACGGTGCTCTCCCAATCGACTGTGCCAGTTTTCCATAGATACTATTGAGCGCAAGTTTTAACACATATCCACGATCAGACTTTCCCAACGCTTGCCGTGCCAAGTACAATTCATGCACCCAAAAAAATGGACGACAATCACAACGTGACTCAAAACCCCACGCTGTCTCTACCCTCACTTTTGCGCCCAACCGTTCCGCGGCCTCAATCTCGTATGACCAGTACCACCCTCGGCCTTCTCGTGGAAACCGAATCGAGCCGTTATCCATACGTATCGGGAAGCTGCACAATGGTGTCCCCGCGGGATGCGAAAAGTGTACTTGCGCCAAAAATAGCCCCGGTACGCGAGAGCGAGCCATAAACCATGATCCGTGTTCCAAGCATGGTAGGTGTCGACACGCGTCCGGGTATGCCGAGTTGATATCATATTGCCACACGGGACCGGGAACGTGCCCTACCGCTGTGGTTTCAAACCGACCCCCGTAGTAGGCAGCTTGCGCCATTTGCCACACGGCATCTGGCACACGATACAAATCTACGGCCTTTGGCACGCCATGTTTGAGTAGCATAGCTGATGCAATGTTCCCCGGCCCTTCCCACGTGCGGGGCATATATCCCACGCTTCTGCACGTGTCTCTAAACCGAGTCATCAATTCCTCAAGATAAACAATCTCTAGAGCATTGTATTCATCAACATCACTCGTAAGGGCGCCAAAATCGGCACGCTGCGCTTTACCCTTAGCAATCCTCAATCTTGTCTCGGCATCACCAATCTGCCACTTCTCTAGTGTCCCTGATAGTGACCCATCGGCATTTAAACGAACAAACGGACCCTGAAAAAATGACCCAACATCCTGTACGATAATCCACGGGCCGCGGTAACCTCGGCGTACTCGAAACTCCTTATGTGGAAGGTAGTCAATTTGAAATGGTCCCACGTCCAACGGCATGGGTCCCCAACCTTTTGCCTGCCCCGCTGCGGTAATGCGAGAGTCTCTGTCTAACAACCGGGCTACCCGCTCCTCGGGCAACCCACGGCAAATCATTGTCACGTCATAATCAAAAAAATATGCCACGTATTCGCGTTTGGGAGAGAGCGACGAAAGGAAGTCAAGACACTCGTACGCCGTAAGACATGCGCCAGTTTCCAACTTGGCATCACCTGCCCGAAGCAAGTAATACTCATGCGCTCCCGTAGCATTGTTACCCCCTTCACCATCAACTCCAACAAACGGTTTCATCACAGTGTAGAACCTTTACGGATTTCATCGATGACGCCTAGTTCTGTACTACCATTTTCGCCACGAAAACTTGAACACATGCTAATACAGTCAACACAGATACATATGCGCCTATAGACGATAGTCTGACTGCTTTCAAAACGTGAAATACTAACGCAATGAACGCAGTCACAGAGGCACCCACCGTCGGCATCTCTATGGGGTTCAATATGTCGTATCTTCACTGGTAGTACCCCCTTTTTACTATCTTGAGTGTCAACTCCACTTCGGGCTGAAAATGTTCTCCACATCCACAAGCACACTCGTATATTACAGCATATCGTGAGCCTATCTCTCCTACGCGTGCAGTTACCACCCAATACCGATGCCTTTTCTGGCGCTTCATCCCACCAACACTACTGCTAATGCCCAACACCAATAGAGTATCAATATAAATGTTGGCCAAATCCACGTGTCCGGACAGTCTTGGTTCTCAATACGAGATAATCTATCTTTTGTTATAAAATACGTCCCCCATGCAACCACGCTTCCGGCCGACACCCCTATAAGTAATCCAAAACTTGCCGCAATAATAACTTGCATTATATTTCATGCTTCCCATTTACAACACATATATACACATCATGATTGTCGTCGATTTTCCGACCATTTCGATTAGTATTCCCTTGACGCGCTACCCGCATCCACATCTTCCGAACAGCGTCCCAAGATATACCCTGCTTACAATGAACACATCTAATTACGTGCATTGATTTTCCTCATACCATGTACGCGCGTTATTCATGGCTTCAACATGCTGAGAAGACAATTGTCCATGATTCGTGTAAGCATGCCAAATCGCATTTCTAATGTTAATTGGCAATCGAAACCAATCATAGCGACAGGCATACAAATGTGAGGGTACCTGTTTTCCGCATCCCCCCGGACAGAGATGTGTCATGATGCTCCCGGCCATCATTTCAAGATGACGTAACAATTCTGCCGCATCCATTAGACTCCCACCAATACTATTGCTAATATCCAACACCAATAGAGTATCAATATAAACGTTGGCCAAACCCACGTGTCCGGACAATGTGTCATGATGCCCTTCTCAGGGTCACGGAATGCCAACCGCCAAGGATTCGATTCTCTGGTGGCGCCATGGTTGGAAACTGCACAATACAACATGGCACATCAATAGGTCGGGTATAGAGAACGGCCGGTCGCGGTGACGACAACGGTACCGAGTCAATAAAGAGCTGTATGGACAGCGTCCACCAATCTTCTACGTATGGTTTGCCGTCGGATAACCGTACCCATACAATACCCTCGGAGTCGTCGCGTCCAGTAAACAACCGCGCCCCGTACGGCATACGCCCCTCATCAAATTGCACGATGCCCGGACGGGTACGCGGTTTAAGATTCCGCCATACTTGCACTTCCACGGGTATCACTTGGGATGCACCCCTTGTTAGATGTTTGATCTAAAAGATTTTGTTAAGATTCATGCAACTTTTTTTCTCCGGAACATGGCTCGCTCATATTCTGTCGTAGCTCCCCACACTCCGGTCTCGTGATGAATAATTGCCCACGTACGGCACTCCATTAATACGTCACACGTACGACACAACATTTTTGCTTGCATAGTTCTCGGGCGTCGACCGAGGGTGGGCGTAAACAAATCCCACCGTCCAATGCATGGCAAATCTGTGCGGTCACGAAATGGCGGATATCCGGGAACGGTGTAGGTAAAGTCTTTTACCATGTCAATGATACCAATACAGCTCTGGCGCGGCGTAGGTTCGGCGTTGTAGCCATCTGGCACGTCCTGGCCCCTTGTCGCCACGTTGGTAGGCTGCCGTGTTCGCGGCCCGTTCCCGCATTCGTTCGGCTAGCCATTTCGGATCGGTTCCTTTCTGAAGTTCTGATCTCAAAATGGTTTCAGGATTTACTTTTGGTCCACGTTTGTTTCTGTCGGTCCAATTGAGAGATTTCGCCAGACGTACTAGTTCGGCCCATACTTTTTCCGATATACCTGGGGGGTGTTTGTGTCCGCGGGCTGATCCTAATGATTGACCGGCTTCGTATTGTTGTTGGGTAATTCCGTTTCGTTCTAGTCTTTTTCGGTAGGTGTCGCTGAGTTGTGCCCAACCTTTCCGCACATAGTCGCCTCTCGGATAAATGAATTACAGCGGGGGCACCATATCTCAATCGTAAAGAATGCATTTAGCATGTGTGAGATTGGTGTTGGAATGGTATGCGCATGGCCTGCCCGTTCAAACCTCAACCGGGCAGGCACAACGCTATTCCTTCACTGATGGTTCTGTGATGTTGACACCCGTGATAGTTTCAAGAATTGATTGATGCGACTGTATTGCAGTCCAAATGTTGTTGATTGTACGTTGTTGATAGTCTAGCGAACGTTGATGATAGTTTAGTATTCGTAAAGTATTCCATATAGCTACTAAAACCAATGGCGTTTCGACAGCTTGTAATACGAGGATAATTGTCACCCAAGACACGATGAACTCAGCCTATGTAGTATGTAGCTGCTTCGGATTTTGATATTTCATCCCACACGTATTCGCTGATACGCAGTCCGCGAGGTGCCATGAGAAGTGGCTTTCCGGGACGTGGCTTGAATCCTTCCTCGGCTTGCTCCGATCCAGCTACCCACGTGCCGTGATATTTGTCGAAATCAGATTCGCCGAACGGGCCACCCGGTTTTGGTGGAGTGGACACGCCCACATCAATAATGCCTTTGTCGTGGAGCCATTGTGTGATGGCGCGGCACACTCCGGTGCCACTGTCGTTGAACACAACCATTTCGTCGGGGTCTACTTTAACATCACCAATGTTGATCTGCCCACGCTTGACCATTTCTGTTAGTCGTTTTTGCGATGCACAAACACACTCAACTGAAATGTAGTGAGTGGGTTGACCGTTGCGGGGAACACCGTTCCGATAGGTTACTCCGATGATGGCGAATGGCACGCCCAGCAAATCGGACTGGTCAACGAGTCGGAATCCTTCCCACGCGTCTTCCGCGTTCTCTTGTAGCGTGTCGAATCCAAACGTCCCGTATGCGGACGCCGTGGTTCGCCGCGGTTCGGTAGGTGAGAGTTGTTGCTCGTCCTCGGAAGTGATTCCGGGTATGGTGCTTCCCATGGTGCCCTCGTCTTCAAGGGTCGTGGGTTGATGCTGATGTTTCATGTCTTTCGTGCTCCTTCCGGTCGGATGATGCATAGTACCGCGCCACATGGTGAGCCGTGACCATCCAAACGGTGGACATCTTTGGGCTTCCCTATCCTTGCGATCAAAGATCAGGTATGCTAGGAGGCGTGGGTGGGTCGCGGGGCCAACCTATGGCCCCCTTCCGGTTCCATCCCCGAGACTCACCCACGTGTCTTGAATACTGAGGAGGATCGATGGCTGTCAGTCTTGCGAATCTGACCGATCAGGAAAAGGCAGAATTGCGACATGCTTTGAGCGTGCCGGAAACTGAGACAGAAAAACCAGTGCTTACTATTTACGACGTATTGCGCAAATTGGTAAATCACGCGAATTTTCATACCGAGCAAGAAATACATGACTGTCACGCCGCTATTCTTACGGCAGAAGAATCAACGAGCAAAACTGAAAAACCTAAGTCAACCACACCCACAAGCGATAAAAAGTAGTGCCACGTGATAAACGAACCCGCAAAACATGACTGTCTTTGGGGGGCAGCATACCCCGACGGTTCAAAACCATGCATGGTTGGGGGTTGCCTGGCAGTCTTACCGCCAGAAATTGTCACTATCAATACCGACCCACCGGAAGTTGTCACTATTTATACCGATCCTGAAATAGAACGTTCCGATTGGACTCTAGAACCAAATCTACGAACGAACACGGACCGACTCGTCACCATCGAAACAAACCAGAAACTCATCATCGATGCCGTCAATCAACTTGGTCAAAACCTTGACTGGCTTTGCCAGAATACGAAACTAGCGTTTGAAGGATTCGCCCAGATGCGACAGGAAATCGCATCGGCCGGACCGGTTGGGCTTATCAAAGGCATGTTGAAAGGGGGCAAAAATGGCGGAGAATGATGGACCGAACGATACCCAAAAAGCCACACTCAAGGGTTTGATTAAAGAGGGTGCAAAAGAGGCATTCTCAGAGCTGATGAAAGAACACGAGGATAAAAAGCGCACCGGTGGAGATCCTCCGTCAGAGAAGCCAAAATCTTTTTTCGAAGTTATCGGTTTTGGCTGACATGCTATGCCTGACGATTTCTTTGATGACCTTCTCTCTGAATCGGCCCCCGTAGAGGAGGGTCCGCCAGACATCGACTCCAATACACCTATCGCGTATTGTGAAGAAGGCGATCACCCATTTGAATGGGCGGGGCGCGGACGGAAGCCAAAACGATGTCCCGAGCATCGCACACGTACACAAACCATGTCGACCGGCGGAGGAAAAGCGCGAGGCACAAAACTAGAGAAACGTCTAGAGCGCATTCAAGCTGACTTCACATCGCAGGGTGTGAAAATGGGTGCGATCGTGGGTCGGTACCTTCCGGTGACCGGCCTAGTTTTGGCCACCCGTTCAGACCGTTTCTCCGCGGCTATCTGCCGTCTCGCCATGGCGCACCCCGAATGGGTAGACGCACTGGACCGCGTGGCACAAACCGAACCCTTCTTCGAAATCGGAGAATGCCTCGCCGCGGTAGCCCTTAGTGTCGGTGTGGATATGGGTCGCATCAACCCCGAATCCGGCCCTGCGCAGCTTCTTGGTATCACGGCGTTGTGGGTTGAGTTGAACCGTAACGAACCAACGACGCCACCCATGGACTATGTGAACACCGGCACGCACACACCTAGTGGTGGTCCCGTGTGGGGTCCGGGACCCATTCCAGGATTTTCACCCGTGGGAGTAGGCTAATAAACACGACACGCACCAACCACCTAAAAGAGAGGACGTTTCAGTAACCGCACCCCCCACACGCACGGCACAGTATCGCCGCGCGGCTGCACCCGAAATGTCAATCCCGTGGGTGCATTGGGATATGGTACGTGGTCGCCTGAATCGTCTCTGGGTAGCACGCAATGCCCCTCACGTTTCTGTGATGGGGCAAACGCGTTCCGGGAAATCATACCTTGTTTGTCACGGCATTCTTGACCTGTGTCGTTGGGATCGCGTCCTCATCATTGACGTAAAAGGCGATGATCCTACCCTGGCTGGCACGGGCAAACCGGTGCGTCATATTCCTACCGTCATGCGATCTATTCGTCAGATGATGCGTGACGAGCGTCCGCGTCAAAACTGGTACCGTCTTGTGACGTATGAAGATTTTGAGGATGCTCATTGTCAGGTGGGCGAAGCGTTGGAACGCGTGTTCTCTGAGGGTGACTGGGTTGTAGTCATTGATGAACTGCGTGCCATTGTGGACCCACGTCCACCTGGTATTAATCTTAAACCGCAATGGGAGCGGTTTATGCTTCGCGGCGGTTCTAAAGGTATCGCGATGGTAAACCTTACACAAGAGCCACGTTGGGTACCGGGCTCCTTCTATACACAGCCATCGTTCGTGTGGTTGTCACGGGTAGAGGATGAGGCTTCTCAAAAACGCATTGCTGAAATTGGTTCTTCTCGGGCACTACTTCCACACCTATCTAGGATTCCTAAAAAGGAGTGGTTGTATATGGACAACGAAGAATCGGATAGGTATTGGGCGCATACCAAAGTAGTGAAAAGGAGGTGACTTTTTATGAAGTTTGCACGGGTTCGTGGCGCGGTAGTTTTTTTGACGGCAATTCTGGCGGGAATGATTGTTTGGCATTTTACTATTAGGATGTTTGTCAACCATCATCCGGATAATCCCGCCGCACAAGCACTAGCCGGTTTGATTTAATGACTTCAACCGATGTTGTATCGATTCTTACCGCGCTAGCGTCTGTTATTGCCGCGGTTGGTACCCTGGTTACTGCGATACGTACCAAACACATTCAGACAACCGCAAATGAAGTACAATCGACAGCTAACGAGATTCAAACGACTGCAAATGAAGTACAATCGACAGCTAACGCGATTCAAACGACTACAATGGAAACGCAGACAACAGCAGTTGCAACACATGAGATTGTAAAGAATGGTCAGTCCCTTAACGGGACGTGAAAGAGGGGACGTTTCAATACCGAGTCCGGTTAACACACTGCAAGTTGCGAGTCCAAGCATCGGCACCGTTAGTAGGATGCCGCAGACGACAACGAATCCTGGTTCTTCCCCGGACGTTCCGTTCAGTCGGATGTCACGGCACATGCAAATTCAGGGACCCTCTCAAGCCGGTTTCGCGTTTGGTGCCTTGTGGACACCTATTCTGAAGCCGGTAGGTGGATACCTCCGCTATTTGGATTTCTCGCTCACCATTTCCGGCAGCACGCGAACGGGTGGTGTGTCCACCGGTACAGATGCGCCGTGGGCCGCGGTACAGAACCTGTTTTTGCGTGACCCGTTCGGGCAACCCATCATTCAGTGTGACGGGTATTCACTGTTTCTCATTAACATCTATGGTGGCCAAACCGGTATGCTCGGGTTTGGAAACAGTCCGGCCACCATGCCGTCATTTTCATTCACGGCGGCAAGCGAGAACACCACATTTTCATTGGACATTCCGTTGGAATTGGACTCCAGTGGATACGGTTCTCAACCGTCCATGAATGCGTCAAGCCAACCACAATTGCAGGTGCAACTCAACACCGAAGCTGGCATGTATGCCGGTACCGGCGGAACGGTGCCAAGTACAGGTGTTGCTGGTACGTTCACGCTTACGGCGAATGAGCCGTTTTGGGGTGCGCCGGTCGACCGTCCTGAGCTGGCGCCCCCCGATGTTGGCTCTTCCGGTCAATGGTCGGTAGCCAGGGCACAAAGTGGTGTAGCGAGTAACGCGTATCAGCGGGTGGTACTTCCGCGGGTAGGCACGTGGGTGCACACGCTCATTCTGGTACTGAGAGACTCCACGAATACGCGTATCGACAACTGGCCCGCCGCAGACTTGCAGTTGTGGATTGATGGTGTTCCCATTCTAATGGAAACGCTCGCCGAACGTACGGACAATATGTTCCGTCAATTTGGTGTGACGCGTCCAACCGGTGTCATTGTTTATACGTTCCGAAACTCGGTACAAACGGCGATTTCTACTGCGGACACATATGACATGTTGTTGCCGACTACGCCAGCAACCCTGTTGGAAATCGGTGGCACGTTTGGTGTCATTGCTTCCGCACCAGCAACCATTCAGGTTATCACGGGTGAACTGTTCCCGGTTGGCGGTATTCCCTATACGCATTTGGCGAGTTGACATCATGGCTGAGGCTTCTGTTCGTGCAGGTGTTGTTACGGCCGCTGAAGTGAATGGTCCGATGACTAGTTCAACATCCACGAAATGGTTTGATTTGTCTTCACCGTCAACGTGGGCTGTTTTGTTCTTTCTCGGTGCGGTGTTCTATTTGGTGGTGTTGTAATGGGTATCCTTGCAGACTCGCGCTTTTGGATCGGTGTCATTGTTGGGGCGATTGCATATCACGCTTGGATGCAGTACCAGCATAAGCAAGCAAAGTAGGTAGTTCTTGTGTTTGCTATTGCGGTGGTTGCCATCATTCTGGGATACGCGTTGGCCTATACGGGTGCAATGAATCTGCAAAATGGTTCTCAGGGTCCAACATTGTGGGAAGCGCTGTCATCAAACAATGTTGGTACCGCGCACGCGATTGGCAACATCATCACACCTACCGCGCCATCGGTGGCGCCACCCACCGGTGGGCCAACGTTCCAACAACTATGAAAGGGGCGAGTTTTTTGTGACTAATCCTGGACGCGTGTTGTTGGGTGCATTTGTGGTCACAATGGCGATTGTCACCTGGGATGAGGTAAAGCGGCAAAAGCGTATGCCAGTACCGCATCGGTACATCGCAGTGGGTATGGTGTACGCCATCCTTGGAATAGTCGCCACGCTGGGAGCACCAGAGCTAGCCGCCATTTTTGGTGTCGGTGTGATTCTGGCGCAGACATACGCAACGGCTTCCGCGGGAGCAAGTGGTGTTGCTCCCGTGGGAGGTGGTTTGATTGGCGGTAAGGGAAGCGCTGGGCGGGATAAATTGACAGATCAAACGCCACCGACGTTTGAACAACTATAAGAGGTGAATTGTGATTAGAGAAATTATGGCTTTCGGTACGATCATTGTTGGGGGTGTGATGCTCGCTAACGTCATCGCTAACCCTAAGGGTACCAAAGTTGTGTTTGATGGTATCTCAGAGCTGTGGAAGACTTCTATTAATGGATTGCTTGCGAAACCGTCATAAAACACTGGAGGTACATTGTGCAGCGTTGGTTTTCACTCGCTGTGATTTTGTTCATTGGTGCGGTAGTTGGTTACTGGTACCGCGGCCGGAAGGGATGAAAATATGGATCCATTGTATCGGCCTACGGTCGGCGGTATGCCCGCGGGCCGGTATGCCAATTTGGTTTCGTATGAGGGTGATATTGCTCCACCGATTACAGGTTATGCGTCAACGGCACCATACACACCAATGGTGTCGCGATTGACGGTTCCGGCAACGTCGGCATGGACACGCAGCTCTGTGGTCAATCGTGTACCGCGGCGCGGTGGGTTGCGATACTTCTATAGTCATGGCGGAACAGACATGCCAGCGGTACGTGTTCCGTATCCAGGTGGGGCAGATGGACGCGTGCATTCGTCTATGTTCCAACGAACCCTGGTGACGTTGCATGATTGGTCGCAACACAATCGCTGGTTTGAAGCTGGGTATCCACGGAATTTGGGATGGTCGTTCAGAGTGTCTCAGTTGAAGACACAGCGCACGGGCGGATCGGGACCGGGCGCCATGGCGCAGCGTCCTTTGTTCCCGCGTGTGCAGCGTGTACCTCGATACACGTCGGTGGCACCATCGTATGTAACACGTTCCGCAAAAACGTGAGGTGACGTGTCATGGATATTCGGGAAGTTCTGACACGTAAGATTGGTCCCGCCCCGACATGGGTGTATGGGCTTATTGGAGTGTTGGGTTTGGCTTGGTGGATAAAGCGACGCCAAGCGACAACGAAACCGCCGGAAGATAATGCAAACGACAACATCACGCAGGGTGGAGCGTTGGACGCGTTTTCTATGGCGTATCCAATGCCATACAGCTCTGACATATTCGTGAATGTACAAAATCCCCCGCCGTCGGTTCCGGTGACCATTAACAATCCCACACCGGTAGCAGTGACCCCACCGTCGGTACCCGCCCCTGTGGCAACTCCCGCTCCACCACCGAAAGTATCGAGCGTCACGTATACGGTTCAAAAGGGTGACACGTTGTGGGGTATCGCTCAACGTTTCTTCGGTAGCGGCACGCAATACGGGACTATTTACAACGCAAACAAGTCATTGATTGAAGCTGTTGCACGACAACACGGATATTCGTCTTCCGGTAGTGGCCATTGGATTTGGCCCGGTGAAAAATTGGTGATTCCAAGGTGAAGTGGTCTAAAGATGACGTCACCGTAATTGTGTTGTTGGTGGGTGAGGCTAGTGGAGTGTTCGCTGGTTTCTGCCCATCATGGTTCACTGTTTCGAGTCCATTCTTTCACGATCAGGCCGCAAAGAAAGAAAATATTAAACGCATTCGATGGGGAGAGATTGCGGCCAGCTTGATTGTGGTGGGCACTGGTTTAGCTGTGGCAATGCGGTCAGGAAACCGGTCGGCACTGTGGGCCAGTATTCTGATTTGCGCTGTATTTGTTGGTGGATACGAGTACATGATTAAACATCCGGCGAAAGAAGGATGAGATCCCATGGCCACACTATCGAATGTCGGTTCTACACTTGGGGCCACGGTCCCCGCGGGAGACGTATGTGGCTACGTTTACACGGCAACAGATTGAGTCCCTTTGGGTGCAGGCTGGCGGAAAACCGACTGCAAGTAACATGGCGTCTGCGATTGCTCTAGCGGAAAGTGGTGGACGATCCGATGCCACAAATTCGAACGATAATGGGACCGTAGATAGAGGTTTATGGCAGATCAACTCTATTCACGGATCGTTATCGACGTTTGATCCGTTGGCTAATGCGAGAGCTGCGGTTTCAATTTCTGGTAACGGTACTAACTGGCGTCCATGGTGTACTGCGTGGAGTAATGGCCGATGTGGTGGAACATTCATGGGAACCGGAGCGCCGGTGCTCAAGTTTTTTGGAGGGATTGCATCCGCTGTGACCACACCAAATATGTCACTTACTACCGACCCCGTTGGATTGTTTGGTAATCCCTTGGACCCATCATCTTGGGCGAACGCTTTTCTCAAACCTATTGGTCAATGGGCATGGTACGCACTACTCCTCGTCGGTGGTGTGGCACTGATGATGATTGGTGTGGCGCTATTGATTAAGGCTCCAACTACGGAAGCCGTAAAATCTGGAGTAAAACTTTACGGTAAGGTCAGGAGTGGAGGGTGAATCGTCAAGAGAAAATTGATACAACATTAACGGTAGTATATTATGTGATATTGGTAGGTGTTACATGGTGGACTATCAAAGAACGACCACCCGTAATGATGGTAGTATGGCGGGACGTCGCTAGGCTGTGTCAATGGTTGGCTTGGCGGTTTGGTTGCATTGGTTTGGCCGCTGAAAAAGCGTATTGGCGTGCAACGGAAGCGAGCAGGCTATGAAGGCTACGATGGTTTTGGGTGGTGAACTTGATATCGCCACTACGGATGAGGTACGGGATATTGTAGGTTCCGCTACGGACAGTATTTTGTCGAAGATTCCGCGGGGAAAACGTCTACCAGATCGGCGAAGGATTCCGGCATCCGCTATAGCGGTAGCTGGTACTACTACGGTGCTTGATTTTGGTGGCCCACAAGCGAGTCATGTATGGGCTGTTATTGATGTGGTAGTGACTGGTGCGGATGATAGAACCGCGGTTGCTGCGACTACCGCGGCGATATATATAGGGGATCCTGTGACCGCCATGCTTGGAATGCTGTTGCGTCCGGCGCAAGCGGTACCATCATTTTTTTCGTTCGCAAAAGAATACCCTTTGCATTTTGGTGAAAATCTGTTTATGAACGTGTATGGTGCCGGTACTGGACAAGTGTTGTCGGGTGTGGCAACGATTTATCAATATCTAGAAGGTATCGTCGAAAGTAGCGGTACGTAGAAAATGCATCCTAGTTTGACTTCTGTGGTATTAGATGCGCAGGGTGCCGCAATTGCACCGCGAGAAGTACTAAGAATCTATCATGGTAAGTCTGGAATTACATGGCGTATCTATCAGATGGCCATTAGTTCTACTCCTGCGGGACCAATGGATCTCACAACGTTAATGAATGGCCTTCCTTTGATGACACCTGTAACCGTGTTGCCGGGTGCAGCGGCTAGTGGTAATCCACCAATAGATGTTGGGGATCATGACACGTTAACAGTGAATGTAACAAATGGTCCTCCTAGTGCGAACGTTATTCTTACGTTCTATTATGATGAACTAGTGGCGGGATAGAAACGATGGACTGGTCGCAGACTAACTTGGAAAGAGTGACTTCTATAGCGTCCGGTTCTGCGTCATTGACGAATACACAAACTGTTACATCGCCCATTTTTGATATGCGTCAATTTAGCTCTTTCTACCTCACCATAGCTGCACAAAACCAAACAAACCCAGCGACAAATTATAACGACGTACAAATCGTAATGAACTGGTACACCGATAATACCGGTGCCACACATGTCTACACTGATAAATATAACATTATAGCGGATAATCCATTGGGAGCTGTATTTATCGGTGTACTTGGTGGGCGCCTGGTAATGCAAGACGTGTGTCACGGACCGTTTATGCAATACGTAATAACAGAAAATGGACCTAACGTGGTAGGTGTAACACATCTGTTGGAAGGCACAACACGTAACCTTCCTGGCCCGTATGTTCGCGAAGTATCATATGCAGTACCGCCGGTCCCCCGTTCTGCCGACAACTATTTCATGCCAAGTAATAAAGTTCTTTTAGGGGCTAGCTCTACTACTGACTTTCCCTGTTACATGAGATACGGGCCAGGACGATTGCGGACTGCGGCAATAAACGGTGCCGTGACGGTAGTCATTTATTTTGCGAGTGGTGGAGGGCCAGCTAGCTCGCCGGAAAGTTGGGCCGTCGCTGGTGGTACCGTGGATATTCGGGGACTCACATTGCCAAAAGAGACGATGGTTATTCGAGTAACAAATAACGTGGCGGTTAATAACAATTTCGAAATGTATGGCGTTTCAGAAATGATAAAATTCTAATGGCTTTTGCGTATGGTGGAGATATTGGGGTACATTCGTACCTCAATATTGAGGCTTTCGCAAATCGGAGTGGTATTCCGCATAGTATAGTATCTGATTTTCGACCGGGTAGTATTACACTGACTGGTAATGTATCATATCACGCGAAAGGCAACGCAGTTGACTTTGGATCTAGTGCTAGAAATATGGTTTCGTTTGCATCATGGTGTATGCAGTTTTCGGCATACACGCTGGAATTGATCCATGCGGGAGGAGGAGGGTTCTATGTACACAATGGAGTACGGGGATATAAGTATTCGAGTGCTATTGTGGCACAACATTGGAACCATGTTCATTGGGCCATCACAAATTCTGGACTACAAGCTGCGTCAACGGTGAAGACTTCCGCGGGGGGAGTCTTGACTTCGATCTCGTTGCCCGTGGGAAATATTCAACCGGCGCGTGGATGCTTGGTCCCGGCTATGGTAATAGTGAGTGGTATTGGAGGCGTTGGATGGATGACGGTGGAGCTACTGCATCGTTGGGTTTCGGGTTTGGGGTGACGCGTGCACCTGATGGATCTATGTATGTGACGTGTACTATACATACGTCGGCAACATCATTTACTTTTGGTATACCACAAGAGCAAGCACTAACATGGGTGAAAGATTTTGGAGATAACTGGCGAGCCGCTCAGGCTGAGGCTAAAAGGGAGGCTTCGGGATTGGTATTTCCGAAAAATGGGTCTAAACTCGGTGGTTTGATTGATCCCCGACAAGGCTAACACCACACCATATGTTGAGCGCCTCCCTAGTGGGCAATGGGGAGTCTTCCTGCCGGGCGGGAAACGAGTAGCTGTGAAGCGACTGAAAGCCGATGCCGTGAGATTCCGAGCATGGTTGGTACGTCACCGTCAGAAGTGATACACTGGACCCGTCCAAGGCTTGGCTTTAGGAAGGGGTCAGTAATGGCACGTGGCAGGACAACGCACAAAGAGGAAGCAGCGTCCGAAACAACGGATCTTGCCGATCAGGTGACGGACTGGGCAGACAGGACACTCGACGCTGCCGAAGCGCACGACTGGGCAGCGCCAGAGGATCGCGAGACCGAAAGCGGGGAGGCGACGCTTGCGGACGCGACAGAAGAGACCACAAGCGAAGCGTCGCCGTGGGATGTTGTGAAGCCGGAAGCGATCGAAACTGTCGGAAAAAAGCTGCGGTTTGTTCCCGAGTCCATCATTGTAGCCGCACGGAAATCAGTTGCGGGAGACCCTCAGGCATGGGCCATTGAGGGATGGACCGACGAAAACATCGCACAACTACGAAAGTACATCGTAGATGCTGGCGCACACGTCGAGAAAACTTTGCGTGCGGTAGACCAAATGCACAAGGGAAAGCGCATGGTAGCGATTCGAGTAGTGGCAAGGCGCCCACGAAAGACACGTTCTGTGGCGAACGTCACGGACAGTACCGAAGTACCCGAACGGGTGACAGACGAGGTTGCCATAGGTAGCGGAGAGCTGTAGACTGAGGAACAGTTGGATTCAAAGAAGTAGCCTCTCGGAGATCCAACGTCAAGCACAACAGCGGGATAAGATCTCTTCCGGGGGGAAGAGGAGAGAAGAGTTGGGAGCGGTCCAGCTGTGGGCCGCTCCCAACTTGTGTGGTATGCTATGTGTGCTTCGGGGTAGGGTAAAAGGTACCCCCGCGGGTATGATTCGCCGACACCCGCGGGGGTACCTTTTCAACTTAGCCTATGCCCATATGGTTAGAGAAATCCCTCCCCCCCTCTCCTCCTCTGTAATCCTGGTCACTATATGACTATATCGGCATGCATCGTGATTACGGAGCGTACGACTGTCCATTGTAGGCAAAAGTATGGCCCT
>Ga0081455_10003039_pt1 | contig 19561 bp, 23 predicted proteins | sample TabmetS3T2R1_FD_70207 | JGI IMG/M metagenome (GOLD analysis project Ga0081455, IMG submission 70207) | Tabebuia heterophylla rhizosphere microbial communities from the University of Puerto Rico - S3T2R1 | ecosystem: Host-associated > Plants > Roots > Rhizosphere ... | reverse complement strand
CGGGCACTTAGCGGATAAGCAGAAGACCGCGAGGCAAGAGAGGGACTTAACCAAGGAAAAAAGGGGTATCCGCCGCAACGCGGGCTTAACTGTTGCGGGCTAGGTAAATTGCTGAATCCTCAAACATCCTTGCGGTGGGCTGTGCCACGAGCCGAACAACCAAATCATTTCAGCGGCGATCTCCGCCGCCTGACGACGACAATCGGTGCGGCCATCGCCTTCTTTGGCTTGCTGCTGCTCGCGATCATTGCCTATGCCGGTTGGTCAGCCAATCAGACCGCGACTGAGATCGAGCGCACGCTTGTCGAGAACGCTCTCAACCAGAGCATTGCGCGGGCCCTGAACGAGCAGAAGAGTGTCGGCTGGTGGGACGACTCTGTAACGAAGATTACGGATAAGGCCCTGGATCTCGATTTTACCGATGCCAATTTCGGAATCTTCCTGACCGAGACCTATGGTCATGACGAGGTCTACATCCTCAACGGCGACGATCGACCACTCTACGCTTGGGCCGCTGCTGAAAGAGGAGATCCATCCATTTTCGAGCGCCGTCGGCAAGCGGTCGAACCGGTCATCGAGGAGGCACGCGGGCGCAAATCGTCCGGCCTAAGATCCCGGCCGGATATGTTTAGCGAGTACCAGACCAATTATCGGGTGCTCTCGGCAGTCTTGAATGTCGCGCGTTGGGCCGGACACATCGTTTCTGTGGATGGCCGACCTGCCGTGACCGCTGCGCTTACTATCGTGCCCAACGTCGACATGAGCCTGCTCAAGGGTACGCCAAACTTACTTGTCAGCATCACCTATATCGATGACGCTTTCATTTCCGAGATCGGGCGCACCTTGCTGCTCAACGATCTAAAACTGACGCCGCAGCCGGCCAAGGCCGATGGCGTCGTCTCCGAGGCCTTTATCGGCGATGACGGCATTCCGGTCGGATATCTGACCTGGACGACGAAGCGGCCGGGGCAGGTGCTGCTCACTATCATCCTGCCGCTCGTGGCCTTTGGAGTCATCGCCGCCGGCTTCTTGTCGCGGACCATCCTCGGGCGCCTCAAACGCGCATCGGCGGCGCTTTCCCGCAGCGAGTCGCAGGCGCGCCATGAAGCCAAGCACGATGCCCTCTCGGGCCTGCCGAACCGCGTGCACATGGTCGAGCGGATCGAGGCCTTCCTGCATAGCCCGGTTGTCAAGCGCAGAGGCGACCGCGCCGTTGCGGCCTATGTCGACGTCGATCGCTTCAAGGACATCAACGACACGCTCGGCCACGAGGCCGGGGATCAATTGATCAAGGCCATCGCCCAGCGCCTGAACGCGCGGCTCAGGCCGCAGGACTTCCTCGCGCGCTTCGGCGGGGATGAATTCGTCATTCTCTGCGTGCCGGGTGGCCAGGAAGCCGGGCACGCGCTCGCCGAACGCGTGGCGCAAGCCTTCGCCTCGCCGTTCTCCGTAAATGGTCAGAACATTCGCGTAACGGCCTCGGTCGGCCTCGCCGTCGCCCCCGATAACGGCGCTACGGCGGACGAGCTCATGCGCCACGCCGACATCGCGCTTTATGAGGCCAAGGATAGGGGCCGTGACCGCGCGGTGTTCTTCACCGCCGAGATGGCGGAGCAGGTTGAGCATCGTCGCGCCATCGAGCTAGCCTTGCGTGCCGCGCTTGAGAACGATGAGCTTACCCTCAATTATCAGCCGATCATCTCGTGCGGCACGGGTGATATCACCGGCGTGGAAGCGCTGTTGCGCTGGCAGCATCCCGAGCATGGGGACATGTCGCCCGCCGACTTCATTCCCATCGCCGAGAATGCCGGCCTGCTTCCGACGCTCGGCGAATGGGTGCTCGACCGCGCGATGGCCGATGCCAAACGCTGGCCGCATCTCGAGGTCGCAGTGAACCTCTCACCCGTCCAATTCCGCCATGTCGATCTCGAGGAGACGCTGCGCCGGCTGGTGAAAAGCCATGGCGTGCCGCCGAGTCGCTTCGTGCTGGAGATCACCGAAGGCGTCCTGTTGGAGTCGACCGACCGTGTCAATACGGTTCTCGATGCCATCCGAGGCATGGGCTTCAAGACCGCGCTCGACGACTTCGGCACCGGCTATTCGAGCTTGTCCTATCTGTGCAATTTCAAGTTCGACAAGATCAAGATCGATCGCTCGTTCATCGCAAGCATCGCCAAGGTCGATACCTCGCGGACGATCATCAAGTCGGTGGTCACGCTGGGCCGCGGGCTCGGCATGGACATTGTCGCCGAAGGCGTGGAGACCGAGTTCGAGGCGATGATGATGACGCATTTCGGCTGCACCGAATTGCAGGGATACTACTTCTCACGGCCGCTGCCGGTGGAGGAGATGACCGAGCTGCTCCGCACTTTCCGCCCCAAGCGCCCAGAACCGGTGCCGGAGCCGGTGCGCGCCTGACAGCAGCCGACTAGCTGGAGCCATTTGCCTTTGGCGGCGCCAAGTCTAGGATGGCGGGCTTTCCCCGAGGAGCGCGCCCGTGTCCGCTGAACAATCGCCTGAGAATCGTTCGGCGCGCCCGCCTTCCGGCAATGCCGACTATCCATGGGCGCGGTTCGACCCCGAAGCCTACTTCCAGCACTATTACGGCGAGCCGCACGCCGACGACGATCGCGTCATCAGATGCGCGGTCGAGGCGATCAAGCGGGCGCCACCGCCCGGCGCCGAGCTCGATATAGTCGATGTCGGCACCGGACCCAATCTCATTCCATTTTTTTGCGCGCTGCCTCGCGCCCGCCGGCTCACCGCCTGGGAGTATGCCGAAAGCAACATCACCTGGCTCGAACGTGAATTGGAGCGCGACGAGATGCGCCCGCAATGGCGCCACTTCTGGAGCGTCGCGCGCAACGTATACCTGCCGGCGTTTCGCCTGCCGGAGACGCCGATGCCGAGCTTACGCGCCAAATGCGCTCTCATACGAGGATCGATCTTCGATCTTCCGGCGCGCATGTGGGATGCCGCGACGATGTTCTTCTGCGCCGAATCCATCACCGAGCGGCAAGACGAATTCGAGGCCGCGTGCGCCGCGTTTGCGCGCTGCGTGAAACCGGGAGGCGCGCTCGTGGCGGCATTCCTCGTGCGCTCGGCTGGCTATGTCGTGGCCGAGCGTCCGTTTCCCGTTCTGCCGCTCTCGCCTGAATCGATCGAGGCGGTGTTCGCGCGCCATGCCGACGGCATAGAGGCGGAAAGGATCGGCATCGTCCCGCGCGAGATTCGCAGCGGCTATTCCGGCTTCATTTTCCTGACCGGCACCGCCCGCTGACGGTGTCTCGTCACGCGCCCGCCTTACGTCAGGCCGCCTCGAGCAAGATGACGAGGTCGGTCGCCTCCGGGGGATGCGGCGCGAGTCTGGTGTGGGTCGAGTCGCTCCAGCTCGCAAGCTTCACCACCACGCCCGTTGGCGCTCCGGCTTCGGTCGGCTCCGCCGGTTCGACGATGTTCAGTCCGCTGCCGTCGAGGAAGAAGGTATGATTGCCAAACAGTTCGTTGAACTGCGCCGCTGCGGGGTGGTTCTCCGGCACAGCCTCGGCCGCGAATTGACTCAAGGTCCGTTCGACCAATTTGGTGGACATCTTCATTACGAAACTCCTTTCGCTCGGACTCGCGTTGTGCGCGGGTTCGAAGTCCCCGATTCGTTGATCCTTGGCCTCTCTCTCCTCCGTCACAGGCAAAGAAAATTGCCCTCCGTCGCAACGACGTCGGGGGAGGAGGCCCAGGTACCCCTCACTCGGGAAACCAGGGGCGCCGTGATTGGTTTCACGCGGCTCGCTTCCTTTTCAGGATTTGAGGCCGAGCGGCCTGCGATTCCGTCCATTAACCGCTTGTCGGGAAATGAAGTCTTGCAGTTTCGGCCCGGTTTCCCCCAACTCTGTCCGCCAACAAAATCGGCATAACATGATGGCAGACGAAGCGAACTTGGCAGTCTTGGAGAAGCGGCTTGGGCGTCGCTATGCGCGCCAACGTCTCGGCATCGAGAAGGACCACGAGGCACAAGTGTTCGGCCAGGGGCTGAACTTCTTTCACCTCGAGAACCTGCCACTGTCGCACGCCCTGATCGGCGCGGTCCTGATGAGTTCAGGCCTTTATTGGCGCGGCGTCCGCAACGCGGCAAACGTCGAGCTCAAGCATCACCGCATCTCCTTGCCGCATCTGCCTGCGTCCTTCGACGGCTTCACCGTTCTTCAGCTCAGCGACCTTCATGCCGACATCAGCACGGCGGCGATGCAGCGCGTGATCGCGCTCCTCAAGGCGGTCGACTACGACCTTTGCGTGCTGACCGGCGACTATCGCGGCAAGACTTATGGCCCCTATGACGCGACGCTCGCCTGGATGGCCAGGATCCGCGCTGTGCTCAAGGGACCGATCTACGCCGTGCTCGGCAATCACGACACGATCTGCATGGTCCCCGGACTCGAGGAGATGGGCATGAAAGTCCTGCTCAATGAGAGCGTCGCCATCGAGCGCGGCGATGAGCGCATTCATCTTGCCGGCATCGACGATGCCCATTTCTACCGCGTCGACAACATCGAGAAGGCCGCCTCCGGCATACCCCACGGCGAGTTTTCGATGCTGATCTCGCACACGCCGGAAATCTATCGGCAGGCGGCGCACGCCGACTTCGATCTGCTCTTGGCCGGCCATACCCATGGCGGCCAGATCTGTCTGCCCGGCGGCATCCCCATCACGCTCCAGTCGGTCTTGCCACGATCGATGGGGGCAGGTCCTTGGAAATATCATGGCATGACCGGCTACACGTCGGTCGGCGCCGGATCGGCGATCGTCCCCGTGCGCCTCAATTGCCCTCCCGAGATCACCCTGCACCACCTGCGCCGGCCCCTCTCCGCCGAGGGCAGTTAGAGCGGTCGTGCTGGTGGTCGCGCCGATCGCGATCAATAGGGCCGATCGCGCAAGCGTAGGCGGTAAAGGATACGGGAGAGGACCAGCTCTCCCGCAAAGAAGATCATCGTCCCGGCCGCGATGTCGAGAAGCGTCACCGGCAGCAGCAGCCGGCACGCGGCGAGGGGAAGGAGCGACTCCGGAATTTGATCGAGGCCGATCGCCATGCTGCTTGGTGCGAGGCCGAGCCTGCGCTTCACGAAGCTCGATAAGAGATCACCGGTGATTGCCCCGGCGGCAACCACCGCGCCGATCTCCCAGTGGAATCCCAGCGGCAAAGCGGCAAGCGTCGTCGCGAAGAGCGCAAGCATCGCGCCCCTGATGGTCTTCGACCGCCCGAGTAGGGGCCTTCCGTCGAGAAAGACCGCGCCCCCGTCGAGCGGCCACGCGAACTTATCGCCAAGGAGCTTATTGGCGGCGACCGGCGTTCCGTTGGCCACCGCAATGAGGATCAAGAGCTGCAAGATCAGCATCGGGTGCATGACGCCATCCGGCTTGCCGCGAACAGGGTCCCCCGGGGCAGAAGCATAGCCGTAGCTCCCGGCCGCTGCCGCGGCCATCCGCCGCCAGCCCAAGCGGAAATGAACCCTTGCCCTTGACGTAGGGTTTAGCGCAATTCTGCCTCCCCGCCGACCGAAGCGCCCCAGGCTCTAGCCAATGACCATCGAAACAAGGAGGAGAGCGGTCTCATCAGCCGCGCAAGGGACCGTTGTCGCGGTGCTCGCCGCCATCAGCGTCTGCCACATGCTGAACGACGTGATCCAGTCGTTGATCATGGCGATCTATCCGATGCTGAAGCAGAACCTTACCCTCGACTTCCGCCAGATCGGGCTCATCACCTTCACCTTCCAGTTCACCGCCTCGGTGCTCCAGCCCGTGGTCGGCTATTTCACCGATCGATATCCCACGCCCTATTCGCTCGTGCTTGGCATGGGCTCATCGCTGGTTGGGCTGGTGCTCGTCGCGTTCGCCTCGAGCTATGTCGCCGTCCTTGCCGCCGCGGCGCTGATCGGCATGGGGTCTTCCGTGTTTCACCCGGAGTCGTCCCGCGTCGCACGACTTGCCTCGGGCGGCCGGCACGGGCTGGCGCAGTCGGTGTTCCAGGTCGGCGGGAATTTCGGCACGGCGCTCGGACCGCTGTTCGCGGCCTTCATCGTGCTTCCCTATGGGCAGCACACCATTGTGTGGTTCTCGCTGGTCGCGCTCATCGCCATGGTGATCCTTGCCGCGGTCGGCACGTGGTACGGCAAGACACTGAAGCTCAGGGGCACCACGACCGCCAAGGAACGCGAGGCCATGGCCGAGGCCACCCACGGCAAGGTGGGCCGCTCGATCGCCATCCTCATGGCGCTCACCTTCTCCAAGCACTTTTATCTCGTCAGCATCACGAGCTTTTACATCTTCTACCTGATTCACACCTTCGGGCTCGCGGTGCAGAGCGCGCAGCTTTATCTGTTTCTGTTCTTGGCGGCGGTTGCGGCTGGGACCGTGATCGGCGGGCCGATCGGCGACCGCATCGGCGCGCGGCGCGTCATCTGGTGGTCTATCCTTGGCGTGCTTCCCTTCACCCTTGCGCTGCCTTATGTGGGCTTGTTCTGGACCGCTGTGCTCAGCGTCATCATTGGCGTAATCCTGGCGTCCGCCTTTCCGCAGATCGTGGTGTACGCGCAAGGGTTGCTTCCAGGCCGCGTCGGCATGGTGGCAGGGCTGTTCTTTGGCGTTGCCTTCGGCATCGCCGGTGTCGGCGCGGCCTTTCTCGGCTGGCTCGCCGACGTGACCTCGATCGCCTTCGTCTACCATATCTGCGCTTTTTTGCCGGCCATTGGCCTGCTCGCGGCGTTCTTGCCCGAGACGGCAAGGCCAAAACGCGCGCAAACCCGAGGAAAGAGGTGACGGACGGCGAGCGGGCGGCAAGCCGCGGCCAAGTTGACGGCTCTCGTCAGACCGATTTCTTTCTCTTTGTTCAAGACGGGTCTTTGCCTTGTCTTGGGGCGGGCCAAGACGAGGGCGCCGAGGCTAGGTTACCTCGGCTGTTTCTGCTCGGCGTTGCTGCCTGAAACAGCAAAGCCAAGACAGGGGCATTTCCTTATGGTTATTATGCTCGCCTGATGCCTAGCCGAGGCCGTGCCGGGCATCCTGGGGGTACTTGCCGAGCGCGGCGGCCGGCAGGCGTTCAATTGGTCTTGCGTGAAACCTGCCACCCGCTCGGACGTTGAGGCGAAGTCAAATAACGAGGGGCAAGCAAAATGCGTGACATCCGCGGGGATTTGCAAGACCGTGCCAACCTGCTTGAAGAGCAACTCCATGCTCACGAGGCTCAATTCGAGAAACTCGTGGAGCAGCTTAGAGCCGAGCATGAGAGTAGGCTCGAAGACCTGAAGGCTGAGTTTGCGGCGGTAACGAAGCTCATGGAGCTTGAGCATCGTCGGCTAGGCAGTGCGCCGCCCACTGCGGCGCCGAAAGCGGTTCCGGCGCAGCCCGCGGCCCAGGCCTCCCACCAGGTTGGGCACCAGGGCACGCATCAGCCCGCCCAGCAGGCATCCGCCCAGCCGCAGCAGCCGCTCGCCGATTTCCTGGTGCGCAAGCTGAACGAGGCGGGCGCCATGTCGCGGGACGACCTGCGCCGCTTGGCGATGCAGGAGGGCTATTTCCCAGATACCGACAGCGCCGAGCGCGGCGTGCATGCGACCCTGCTCAATGTCGTGAAGGCCGGTCTCATCAGGCAGCTGCCGAACGGCAATTTCGCGCCGGCGACCGTGCTCGACACGATTAGACTGAGACGCGCAATGTAGTCTTGTAGCTTTTGCTAGGGCCGGCTCGCCTGTGCGGGCCGGCCACGCAACAGTTCCACCACATCGCTCCTGACCTTGTCCTCGGCATAGCGCGCGAGCGCCTTGCGGTCGGGGAATTGGTCGAGCGGCACGGGCGGCCCGATCCGGATATAGGCGTCGAGCGGTCCAAGCCCGAGCAGCATCCAGGCGTGGCTCGCCATGTCCATGTCGCCATACCAGGCGACCACCGGCCGGCCGCGGCGGCAGAGCGGCAGCCCGTAGAGCTTGGTGTAGGTGAGCGCGAGCGTCTGCGCCGAGACCCTGGCGCCCATGGCGGGTCCGCCGATCGGCTTCGCCGCGGCGAACAACGCGGTTTTGAACGGCACCACGCTGTTGCCGTCGCTCGACGTCCCTTCCGCGAACAGCACGACATGATCGCCGTTCTTTAGCCGGCTCAGGATCTCGTTCGCCTTGTCGCCGACCTCGTTCCGCCGCGTGCGGTCGACGAACACCGATCGCTGCAGCTTGGCGAGCCAGCTCACGAACGGCCACGACGCCACTTCCTGCTTCGCCACGAACGACACCGGCGCCACCGCCGAGAGCACCGTGATGTCGAGCCAGGACACGTGGTTCGAGATCAGCAGCACGCCCTGCTGCTCGGCCACCTCGCCTTCAATGTTGAGGCGGATGCCGACGATCTTGCAGACCTGGCGATGGTACCAATGCGGGAAGGTGCGGGCATAACGCGAGCCCGTGGCAAGGAACAATAGCTGGAGCGGCATCAGCGGAAGGGTGAAGGCGAAGAAGGTTGCCAGCACCAGGAAGGCACGCACGCTTCTCATTCAGTCACTTGCCGTTCTTCAGCGGCATGCCGAATAGCTCGAGCCGGTGGCCGATGAGGCGGAAGCCGAGGTCGCGCGCCACGTTCTCCTGTAGCTTCTCGATCTGCTCGTTGGAAAACTCGATGACCTCTCCTGTCTTGACGTTGATCAGGTGGTCGTGATGGCCGAGCCCCGCCGGCTCGTAGCGGGCGCGCCCGTCGCCGAATTCGTGCCGCTCGAGGATGCCGGCGCCCTCGAACAAGCGCACCGTTCGGTAGACCGTGGATAGGGAGATGCGCGGGTCGCGCGAGGAGGCCCTGCGGTAGACCTCCTCGACGTCGGGATGGTCCTCGGCCTCCGACAGCACCTTGGCGATGGTCCGCCGCTGGCCCGTCATGCGCATGCCCCTCTCGGAGCAGAGACGCTCCAGCCTGCTTTCCGCTGTGGCAAATTTGGGCATCGGATCGCTTATGCCTTGCCGCCCGGTCATTCGCTAGGGCCGCGATATCATCTTAGGGCCGCCTTCAAAGGGCAAGACGGAAGATGGCGGCGTCGGCGCCATGCTCATAATAACGCGCGCGCCGGCCCACGGGCACAGCGCCGAGCGAGCGATAAAGTTGGAGCGCGGCCTCGTTGCCGTCCTCGACCTCGAGGAAGAGCTGCTTCGCGCCGCTCGCGGCCAAGGCCGCCATGGCCGATTGCAACAAGGCTTTGCCCAGACCAAGGCGACGGCGATTCGGCGTCACCGCGAGCGTCAGGAGCTCCGCCTCGTCGGCGGCCTTGCGCGCGATCAGAAAACCGGAAGGCGCGTTGCCCGCGTTGACCGTCCCGAGCACGCAAAGCGCGTCGGGCGCCGCGATGAAGGTGGCCATGGCGGCCGCGTCCCAGGGTCGCGGGAAACAGCTCTGATGAAGGGCCGCCATAAGCCCGGCGTCGATCGGCTTGGCCCTGGCGACGACGATGTCCATAAGCATCAGCGCCTCGCCATGGCCTGCGCCTGCGGCCTCGCATCGGGCGGGCGAAGATAAAGCGGGCGCAGAATGGCAATCGTCTCGCCGCTCTCGAAGGCGATTTCGGCAAGCGCCGCCGCGCTCGGCTGAAGCTCAGGCAGCACGGCTTCCAGCTTGCGACCGGCCCGCACGCCAGCCTCGGCAAGAAGACTTGCGCCGCTGCCCGCCGCGACATGCAGGCCGCTTGGAAGCAGGCTTATGGCGTCGCCGGTGGCGATCAGCAGCGGGCCTTCGCGTTTGCGGCCGGCTTCATCGTAGAGCCCGAGATAGAGCATGCCGCGCCGCGCATCGACCGCGACGGCGAAAGGGCCCGGTGTCATGACCGTCGCCGCCAGCGAGGACCGCGCCATCACCGTGAGGCTATCGGTGCCGAAGAGCTTGGCGCGTATGACCAGGGCAAGCCCGCGCGCGGCGGCGATGGCGATGCGCACACCGGTGAAGCTGCCAGGCCCCACCGTCGCGGCGATCAGATCGAGCGCGGCGAAGTCGAGCCCCGCTTCAGCCATGACCTCCGCGATCATCGGCATCAGCGCCTCGGCATGGCCGCGCGCCATCGGCGCCTCGCGCTGAAACCGGGCGCGCGCCGTGCCATCGGCGCGCAGCACCGCGGCAGAGCAGGCTCCCATGCTCGTGTCGAGCGCGAGGATGTTCATTGGAGTGTATTAGATGATCCGCGCCATCTCGTCGAAGCTGAAGCGGGGCGAGCGCGGGAACAGCTTCTCGCCGTCGCCATGGCCGAGATTGCACAGGAAGTTCGATTTTACATTGGTGCCGGCGAAGAAATCGCGATCGACGCCGGCGTTGTCGAAGCCGGACATCGGTCCGGTGTCCAGGCCGAGCGCCCGCGCCGCCATGATCAGATAGGCGCCTTGCAGCGTGCCGTTGCGGAACGCGGTCTCCCCGATCTTCTTCGGACTGCCCTCGAACCAGCTCTTGGCGTCGGTGTGGGGAAACAGCTTGGGCAGGTAGAGATAGAAATCGAGATCGTAGCCGATGATGGTGCAGACCGGCGCCTTCATCGTCTTGTCGCGATTGCCTTCGGAGAGATGGGGCTTGAGCTTCTCCTTGGCCTCGCGCGACTTGACGAACAGGAAGCGGGCGGGGCTGCAATTGGCAGATGTCGGGCCGAGCTTTAAGAGATCGACGAGCTCGTGCAGCAGCGCGTCGGAGACCTCTCCGACAAGCGAGTTATGCGTCCGCGCGTCGTGGAAGAGCCGATCGAGGCAGGCGGAAGGAAGCTTCCCGCTCAAACCGGGCGGACCTCTTGCACCTCTGGGATGAAGTGTTTGAGCAGATTCTCGATGCCGTGGCGGAGCGTCGCCGTCGAGCTGGGGCAGCCCGAGCAGGCGCCGCGCATATGCAGGAACACGACGCCGTCGCGATAGCCCTGGAAGGTGATATCGCCGCCGTCCTGAGCGACGGCCGGGCGCACGCGCGTCTCGAGCAGCTCCTTGATGGTCTTGACCGTCTCCTCGTCCTCGGGCGCGAAGAACTCGCTGGGCTCGCTGCCTTCGGTTTTGGCGGCCACGCCTTCGGCCACCGCCTCGCCCGAGAGGTAATGCTCCATGATGGCGCCGAGGATGGCGGGCTTCAGATGCTGCCACTCGCCTTCGCCCTTGGTCACGCTGATGAAGTCCGAGCCGAAGAACACGCCGGTCACGCCGTCGATCTCGAACAGACGGGAGGCAAGCGGCGAGCCCTTGCTCTCGGCCGGGTCGAGGAACTCGAGCGTCCCTTCGCCGAGCACGGGGCGGCCGGGGAGGAATTTCAGGGTGGCCGGGTTGGGCGTCGCTTCGGTCTGAATGAACATCGGGGCCTCTCGGAGCTCCTAAACGCGTGAGATCGCTCTTTGGTCAACACGCCTAGCTTAGAATAGTTCTAGGTCATACTTGGCGTCAAACCGCCCAAAGTCAAGCCACGCCCGCGACGCGGTCAGGCGTCCGGAGTTCGCGCGCGATCGGCCGCATTTGCACATGCGCGTGTTGCCCCGCCCGGGCGCCTTCGCGCCTGCGCCATATTGACGAGCGAGAGTAAGCAAACTCCCCGGAGCGGCAGCAGGAGAATCGGATCATGAAGGTCGGAATCATAGGGTCGGGCGTGGTGGGGCAGACACTGGCGGAGGGTTTTCTCAAACACGGGCATCAGGTGATGCTAGGGACCCGCGACCCGAAGCGCACCGAAGTGCAGGCTTGGCTTGCCAAGACAGCTGGTGCCAATGTCGGAACCTTCTCCGATGCCGCGCGGTTCGGCGATATCGTCGTTCTCGCGGTCCAGGGCCTCGTGGCCGAAAAGGCGATTGAGCTTGCCGGCGCTGGCAATCTCCGAGGCAAGCCCCTGATCGACGCCACCAATCCGCTTGCCGACGAGCCGCCTGTGGAGGGCGTGCTCAAATTCACAACAGGTCCGAACGAATCCCTCGGCGAGCGCATTCAATCGCTCGTTCCCGGGGCGCAAGTTGTCAAAGCCTTCAACAGTGTCGGGGCCGCCCGCATGGTGAACCCTCACTACGAACAGGGACCGCCGACCATGTTCATCTGCGGCAACAGCGCGGAAGCCAAGCGGAAGGTGGGGGAAGTCCTGCGCCAGTTCGGCTGGGAGGCTTACGACTGCGGCGGCATCATCGCCGCGCGTGCGATCGAGCCGCTCTGCATGCTGTGGTGCATCCCCGGATTCCTTCGCAATGAATGGACGCACGCGTTCAAGCTGCTGACCCGGTAGCAAGGCAGCCATCGGGGGTTCGCGGTTCGTGCCGGTTGAACGGCCGCATCGACTGACCTACATTAACTGACCGGAAATCGCGTTTCGGCGCCGGGTAGGGGGCGGCGCGGCGGAGTCCTGCCGGATGGCCCTCACGGCGGAACAATATTCTGACCTCGCGTCCACCTGCGACGACGCAGCGGCGGATATCCTTGTCCCATCGGAGCACAGAGCCTCTTTCGCCAAGAAGGCGGAGCTTTATCGGCTCTTGGCCAGACTAGCCGCGAAACAAAGGGTCTCGGTTCAGAGGCCGAAGCCAGGCCCGAAGATCGAGGCCGGTCCTCGGCAACAGAGCCTTCCTCCGGACTTCTTCCGTCCTGCCAAGAAGCGCGCGAAGGACGACCCCGAAACGCCGGCTTACCGCCTAGCGCTGATGCATTTGGCGCTCAGATGGCGGCTGTTTAAGCTCACGACCGAAACATTTGGGAAGCCTGAGACTTCGGACGGCGAGCCACGCCAATCGACTCCGCTATCGCACTAGCGGTTAGCTCCTCGCCACGGCGATCCTTGCAAGCGCTGCTCGCAGACCTTCAGCCAGCTTGACCGCATCGTCGTTGGCCCAGAAATGCACGAACAACAGCCGCGGCTGCTCCTCAAGCATATGGCTGTGGATGGCAACCACCTCGATGCCATTCTGCCGGAGCGCGCTGATCATTGGATTGAGCTCTTCAGCCGTAACGACGAAGTCGCCGGCGATTGCAGCCTTGCCTCCGCCGGTCGGCTGAAAGTTGATCGCCGTGCCTGTGCCCATCGCGGGGGGCACAGCCATTCCCTTTTCACTAATGGCATCGCGGCGTGGGACGGAGAATTGGTAGACGCCGCCGTTCAGCTTGCCCCTGGCGCCAATTATCTGGTCCAGCTTGTCCGTATCGAGGTCAATTTTGTCAGGCTGAGCGGCACTCGCCGGAGCCGGCTGGAAGGGCGTCTTGCTCTCGGCCAAGGCATCGCGAATCGACGTCGCAAGCTTCACCGCATCGCCATGCCCGCGGACGTGCATGTAGAAAGTCGCCGGCGTCGCGTGCATTAGGTGATTGTGAAGCGCGGTAATTTCAATGCCGCTCTGCAACAGCTTGCTCATGACCGGGTTGACCTCGCTTTCCGTCAGCACGATGTCGCCCATGAGCATGGCACCATCTTGCGCAGGCTCAAGCGCAACCCAGCCTCCAAGCGCCAGGGCCGGTTTGATCGCAACGCCATCGAGCGTCACTTGCAGATCGCTCCGGGGAATACCGTAGCGATGCACGTCGCCTTGAACCGAAGCCGTCTTGCCGATCGCGGCGTCGACCTTCGCCCAGTCGATATCGCCAGCCTGAAGCTGACCAGCGAAGGCAAATGTTAGAATGAAGGTGAGAGCCAGGGTCTTGGTACGCATGTGCATTCTCCGTAGTGAAAGCGGCCGCTCAAGACTGCTCCCCGTCAAGGCGACCTTGTTTGAGGAATATGGTCCGACTGCCAAGCTCCCTCGCCTCATCGCGACTGTGGGTTACATAGACCAGCGTAAACCCCAAATCGTCATGCAGCCGCAGAATCTCTTGTCGCAGCTGCCTGTTGAGTTCGTCATCGAGGGTGGAAAGCGGCTCATCCATGAGCAGGATACGAGGCGTAAGCGCGAGAGCCCTCGCAAGCGCCACGCGCTGCTGCTGTCCTCCCGACAGCTCCGCGGGCCTGGCGTTCAAATAATCACCGAGCCGCACGAGATCGACCATCTCGCTGACGCGTTGCGCGCGTTGCTTGTGGGGAAAACGTTTCGCCCTGAGGCCAAACTCGATATTCTCCGCGACCGTCATATGAGGCCAGAGCGCAAGGTCCTGAAAGACCATGCCGATCCCACGTTCCTCTGGTTCGCGCAGATTTTTGTGCGCTCTAGCCACGAGCTCGTTATCGATCAGGATCTCGCCCAAGTCCGGGAGCGTGAGTCCGGCGATGAGCTGCAATACAGTCGATTTGCCGCAACCCGACGGACCAAACAAAACAACCCGCTCGCTCCTCTCCATCCTCAGCGACACACTGTCGATGACCCGGCGCCCGTTATAGTTTTTCGACACGGCGCGCAGCTCAATCATGGGTTCGTACGGCCAGACCATAGAGCGACTGCACCGAGGGGAAGCAGCGTTACCGCAATCAAAATGACGCAAAGCGCGGCAATCAGACTTGGCGCGCCGTTGGCCATGAGTGTCAGAATGCGCACGGGCAGAGTGTCCGAGCCCGGCGGATAAACCACCATGCTGACGCCGAGGTCGCGCAGGCAGAACACGTAGGCGATGATCCAAACGGCGATGAGGCCGCGCCGCGCTAATGGCACGACGACTTGCCGCAGCGTCATGAACCAAGTGGCACCGGAAAGTTGCGCGGCCTGTTCCAAGGAACGTGGAACTCGGTCCAGAATTGCGGATGTCATCCGTGTCGGAAGCACGGCATACTGAGCGAGATAACCAAGAATGATGATCGCTGGCGTACTGTAGATGAAATTGCTCATGGGCGTGTTCCACAGGCTGATGAGCCCGATGCCCACGACGGTTCCGGGAAGTGTAAACAGAAATAGGGTCAGGGCATCGACGCCTCTCCACACCGGCAGTGTTCGATTGTGGATGAGGTAGCCGCCAAAGAAGCCGACGAGCATGAGCAAGCTTGCGCCCACGGCGGCAAAAACCAGACTGCGCAGGATGCTCCCGCCCGCCCGCGCGAATGCGTCGGCATAAGCGCTCGCCGACCACGATTGCGCGATCAACACAGCCAAAGGCAGGGCTACGGTCACGGCAGTCCAAGCCAAAACGAGTGCAAGAAGGGGGAAGCGCCACCGCCCGAGCTTGATGTGTGCGCGCCCCCCAAACATTACCGTTCTAAGCTCAGAGGTCCGGTTGCGTAGTATTGGATACTCCAGGGCCAGGAGAGCGAGCGTAATCGCGAGTAACGGAATTGCGGCTGCGGTAGCCGCGCTGAAGTCGTAGAAGGCGGCGAATTGGGTCAGGGTCTCGACCGGGTACACTCGGTAACGCAGATAGGTTGGCACACCGACTTCACCGAGAGTCAGAAGAAACACCAGGATGGCAGCAAACAAAATCGCTGGCGCGATCGAAGGCAGCGTGATGTGCCGAAGGACACCCCCCCAGCCGCTCACCAATCGGCCAGCGTCCTCAAGCCGAGGATTAACGGCGCCGACGTAAGCGATCGTGAGCAAGATGACGATGGGCATGAAGGCAGTGAACAGCACACCGGTGCAGCCGTAGAGCCCAAAAAACGCCGTTGCCAGGTGCTTGGACGCTTCTGGTGCCACCGAGCTCATCCAACCGCCGGACCCGATCAGGGCGAACCAGGCGACTGCAATCACATAAGGGGGGATCAGGAGGGGCACCGTGAGCAACGCCGTAAGGCTGCGGCGAAGCGGCAAGTCGGTCTTGCCGAGCAAGATGCCCAACGGCACGCCCATGATCGTGGCCAAGAGCGTGACGTAGAGGGACAAGAGAATGCTGTTGCCCATCAAGGCCAGCTGTTCACTGCCTGACTCCCAGAGGGCTTGGTAGGCCTGCAGACTGAAGACTCCATTCACAACTAAACTGTTGGTCACCATCGTGAGAAGCGGCAACAGGCCAATAACGGCAAGCGCTGCCGCAGCCGCCCAGAGAGTCAGGCGCTTTTCCAAGTTTCACTCTCCCGCAACCCAGCTCTTTAGAAACGGCTGAATCGCCTGCAGTTTCGCGGCAACGGCGGCATAGTTCACATCCATCACCTTGATCGATTCGATTGGCCGCAACTGAGCCGGCGGAGGAACGCCCGGATGCAGGGGAATTTGGGCTGCGTCGGAGAGAGCGAGCTTTCCTTCGGTGTCCGGCGAAAGCAGATAGTCGATGAGCTTCTTGCCAGCCTCTGGGTGCGGCGCGCCGGCAATCAGCACGGCGGCGTTTGGAACGATGAAGCAGCCAATCTCATCAGCGCCCTGATCGGGATAGACCAGATCGACCGGTTGGTGCTGTTTCATCCGATTTATCACGTCGTCGCTGTCAACGAGGCTGAAAGCAAACTCGCCGCGCGCGACCAAGTCGGCGCTATCACCATTGCTGGGGGATGCCTTCACTCCGTTGTCATGCACGTTCTGCATGAAGCTGCGTCCGCGCTCGTCACCCCAAAGCACAAAGAGCGCGGCGATCTGGTCAGTCGTCGTGCCAAACAGGGGATTGGCAATCACCATCTTGCCGCGCCAACGGGCGTCCGTGTAGGACAGCACTGAGGCCGGTCGCTGGTCGAGGCTGGTATTTACGATTAGGACGCGTGCCCGCGCCGCAAAACCCGTCCAGTAACCATCTGGATCGCGAAACGTCGCTGGGATTCCTTCGGCATTCGGGGAGACGTAGGGCGCGGCGATGCGCTGCTGTCGCAAGACCTCGGCGCGGATTGGCTCGTTGGCCCAATAAACATCGGCCTGCGGGTTGCTCTTCTCGGCGATGAGGCGATTCATCGCTCCCGCGCTTTTGGTTTCCTCAGTGTCATAAACTGCGCGCACCTTTATCCCGGTGTCGTTCTCGAAGTCCTTGAGGATAGGTTCAGAGAAGACCTGGTCATGGCTGACATACACGACCACGGTCGGGGCCCCACTAGGGGAATAGAAGCGCCATAACGCAATGGCCGCAGCGATCAAGAGCGCAAGTGCGATCCATGGGGCGTACTTCACGCGCCGATCCTCCGGCAGTACCGGTGCATGACACGCCGGGGTTTGGAGCTACTTGCCGGCATAAGAGAAATCGTCGAATTCGGTGACGCTGTCCGCCTTGGTCCACACCCCAACAGCGCCCGCGTCCTTGAACGTGTCGTCGTTGGCTTCAATGGCGACCTTGCCGTCGAACAGCACCTTGAAGCTATTGCCCTCAAAGTCGACGCGCAAAGTGTGCCACTGATTGGTGGCGACTTTCATGCCGACGTTCTTGAACTGACGGCGGCTGCCCTTGATGGTGTGATAGATCGTGACGTTGTCCTCAAGCGCATTGGCGCGGGCGATGTAGTAGTTGTCGCCGTCCTTCCAACGCCAGAGGACCCCTCCGGCTTGGTCTTCGCTGCCGGAGACAGGCTTGAATTTGACTTCGACAGAGCCGTCCTTGAGCGACACGTCTTTCTTGACGCACCAGGGATAATCCCCGTCTCCGGATTGCTTGAGAACTTGCGGTTTGCTCGGTGCCGTTGGGTCCGCTTCAACCGTCCAGACAGGCGAACCCTGGCCGGTCACACCGCAGGTCCAATACGGCGGAAGCGAGCCGGCTTGTGTCTGGTCAAAGTTATCGCCGTCAGCGAGCGCCGGGCTTGTCATTGTGACCATTGCGACCGCGAAGACCAGGTTTCTCATCATTGGCATCCAACGCATTGCGAAGTTCTCGCTCTTCTTCTTCGCGTTGTCTTTCTCAGGACGAACAGCACGCTTCATCACGTTGCGCCTCCTTCTGAGCTTCCAGGGCACGCCTAAAAACAGTGGCGAGGTGAGCGGCTTTTCCGACGCCCCAGTAGTGGAGGAAGATGACCCGGGGGTCCTCGAAGAACATGTGGTTGTGGACGGCAACCACCTCTATTCCCCCGGCCCGAAGCTCACGGATGATGGGAGCGACTTCAAGTTCAAGCATCGCAAAGTCGCCGCATATCGCCGCCCGCTCTTGCGTCCCTTGCAGCGAAGCCCAGGTGTTGTAACCCATTGTGGCGTCGATCTCTAAACCGCCACAACGAGCGCATCTAACCGGGACGTCGGGGCGACCGAGGGTAAACTTCAAGACCCCGGCCTTCATCTCGCCCTTAGCTCCTACGATGTCTTCGATCTGCCCAACGTCGAGATGGCACATAAGCTCTTTGATCGCAGGGGCAACCGGATGGACCAGGCGAACCGCTTTGATGGCATCCAATATCTTGCGAACGCTGCGGCCCAACCTGGCTTCGTCCGAGGTGGCCTCAATGTGCATGAAAAGCACGCATGGCTGCGATCGGATGAAGTGATTGTGAAGTGCAGTGACATATAATCCTGCCTCGACTGCCTCAGACACGGCGACGCTTACTTCGTCCTCCAACAGCACTATGTCACCCATCACCGTGGTCTGCTGGACACCTTTGCGGAAAGCTGCCCAGGAGGTCAGGCCCATGAAGGGAATGATTTCAAAGTCGTCTACGGTCACTCTGAGATCGCTACGCGGGACTGATATTTTCAGCACGTCGCCGCTCACGGTGCCGGCAATTCCGATGGCCGCTTCAATTGTTTTTTGATCCAACATGATGCCTCACGGTCGTAGCTGAATCTTCTTCCCGACATCATTTGCGCGGCTGTTGCTTCTGCAAGATGCCTTCGAGCACGAATCCGTCTGCCTCTCGAAGCTCGACCTTGTTACCGGAGATCCAAACCTCTCTGCACCCTGAGTCTGCTCCATTGTCGGTGCACAAATTGCCATTCTGTGCACGCCACTTCCCTGTTGTGACGCTGCCCATGTCGAACGACTTAAGGGTGCCGTCACGCAGGTACTGTTCGGCCCAGTGAACGTCGTCGGTGATTTCCATGCCGGCGAGCTTGGAACGGATCTCGCTGTCATTCAGCTTCCGAAACGTGTCCGCCGCTTGGGCCGGAGTCATGGCGGATAGAGCGCTCGCGATGAAAACGACTGCACAGGAAGTTGCCCAGGATCTCTGCATCTTGAGCCTCCTCTCTCTAGTGGTAGGAAAACTCAGCCGCCGCTCCAGTCACGCTCTCGGCCTGTTGGTCGGCCAATTGTGCGTTTCGTCGGTAGCGTCGCGGCACCACCGGTAGAAGGCGTCATAAAGCAACATCCCAGCTTCGAGCTGTTGCAGGTCGTCGGCATACATGCGGGAGAGGCCGAGCGATGCCGCAAGCAGTCCAGGAGCTTCCGGCGAGAGATCCGGGCGTGCGGTGTCTGCCCCGCGGACGATGGCCGCGAGGTGAAGCAGGGGCCGGGTGCCCAATCCGAACTCCTCGACCATGGTGTCGAAGGTGCAGGTGTCGCCCCGATGGCTCCAAAATACGTTTTCGATGTCGAACGGGACGCCGCCAAACCGCTCGGCCACAGCCACGACATCCGAGGGAGCGACAAACAGGAACACCGCGCGCGGATCGACAAAACGGCGGATGAGCCAGGGACAGGCGATGCGGTCGATCTTTGGGCGTGCGCGGGTCACCCAGACAGTCCTTCCCCGAGAATCAACCGGTGGAAGCTTGGCAAAGGGAACCAACGGAAGCCTTGCTTGCCTCCACGCCTCGAATCCCCCTTCGAGCGCTTCCGCCGAAACGCCCCGATCCCGGAGCAGCGCCGCC
>Ga0081455_10003038_pt1 | contig 19567 bp, 22 predicted proteins | sample TabmetS3T2R1_FD_70207 | JGI IMG/M metagenome (GOLD analysis project Ga0081455, IMG submission 70207) | Tabebuia heterophylla rhizosphere microbial communities from the University of Puerto Rico - S3T2R1 | ecosystem: Host-associated > Plants > Roots > Rhizosphere ... | reverse complement strand
AAGTAAGTGCTTTCTGATTTTGGTTTTCTTAACTCCTTAGAAATCCAGTATAGGGTAGAAAGCGTATAGACTGGAACAAAGTCTCCAACAAATGGAATGAACTCGATCAGGTTAATAGCAGTTGCAGATTTGCTCTTTGTTATGGAATATAGTATACTAGTTATGATGGAGTCAAATATATCACCAATTATTGGGCTACTGAAAAGTGGAGCAGCAAAATAGTCTAGTGCATCGGCTATAAGGGAGACCCCAAGGGCGGTTATAGCTCGACTCCCAAAAGATCCGTTGTTCTTTATGATCTGCACAATATTCATATGACATTATAGAATATATAGATATCACTAGCGACTTTTCGAATAATATGACGCATAATTGTCCATCCACAGGAAGTACCCATCAAGTTGTCTAGGACTTGAAGCACAAATAACAAGTCGGTATTATCTTATACTGATCGCTGAATATATGAGTAGGCAGATTTTCCTTAGTTGCAGATATGAGAATCAATTCTGATAATATCATAGACGGGCCAAATCAAGGACATCAAGGAAACCAGGAGATATTTGACGTAGCAATAATTGGGGGAGGATTTTCGGGGCTATCTACTGCTTTGCTGCTGGGAAGATATCTTCGTCATACAGTAATATTTGATGACGGCCCTATAAGAAATTCCAAAAGCAAGCATGTCCATGCATACTTAGGTTTTGAAAATAGTTCACCAAAGGAGCTGATCCAAAAAGCCTGGAAAGATGTCCTTCAGTATGATTCAATCAAAGTTGTCAGGGAAAAAGTTGTAACGGTAGAAAATGTTTATGACAACAACAATAATAATAATGCTCATTTCATAATGAGTACTGATTCTGGCGAGTTCACAGTCAAAGCAAAATTTCTCGTAATCTCCACAGGAGTACAGGATTCTAAACCTAATGTTAGAAATTTTGAAATGTTCGAAGGAATCAGTGCATGGCATTGTCCTCATTGTGATGGTTTTCAAAGTATCAATAAGAAGCTAGCAGTTATTACAAATGGAAAAAATGCTATTACCTATGCTAAGGAATTTCTTGGTTGGACCAGAGATATTAAGGTGTTTATACAAGACAAATATGAGTTAACAGATAAAGATAGAGAGGATGTTGAAACTCTAGGATTTAAGATAATCAAAGATGATGATATTATTGAAATTTCTGGCGATGAGAATGGATACATCAAGAATATAATTTGTCAAAGTGGGAGACGGTATGAAGCGGACGTAATTTTTTATCATCTTGGTTACAGGGTTCAAAACCAAATCGCTATACAGCTTAGGTGTGAATTAGATAGAGATGAGGGATTTATCAAAGTAAATTCCTTACAGCAAACTACAGTGCGCAATGTTTACGCTGTTGGGGATGTTGACACTGACCGGCATTTTATTGTATTTGCAGTAGCCAGTGGTGTGACCGCAGCAATATCAATTTATGAAGCTTTATTAAAAGACGCAATCAAAAATACGAAAGAAGGAACCCAGTATCAATAAAAATATACAGATGTTTTATAGTTGTAGTTAGCCCTACTGCTATACCTGTTGTAGGAGGGTTAAGACAAAAAGAGCTTGAAAATAAGAATAAGACTAGCTCTTCAGATGAACTTCAGAAACTTATCACATTAGCAAATTAAGTTTGCGCATTTCCAGTCTTTCATGCTTTACTGGTCCAATCTATCTCTTTACAAAGTCCCTTTTTCCCTCCTTCCTTTCCTACTCCCCTATGTTTTCTTAGGGCGTCATCTGTGGCAAAACGCTGTCCACAATCCTTGCAACACAAAATTTCCCTAGAGGACAACTAGAGAAGTACCAGCATTGACATTAAAAAATATATCTAAATTCCAAGACATTCTTCATAAAGTACTCTTTGGATATTCATTATATGGTAGTCCTAATAACGTGCAAGAAACGAGGAGACATTAACTACCTCCTTTCCGAGACGTTAGTGTTACAATAAATAATAATATAATTATTGTATTATTAGCCCGTCATGAGAATTTTTAATCCTAGTCAGGGTTTTGGCTCGTCACTAACAGAACACGAGATAAAAGAATTTCTCGAAAATAGTAAATTAAATGTTCACTTGGGAACGGTAGATAAGAAAAATCAATCTAATATCCATCCTGTTTGGTATTATTACGATTCATTAAATGATAAATTATACGTTGAGACTTCAAAGTATTCAAAAAAGTTATTTAACATGCAAAAGGATAAAGTTGTTTATTTTTGTGTTGATGAACCCACTCCACCATATAAAGGTGTAAGAGGAAAAGGTGAAGTAAAAATACATGTAGATACCAAACACAATGTTCCTATTGCAGAGAAGATTATGATAAAATACTTTGGAAATCTTGAACATCCTATGGCCAATTTATTCTTACGCTATGTAAAGGAAGGAGATTCTGTTATTTTAGAAATTACTCCAAAATATTATTCTGCATGGAATACTGAAGTATAGTAAATTAGCTGCATTCCATGTATGGATTTATTTGCATTTTTGAAAACATGAGGATCAAGAGCTTAAACAAGAATCTGACAGGTATACTGACTTTGAATTTTTTGCTTGTCCTTAATTTGAATACGAATGGGATAACTACATTTTATATACAGAAATTAGGTAACAAGAATTTCTTCTACGTTCCTCTTAGGAGAAGGTCCTATATCATGCCTGCTATATCCTATTCCAAGCAATATCTGTGGAAAACCTTTTTCCTTCTCTATTGCGTCGAGAAGTTTAAGCCTCAACTGTGGAACGTGTATAGGTTGATTTAAGAAAGAACAGCAAACATTTTCAGAACTAGCAAGTAATAAAATATTAGTCAGAGCCATGCCTGTACTTATCCAATCCAAAGGCCTATCCAATGGCGAACCCAAAATTACAAGAATGGGAGATGTAGCTGCAAGCTCACGGACTTTTTCCTTTCGTTTTTTGTTGAATCGGATCGATTTAGTGGTTTGTGGGTTTATCTTAGAAATCAAATTGGCGATCCCAAATCTATGACGTAATTTGCTATTTCCACTGATGCAGCGTTTATTTAGATATGCCCACTGAGTTAGCTCGTTTACAAAGTGCTGATCTGATAGTAAAAGATCATCTCCATATGCTACAAGACCTGCTATAGTTTCCTTCTCGTTGATTGCTTCCGTAATATGTAACCATAAAGGATCTTGTTGTTCATTTTTTTGATGCTGTTGACAAAGTGGATATTTGTCTACAATATAGTAAAAGCCTGCCCGTAATATGTCTGGAATGGCCCTATCTTCGAATCTAAATCCAAACCTACTCGTTCTTCGTTTAGGTATTGCTCCGAATAATCTATCATTGTCTTCCTTTTGTAATGAATTGACACAAGTATTATTACTTCCATTTTCGTCGTAGATGCTTATTTTAGCTAGGGGTTGATTGTCACTTTTTTTCACATCGTAGCTTGACGGCAATTCTGTTTCATATTGGTAACCAAAATGACTAATAGTTATTTGTAAGTAACCTAATACAATCCCACAACTAATGGCTAATTCTCTCCCTACGGGGTCAAGAACAGGCAATGCTCTTTTTCTGTCAGCATACAGTTCTATTGTATTATTATTTTGAATCCTAAATGACCATGGTTGAGTATTATGGATAGAAGGGGCAAGAATGGCATATCTCAAGAAAAACTTCAATTTGTCATATATTGAGCTGTATTTGGGAAATTCGCTCTCTGATATATTCCACACTTCCTGGCTGATAGATCCTTGATGCACCAATATCTCCTACTAGTATTATGAACTGTTATATCCTCTGTATGACATATTATAGTTGTACTTTTTTGAAATATACTATTAAAAGAAAGATAAGTACCGGCTCGTTTGGGACTGTATATGAGATACTAAACGAAGAAGATAACAAAATCTATGCGTTAAAGGAATTAACAAATATGGATGCGGTCAGTAAACAGCGTTTTGAACGAGAAGTTAAAATACTATCAGAATTAGACCATCCAAATATTATCAAGATATTCTATTGGAATGTTGTAGGAGGCCCACCAAAGTTTGCACCATATTACATAATGGAGTATCTGGGTGGAAATTCTCTTAAGGATTATATGTCTGAAAAATTTAACAGTGACGAGAGATACTATTTTGAATTAAGATGGGCCATCAATACCATAATCCTGCCTATTTGTAATGCCTTAGCCCATGTGCATAGCTCCAATATCTACCATAGAGATTTGAAGCCAAGCAATATCATATTCACTGACGATAAAAAATCAGCTGTTAAAATTGCTGATTGGGGTCTTGTAAAAATTGAAGAACTATTCGCAAAAGATTTAGAAAATTCTGCTGCACCTATTTCTTCTGCAGGCACGACTTCTATGACTACAACTACAACATCAACAGATATTGATAGGAGATCGTTAGAACTAACTGCTGTATTGAGTGAGGGAAACATAGGTGGTACTCCTGATTACTGTTCTCCAGAACAATGGTTTGCAACAGTTAATAATAATGATAAACTGATTGATGGACGGACTGACATTTTTTCTCTTGGGATCATATTCTATGAGTTGCTTACTAGGAGACGTCCTCCTCCCTATGATCCAGCTAAGCCCAATTTGAGTAGAAAGACAGTAGAACCTCCTTCTAAATATAATTCTTCGATACCACCAGAATTGGATAGATGTATTTTGAAGATGGTTGATCTTAGCCCAGAAAACCGACAAAAATCGATATGGGATCTGATATCTGAGATCGAAATCCTCAACATATGATTCTTTATAGTGGTCGTCTCCTATCATTGGTTGTACGACTTGCAACTATTTCGAAAGACGATATTACTTTGATAATCAAACTATTAGCTGTTAATTATCTTATTTGACCTTATAGAGTTATGTCATCAACATCAACATCTGAACTATCCGATACTGCATACGATATCTTGAAGGTTTTGGGAAAGGACGCTGACTTTCTTTATGATACAATTGAGAAGTATATCAAAGATTCAGAAACAGCAAATAAACCAGAATTGGTAAAGATATGGCAGACAATCAAAGAAGACAGAAAAAGACATATGCATTTACTTAAAGAAGCATTGGAAAAAGAAATTCATGGATAAGTTCTTGTCGTTGCACAAGCCAATAGAAACTTTAGCAACATAGTTGTATGGGATAATTATCTACCCAATTAGAGATATTCGATCGCATTCAAAAATATAAAAACCAAAATGGCATGGGAACTAAGACTATGAAAGCGAGGATCTTTCAAAATTCAGTAAAATTTTATCTTCCTCGACTAGAGGGATATTTGGAAACCGTCCGTGCTATTGCAGATATGTACGGAAGCATGTCTCTGGTTGAACTAGATGGATACTTTGAGGGAAAGTTCGAACCAGTCAAGTACACCCGTGTAGAGGTACATACAAACGAGCCGGTTGAAGGCAAAATCACAGATTTTGCGAACAAGATTAGGATTAAGTTAAACCAAACAAGTTTAGCATATGAATTTAACAATCAGCTTGTACTTGTAAGTGAATAACTTGAATCACAAAATCAGAATACACGAGAAAATAGACACGCCGATATTCCTGCTTATCTATGGGCTTACTATTCTCCTCTCAGCGGATCTCTTGAATATTTTATTTTTAAGATTAGCAGGAAGATATTCAATATGACTGCTACGGAATTACCTATAATCAACACGACGTCCCTTTTACCTATGCCATAAATCACCCAGAATGAAAGGCCGATGATTAATACAACAATAAATCTTAATGATATATCATCAGACTTCTTTGTCCTTAACGCCTTACTAATCTGAGGAACAGTACTTGAAACAGCAAAACCCGTTGCTACAAAACCGATCACGGGTAATATGAAACCATCAAAATCTTCCATTTATTATTTGGTTACTCCAACATTGGCGATAGCAAATTTCTCCAAGGTTAATAATCTGGTCTATGGAACTTATCACCAGGTATTTTAAGGCCTTTGTCGAATTTACTCATCTTGGAAGATATAGTTTTATTCTTCTTTTCAAGCTCTTCTGCATTAATTCTCTTATAACAGGCATAGCAGTAGGATTTGCCTTTATAACGATGATTCACCTCACTGCCTATAATTAAATTATCGCATTCAAAGCATTTTATATTTATTGAGTCGCTTCCTTCTTAACTATAACTATGAAACGCCTGTAGGCGCTTTTCCTTCTTTATGCTCTAGTTTCATATGCTCCTCCCTATCCTGCAGTGTGGTAAATGTAATTCCACACTGGTCGCACCTTATCTCAGCCGAACCTGTTTTGTTTGACATTAATGACTAAAGGATCTTATGGGTTAAATAGAGATCTACGGCTGCTTCACTATAGCACTCCCTACCGCATTATTGGCATAAGCAGTGGAGATGCCATAGTTATGTATTGGTCATTATTTTATTTATAACCCCTAAAAAAAGGCGAGGTGAGACATATCCAACCATTGTCAACTAATTAGTTGCTATGGCGTTGCCAAATGATAGGACTATTGTCTTCTTTCAGACCAAGCTAGCATAATTTTTAGATCCAGATTCAAGCAATAGAGGAATCAAAATCAGGATTAATAGCACCGTTCAAACAGGTTTTGTCCCTGGTATGCTTTTGTCCCCCCTTGGAGACTTATCACATACTTCTATCCTCTATTACTGTGAACTATGCGTTATCATATTATAAGAATATTAAATCACAAAAAAAGTTACAAATACGTATCTGGACGTGCCTGCGTCTTTATATACATTCAAAATAGTTCTGTATGAGCTGTAAAAAGGAAAGAATAGCGTATCTATTTTGATTGACCTCCGCCGAAAAGTCCCTTAAGTCCTTCAGAAATACTCCCTAGGATATCGCCTCCCTCTTTTGCAGTTGTCTGACCTATTTCTTGAGCGCCCTGTGATATGTTCTGGGCTACATTTGATTTGGATGCGTTGGTTAATGCTTCTCCTGTCTGATTCACACCCGTTTGTATTGCTTCTCCTGTCTTATTCGCGCCTGTTTGTACTGCTTCTCCTGTCTTATTCAAGGTTGCTTGTCCTGCTTCTCCTGTTTGGTTACCTTGCTGTTGTGTCGAGCCAGGACTAGTAGTCTCCGTAGCCTCCTGCTCTTGTCCCATTCCTCCAGTCATGGAGGCATTCTGACTGCCAATGTCACTGGCGTTCTGGAGAAGACCTGTGTTACCAGCTGTCAGATTTTCCATTTGGCTAGCCGTTCCTATACCTGACTGATTCTGTTGTCCGCCGCCAGCTGACTGATTCTGTTGTCCGCCGCCAGCTGACTGATTCTGTTGTCCGCCGCCAGCTGACTGATTTGTTTGGTTATCCTGTGCAAAGGAAATGTTTGCAAAAAGTCCTACTGACATCATTAATGTTATGACTAAGGAAGAAGTCACAATTGATAATGTAATTGATTTCATCTAACTGTAGACTAGCCAATATTGGATAAAAGTCTTTTTTGCTGAGTAACCATTAGGAAAAAATGGCTAGATAACTAGACTAAAACGCATAAATTCTATCTTGCACTTGTGAGCTCAACTTGGTACTTGGTACATTAATCTACATTATCATAATCATCATAGTGATAATAGTCATTATAGCTCTCCTAAAGTTTCTGTTCCAGTTATTCTTCGTTGCACCTATAGGAATTGATTCTCTTGATACTGAAATCTTTAATAGGGCAATCGTGGTCTTGCATTCTTTGCGATAAAGTCCTCTTTCGACTGAAGTCTAGGACGGATCAATATTAATGAACCTAATATCGAGAATTGATGGAGAATATAGTATTTAGCAGTATTAAACAATAGAACTAGCAAAAGCGTTGAATAGTATTTTAATTTATGTGGAGCACACACATATTGCTTAATTGTGAAGATAGGATATCATTGTTTTTCCTGTGAGAAGAACTTTACGAATATAGAGACAGCAGAGGAGCACTCTAAGTCTTTAAGCCATGAGGTTAACGAAAGGATTCAGAGAGCCGATGAAGATCGAGTCTTTTCTGGTTTGATTGTCTGGTATGATCAAATTGGCTAATAAAGTAATAAATTCAGAAAACCACTGTATGAGAAAACTAAATAAAGATAGCTTGCCAAGAGACTATTTTCTTGAGAATGAGATAGAAAAAAGTAAATGTTCAGTAGGCATAGAAAAGTATAAAGTTCAAGTCATTGTTCCTCCTCCTCTTTTGCTCCGATCGTACATTACCTCATTTCTTCTTGAATGTTGGGTCTTAACTGAGGATTTGTCTATGCCACGTTGCTTTTCGATGAGACTATCATCGATATGTTTGGTAGTATTTACTGCAGGCTCTCCCGAATAGGACTTTGCAATATCAGGGCGATTTCTGTCAATCAACTCTTCAGCAACCATCTGTCTGACTTTCCCCGCAGTGATAGTCCTAGGCTTTCGAGGCATTTTCCTTTGTTTTTCGGTTGATTTCTTATCTCGACCTTGCTGAGGAGATATTGTTGACTTATTTTTTACTTTCTTTGCTATCTTTTTGGAAATATCTCTAGCCATAAGGAATGGCACGCCGGATCTGCTGACAGTCTGAGCCATACGTTCCATATTGAACTTTTCTCTCCTTCCGCTTGATCTTCTGATAGTTAAAACCGTAGACCGTCTATTTGCCGCTCTTTTCTTATAATTTGAATTGAGATTTCTTTTTAGACTTATTTTTCTGCTGTTGAGATTAGAACGGCGGCTCCTGGTCCTGCTCCTTTTGGAAGACGAATTTGATATTGACTTCGTATTCTTTCTAGGGTTACTAGTTTTCGTTTTTCTTTTGTTAAATGCATTAGAAAAAGATCTTCTACTTTTCATAATTCATATCTGGTGAACAAACAACATATAGATCTCCATAAATTCCCTCCCCGTGCTTTTGGTTTATCTTATATCCAGCGCGTTGGCCAACCCACTATTGCACGATTGTAAGCAAGCATGAGGATCCACTGAGGTTTATTGGAGAGGGCCTCTTGCCAAGTCTTCTCAGACATGATTCCCCATGAGGTTAGAACAATGTAGAATATAGTATTTAGATGTAGTGTGTTGTCGTGTGTCATAGTTCTACAACCGGGGGGATCAGGAGGAATCAGAGCAAATTAGGGATCTTATTGACAAGCGAATGGTACAAATAGTTCCATTAACCACCACTTCCTCCCATACCTCCTGCTGTTGATTCCACATCAAAAGTCTCTAATTCTTCTTCTTCTTTTTCTTTATCTCCTTCAGACCTCTTTCTTAGTTTGGCAATTTTAGTATCAGTTTTCTTTTTATTTTCTGGTGATGACATGAAGATTAGTAATAAGGATTATTCATGTATAAAGTTTGATATTAGTAAATTATCAAGTATGTCGAGTGTAGGAATAGTACCTTTGTTTGCTATTGATTCACATATCATGTTCTTGTTTTTGATGTTCTCCAAGTTTATCTAGGCTATCAAAGGTTTTTTTACAGATGTCACATATTAAGGGATTCAAATTCTCGTCGACGTAGTCTACACCGGGTTCTCCCTGATCCATGTTAGTAATATTTGTGTGCTGGTAATAAATTAATTTCTATCTATTTTCTAATAATTGATAATGTGGGGTTCGTTAAATTTTATTTCTGCTTTAGCCTATCAAATATCCATATTACCTAAAATTATGTTCAACTAATTACATCGATTCCTAGGTTGTCTCATTATTCCTGGCGCTTTGGACCTCATCTATATGAATAACCAATTCAGGTGAACCTTTAAACTCTTTGTGCATATCTTATCGGGGGGCGATGATGTTCATCCACATTTCATTTTTCCATATTTTAGAGCCGGAGACAAAATTGAATAGAACTCTAAACAATAGTTAACAGTAATTAGAAATTTTGCAATTTTTTAGGGCTTGCAGGGGATCAGTACACGTAGTTCCTAAAATTGGCTTCTAGTCCTTTACTATGCTTGATACAGTATTCAATATTTGTTTGGGTGATGCGGGCTTTCGAATCAACCCATCTACTTTTGGCTTTGGAAGAACTCTAGCGAATTCCTTATCATCAATCTCAAATGCTGTCATTAGCACTATCTTGACCTTTGGGTTTAATTTCTTGGCCTCCCTTACGAATTCAAACCCATTCATTGTAGGCATCCTGATATCCGATATTATAAGAGAATATTCCTTTTGATTTTTTCTAAAATGTTCCAGTGCTAACAATGGATCTGTAAATGCAAAAACATTCTTGAAATTATCCTTTTGTAGAATTTGCTTAATTAATAGAGAAATGTCAAAATCGTCGTCTAATACTAGAACCTTCGGTTCGTATCCCCTAGCTTTGCCACTCTTTCCAGATGAAGCTTTATTCCCAATTCTTCGTTTTTCTGCTAACCCTTCCATAGAAAGGTTGCTCCCCTCTTGGCTACGTCCTAGGTACTATTAATTTTTTACGGAGGCAGAAAATGCTAGAAAAACCTATTTTCAAAAAACCAATCAGTGTCTTTATAATAATTTATTAGTTAACATTAGTCAAGATTATATTTTGACTATGACAATCAAGTAATGACACTCGTTGTTCATCACTAAAACGCCTTTCAAAATCATTTTGATGATATAAACAAAAACCCTTCAAATTCCTTCCTTCATACGTTTTTGGTAGTGATTGTTCATATGCAACAAGTTTCCGTGTTCCATATTCAAGATGGTGAAATGAACCTAGGTCAGATAATACTGTGACGCCATTTTTCCCTTGTCTTTCTGCTTGCTTAAGTAAGATGCCTAAGTAGGAAATGAAATCGAGATTACCATCTTTAGTGTTATTATTACTGCTTGAGTTTCCCTGGGGAAAATATCCTTTTAGAGAGTCCATAATTATGAGTGAGGCAGCTCTTTCGTATTTATGCACGTCAGTTCTGGTATATCTAAATTTATTACCATTATAGGTATCAACTTCTCCGGATAATACGAGTCTTACATTATCGGCAGTTTCATAATATGGGAGGATCAAAACAATCTCGTTACGATCTTCTAATTGTGTCTTTACATATTGTAGATATATTCTTCTTAGCATCATTAAATCGGGATACGTAACGAGAGTGTGGATGCCTGTTGGTGACTTTTTAAACCAGTCTATGGCTTCGACTACTTTGTTGAGTGTAATTTTCGATCTATGAGGCGTGATCTTACTTGGGCAATATACGATATAATCAAATCTATCTCGCATGAGTACAATTGGAATGAATGGCTCGACTACAAATTACGAGAACTATGGAAGTTAGAACACTGGAGTAGACTAAACAAGATACGAGTCAAAATGAAGAATGTTGGATCTGTTGTGTGTTTCATAGTGTCCGCTCAGGATCTACACACATCGTCATACTAAAGACATGACCAACTTGTTCGCCATGCATTCAAAGTTAAGGATAGAAACCAAGTTAAGACTTGACGGAGAATGATTGGAGAATATCTACATTGAGTTAATCCTAAACATCTTGGTTTTGCTATCATCTTTCTGTTGTAGCTCATCCTTTATCAGACGGGCCAAATTATTTATTGAGACCGGCTTACGAATAAAGCACCCTACTTTTATTTTAGGAAACATTCTTTTAAATTCGTCATAATAAATTTCATATGCAGTAATGAAACAGATTTTGGCTTTCTCATCTATTTGGTGCAATTTACTATACAATTCAAACCCGTTCATCTTGGGCATTTTTATATCTAACAGCAAAAGATCGTATGAATCTGCCTTGAAATTAGATACTACATCTAGAGGGTCATTATATGAATCAACTGCAAATCCATTTCTTTCAAGGCCCATTTTTAAAACCTGAGCAATATCCGGTTCATCATCAACAATTAGGATTCTGCTCTTAAGCAAGATCTTGCTCTTTTGTGGGATACAATATTGTATTGTTTATATTTTGCTGAGATATTGCTAAAGTCATTGAATCTCTATTGTGTCCTTAGGGTTTTGAAGGAACCAGCGTTCATTTTACTGTTCTTTAGGGAAATCTTACAATAATAGCCACCGTCAATCAATAAATAATGTGTTGCCATAGGGTTGACAGCCATTTGCCTGTGGATAATGTAGAAGAGTCAGTTATTGCAAAGTCGACAGGGCGACAAGATGAGGAAGATTTTGCTCCTCAAGATGAAGCACTATTCCGTCGCTTGGTTACAGGCACGAAAATGTCTAAGGAAGATGCATCTTACAGAATACAGGATAAGGTACCACCAGAGGGTCAATCCTGCGATAAATGCAAATTTAATCTGCCTGCTGAAAAAAAATGTCATATTGTAGAAGGTGAAATCGATATAGAACGTGGTGTTTCTAAACTCTTTTCGCCAAAAGGAAGCGGAATGTTACCTGGTGATATAGTGTGGGATTTTGTGAAAAAAAGTGGCAAAAAACTTCGTTACGAAGAAGGACATGTAATAGAAAAAGGGGCAAAAGAATTTCAATGTAAAGACTGTAAATATTATATGTACTCCGGCGGCTGTCTTTTAATTAAGGGAAATTTTGAACCAAAGATGAGCTGTGCGTTTGTTGTCAAAATTGGAAATGGAACTGATGTCTAGTTTCCAGCATCTACTAGGTTATATAATGGGCATTGGAGTAAACTTATGAGTGACAGATCGGAAATTGCAAAATGAAATCTGTATAATATTCGCACATACCATTTAGCAAGAGAAATGCTACTTGAGATGTTGCATCTAGTTGCAATGTGAAATATGCTTAATAGAAATAAAATGCTAATGTGAGTAGAGAGTAACATTTGAACACTCATAACTATAATTCTGGATCCGAAAAGCTTCCAACAAATGCTTCATCTCAACCCCTAGAGAGCAATTCACCAGAACCAGCCACAACCGAAGCGGTTGATCCTAATGAAGCCTCTAAAATAGCAAATCTTCTGGAGGGTTTGACCTTTCCAGCTACCAAGGAACAGATCAAGGATTACATTATAGATAGTAAATCTATCTCAATCAGTAATGAAAATGCCAGAAATATTTCCCAATCCATTGAAAATAAACTATTGGAAGAAAAACTATACAACAATACTTACGAGATCGAAGAGGCATTGGGGCTAGTATTTAAGAAGAATAATGCGGATGTAAAAAGTCAGAGAAAGAAGAATATACGAGTAAAAGGAAGAAAGTAACGAAGACATTCACGATCCATACTCATGTGATATGGTTTTATGCGGTTGTGATCTATTCCCAGTCGATTTCTTCTTTACACCTACTGCAATTCAATGGTCGCTCATTAGGATAATAAGCAATTAAAGAGAAACATTCAGGATTGCCACAATACTTGAAAATATGCCCAGAATTAGAAGGATATTTTCCTGTAACTCCCGAAAAGAGCAGATTCCAGAATGTTTCAAATGTATCTTGCGCAAGAATATGCCAATAATCAATACCATAAAAGAGACGAGGATTAGAGTTAAGAGGTTTGTATTTATCCGTCATCCGAGGAACATTCTGGCTATTGAAGTATTTTAATCTGATGTACAGAAATTATTTTGTGGATGACAAAAATAGATGTGAAGCCATCCTGAATGTTAAGAAATATCACTCTAACTTCGAATTCCTTCGTTGAGAGGATCTGTAAAATATAGAATGTAGTAATTACCCTGCAAAATTTTGTTTATGGTAAATTGACAACAAGATTCGCTATCACCCTAGACCTTAATTGACATCGACCCATGAAGACTGATAGTTTCATCTGCTAAAATCCAATTATCGAATATTCGTCCGACCATCTTGTTCATTCGTCCCTCTCCTAAAGACAAATTTCAATGCCCTGGAAGCGATACTCTCGCCTTCACCTTTTGAAATAGATTGTGATATAACGGCGAATAATACGCCAAAGCCTACTGCAGAGGATGTAAGCCATGTGATGTAATTATTTTCTAAAGCAAACAGATTTCCTGACAAAAGTTCGGACAATATTCGTAGGCTGATTGTGAATATTCCCTGGCCTGTCCCTATCATGACTAGGAATTTTCCTAGGTTGACCCTGTTTACAACAAATAAAGCAGCCCCCATTAATACTACGATTCCTCCAAGCTGAGCCATGAAAGCTAAAATTCCAATTGGAGCTAGGGTAATAGTCCATAGGTCCTCAGGTGTATGCATTGCAATCTGGTCTCTTACAATATAATATATTTCCAAATTTGCATGATATCCTGAAATAAGGAAAAGAATTCCCGAAACAAAAGCACTTGCAGCCGCCAGTCTATTTCTTGTATCCTTATACCTTAGAGCCCAAACTCTATCATACAATGGTCGTTGGAGTACAGCAGTTTTAGGCATTATCCCCAGACCAGTTAAAGTATTTTTCATTTTCGAGTAAGAGTATTTTGAACGTGCCTCGTACGCGGTGATACTAAGAGTGATTCCCTTTTTGCTTATTGATTCTGCAAGTCCAATTGGGACAAAATACTTTTTCAGACTAATAAATCCACTATTGATGGACATGTAATCAGACAAAACCTTCCTAATAAAGCCTAGCTTTTTTCCATCTTTAGAATATACTGATTTGTGTATTAGATCAGACCGATGAGATGCAGAATCGTCTTCGTTATATGTCACGGCTTTTGGGTAAATTATATCTGGACAATATACTTATTATGATATGTGATAGAAATATCCATCCAGTCAACCTAACTACAATGCAAAGCAGGGTATCAATTTATTAGTATACCCATGCTAAGAAAAGAACCATCACTGAAATGCCCATTATCATAAACGTTAGCCATCCTAGTATATTAGATCCCAAACCATTAGTTTTGTCTTCAAGTATTTTCTTGTCATTCGCTATCTTTAGGATTACAAAGAGAATTGGAACTGTGATAATTCCGTTTATGACTGCAGTGTATATTAACGCTTTAATTGGGTCAATACCAACAAAATTTATCCCCAATCCTACTATAGTAGAGATTGCAATTATCAAGTAAAATGGCTTTGCCTGCTTGAACCTCATACCAAGACCTTGTTTCCAGCCAAAAGTATCTGATATGGCATACGCCGATGCTCCTGCAAGAATGGGTACGGCTAACAGACCAGTACCAATTATTCCAAGAGCAAATATCGCTTCGGCTATTTTACCAGAATATGGAAATGTCTTCACTAGCGGTTCAAGGGCATTCGCGGCTTCTGCCGAAGTTGAAATGTCAGTAATGCCGTTAGTGTGCAGACTTCCGGCAGAAGTTATCACAATGGATGACATTATCAGTACTGAGAAGGCCATTCCTACTGCTACATCCATTCGCATTGTCTTTACCTCTTTCTTTGTGATTTTAGGCTTTCCTTGACCTATCTCCTTTATCTTGTGCTTGGCAACATCTTCTTCTGACTCTTCAGAGGCTTGCCAAAAGAATAGATAAGGTGATATTGTAGTACCAAATATTGCAACTAACATCGTTACGTATTCCCTTGTAAATTCGATGTGAGGAATCACGCTTGACAGTAAGATTTGCACTGCATTACCGCCAACAATTAGAGCCGTTACCACATAGGCGAACAAAGAGAGTGTAAGGTACTTTAGCACTTTCACATATTTTTCATATGGTACCAATATTTCAACTGCAAGTATAAGCGCTGCAAAAGAAACTATGGCAACAATAAAGGGTATTTGGGGAAATACTAGTCTTACAGATGCTGCCATGGCACCGATATCAGCACCTATATTTATCGTATTTGCAACAAGTAGAAGAAATACGAGCGGAAAAACAACTGGCTTTGAATATTTTCTCTTCATTACTCCTGCTATTCCGTCTCCGGTGACCAATCCAATCCGAGCACACATTTCCTGAATAGCCGTCATTAATGGATATTGAAATATTGCTAGCCATAACATTCCAAGGCCGAACTTTGCCCCGGCCTGGGAATAGGTTGCAATACCTGACGGGTCGTCATCTGAAGCCCCCGTTATTAGTCCAGGACCCAGGAACTTTAGGACATTTCTTGATGTAGAAAATCCTAAAAACGCTCTGTCTTTTCGTGTCTTGCCTTGGTGGTTTGAGTTGATATCATTTTTCGCTCTCTTCTGCTTTTTCACTTTCATACGACTAACCGAAATTCTCTGGTCTAAACATCATTCATTTTCTAATCTCCAATCTTTGGAATGTCAATTAATATTTTGCAACTGAGAGTATCGTCAAATCGAAAATAGTCGTGTACCACATTCATACTTTTTAACAATATCTATCGCACATCGAATAATAATGTGTCTGAGCAAATAGTAGAGAGTAGTTTGCTAGAAGGTAATCTAGATTCAGTAAATAAAGAAGATATCATCCGAGACTTTGCCTATACTCTGAAAATTTGGCGAATAAATAATTTGCTTGCTGAAGAATAAGTACAATTAACATAGATGAGTTGTCGTTGTAGCGAGGAATTCTAAAGTCATTATGCTAGATTTAAGTTAAAATAACGACTCTAATAGAAATTGAATACTCTTTTATTTCATGTTTCGCTATTAATAAAATGCCTAGTGTAGCAATAAAAAGAAAGTCCTCGACGAGAGCAGGTAAACGAGGACCAGGATATTCAAAACTCTCTACTAGGGAGAAAAAACAAATTGATTCTTTACCGCAACATGCGCAGCATATTTATAAAAAAGTTCATGCAAATGCCGAGAAGCAGTATAAAAATCCAGAAAAAAGACGCGGTGGAAAGAGACAAAGTGTTGATGAGGTAACGCATAAAGTAGCATGGGCTGCGGTAAAAAAAGTTTATACGAAAAAGGGAGATAGATGGGTAAGGAAGAAGGCTTAAGTAATACCAAAGTTAAATTTGTCCAGTACGCCTACAACATCATAATTCTTCAACCTTTTATTTGTACCCTCATTCTTGTCTTTTAATATGCCTGTTAGGGCATGAATATTAGTGATGAAATTTGTTTGCAAGTCCTGTCATTAATAAAGTTTTGAATCGCCGCATGTAAACGATTGATTGAGTAAAGCCGTAGGAAGCTCTATAACTCGGGGGGAATTTGAGTATAGTCCACCCTACGGCTAGTCTTTTTGTCACTAATAATTGGACAACATGATATATAGCGAAATGTATCAAATGTAGTATCAAAAGTAATGACAGTTCGCTTGTAAGTGACTATGGTAACCAGCGGAAAAATTCGCAGGATGGAAAACCAATGGTGTGCCTAGTTAAAAAGAAGATGGAATTTGTTTTGACTAGGGATTATGCAACAAAGTATATATACTAAGCATTATTCTTCTACAAAAGTCAAATCGATTAAGATATCAGGAACACACAGCGATATACTCACCTTTCTTCTCTCAAGGCTTCAGCATAATCCTCAGCAAATTGAGCAAATCGTATTGGCTTTCTTCCTATGATATCTTCAACTGCACTATTTGTTTCTGAACCATAGCCCGCTCTAATAATTCTAAATAACTCGATCATGATATCTATAGACCAGTTATCCACACCAATTTGTTTCATTCCTTTCCGAGCGTCATCCTCGCTTATATCTACATAAGATATTTTCTTGCCAACTTCATTAGAAAGAATATCTGCAACTTGTCCATATGATAATGCGTTTTGGCCAGTAATATCATATGTCTTATTTTTATATTGTTGACTTGTTCCATGATTGTTATTATCTGTTAATATCGCTGCAGTTACTGCCGCAATATCTCTAGCATCTATAAAACTCATCTTTGCGTCTCCCGCAGGAACATAGAATGCGTTTTGAGTTCTTATTGTATGACCAAGTTGAGTTACAAAATTTTGCATAAATGCAGGAGGTCGTAAAAAGGTATAGGGTATTCCAGAATCTTCTATTATTTTTTCTTCTTCCCCGTGCAATCGCAAAATTGTAGATTCAGGTTCAGACCCGGCTCCCATGGCAGATAACTTTATTATATATTTCACATCATTTTTCTTGGCTTCATTTATTAGATTAGAACTAATATCTGCCACATTAGGGACGGGTAATGTTTGTAAGAATACCTTATCAACATTGGTTAAAGCATGTGCGACAGTTTCTTGCTTGGTAAAATCCAGATCAACGATTTCAACTACTTTATTTTCAAATTGTCTAAGTTGATCAGACTTATTTTTCGAGTGAATCGCGGCCTTGACATCATAATTTGAGGATGGTGACAATGCTGCAAGATGCTTTACAACTTCACTACCTACAGTTCCAGTTGCCCCTGTCACTAAAATGGTTTCTTTATGATTATTCATAAATGTATTATAGGACTGAATTTACTTAGGCTTGGTGGGAGTAAGGCTGCACAATTCAGACACTGACTTTATGAATATGTTATAGATACTATACAATATTGCTGGATTAATTAAAGAAGATTATACACTCGACAAAACAGATCTGAGAATAATTGGTCTACTAGCAAAAGACTCCCGTTTATCCTATGAAAGAATTGGCTCTGCACTTAATTTGACCAGGAACAGCATAAAAACAAGAATCAAAAGAATGATATCTAAAGGCGTAATCCAGGAGTATATTACAGACATTAATTATGCAGTCTTAGGCTATAGAATCTATTACATATTCACAAGACGTGAAGAAAAACGCACTAAGAATACTAGTAATAGAAGGAAAATAATTATTGAACATCTTAATCGCTTAGGAAATATTATTGCAGAAATCGAAATCCTAGGAGAGGTTTCTATATTTCGTCTCGCAGTAAAAGAATCCAATAATGATGATACCACAAGAAAGAATAATGGGGATCAAGTAAATTCATTACTTTTAAAAACTGGTCTTATAGAAAAGGTAATACTAGCCAGTAATAAGGAGAGTTTTCAAACTGATGCGCATAGTAGGCGGCAGCAAACGTATCTTAGCCCTACCGACCTAAATATAATAAGATGTCTAGTTTTAGATACACAAATAGGACTTGCTGATATAGCACGATCAACATCTGTTTCAACAAGAACTGGTAACAGAATTCTAAACAAACTAAAAGATGAAGGGGTGGTGCGATTCTCCGTAATCTGCAATCCTGCCGCTATGAAAGGACTTGTCGTGTTTGGACTATTAATTTATGTTAGTGATGATAACGACAGAAATGTAATAACGGAAAGATATGGGAGTAAGAAATCTAGTTCTCATAAGGTTCTAGAAAGACTTTATACTGAATTTCCAGAATATCCTTTCCTACGTTCTCCCCTACTTAGTCATGACAATATTGTTATTTTTTCTGTCTTCGGTAATGATGTCTTTGCAATTGATTCAATGTTTAAGAAAATTCTGTCATTTCAGGAAGTAAGAAATGCAGAACTCTATATCTTTACAGCGATCAAATATCACAAAGATTGGATAGTAAGAGAGATTGATCGCAAATTAGAATCTAAATCGTGATATTATTTTATTCTATACCTCTGGCTAAGTTAATAAGAATATCTGCGTGATGTGATTCTATTTCACCATCCACTCTGCTTTTCTCCACTATGTCAATAAATTTTATCAATTGTTGCTGCGCATAATTTTTATCATTCTTCTCCTTTTCTTCCTTTTTATATAGATTCATTAGTGTTTGGACTCTCCCATCCTCGATTAATTTTCTAATTGTAGTTTTAGAGAGATC
>Ga0081455_10003037_pt1 | contig 19567 bp, 17 predicted proteins | sample TabmetS3T2R1_FD_70207 | JGI IMG/M metagenome (GOLD analysis project Ga0081455, IMG submission 70207) | Tabebuia heterophylla rhizosphere microbial communities from the University of Puerto Rico - S3T2R1 | ecosystem: Host-associated > Plants > Roots > Rhizosphere ... | reverse complement strand
CCATACGGCCATGTGGTAGATCACGAACCACTTCGATGCCCTCGCCTCGGCAACCAGGTCCTGAACGCGCGGTGTCGGCGCGCGCCCCATCACGGGCCCGTAGGTCTCGAGCCAGGTCAGGAACGCCACGATCTTGTAGAGCTTGGCGAGAACGAGACCCGACAACCAGCCAAAGATAACGAGAAACACGAAAGCGCCGAGCTGCGCGGCGAAAGCGCCGGTCAGGATGAGCATCACACCGAGCAAGCCCGACGCCGCGAGGCTGACAAAGGACAATACCGCCATCCGCGTGTTGAGTTCGAGCTGACGCCGCTTGCGGCTGCGAAAGATCTCGATCACGTCGCGCCCATATAGAGCAATCGTTGCGAGCCCAAGGGCGGCGACCACCGACAACACGGCATTCAATCCGGAAGAGAGCCAGATCGCGAAGATGCCGCCGACCACCGCGACGGCGATGGCGAATGCGCCGGCTGCCAAGGTCCAGCTGCTCTTCCTGTCGTCGACGTCGGGCGCGAGCATGAACATGGATAGCAGCCGGTAGCTCACCCCCATCGCCGTCAACGTCAGCCAGCCGCCAAGGCCGGCGATTGCGTGCAGCGGAACCCCGCTCGCCAGCATCGATGCCCCGATCGATCCCGCCCACCCCGCATGCGCAAATGCGAAGATCGCGCCGAAGGTGACGGTGGCGCAGAGCGAAGCCAGCCCCGCCAGGACAAAGCGTGCCGGGCCGGCCGGCCGCTGCCATGCAGTCAATCCGAGATCGACAACGATCAGGCCGAACCCGGCGGTCAGCAGCACTGCGCCAACCGGAAGGAGCCAGTGCCAGGCGGGAAGCCGGCCGCCCAATCCCAAAAATCCCGCGAGCAGCGCGACCAGACCTGCGGTCAACAAGCCAAGCGCAGGCAATGCCCACTTCTCCGAATACAGCGGCTTTGCCACGAGCACGGGCACGAACTGCAGCAGCGCGCCGCACATCGCAAGGCTGAGCCAGCCGATGCAGACCACGTGTACCAGAACGAGGGTATCGGGCGATGCCAGATGCGCCGCCGGAAAACCGACGCGCGCGACCATCAGCGCCAGCGCGACGAACAACCACGCGAGCGCCATCGCGAAGTAGCTCATCGTCCATCGTGATATGCTGGCGCCGATCATCGTACCTCTTCAGAACTTGCGCGCGCGGCACAACAGCGGGGCGTAGACGACCGCGAAGCCGAGAAACGCCCCCGCCCAGGCAACGCCCGCAACCGTCAAAAGCGGAATCGCATGGCTCGGTTCGAGCGCCGCACATATCCGCGCCAGCGCGGCCACGACAATCGACGCGTAGACGAGCTGGGTAGCGACGGACGCCGAAAGCGCCTGGCCCGTGTGGCCAAGCGACGCACGCGTCATCACCGCGATCGTCATCGAACCGATCGCGCCGCCGGTCCAGGCATGGATCCCGGCGCTCGGGGCGACGAGGTCCACGGCAGCCAGCGCCGCGAGAAGGAAACCGGCCGGCACGAATGCATAAGCCACATGAAGGATCAGCACGAGGCGATCAGACACCGTCCGATGGCCGGCCCAGCGCGCCAGGCGCACGAGGTGGAGCAAACCGGCAACGCCGAGTGCGGCTGCGACGAAACGGTTCGAAGGCGCTGCGACCCACGCGATCATGGCGCAGACGCCCGCGAGCATCGTGATCGCATCGAAGCGATCGAAGGGCACGGGCAGCCGTCCCGGTTCGCGGCGCGCCAGCCAATTGCGCGTAAAACTCGGAACGATCCGCCCGCCGATCACGCAGACCAGCGTGACCACGAGGCCGACACCGAGGCGCGTGGAATATTCCGCCACGCCACCGAGATGCGCCTCGACATGAAACCCGATGTTGACGATGGCCAGCAGCGAGATGATGCCGACCACCATCAGATTATTCCACTTGCGGCCGGCGACGATCTCGCGCGCGGCTGCGCCAGCGAGCAACGTGAGAAAGGCAGCGTCGATCGCCAGCGCGATTTCCCAACCGATGATCCCGGAGAACGTCACGGCCAACCGTCCGGCGAGCCAGGTGGCAAACAGGATCGCAAGCGGAACACCCTGGATCGGAAGCCGGCCCGTCCAGTTCGGCACCGCCGTCAGGAGAAAGCCCGCAATCACGGCGCCGACATAGCCGAACAACATCTCATGGATATGCCAGTCCCGCGGCGTGAACGCGCTCGGCAGCGAGACATGGCCAGCGAATACCGCAAGCCACAGCGGAACCGTCGCCCCGGCGTAGATGGCGCCGAACAGAAAGAACGGCCGGAAACCGTAGGAAAACAGCGCCGGCCCCTGATAGGCCCTCAATTTCTGCATCGTCGCCATGGGTAATCCCTGTTCATTCGGTGCGATCATAAGCCGTTCCGGCCGGCACTCTTTGTCGAAGCACAAATTGCCGCATCGTTTGGCGGGGTGTTTGATCTCCGACAAAGACCGCACTGCTTCCCGGCTGCATTTTTGGTTCCACGATCAACGGAGGATGCGATGCGGATTTTCGAGAGATTGCGAGGGCGAAGCCGGAGCAATAGCGCCATCGAACGCAAGCTTTTCGAGGCCATCACCGACGACCTTCTCCGGAAGCTGGAGGACGAAACCTCGATCCCGCCCTTCATCGAGAGCAAAGCGGACTGTTGTTCCTGCTGCTCGGCCGATACAAAGCCATCTCAATAGACGACCTTGCGCTAGATCAAGATGCGCTCGTGGATTCGGCGACGGATCATCGCGATGCGCAACGCTATCTCGCACGACGGCTGGCTTCCGATCGCGCTTGCCCTCAATGATTACGACCTCGAACTCGGCCAGGCCTGCGCGACCGGAATCGAGCATACACTTCCCATGCCGGCGCAAATCAGGCGTCTGGTACAATGTCTGGATGGACGAGCCCCTGCTCGTCCATCCGCCCCATTGGAAGAAAAGCTGGCGCGCGTAGCCCGCTATCTGGATGCGGTCTTGCTGGCCTCGAGCGTGTCGAACAGCTTTGCAAAGACCTGCTTTGCCTTGCCGACTTGTGGAACAGCCTTGGCCTGATCGACATTGCCGGGCTTACCGACCACGATCAACGCAACCATTCCCATGCCGTAGTGGGGCAGACACTTGATGCCGTAGACGCCCTCCTGCTCGAACTTGACGGCGACATCCTCGTTGTTCTTGCCCACGAACGGCGCTGCGCCCTCGGGGAGCATGCCCTTGATGGACTCTGCGTTGTGTCCCTTGTCCGTGGACACGAACTTGACGGTGTCGCCGGGCGCGACCTTCACGAAAGCCGGCTCGAACACCATCACGGTGCCGTCGCTTCCCTTGTTGAGAAGCTTGACTTCGACCTCCGCGGCCCGGGCGCTCCCGGTCAGAACCAGAGCAGCCGCAACTGCGGCCAACATCGCGATCTTCCTCATGTTTTCCCGTTTCTTTCCTGTTTTCCTGGAACCTGGCCCGGCCTCTACCGGGCTCTCGGGGATCAGATATCGCCGCCCGGTTTTGCCGATATTGCGCTGGCGCAATCTTTGCACCGAATCCTGCATTAAGACCTAGGCAGGCCGTTGAGGCCTGCCCCGCCCGCGGATACTCTCCGCAAGCATTTAAACGAGGATATCGATGGCTTCCGTCGACCGCTCCCTGGTCGCCAACCTGCCGATGTTCGCTGGCCTTGCGCCCGCCGAGCAGGACGAGCTGCTGCGCGAAGCGCGCTCGATTCGATATCCGAAGGGAAGCGCCGTGTTCGATCAGGGCGCGAAAGCCGATCACTTCTACCTGCTGCTTCACGGCCATCTTCGCGTCGAGAAGGTCACGCCGCAGGGACAGCAGTCCGTCGTGCGCTACGTCTCGGGCGGCGAACTGTTCGGTGTCGCCCAGGCCATGAACCTGACGCACTATCCGGCGACCGCCGTTGCCGCCGTCGACAGCATCGCGCTCGCCTGGCCCGCGTCGTCCTGGAATCGCCTGCTGACCAAATATCCGAGCCTCGCTTCAAGCGCGCTGCAGACCGTCGGCAGCCGCCTGCAGGACACCCAGGCCCGTGTCCTGGAGATGTCGAACGAACAGGTCGAGCAGCGCGTCGCGCATGCGCTGCTTCGGCTCGCCAAGCAGGCTGGAAGGAAAGTCGATGCCGGCGTCGAGATCGACTTTCCGATCAGCCGGCAGGACGTCGCCGAGATGACGGGGACCACGCTGCACACCGTCAGCCGGATTCTCAGCGCGTGGGAGCAACAAGGATTGGTCGAGGGTGGCAGGCAGCGCATCGTGCTGCGCGATGCCAACAGACTGCATGGCCTCGCCGAAGGTGATGAAGGTGTTCTGAATCGTAAACCCAATCCATAAGCCGGCGCTTCGCCTCGAGCCTCGACGGCCTTTCCCATCCAACGACCGTAGCCCGGCAACTTCCAGCGCTCTTTGCTCTCGCGCAAATTTCCGAACGATCCGCGTCATCGGCCAATAAAGCGTTTCTCCTTGTTCCAGCGCAAAGAGACTCGCGGTCACGTCGCGCATGATGCACCCATCGAATTGGGACGCATAAAGCGATGGAGAGCATCATGCTGACGAGAAGGACTGCATTAATGGGTGCCGCTGTCGCGGCGCTGATGATGGCCGCACCGGCCGTGGCGGGACCGGCAGACGATCTGAAGCTGCCGCGCCAGAAGGTCGAACTCGTGGCCCCGCCCTTCGTCCACGCGCATGAGCAGGCGACCAAGGCGGGACCGAAGATCGTCGAATTCAAGCTGACGATCCGCGAGAAGGAAGTCGTCATCGACGACGCCGGCACGAAATTCCACGCGATGACGTTCGACGGATCGATGCCTGGCCCGATGATGGTGCTCCACGAAGGCGACTACATGGAGCTCACGCTGGTCAATCCTGCGACCAACAGCATGCCGCACAACATCGACCTGCATTCGGCAACGGGTGCATTGGGCGGCGGCGCGCTGACCCACGTCAATCCCGGCGAGCAGGTGGTGCTGCGCTGGAAGGCGACGCGCCCCGGCGTCTTCGTCTATCACTGCGCGCCCGAAGGCATGATCCCCTGGCACGTCGTCTCCGGCATGCACGGCACGGTGATGGTGCTGCCGCGCGACGGCCTGAAGGACGCCGAAGGCAAGGCGCTGCGTTACGACAAGATCTTCTACATCGGCGAAAATGACCTCTACGTGCCAAAGGATGCGAACGGCAAGTACAAGACCTACGAGACCATCGGCGAGTCCTATGCCGATACGACCGAGGTCATGCGCAAGCTGATCCCGACTCACGTGGTGTTCAACGGACGGGTTGGATCGCTCACCGGTAAAAACGCCATGACCGCAAAGGTAGGCGAGACCGTCATGCTCGTGCACTCGCAGGCCAACCGCGATACCCGGCCTCATTTGATTGGCGGGCATGGTGACTACGTCTGGGAGGCCGGCAAATTCAACAATCCGCCGCAGAAGGACCTCGAGACCTGGTTCATCCGCGGCGGCTCGGCCGGCGCCGCTCTCTACACCTTCCGCGAGCCCGGCATCTACGCCTATGTCAACCACAACCTGATCGAGGCGGTCGAACTCGGTGCAAGCGCGCACATCAAGGTCGAGGGCAAGTGGAACGAGGACCTCATGAAACAGGTCACCCCTCCCGGCCCGGTCCCGCCGGACAGGATCGGTGCCGCCGACCCGGTGGCCGTCACCCGCTAGGTAGCGCCGAAAATGACGGCCCGCGGTTATCGCCGCGGGCCGTCGCACGAAGAGGAGGCGATGTCGTGCTGATCCTGATGAAAGTAAAGCTGGCAATGCTCGCAGGCGCGCTGGCCGCGCCGATCGTGGCAACCGCCTTTGCGCCTGCCCCACCGCAAGATCAGGACGGAGCCAGGCGCCTGACGTCCGCTTCCTTCAGCTACCGCGCAGCCGGTGATTTCTCACGGAACGGCCGGCCGGTCGAAGGGCCGTTGCGAGAGCTCCGCCTGCCCGCCGATCTCGTCATCATGAAACGGCAGGTCACCGTCGCCGAATATGGGCGCTGCGTCGATGAAGGCGCCTGCCCGCGCATCGCCATTCCCGCGAGCCCGCAGGATGCACCCGTCGTCGGCGTCAGTTGGCACGATGCCTCGGCTTACGCCGCATGGCTATCGCGCAAGACCGGTGTCACCTATCGCCTGCCGACCGATGCGGAGTGGACATTCGCCGCCGCCGAGAAGGCGCGCGACGAAGCGATGCCACTGGTCGATCCCAGCGATCCCGCACAGGCCTGGATCGCCCGCTATGAAACCGAATCTGCCCGCGCCAGGCCGGTCGCGACGGCCGCACAGCCTGGCGGTACGTTCGGCACCAATAGCAACGGACTGGACGATCTCGCCGGCAATGTCTGGGAGTGGACAAATAGCTGCTTCGTTCGCGTTTCGCTCGACGGTGGACAGGAGCGGACCACCAACACCAATTGCGGCGTACGCGTCGTGCAGGGAGCCCATCGCTCCTATATGACCGACTTCATCCGCGATCCCAGGTCCGGCGGCTGCGCCGCGGGCGTCCCGCCGGCCAATCTCGGCTTCAGACTGGTCATGGAGCCCTCCCCGCCCGTCGTTACAGCGGTCGCCCGGAGCGTCGCGAAGCTGCTGCGAAGAGCATAGCCGGCGACATGCCGGCGGGTTGAGCTAGAACAAAGTCCTTCCGCGCCAAGTCCGATAATTGATCGTGAAGCGGAAGGAGAACAGCAGATGCGATCGGACTTGGCGCAATCCTACGGGCAGGACAGGCTGCCGCGCTACACCAGCTATCCCACGGCCCCGCATTTCTCGCCGGCGATCGGCGAGGAAGACTATCGGAAATGGCTGAAGTCGATGCCGGTCCAGCAGCCCGCCTCGATCTATTTGCATGTGCCGTTCTGCCGGTCCATGTGCTGGTATTGCGGCTGCCACACGTCAGTCACCAAGCGCGACGATCCGATCGCGACCTATACAGCGGGGCTACGCACCGAAGCGCAGCTTGTCGCCAAGACATTTGGTCAGAGAATGCCGATCTCGCACGTTCACTTCGGCGGCGGCACGCCGACGATCATGTCGCCAGAAACCTTCGTGGATCTCGTCGGCGCGTTGCGGTACTCGTTCTTCGTCCTGCCCGATGCCGAGATCGCGGTCGAGATCGACCCGCGGACGCTGACGGAATCGATGACGGAGGCGCTCGGCTATAGCGGCGTCAACCGGGCGAGCCTGGGCGTCCAGAGTTTCGATCCCGCCGTGCAGCGGGCCATCAACCGGCTGCAAAGCTTCGAACAAACCGCAAGCTCCGTCGAACGCCTGCGCCGGGCGGGTGTCGGCCGGATCAATTTCGACCTGCTCTACGGACTGCCGCTGCAAACCGTGGGCTCGTGCCTCGATACCGTCGCAAAATGCGTCGAGTTGCGGCCGGACCGCTTTTCGGTGTTCGGCTATGCCCACATTCCCACGTTCAAGAAGCATCAGCGCAAGATTTCCGAAGACACTTTGCCAGACAGCATCGAGCGGCACCTGCAGTCGGAAACGATCGCCGAAGCCTTGCTGGACGCCGGATACGTCCGCATTGGGCTCGATCACTTCGCACTTCCGGGCGATAGCCTGACCCTCGCCAAGCAGGACGGCAAGCTGAGGCGCAACTTCCAGGGCTATACCGACGATTCCGCCGACACACTCATCGGCCTCGGCGCCAGCGCCATCGGTCGCATGCCGCAAGGCTTCGTACAGAACGCGGTTTCGACCCGCGACTATCTCGCGCGCATCGCCGAAAGCCGGTTCGCTACCGCCAAGGGATACGCGTTCACCAGCGAAGATCGCTTTCGCGCCGACATCATCGAACGCATCATGTGCGACCTAGCCGTGGATCTGCCCCTCATATCCCGGTCGCACGGCCGGGACCTGCGATCCGCTATCGTCGATCGGCCGCGGATCGAGAGCCTGATTGCCGACGGCGCCGTGACGATGATCGACAATCGGCTTTCCATCAGCGACGGCGCTGAATTCCTGGTGCGGAGCGTGGCATCGGCGTTCGATGCCCATCTCGCGCATTCCGCGGCAACGCATAGTCGCGCGGTCTGATCCGGGCATTCCCATCGCCTTGGCGCTTGCAGACGCATTGGCGATTACGCCGAGATACGGGCGGCCGGGGCACATCAAACGTGGTCCGGCAAGTGGGGCTGGGGAATCGCGCGGCCACGACCGACACGCACCCGGCCGCCCGTCCGGAAGTCACGAGACGCCTGGAAGCGGAGGTCGGAAGTCCGCTATCCGGATGCGTTCGGGACTGCCGCCCTTGCGCACTGCGGAGGCGCCTCCTCTGTGCGGCATGGCGTCGATCGCGAACACTGACATCTCGCTTGCCGCGACGCGTCCGCCGATCGGTGGATCGCGATGACAAATCCATTCACGAATGCGTGTAATTCACTGCAACTCCAGACGAAGCGGCCGGATGTGGCGCGTGTGATAGGTCTGCGCGTGATCGAACACCGCCACCCACATGCGGGTGTTGCTGCCGATCGGGACATCCGGATGCTCGGCATCGAGACGCCGCGCCAGTTCGAGGGTCCATTTGCCGACGCCCCAGCGCGCCGCCCCCTTGACGTCGGCCCATTGGGCAAGATCCTCGGCGAAGATCAATGAGCCTGGAATAACCACACCGACCGGAATCCGCGCATCGAGATCGGGCGAATAGGGCTCGGACTCCGCCAGCGTCATCCACCATCGCGAGCCTTCGGCGTCGCCCTGATCGGGTTCAAGGTCAACCTTGCCCAGCGCGGCGTAGGTCGCTCTCCAATCTGTCGGCAGCCGCTTCGGTCGGACCGGACGCTCGTAGCCGCTGAGCGACTGCGCTTCGAAATTGTCGCCATACAACGATGCGGCGCGCGCATCCTGGATGTAGCCGCCGCGATACGGAACCTCGCCGGCGCTTTGAGCACGCGTGGGATCGGCCGGCAGATCGAAACGGTCCTTGTCGATCCATCCCAGCAACCCGCCACTCGACGCCTTCCATTGCCAGACTTCCATGGCAAGCCCGGGCGCCGACGTCAGGTGCAGACCGCGCTGCGACAACGTACCGGGCTTGTCGGCAATCGGCGTCGGCCCGCCACGGTATGTATGATCGCCCGGAATGACGATCGGCTGGTTGGTGATCAGGACAGAGAACTTGTCCTCGAAGAACGAGCGTTCGTCCGCGCGGTCATACCTGTCATGGAGGACGTGCCAGCCATCCTCGCGCTTGACAAGCGGGAGGTGCTTGAGCGAACGGGTCGGGTCGTCCCACGTGAAGCGGAAGTATATCCGTTTGCCGTCATGCACCGCCCGAATCTCGACAGTGGAATTGCCCTTGCCGCCGAGATTGCCGCCGAAGCCGGTGACTACGATGGTCGGCTTTGCCGATCGCCATGCCGCATCGGGCGCGTCGCCGTCGAGGATCGGTGCATCAGCCTTGTCAATGCGCCGGACGTAAAGCGTATCCTCGACCGCCCTGCTCCACGTCATGATCAGCGCGACCCCTGCGATCCCTGCCACCACGCCCACCAGCAGGGGGCCGACCGACGAAGCCGGCTGTTGCGATCGCGCCGGAGCGTGGCCGGTTACCCCGCGTGCAATCCTGAGCGGATCGAATATGCCGCTGATCCGACGGCGAAGCAGTTTGCATCGCAGGCGCCTCCGCCAACGCGACCGGCGGGCAAAGATGGAATTCGATGACATCGTCAACTCGCGTCTTTGAACAAGATCAATGATCGACAGCTCCGTCGTATCGCTGGCGATCGATGCGCCCTGTCGCGCCCTATAGCGGGACAGCGTTGCGGGCGCGTCATGCGATTGAACGACGTTCGAGCCGTAAGCGTCTTTTGGGAAAATGAAGAAGGGGGCGGTGCCATGCACGCCATGATGCCTGACGGCCCACATGATCTGCCGAACACTGTCCGGCGATTTTCTTTCCAAACTCCCCCAACTGCCTGACTTGCTCAGCAAATGCGGACGCTAGCCTGCCGTTGATTTTCAGATGCGATCGGCACCGTCGTGCTGCGACGGTTGTGCACGATGAGGAGTTGAGACCATGGCTGACCTGATCTCCTATGGTCTCCTTTGCTTCGGTGTCTTCATCGGCGCCTTCGTCTCCGGCCTGGCCGGTTTTGCGTTCTCGGCGGTCGCCGGCGTATTCGTTCTCCACGTGCGGACGCCGGCGGAAGCCGTGCCTCTGATGATGGCATGCAGCATCGTGGTTCAGGGAACCAGTCTCGCCATCCTGCGCAATCACATGACCTGGCAAGGCAGCCTCGCCTTCGTCGTTGGCGGCGTGCTGGGGATTCCGCCGGCGCTTTATCTGCTGCAACGCGTTGAGACCGGGATCTTTCGAGCAGGCTTTGGCATCTTCCTGGCGGCCTATGCCGCTTACATGCTTTTTCGTCCCGCCGCGGCGCTGGTCCGGCAGGCACAGAGCCGGCGTCGCGATGCGATGGTTGGGTTCGCAGGCGGATTCGTCGGAGGCCTGACCGCCATGCCAGGAGCGCTGCCGACAATCTGGTGCGACCTGCGCGGGCTACCGAAGAATCAGCAGAGAGGCCTGGTGCAGCCGTTCATCGCGACGATGCAGCTCCTTGCATTGCTGCTCATGACGTCCCGCAGCGCCATTCCGGCGGGAATGCTGAACGACTTCATCGTCAGCCTGCCGGCGCTGCTGACAGGAACAGCCGCGGGCATCGTCATGTTCGGTCGCGTCAACGAACTGGTCTTTCGCCGCGTGATTCTCGTTATCCTGCTGTTCGCGGGACTAGGCCTGCTCGCCTGACAACGGCGATCGTTCGACCCACGATACACGGCCGATGCGGCGGCGAAGGTTTCAACCGGCCGTTCCGGCCGCCGCCACGGCCACCGCCGTCGCGGCCGCCCGCGTACCGACGTCAAGCTTGCCGTAGACGCGCTCCAGGCAATGCTTGATGGTGGCGGGCGACAGGCCTAGAATGCCGGCAATCTCCGCATTGCTCTTGCCATGGGCGAGCCAGGCCAGCACCTCGGTCTCGCGCGGACTGAGCCCGAGCGAGGCAATGTCCGCGGGCGCGATACGAACCTTGCGTTCGCTGAGCAGCACAAACTGACCGCTGCGGTCGCGCAGGATTTGAACGGTGAGCCGTCGGCCGTCGCGTTCGACGACGAGCGGCCGCAGCGGCGCGACAGCCGCGTCCGCCGAGAGCCGCTGACGCCGCAACCAGTCATCAATCTGTCCGGGCAACGCGTTGGCATCGTTCCAGCGCATTCCGAAATATGTCGTCAGCAGGTCACGTGCACGCGCGCTCATTTGGCGAATGCGCCGATCCGGCCCGACCTGGATTGCCGCGCTGCCATCGGCCTCCAGACCGCCAAGGAGGGTGGCGAGCTGCGCCTTGAGGTCGCCGACGGCTTCAGCATAGCGATAAGCCGCCTCGAGGTGCGGCGCCAACACACCGAGCACGCGGCGATCGCGATCATCGAAGTCGGTCGCGCCGCGCATCGCAACGACGTGCATCTTGCTCGGACGAGATACGCGAACGGCGACACCGAGCATATGCTCGATGCGAAACGGCCGATAGATCTCGTTGTAGAGAGCGGTTTCATGCCATGACGGGCGGTCGACCAGGTCGCTCAGCGTGGCCGGCTTGAAAACTGCCTGACCGGAGTCCCAGTGTTCCAGGAACGGATGCTCGTGCATATGCCGTTCGAAAACCTCCCGGACGTTGGACATGAACGTGGTCTGCCCCGAGGCCCAGCTCGACGACCAGCGCGCACGCCGTATCGCCGGCTGGATGCCACTCATATGGAAGCTGTCGCAGCCGATCACGCGCTGAAGTGATCGCACCATGCCGACCTCGCACGCCTCCGGCGTCTGGTACGAATACAGCTCCTCGACGATATCAAGGATCGCGTGGACGTCACGCTGCCGCAGATGCCTCATTCAATGCTCCTCATGGATAGCGCGGCCGAGCGCGTTGCCATTAGCCGTGCATTCCGGCCGCAGCCACGGCCACTGCCGTCGCGGCCGCGCGCGTACCGACGTCGAGCTTGCCGTAGACGCGCTCCAGGCAGTGCTTGATGGTGGCGGGCGACAGGCCGAGAATCCCGGCAATCTCCGCGTTGGTCTTGCCATGGGCAAGCCAGGCCAGCACCTCGGTCTCGCGCGGAGTGAGTCCGAGCGAGGCGATGTCTGCAGGCGCAATACGAAGCTTGCGCTCGCTCAGCAACAGCAACAACCCGCCGCGGTCGCGCAGGACCTGAACCGTGAGACGCCGGCCGTCGCGCACGGCAGTAAATGGCCGCGGCGGCGTGATGGAAATGTCCGACGTGAGCGCGCGCTCGTGGCGACGCAACCAGTCGTCGATCGGCGTAGGCAGGAGGCTCCGATCGGTCCAGCGCATGGGGAAATACGCTGTCAGCAAATCCTGCGCGCGCTCGCTCATCTGGCGGATGCGCCGGCCCGGCCCGATGAGTACCGCGGTGCGGCCGTCCATCTCGAGGCCATGACGAAGCGACGCGAGCTGAGCTCCGAGATCGCCGACAGCCTGCGCGTTGCGATAGACGGCCGCGAGATGCGGCACCAGTAGATCGAGCACGCGGCGCTCACGCTCATTGAAGTCACGCGTCTCGCGCAGTCCGACAATGTGTACTTCCCGCGGGCCGATCGCGGGGAGCGCGACGCCTATTAAATGTTCCATGCGGAAAGGCCGATAGACCTCGTTGTAAAGACCGGTGTCGTGCCATTTCGACCGGCTGATCAGATCGCTGAGCCTGGCGGGCTTGAGAATCCTCCGGCCCGGATTCCAGTGCAGCAGAAACGGATGTTCGTGCATGTGCCGCGCGATGATTTCACCCAAATGGGGGATAATCGTTCTCTGGCCCGGGTCCCAGTTCGAGGTCCATCGAACACGCCGCAGCTTCGGATTGACCTCGGCAAGATGCAAATTGTCGCAATCCATCACACGCACGAGCGATTCCACGACGCCTGCCTCGCAGGCCTCGGGCGTCTGATACGTATATAACTGCTCGACGACTTCCAGGATCGAGTGCAGGTCACGCTGGCGCAGCTGCCTCATTCGTTGCTCCTGACAACCATAGGGCCGAACGCCCCTTGTGACCTGCGAATGTACGGATCAAGTTTCGCGCCACTGCTGCAGCGGTAGACGAGCCCAGGTCTCGCGCATGTTCTCGCGCCCGGGACTTCGAGTTCGGACCACTTCAAGCTCGAACCGTGCCAAATTGATGGAGTTGCCCCATGTCCTTCGTTTCCACCGCCCTGCTTGCGCACAGGACACCGGGCACCAACGTGAGGCCGGATCAATTTGCGGCAAATCTTCGACATGCTGGAGTGATCGCTTGCGCCCCTGGCCAAAGCGGGAATCCGTTCGACCACGGTCGTCTCCATAGCATTAGCTCTGCGCCACACTCTGTGATTGCGATCACAAACTACGAACATTGCGATGGAGAACGGTCTCATGACCGCGCGATCTGCAACGCGCGAGCGTGATGCTGGCGACGTGAACCAGATGATGATGGCTTTCGAAAGCAGCGAGGCTTGCGTTGGTCGCGCGAGCGCTGCTCGCGAGGATGATTTCCTCATTGGCTTGATTGGCGGCATCTACGAAGCGGCACTTGATCCGGCACGGTGGTCTCTCGTTCTCGACACCCTCACCGATTTCATCAACCCCGGCCCGGACCGTTTCTTCCATGGCGCATTGCAGCCTCGGGAATGGGTGGATGCAGCGAGTGCCATGCTGGAACAACCGGCCGACGATCCCGCGACCGGCACATCCATGCGCCGGCGCGCCAGCGTGGTGGACGACGTGCGTCGGCGTCTGGCCATGGTCCTGCCGCATGTCCGCCGGGCGCTACAGATCGGTGCAGAAATCGCCCGCAGCCAGGCAGAGGCCGCAGCGCTTGCCGATGCGATCGATGGCCTCGGCGCTGGACTGTTCATCCTGGACGGCGCAACACGGATCCTCCACAGCAATGCCGCGGCACGCCGGCTTCTCGCCGCCGAGAATGTGCTTTGTTCACGCGGCGGCCGTCTGGTTGCCTGCGATCCGCAGGCCAATCGAAGCTTGCGCCTGGCCTTGACGGCCACTGACGATCCGGCGGATGTCTTGCCCAGTTCGTGGCCGCTGAGATCTTCCGACGGTACGCGTCGTGTTGGCCTTGTACGTCCTCTGAAATCGGCCGCACGACCGCACGGCGACGGGTCCCGGGAGGCCCTTTTCGCGGTGCTGGTCTACAAAGCGGGCATGGAATGCCCCAGGCCGCCCGATATCATCGCCAGGTCCTACAATCTCACTCCCACTGAATTGCGGGTCCTGCTTGCCATCGTCCAGATCGGCGGCACGCCGGAGGTGGCGGCGACACTCGGCATCGCACCCAGCACGGTGAGGACGCATGTCGGCCGCCTGTTCGAAAAGACCGGCACCAAGCGCCAGGCCGAGTTGGTCCGGCTCGTCGCCGGATTTGCCAGCCCGTTCCGGGACGAGTGAAGCGCACCTGCCATTCATGCTGCATGATGCCCTCCTCTATTTAGGGGACGACAAGGCAGAGCGATTGACCTCCAGCTTCCGCCTGCAACAACACCTTCTCACTCGACCCGTTCGAACGCCTGCTGCGCAAAGGCTGGTGACCCTGGCCACATCTCGAACGGCAATCCACGCGATGGCCGTTCTGTTCTCTCACCATTATCAGTCCTGACCGTCGCGGCCTCAAAGCCGGCGCTGACAAGCATCCGCGCAAGTTGCTTGCGTGCGTAGAACATCCGGCTCTTTACGGTGGCACAGGGAATGCCGACGATCCGGCTGGCTTCGGCGACAGAATGTTCGTGATAATAGATCAGCTCGATGATTTCGCGTTGCGCCGGAGACAGCTGGTCGATGCATGACCGTAGAATCGCACTCGTTTTCTTGCGATCGAGCGCCGCTTCGGGCGTATCCATGGCATCGGCGATCCCGACGACATCGTCGTGATCGATATCCTCATGCTTTCGTTCCCGCAGCGAGTACAATGCCTTGAGGCGCGCGATCGAGAAGAGCCATGTGGTAACCCGCGCGCGATTTTCGAACCTGTTTGCGGATCGCCAGACGTCAAGAAACACCTGGCTGACCAGATCTTCGGCAATGGCCGCATTCCGGACGATTCTCTGAATGAAGCGAAACACCTTTGTGCGGTGACGGGCGAACATGATGTGCATCGACGCCTTGTCGCCTTCCGCAACCCCCTTCAGAAGCATCTCGTCAGAAATACCCTCCTCCGCTTCCGTCGCGCTGCCGACAGCATAGGCCAGCCTGTCTTGGCGCCGAACCGGCAATCGGATCGGCCTCCCCGCTCCCTGTCGACGCTCGCGCATCTCTCTCTCCCACTTCCATTGACGAGATTGCGTCAAAGGATGCGTCGCGTGGCGTCGTCCGGGCTACCCTACGGGAGGCTCGTATTTCTAATCCCCTGGTCTAGGGTGGATTAGCCTGCGGGTGGAAAGACCGGTTCGCTGCCGGGGTATCCGGGGCGCATGGTGCCTCGCGGATGAGCAGCCGGCAGCAGGATCGGACAAGGCCTGATCGTTTTGAGGAAGACACCGGCTCTGTCCGGCGCCAAAACGCACACCTAACGCTCACGCCCAAGATTTCAGCATGTCCGAGTTCCCAACCGGCGCCGCCACGCCTGCCTCCATCGTCGACGCCCTGCAAGGCGTAGCCGGCAATCCGAAGGCGCGCGCGAGCTTCGCCAAGGGCCGGTGCGTTCGCGGCACCTATGCCGCCTCGGACCGGGCGAAGGAGATTACAAAATCCCGCAGCTTCACCAGGCCATCGCGCGTGCTGGCGCGCTTTTCGGTGGGCGGCAGCGATCCGCACGTGACCGATACCGACAAATTCGTGCCGCGCGGCTTCAGTTTCAGGCTCGGCAACGAAGACCATCGCTCGGACATTCTCCTGCAGAGCGTACCGGTGCATTTTGCGAGGACGCCCGAACAGATGCTGGCTTTCCTCAAGGCGCACATGGTGGGACCAGACGGCAAGCCGGATACGGCGAACATCACGGCATTCTCCGCCGCCAATCCCGAAACACTGCGTCAAGCAAACTACTTTGCGACGCATCCGCCGCCGGCGAGCTTTGCGGCCACGACCTATTGGGGCGTGCACGCTTTTCCCGCGACGAATGCGATGGGCGAGACGCGGTTCATCAAGTTCAAGGCCGTTCCGGTGGGCGAAGACGCCACGCTGACCGATGAGGAAGCACGAGCAAAGCCTGCCGACTTCCTGCATGACGACCTCGAAAGCCGGATCGCTGCAGGCGATGTCCGGTTCAATGTGATGGCGCTGCTCGACCGTCCCGGCGATCCCACCATGGACGTGACCGTCCGATGGCCGGATGAGGACAGTCGCGACACGGTGCGGCTGGGAACGATCGTCATCACCGGAATTGAAGCGGATGACGCGTGCGACGCGTCCATCTTCGATCCGGCAAATCTCGCCGAAGGCATCGGTTATCCGCCGGACGAAATCTTTGCGGCGCGCCGTGCCGCCTATGTCATTTCACTGGCGAGGCGTCGCTGAGCGGACGAGGCCGAAATTGTCCATCGCGATTTCGAGAGAAAACGTCAACGAGATCCGGATCACGTGTCGCTTTCCGGACCACCCTGCGCTTCGCGGCGCCATGCTCCCGGGCTGACGCCGACCACCGCCGAAAACACCCGCGTAAAATGGCTTTGATTGGCGAACCCGGCGGAGATCGCAATTTCCGACAGCGGCAGGTCGCGGACGCTCATCAGCTGCTTGGCTGTCTTCACGCGCTGGCGAAGCAACCACTGGTGCGGCGGCAGGCCGGTGGAGGTTCGAAATGCGCGTGAAAAATGGCTGACAGAAAGGCCGAATTCGGCCGCGATCTGCTCCAGCGAAAGCTTTCCGCCGAGGTCTGCCTCAAGCCTTTCGCAGGCCTGCTTTGCCTGCCACGGCGCAAGACCGCCACGGTACGATTCGCTGCTGCGCAGCCCGCCATAGGTTTGGGCGACGTGCGCGGTGAGCGCGAGCATCATGTGATCGATGAAGAGCTGGTTGGCCTCGTCCGGCCGGCGCAGCCCTTCCTGCAACGACGCGCCGATATGACGGATGGTCGGATCGTCATGGCCGACGCCGAGCTCACAGGCGAGTTCGCCGACGCGCGGCGCACGCGACTGCTCGGTGAGGCTGTCGAGCGCCGAGCGCGGAATATAGAAAAAGAGGGAGTGGAACGGCTTGTTGATGACGTAGCGCGGATCGCGTTTGAGGTCGTAGAGATATGTAGCGCCGGCCCGGACGTCCGCCTTCTTCACGCATTTGCCGCGCTCCCAGAGCTCGCAGTCTGGGAAATTCTGAAGTTTCAGACTGACGACAAATGCATCTTCCAAGGGCAGCAAGCCGGAAAGACCCGGCACGGGATTATCATCCCGGGTTTCGGTGACCGCGAGTGCGGTGCTGCGCAGTGAACGCGTGACCAGCGAGGGCGGCGTATCCTTCAGGTGCAAGAATTGTCCGAGCCTTCGTCCAAAGACGCCCGCTTGTGTCATCTGAATCGGCTGTCCCTGGAATTGCAGCGGGCAATCGTCGCCCTCAAAGTCGCCCCACATTATCTGTTAGCCGCGAGCGAGCGTCCAGTCTTGCTCGCGAACCGCCAAGCTGTTGTCAAAGCAACCGCCCTCGGTACCAACCGGATTTCCATAGCGATTTCAACACGATCCATCCACCTTATCGTCCGGTTGCAACTCGGTGCGACTAGTTAGTTCGTATCACAATCGCGCGCTTGGAGCAGGTTCCGACAAAGCATGGCGGCTTTAGGAAAGACGCAGGAACCGGACTGCGACTAGAACGCGCACCGAACCTCTGACCCAGCAACAGGCAACGGAGCAGAAGCGATCAGGAGGAGGTCACGCCATGATTGGGACAACTGCACTCGCCGGCTCATTTGCTACACCACCCTCACCCCGCCTTCGCATGAATATAGCTGCCGACACTACGGACCGCCCGCTCGTCTTGATCGTGGACGATGACGAAGAGATCCGGTCTGCGCTTGAAGAACTCCTTATGTCGGTGGGAATCGACGCATGCAGTTTTGGATCGACGCAGGAGTTGTTGCAGGCCGATCTTCCGGAACGGCCCGGTTGCCTGATCCTCGATGTTCGCATGCCCGGCGCAAGCGGCCTGGATCTCCAGCACCATCTCGCCTCGAACGGCAACACGCGACCGATCATCTTCCTCACCGGTCATGGCGATATCGCCATGACGGTGCAGGCGATGAAGGCGGGAGCCATCGATTTCCTGACAAAACCCGTCAGGGATCAGACGCTGCTTGACGCGGTCACGACCGCAATCGAGCGGGACATCTCGCTAAGAGCCGCGGCCCGGCGCATCAAGCAACACGTCGACCGCTACGCAAGATTGACGCCGCGGGAACGCGAGGTCCTGCGCGAAGTGGCGAAGGGCCGCCTCAATAAACAGATCGCCTTCGATCTCGGCATCAGCGAGATCACCGTCAAGCTGCACCGCGGTAACGTGACCAGGAAGATGCAGGCTACCTCCGTCGGTCAACTCATTCGCATCTGGGAACTCTTGCCTGCGGAGGTCCGGGAGAAAAAATCACCCTAGACCAAAGGATGGTTACGATCCGGCCGCCAGCGGGTCAGATGAGGGAGACGGCCATCCGGCCGTGAGAGCGAAGAGTCATCCGTTGTCAAAAGCGCCTTTAGTCGCGATCGTAGATGACGATGAAGCTGTGCGAGAGGCCCTTTCCGATCTCCTTCTGGTGCTGGAACTACCGAGTCGCACCTTCGATCGAGCGGAGGCCTTCATGGCGGAGTACGTCCCGGGCAGGTTCGACTGCCTGATCGCCGATGTGAGCATGCCTGGTCGCAGCGGGATCGATCTGCTGCAGCGGCTGCGCGACATCGGCTCCTCGGTGCCGGTGATCATTGTCACGGCCGACACAAATCCGGCGACCCTATCGCGCGCGATCAGAGCCGGCGCTTATGCATACCTGACCAAGCCGCTGGAAAGTGAAGCACTGCTTCGGCATCTGCAGTCCGCCCTGGGGCTGACTGGCTTTCCATCTGACGCCGAGTGAGAGAAGTTTTCCGATGGCCAGCCGCGCCCACAAGCCGATCACAGACGGACGCGAATCACAGTTCGCGTCTCCTATTTGCGCACAACGGGCATGAGCGCCGAGGTGGACTGACATGCTCAACAGTATGCAAATACCCGCGGAAGTCATGGGAAAATGGCAGGAGATCGTAGATATTCTGGCCGATATTCTCCGCGTCCCCTCCGCCTTGATCATGAGGGTAGAGCCTCCAAACATCAAAGTCTTCGTTTCCAGCGAATCCAAGGGAAATCCTTACGAACCGGACGAGGCCGCGTGTCTCAATACAGGACTCTATTGTGAGACTGTAATGAACACCCGCCGACCATTGATCGTCCCGGACGCCCTGCAAGATGAGGCGTGGAAATCAAACCCGGACATCAAGCTAGGCATGATCTCCTACCTCGGTGTGCCGATCAGTTGGCCCGATGGCCAGATATTTGGAACGATTTGTGTTCTCGACAGGAAAAGCAACGAATACAGCGATCTCTA
>Ga0081455_10003036_pt1 | contig 19569 bp, 21 predicted proteins | sample TabmetS3T2R1_FD_70207 | JGI IMG/M metagenome (GOLD analysis project Ga0081455, IMG submission 70207) | Tabebuia heterophylla rhizosphere microbial communities from the University of Puerto Rico - S3T2R1 | ecosystem: Host-associated > Plants > Roots > Rhizosphere ... | reverse complement strand
CAGATAGGCTGGGACGGAAACGATTATCGTCCGCTCGGCCGCGTGGTCGACGAGAAGGCTATCGTCAATGCCGCCGTGGGCCTGCTTGCCACCGGAGGCTCGACCAATCATGCGCTGCATTTGCCGGCGATCGCGCGCGCGGCAGGCATCATCATCGATTGGGAGGACCTCGACCGGCTGTCGGCGGTGGTGCCGCTGATCGCGCGCATCTATCCCAACGGCTCCGGCGACGTGAACCAGTTCCATGCCGCCGGAGGCATGGCGTTCACCATCGCCACGCTGCTGGATGCAGGCCTCCTTCACCACGACATCGTTACAGTGGGCGGCGACGATCTCGAAGACTATGCGCGCGAGCCGAAGCTGGACGGCGACGGGCTTGTTTGGACCAAGGCGCCGCCTCATTCCCTCGACGACACCATGCTGCGGCCGGCGTCAAATCCGTTCGCGCCCGATGGGGGTATGCGTCTCGTCAAAGGCAATCTCGGGCGCGCGACCTTCAAGACCAGCGCGGTGGATCCATCGCGCTGGACCATCGAAGCGCCCGCGCGGATCTTCTCAAGTCAGGACGAGGTGCTAGAGGCGTTCAAGGCCGGCGAGCTCAACCACGACGTCGCGGTGGTGGTGCGCTTTCAGGGGCCCCGGGCCAATGGAATGCCCGAGCTGCACAAGCTCAGCCCGTCGCTCGGCGTGTTGCAAGACAAGGGCTTCCGCGTCGTGCTGATTACCGACGGTAGAATGTCGGGCGCCTCCGGCAAGGTGCCGGCGGCGATCCACGTCACGCCGGAGGCGCTGAGCGGCGGTCCGCTCGCCAAGCTTCGCGACGGAGACCTGATCAGGCTCTGCGCCGACCGCGGCGAGCTTTCGGCGTTGATCGGCGAAGACGAGCTGCTCGCACGCGAGAATGCGGTCGCGCCGCCGGCGCCGGTCGGCACGGGGCGCGAGCTGTTCGCCATGATGCGTCACCATGCCGACAGCGCCGAGCGCGGAGCGTCCGCAATGCTTGCCGAGGCGGGATTGTGATGGAGCTGGTCGCGGCCGATATCGGCGGTCATCACGCGCGCTTTGCGCTCGCCGACATCGCCAATGGCCACGTCGCGCGGCTCGGCGAAGCGATCACCTTCAGGACTGCCGAGCATGCGAGCCTGCAAACCGCCTGGCAGACCTTCGGCGAGCAGCTCGGGCGCGACTTGCCGCGCGCGGCGGCCATAGCCGTTGCCGGTCCGATCGCCGGCGACATGCTGAAGCTTACCAACAATCCCTGGACCATCCGGCCTCCTCTCATCGCCGAGCGGCTTGGCCTCGACCAGGTCATGCTGATCAACGATTTCGGCGCGATCGGTCATGCCGTGCTGCGCGTTGGCGCCGAGCATTTCCAGCATCTGTGCGGACCGGACCAGCCGATGCCCGAACAGGGCGTCACCAGCATCGTGGGACCAGGCACGGGGCTCGGCGTGGCCCAGGTGCTTCGCCGCGAGGGCCACGCGCATGTCATCGAATGCGAAGGCGGCCACATAAATTTCGCACCGGTGGATGAGCTCGAGGACGCGATCCTGGCGCGATTGCGCAAGCGCTTCGGCAGGGTGTCGGCCGAACGGATCGTTTCGGGGCCAGGGCTAGCCAATATCTATGAGGGGCTTGCCGCGATCGAAGGCCGCGACGTGCAGATCGGCGACGACAAGGCGCTGTGGACCGCGGCGCTGTCGGGGAAGGACAATCTGGCGGTGGTGGCGCTCGACCGGTTTTGCCTCGCTCTCGGCAGCGTTGCCGGAGACATCGCCTTGGCGCACGGCGCAAACGCCGTGGTCGTTGCCGGAGGGTTGGGCTTGCGCATTGCCCACCTCCTGCCGCGCTCGGGCTTCGCCGAGCGCTTCGCGGCGAAAGGCCGGTTCGAGGCGCGAATGACGTCGATACCGGTGAAAATCATTACCCATCCGCAGCCGGGACTGTTTGGCGCGGCCAGCGCATTCGCGGAGCGATACCGGCAATGAAGAGCGCCAACGATCTTATGCGGCTCGCGCCGGTGATCCCGGTGCTGGTAATCGATGATGTCTCCGATGCCGCGCCGATCGCGGAGGCGCTGGTGGCGGGCGGCCTGCGCGCGCTGGAGGTCACGCTTAGAACTCCCGCCGCGCTCGAGGTTATCCGAGCGATGGCGAAGGTCGAGGGTGCGGTGGTCGGCGCGGGCACCGTCGTGAATGAGCGCGACATGGAAGCCAGCCTCGAGGCTGGGGCGGAGTTCATCGTCTCTCCCGGCTTGACCGAGCCGCTCGGTAGAGCGGCGATCGCCGCGGGGATTCCGTTCCTGCCGGGGATCACGACCGCTTCCGACATCATGCGCGGCCTCGACCTCGGCTTGAACCGGTTCAAATTCTTTCCCGCCGTTGCCGCGGGCGGCATTCCCGCGCTCAAGGCACTTGCTGCTCCGTTTCACACCTGCCGCTTTTGTCCGACCGGCGGCATCACCGAGGCAACCGCGCCTGAGTGGCTTGCGCTCGACTCGGTGCTGTGCGTCGGCGGGAGCTGGCTGGTTCCCCGCGGCAAGCCCGACCGCGCCGCGATCACCAACATGGCGCGACGCGCGGTTGGCGCTTCAGCGCCAGCCCACGCCTGACGATCCAACTTGTTCTGCGGAAGAGGAATCGCTGGGTATGACGGAAGATCAACTGAGATCCTACGGCACGCTTGTTTTGCGTCTCGCTCTCGGCACAGTGCTCATAGCCCACAGCGTCGTTTACATGCTCATGACGCTTACACTGGCCGGGACAGCCGACTTTTTTGTCTCGATCGGACTCCCGGCTTGGCTCGCTTATGCAACTTTCATTGTCGAGGCAGTGGGTGGAGTCCTTTTGATCCTGGGTATTCAGACCCGGTGGGTGGCGCTGGCGCTGTCGCCATTCCTAATCGGCGCAACGTGGGCTCACGTAGGAAATGGTTGGATGTTTGCATCCACCAATGGTGGATGGGAGTATCCGCTATACCTCTTTGTTCTCAGCATCGCGCAGGCCATGCTCGGGGATGGAGCGTACGCTCTCGTGCCGTCATGGTTTGGCATGAACGGCGGAATCCGGGTCAAACGGTGAGACAAGCATGCGACCTACGCACCTGCGCTCATCGTGCCCGGAGCTCACGGTATGATTTGGTATTGCCGGGGAGAGGCTCTAAAGGGAGGCTCTCATGCACAAGGTCACGTCGCACAGTGTGCTCCTGCTCATTGGGATGAGCGCTTTGGTTCTGGTGGCGGCGACGCGACCGGCCCTTGCCAAGCAAGGCCTCGCGAGGGCACACGCTGAGACCAGCAAGTCTGCCCACGTGTACTCTGCGCGCGATTGGAAGCGACGCCACAGAGCTCATAAGGCTTCGCGTCAACGCATCAGACCGCACGGCTACGCCGGTGTTTACAACCAAGGCGGCTATCCCAGACTTCCGAGCAACTACGAAACTGACTTGCTGACCGATTGTCTCATGATGCAACCCTTCGTGACGTGTCCCTTCGGGACTTGGGGTGCACCAGATCCAATCCCGACCCCTTGAGCTTTGCCGCGTGCGGTCTGGCCGTGCGCCTAGTCTCGATGAAGCGGGGTTTTGTCCTCGCCGCTATAGCGCGGGCGAGCTTTACGCGGTCACTCATTGTGAGCCGCTAATACGGCACAGGGCTTGACACATCAAGGGCTGGCGGAGAGACCCATCACGGACTGGCGAAGTGCCTCCGGCACATATCGCCGTCCATCAAAGACCGAACGACAGCGGAGCGTCATCCTAGCGGAGCCTAGTGCCTTCCAGCTGCCGCTTCCGGTCGTAGCGCGCCTGCAATCTCGGCGCGACCAGCCAAGCAATCGGCACTGCAAGCAGGAAGCTGACGATGACGACAACCGGGATCCACAAGAACAAGTTTGTATTGAATCGCGGCATTAACAAAACGATTAGCAACCCTATGCCGAAAAGAACCGCGTTGACCATGGAATAGATCAGGATGGTGATGCGCGTGCGGTTGCTGACGTGTTGAGCCATGCCGCCCTCCTAATCACACACTCGGCGCTGGGCGTGTGGTCACGCTGGCTTCGGCTTCGTCTCGCTCAAGGCGGGATAGCCATCGCCGCCATCGGCGCTAAGCCAAGCCTCGCGCTTCCACCAAACGTGAACGCGACCGCAGAGTGGGCACTTAAGCTGTGAAGGCGTATCGTCTGGAAGGTTGGCGAAGCTAGTTGCGTCTGTGTCGATGCCGGTCGAGACGCCGTGCCCGGTCTGCGAGCACGAAATCATTATCGTGGACATGGTGAACTCCTCCCGGAGGGGACTTCACTCCATGGCGATTCCGTTCACGGATTGACGCCGCTTTCAAGTAGCTCACTGTGCGGCGCAACAACGCGCTCCCTTGCCGTCATCGGCGTGCTCCAATAACCAGCGAAACATTAGCCAGGGCATTAGCTGCGCTGTTTCGTTTCGCCGGGGAAGTTCGCTAAGTCTTTGAAGGATTGGCGCGCCCGAAGAGATTCGAACTCCTGACCCCCAGATTCGTAGTCTGGTGCTCTATCCAGCTGAGCTACGGGCGCTTCTTGCCGACCTTGCGGGCAGAACCTACCACGGCGATCCCCTGAAAAAGCGGTGATTCAAGCGGGGCAGGCCCGACCTACCTAAGGCGTCACCGGCGCAAAGGCAAGGCTAGGAACGAATTGGAAAACATTGCTGTTTATACCGACCGAGACCGAATGCCATAGGGAGGACCCCATGCGTATCAGCCGTTTCTTAGCTAGGACCACAGCAGCCTTTGCTGCGATTGCCTTGGCGATTGCCCTTGCCGGCGCTTCGTTCGCGGCGAGCGGGTTCGTCGGGAAGTGGAAAACAACCGACAGCCAAGGTAAGCCCTTCACGATCTGGCTGTCGGACGACGGCGTGGCCAAGGGCGATCGGGCCAACGAGGGCCTGGCCGGCATGTGGAAAGAAGAGGGCAGCACTGCGGTGATCACCTGGGACTCGGGTTGGGTGACCAAGATCACCAAGGAAGGCGACAGCTACAAAAAGACGGCGCTCGAGAACGGCAAGCCCGTCGGCAAACCGACCGAAGCGACCAAGGAGGAGTAGTCCTCACGCGCGGCGGCGTGCCTGCTCGATGTCGACCACGCTGTCGGGAATGGTCACGCGGAAGGTGGCGCCGCCGTCATTGTCGATGAGCGCAATCTGGCCGCCATGGGCCTGCACCAGCTCCTGGGCGATGGCGAGGCCGAGCCCGGTGCCGCCCTTGCGCGCCACGCTCTGAAACGCCTTGAAGAGATGGGCGCGGGCGCGCTCGGGGACGCCGGGCCCCGTGTCAGCCACCTCGATGATCGTGACCGCCCCCTCGCGCCGCGCCGCGATCACGATCTCGCCGGGGGCGGCGCCCTCGCTCTCCAGCGCCTGGGCGGCGTTGCGGCAGAGATTGCTCAACACGCGAAAGAGCTGGTCGCGGTCGGCGTCGACCTCGAGCGTCTCCTCGATCTCGACGGTCCAATCGATCAGCTTGGGGCGCGGCAGGCCGAGGCTGTCGCCGACTTCGTTGACGAGGGAGGCGAGCGCGAAGCGCTTTCGCTTCGGCGGCGTCTCGTGCGCCTGACCGAAATCGAGCGTGCGCGCGCAGAGCCGAATGGCGCGGTCGAGCGAGGCGAGCAGCTTCGGCACGAGCCGCTGGACGGTCGGATCCTTCACCGTGCTCAGCCGATCCGACAGGAGCTGCGCGCTCGACAGCATGTTGCGCAAGTCGTGGCTGATCTTGCTCACCGCAAGGCCGAGCGCGGCGAGCCTGCTCTTCTGCGAGAGCGTCTCTGACAGTTCCTGTTGCATGGCGGAGAGCTCGCGCTCGGCGGTGCCGATCTCGTCGCGGCGCGAAGACGGGCTGATGACCCTGGTTGGGTCTTCCGGGCGCTCGCTGAAACGCACGATGTTCCAGGTGAGCTTGGTCATGGGTTTCACCAGCAGCGCATCGAGCGAGAGATAGACGAGCGCCGCAGTGATGATTGAGATGAGGATCGACAGTCCGAGAATGTCGAGCCCGTAGCGGATCATGGCGGATTTGAGCGGGGCTTCCTCCATCACCACATCGATCAACTCACCCTGATTGAAACCGGCCTCGCCCAAAACCCGGATGATGCGGTCGTTGGGCGCCACATAGACCATCATCGCATCGGCGATGAGGGTGAGCCATGACGCGTCGCGCAAGTCAAAGGAGTCGTCGATGTCGTGCGCCGTGTCCATCTCGATGATGAGCACGCGGCTATCGGCGCGCTTCACGGCGATGGCCTTCACTTTCGCCCGCTCCAGGAGCTCGTCGCGAAGCATTTTCGGCAATTGCCCGCCGGGGGCGGCTTCGGCGGCAAGCGAGGCGATCTGCGCCGCGGCCAGCCGCTCCATCAGCCATTGGCGCCGGAAATTCGACACCGACGGCACGAAGACGAGCACCTCGGCCAGCATGACGAACAGAATGGTGAGCAGCAGAAGCTTGGCGGACAGGCCCGGCACGTAGCGGGGGGGTCGCCGAGTTCCCCCCTCCGCGTTGGTAGTCTCGTCAGTCACAAGCAACACTCGCACATTTCAGTTAAGAAAACGGCGGCGCGCCGTCTTAACCGAAGCGGCGCAAGAGGCCAATGATGCTACGGAGCCAGCCCCGCGTCAAAGTCGGCAGATAATAGGTGTAGGCCACGCGCTTAGAGAGCTCGGAAAGGGTCGGATAAGGCAGCACGAACGAGGTGATGTCGCCGATCTTGATGTCCTTGGCCATGGCCACCACCCAGAGCTGGATCAGCTCGCCGGCCTCGGCCCCGACGATGGTGCAGCCCAGGACGGTGCCGTCCGGCCGGGTGACAACCTTGATGAAGCCCTCTGTCTCGCGCTCGCATTGGGCGCGGTCGTTGTCGGCGTAGGGCCAGCGATAGATGCGGATGCGGCGATAGCGCTTGCGCGCTTCCGCCTCGGTCATGCCGATCTGGGCAAGCTCGGGGTCGGTATAGACGACGCGCGGGATGTTGGCGGCGCTGGCGTCGGGCTTGAGCCGGAACAGCGCGTTCCTGATCACGATGCCGGCGTGATAGTTGGCGAGATGGGTGAATTGCTGGCCGCCGACCACGTCGCCGATGGCGTAGATGCGCCGGTTGGTGGTCTTGAGCTGGTGGTTCACCTTGATGCCGTCGGACGTGTAGGTGACGCCGGCCCGCTCGAGGCTGAGCGACTTGACGTTGGGCTTGCGGCCGGTCGCGACCAGGAGATGCGTGCCCTTGAGAATGGTCGGCTCGCCGTTCTCCATGAAATGCACGGCGACGCCTTGCACCGAACGCTCGACCCTTTCCACCCGGGTGTTGGGATGGAGCACGACTTGCGTGTCGGCGAGCCGCTTGATGAGCACGGCAGTCGCGTCTTGGTCCTCATGGGCAAGGAAACTCACCGTGTCGAACACGCTGACGTGGGAGCCGAGCATGCGGTGCGCCTGGCCGAGCTCGAGGCCGATCGGACCGCCGCCGAGAACGATGAGATGCTGAATCCTCTCGCTCACGTCGAAGATGGTCTCATTGGTGAAATAAGGCACCTCGTCGAGACCGGGGATCGGGGGAATGGCAGGCATCGACCCCGTGGCGATGACGAACCTCCTCGCGCGCACCAGAACGCGTCCCGCCTCCACCGTGAATTTGTCGAGGAAGCTCGCGCTCGCCTGGATCACGCGAACGCCCAAGCCCGTCATGCGCTCGATGGAATCGTTCGGCGCGATCGCCGCGATCACGCCATGCACGTGATCGTGCACGCCGCGATGATCGATCTGCGCCTCGATCACGTCGATGCCGAAATTGGATGCGGTGCGTACCGCCTCCGCGCGCTTGCCGGCGGCAAGCAGCGCCTTGGAGGGGACGCAGCCGTAATTGAGACAGTCGCCGCCCATGCGCCCCTTCTCGATAAGGACCACGGGCACGCCGAACTGGGCCGCTGCTGCCGCGACAGACAGACCCCCTGAGCCCGCGCCGATAACGCAGAGGTCGGGCTTCAGCACCTCTTCCATGGTCGCCTAGTCCCCCTTGGCCACACGTTTCAGGCGGATGCACGCCTGAACCACTTGACTGCCACCGGAATGAGCGCAACGAGCCCGAGCGCCACGAGCCCGGCAATCAGCTCCGGTGTCAAAAGCGCCCCTGGATCGAGCGCGTATGGGCAAGACTCTTGGCCTCCCGCTCCCATCTTGGCAAGGCAGGATTCATGCGCGGCCTGCTGCGCCTCGATGACGCTGTCGAGTCCGTTGCCGGCCAGTGAATAGGCAAAAGTCCCCGGGATGATGCCGAGAATGGTGGTGACGACATAGGTAGCGAAGTTCACGCCAAGCAGTCCAGGGGCTAGGTTGACGAGCCAAAACGGAAAAATCGGGACGAGGCGCAGGAACAGCAGATAGTTGAAGGCATCTTCCTGAAATCCCTCGCGAAAGCGCGCCAGCGCAGGGCCTGCCCGCGCCATGAGCAGGTCATGGAGCGCGCTCCTTGCGATGAGAAACACAATCACCGCGCCGATCGTGGCCCCAATGAGCGAGGCGACTCCGCCCAACAACCAGCCGAACAACAGGCCACCGGCAATGGTCAAGACCGCGCCGCCCGGCAGGGAGAGGGCCACGGTCGCCGCGTAGAGCGCGATAAAGGCAACAAGGCTGAGCGCCATGTTGTCCGCGATGAAAGCGCGCAGGGTCCCTCGGTTCTCGGCGAGCACCTCAAGGGTGAGGTAGCGCTGCCAGCCCATGGCCAGCACGAGCGCGCCGGCGGCAATGAGCAGGAGGAGCGGCCAGAGCCGTTTGAGCCATAGCGCAGCGCCATTAGCCCCTCGCGACGCAGTCTTTCTCAAGGTCACTCCTTGGCAGGCCATCGACGCCCCTAACTTGGCAGCGGCTGAGGCCTTACGGAATGGCCCTTCGCGCCTTTGTGAAGCTCCGTCACCCGGGCGCATTGCGGAACGCTTTGCTGTCGCGCGGTGGCGATTTCGCATTGTCGTGGACCGGCAGACCTGGAAGGTGTCGCTGATGCCGGAAAGGGAGGGCCTCCCTAATGCTTATCCGACTTTTGCCCGAAGCCACAACTCTCGGCCTTGGCAGCGGTGGAAAGCGCGGCGTTGCCCGATTTTTGGGCCGGCGACGGACCGCACATCCTTGCCGGATCGATTGACTTCGGCCGCTGCCGCACCCTATAAGCCGCGGGATCGCGGACCTTCGAAGCGCCTTTCCGCTTCGGGACGATCGAGCCAGGAGACGCCCCCGTGAAACGCACCTACCAACCATCGCGGCTCGTCCGCAAGCGGCGCCACGGCTTTCGCGCGCGCATGGAGACGAAGGGCGGCCGCAAGGTGCTCGCGCGGCGGAGAGCCAAGGGACGCAAGCGCCTGTCGGCTTAGCCGGCAGGCCGGCAACCGGTGACGATCATCGGACGTCTCACGAAACGCGCTGAGTTTTTGCATGTGAAGGGCGGAGTGCGCTTCGTGGCGCCTTCCCTCATCTTGCAGGCGCGGCGGCGTGCCGTGGCGGAGGGCAATGATGCCCATCTTGCCCGCTTCGGCTTCACCGCAACCAAGAGCCTCGGCGGCGCAGTCATGCGCAACCGGGCGCGGCGGCGGCTCAAGGAGGCGGTGCGCCTCGCGGCACCCAGGGGGGCCGTCGAAGGGTATGATTATGTCTTGATCGCGCGTTCCGGCACGGTACAACGGCGCTTCACCGAGCTGATCAAGGACCTTGAACGCGCGCTCGCCAAGGTGCACGAGCCCTCGCCGGCAAGGACGCGCTGAACGGTTCCAAAACGAACTGGCCCCTCCCCCCTCTGAGCGGGACCCATGCGGCCCTTGAGCTGAAAGCGACATGGACGAGAATAATCGCAATTTCCTCCTCGCCGTCCTCCTGTCCATCGGCGTGCTGTTCGCCTGGCAGTATTTCTTCGTGCCGAAGCCGCAGCCGCAGGCCGAAAAGCCACAGACCGAGCAGCAGCAGACGCAGGTCGAGCCGGGACCGCCGCAGCCAGGAACCGGAGGTGAGACGCCCGGGGTCAGCGGTCCAACGCCTCCCGGCGGTGGTGGCGCGCCAACGCTCACCCGCGAAGAGGCGCTTGCCCAAAGCCCCCGCATCGCCATCGACACGCCGGCCCTCAAAGGCTCGATCGCGCTGAAAGGCGGGCGCATCGACGATCTCACGCTCAAGGACTATCGCGAGACCGTCGATCCCAGCAGCCCCAATGTGGTGCTGCTCTCGCCGGCAGGGGGACCGCATGCCTATTACGCCGAGCATGGCTTCGTCGGCGGCGAAGGCGCCAAGGACCTTGCCCTTCCTATCGCCGACACGCTGTGGACGGCGGCGGGCCAAGGCCCGCTCACGCAGAGCTCGCCGGTCACCCTCACCTACGACAACGGCAAGGGGCTCACCTTCACCCGCACCATCGCCGTCGACGACAAATATATGTTCACCGTCACCGACAAGGTGGCGAATGCCGGCTCGGATGCCGTCACGCTCTATCCCTACGCGCTCGTCTCGCGCCACGAGATGCCGCAGGTGAAAGGCTATTACATCCTGCATGAGGGCCTGATCGGCGTCGTCGACGATGGGCTCGAAGAAATCACCTACACGAAGGCCATCGAGAAGCCGCCGGCGACCTTCAAGAGCAACGACGGCTGGCTCGGCATCACCGATAAATATTGGGCGGCGGTCGTCATCCCCGAGCAGGGCAAGGCGTTCGAGGCCAGGCTCTCGGGCACGCAGGCAGAGGGGCGCGTCCGTTTCCAGGCCGACTACCTCATGGCGCCGCTCACGGTCGCGGCCGGCGGAACCGCGGAAGCCAAGGGTCAGGTCTTTGCCGGCGCCAAGGAGGTCAACCTCGTCGACGGCTATGCCGAGAGATACGCGATCCCAAAATTCGACCTTTTGATCGACTGGGGCTGGTTCTACTTCCTGACCAAGCCGATGTTTTTCGCCATCGACTTTTTCTACAAGCTCGTCGGCAATTTCGGCGTGGCCATTCTCATCGTCACGCTGTGCATCAAGATCCTGCTCTTCCCGCTCGCCAACAAGTCCTACGTCTCGATGAGCAAGATGAAGAAGCTCGGCCCGGAGATGCAGCGCATCAAGGAGCGGTTTGCCGACGACAAGATGCGCCAGCAGCAGGCGATGATGGAGCTGTACAAGAAGGAGAAGGTGAACCCGGCCTCGGGCTGCCTGCCGATCCTGGTGCAGATCCCGGTGTTCTTCGCCCTCTACAAGGTGCTGTTCGTCACCATCGAGATGCGGCACGCGCCGTTCTTCGGCTGGATCAAGGATCTGTCGGCGCCCGATCCGACGAGCGTGTTCAATCTGTTCGGGCTGCTCCCGTTCGACCCGTCGCAGGTGCCGGTGATCGGCCACTTCCTCGCGATCGGCGCGTGGCCGCTTATCATGGGCGTCACCATGTGGGTGCAGATGAAGCTCAACCCTGCACCGCCCGACCCCGTGCAGCAGAAAATGTTCGCCTGGATGCCGGTATTCTTCACCTTCCTGCTCGCGGGCTTCCCCGCCGGGCTCGTCATCTACTGGGCGTGGAACAACCTTTTGTCGGTAATCCAGCAATCGGTGATCATGGCGCGCCAGGGGGTGGACATTCCGCTGCTTGAGAATCTCGGGTTCAAGAACAACAAGAAGAGCGCCAAGGGCGAAACCAAGGGCTAGCTGCCCTCTTCCCTAACCATTCAGGTCATCGCCGGGCTTGACCCGGCGATCCAGGGCGGCTTGCACTTGAGCCTGTTGCCCCCTGGATGCCAGGGTCTTCGCCCGGGCATGACGTGCACTGGTGCCCGGCGATGACAATGGACCAGCCTGAATTCACTCCTGCCGACATCGCCAGAGGCGAGGCGCTATGCAAGGGGCCCTGCACCTTCGTCAAAGGCGTCGTGCGCATCGACGATCTACCCAAGGACGGTAGGTCCGAGATCGCCTTCGCCGGGCGCTCGAATGTGGGCAAGTCGAGCCTCATCAATGCGCTGACCGGGCGTACGAGCCTCGCCCGCGTGTCGGTCACGCCAGGGCGGACGCGCGAGCTCAACTATTTCACGCTGGGCAAGGAGGGCGGGCTCTATCTCGTGGATATGCCGGGTTATGGCTATGCGAAAGCCGCGAAATCGCAGGTCAAGGGCTGGACGCGGCTGATCGGCGATTACCTCAAAGGACGCCGCGAGTTGAAGCGCGTGTTCCTGCTCATCGACGCACGCCACGGCATCAAGCCTAACGATCAGGAAACCATGGCGCTCTTGGACGAGGCCGCGGTCTCGTACCAGGTGGTGCTGACCAAGGCCGACAAGCCCAAGGCCTCGGAGCTTGCGGCGGTGCAAGCCAAGGTCGCAAGCGTGCTCGCCAAGCACCCTGCCGCCTATCCCGAAATGCTCACCACTTCAGCCCGCATAGGCTCAGGTATCCCCGAGCTCCGCGCCGCCATCGCCAAGCTCGCCGACACCTACCCCCTCTCCCCCGTGGGGAGAGGTAAAATGAAGGGCGCTTGAGCCGAACAGCGTTGTGCGCCAAGGCAAAGCGCCGGTATAAGCGCAGGTGTGAGCAAGACCAAAGCATCCCCCGCAAAATCCACGGAACCGCCGGCGCCAAAGGCGCGCAAGCCGAGCGCAGCGGCTCCCGGGGTGGCCGACATACTCGCCTCGGTGCATGCAAAGGCCAAGGTGCTGTCGGAAGCGCTACCCTATATGCAGCGCTACGACCGCAAGACGGTGGTGGTGAAATATGGCGGCCACGCCATGGGCGATCCCGCGCTCGCCGCCGACTTCGCCCGGGACATCGTGCTCATCAAGCAGGCCGGCGTGAACCCCATCGTGGTGCATGGCGGCGGTCCGCAGATCGGCTCCCTGCTCGACCGGCTCAATATCAGATCGGAGTTCAAAGGCGGCTTGCGCGTCACCGACCGGGAAACCGTCGAGGTGGTCGAGATGGTGCTGGCGGGCTCGGTCAACAAGGAGATCGTCACCGCCATCAACTCCCAAGGCGGCAAGGCGGTCGGCATCTCCGGCAAGGATGCCAATCTTATGCGGGCCAAGCGGCTGGAGCGGCGCTGGCGCGATCCCGATTCTAACATCGAGCAAATCGCCGATCTCGGCTTTGTCGGTGATCCTGCCGCGGTCGATCCCCATATTATCGATGTGATCATTCAATCCGACCTGATTCCGGTGATTGCCCCGATCGGGGTCGGTCCCGACGGCGAGACGCTCAACATCAATGCCGATACGTTTGCCGGAGCGCTCGCCTCGGCCATGAAAGCGAAGCGATTGTTGCTGCTCACCGACGTCGAGGGCGTGATCGACAAAGAGGGGAACCTCATCAAGTCGCTGACCACGGCGGAAGCGCAAGCTCTGATTGAGGACGGCACGATCTCGGGCGGCATGATCCCCAAGATCGAGAGCTGTCTCGACGTGATCGCGGAAGGCGTCGAGGCCGTGGTGATTATCAACGGCCGCGTGCCGCATGCCGTGCTGCTCGAGCTGTTCACCGAGCATGGCGCGGGCACCTTGATCGAGCGGCGCCGGCGGAAGAGCGGCGCGAGGGGCGCATGATGGTCAACAAGCCCGAACTTGTCGGCGGCTTCGCCCATGTCGAGGCGTGGGTGTTCGATCTCGACAACACGCTCTACCCCGCCGACTGCAACCTGTTTGCCCAGATCGACCGGCGCATGGGCGAGTTCATCGCCAATGCTTTCGGCATTCCGTTCGAAGAGGCGCAAAGCTTGCGCGAAACGTATTACTACGAGCACGGCACCACGCTTGCCGGGCTCGTCAGGCTGCACGGTGTCTCGCCCGACGCCTTCCTCGATTATGTGCACGACATCGACTTGGCCTCGGTCGCCGCCTGTCCCGAGCTTGCGGCGGCGCTCGATGCCCTCCCCGGCCGCAAATTCATCTTCACCAACGGCTCGCGCAAGCATGCGGAAGCCGTCGCCGCGCGGCTTGGCGTCGACGGCCGCTTCGATAGCATCTTCGACATTCACGCGCTCGAATATGTGCATCCGAAGCCGACGCGCGAGGCCTATGAGCGCTTCGTCAGAGCCAATGGCGTCGTGCCGCTTCAGGCGGCGATGTTCGACGATCTGCCGAATAATTTGGAGACCGCGCATGCGCTCGGCATGACGACCGTGCTGGTGCACGGCTTGACCGAGCATCCGGCGCATCGCGCGATCGCCGGCTGGACCGAGCTTCCTGCGCACATCCATCATCGCACCGACGAACTTCCCCCCTTCCTCGCCGCCATCGGCGCATCGCTTGCCGCGGAGAAGGACTCCGCTGCGCCCTTTCAAGCGCAGTTCTGCCTCACCTGACACTCACGCGATGACCCACGACCACCTCAAGACCTTCATCGACAGCGCCTACGAGCATGCCGTCGAGATCACGCCGGAGACCAAGGGCGTGGTGCGCGACGCCGTCGAGGAGGTGCTCGATCTTCTCGACAAAGGCGAGCTGAGAGTCGCCGAGAAGACCGACGGCGCCTGGGTCACGCATCAATGGCTGAAGAAGGCGATCCTGCTTTCCTTCCGCCTGCACGAGCCGCACAAGATGGAAGGCGGCGCCGATGGCGGAACGTGGTGGGACAAGGTTCCCACCAAATTCGCCAAGTGGAAGGTGAAGGACTTCAAGCAAGCGGGCTTCCGCGTCGTGCCGGGCGCGGTGGTGCGCCGCTCGGCCTATATCGCACCGGGGGTGGTGCTGATGCCCTCCTTCGTCAATCTCGGTGCCCGGGTCGACGCAGGCACCATGGTCGATACCTGGGCCACGGTCGGCTCCTGCGCGCAAATCGGCAAGAACGTGCATCTGTCGGGCGGCGCGGGGATCGGCGGGGTGCTCGAACCGCTGCAAGCGAACCCCGTCATCGTCGAGGATAATTGCTTCATCGGCGCCCGCGCCGAGGTCGCCGAAGGGGTGATCGTGGGCGAGGGCTCGGTGCTCTCGATGGGCGTCTATCTCGGCCAGTCGACGCGCATCATCAACCGCGCGACGGGAGAAGTGCTCCAGGGCCGCGTGCCCCCCTACTCGGTCGTGGTGTCGGGCACCATGCCGGGCAAGCCCCTCCCCGACGGCTCGCCGGGGCCGTCGCTCTATTGCGCCGTCATCGTGAAGACGGTCGACGAGCGCACCCGCGCCAAGACCTCGATCAACGAGCTGCTCAGGGATTGACGGCCTCAACCTTGCGTTGTGCCGCGGCCAAAGCCTAAGATGGCGCGCGTAGTCAAGGAGAGGCGATCATGGCCTTCGTCCCGCCACCCGCGAGTCGGCAACTCTTGCAAGGCGTCGACTTCTCCATCGCGGTCAACACCGCTCCTCAGGCCAAGGAGCGCTATGACGCCTTTGACAGGACCGGCACTCAAGACCCCAACAAGTGCAAGGCTCTGTTGCAGTTTCCCAACAGGGGACCGGTTTTCTGGAGCTCCAAAATGGCCGTCGACGCCGACGGTCCCGCGGCGGGTCCAGGATTGCCCGACGGCAAACGTCTCGACCCGGGAAGCGGCCAGGCCGATACCACCTTGCATTTCGCCGACGGGGGCGGGCTGCCTAGCGCAACGATCCCCTACATCGTGCTGCCGCAAGGGCAATCTGGCAAACCCTTCCATCCGGACCTCGCCATCGGCGACCTTGCCGTCGTTATCTTCGGCGACAAGATTGCCGCAGCGGTCTGCGGCGATCTTGGGCCGGTCAAGAAAATCGGCGAGGCGTCGATCGGGGTCCACGAGCTGCTGCGCCAGCCTGGCGTTCCCGATCCCTGCAAGACGCGCGATGCCAACGGCAATTGTCTCAGGATCCGAAACGCGAGCGTCGGAGGGAACGTGCTCTACTTCGTCTTTCCAAACTCCTCGATTGCCCGAAGTTTCACCAAGGCAAATGCCGAGAGCAAGATCGCCGAAGCGCTGGTCCTCTATGACCGTTTCCGCTCCGCGTGAAATTCGACCAACCCCTTTGCACTAGGCACGCCCATTGCAGTTCCTTCGTCCTTATCCTCGGCCATCCCCGTTGTGACGCCCAGCCGGAGGGCCGACCTTCGACCGACGCAAGGCTCTAGAAACAAGGCCGCGCCACGCCCCGGACCGCTACCGGCCTGATCTCGTTGGCCAACCCGAGGGGAACCGATAGGCCTGGATTCCATTTCACTCGGGGTAGATCACCCCAAGGCTTGCACATAGCCTCTTCCGTGAGGGCGGCTTTCGGCTTTACAAAGTAGCATCGGCGGCAGCCTGACCGCCAAGGGAGGGGGACACAATGGATTTCCAATATCTCTTCACGTCGTTCGACGGGCGCATCAACCGGGCCAAATACTGGGCGGGGACCATCATCCTCGCCGTTGTCAGCATCATTCTCGGCTTCATCATCGGCGCCATTTTCGGACCCTCGACCCTCGGCGCCATCCTCGTCGCCCTTGTCACCATCGGCCTGTTCTATCCGGGATACGCCGTGGCAGCTAAGCGCTTCCAGGACCGCGACAAGCCCGGCGTCACCGCGCTTTACGGCCTTGTCCCCGTGCTGATCGCAAGCCTGTTGCAGGCCTTCGGGCTGACCGGCACGCCGAACGAGCCGAACGCGCTCGGTTGGATCTGCACCCTGGTCACCATGGGCGTGGGACTGTGGTTCCTGATCGAGCTCGGCATCCTCAAGGGCACGCCTGGGCCCAATCGCTTTGGCGGCGATCCCTTGGCTGCCGTGCGCTAGCCAGCAAAGCCTTCGTGGCGATGTATTGTGCGCTCGACGCAGACAAGATCATCGCCACGATTGAAAGGCTGAAGCAACGCATCGACGAGAGATTCCCTGGTGCCGGCCTCGAGGCGGTCGCGGGGGATGTGTTGGCCGCCGCACGCGAGGCCGAGCAGAAGGCCAAGGTCCTTGCTCGACCGAACCCGTTCATCCAGGTCGCGGTCGGGCTGGTTATCGCCCTGTTCCTGGGTCTAGGCGACCAACATTTTGCAGACCCTAGAGGCGGCAGCCAATCTCGTAGTGCTCATTGGCGTCATTCTCATCTTTCTCATCACCCTGCAAAAGCGTCTTGGGCGACATGCGGCATTGCGGGCGTTACATCAGCTCCGCTCGCTGGTTCATGTCATTGATATGCACCAACTCACCAAGGACCCCAGCCTTGTCGTCGGACCGGAGCGCAACACCGCCGCCTCGCCGAAGCGAGAGATGACCGCATTTGAGCTTGGCCGCTATCTCGACTATGCCAGCGAGATGCTGTCCCTGACTGGCAAGATCGCCGCCCTTTACGCGCAAGATCTCGACGATCCAGTCGTGGTGGAGGCTGTTAACGATATCGAGATGCTCGCTACCAATCTCAGCCGCAAGATTTGGCAAAAGATCGCCATTCTCCAAGTTGCAGCCCAGGGCCAGATACAGGCAATGGTCCCCGAATGAGCACAGTCGGCGAGAAGGCTGTCGCGATCGCGCAGGACTTGATCCGCTGCGAAAGCGTCACGCCCAAGGATGCCGGCGCGCTCGACACCCTCGTCGACGCGCTGAGACCGGCCCGCTTTGCGGTCGAGCGCCTCACCTTCAAGGACGAAGGCTCGCCGCCCGTCGACAATCTCTTTGCCCGCATCGGCGACGGCCCGCCGCATCTTTGCTTCGCCGGCCACACCGACGTGGTGCCGCCAGGCGACGCGAAGCTGTGGACCCACCCGCCCTTTGCCGCCGAGATCGCCAACGGCCGCCTCTACGGCAGGGGCGCCTCCGACATGAAGGGGGCAATCGCCTGCTTCGCCGCCGCAGCGGTCGATTACGTCAAGGCGCGTGGGCGCGAGATCGACGGTACGATAAGCCTCCTCATCACCGGCGACGAGGAGGGGGTGGCGATCAACGGCACGCGCAAGGTGCTCGCCTGGATGAAGGAGAAGGGCGAGCGGCTGGACCACTGCCTGGTCGGCGAGCCCACCAACGCCAAGCGGCTCGGCGAGGCGATCAAGATCGGACGGCGCGGCAGCCTGAATGCCCAGCTCAAGGTCACCGGCACGCAAGGCCACGTCGCCTATCCGCACTTGGCGAGCAACCCCGTCAAGGGCCTGATCCGCATTCTTGCCCGCCTCTACGACACCCCGCTCGATTACGGCAGCGCGCATTTCTCGCCGTCGAACCTCGAGGTGACCAGCATCGATGTCGGCAATCCGACGGTGAACATCATTCCGGCCGCGGCGGAGGCGAAGCTCAACATCCGCTACAACGATCGCCACTCGCCGGCTTCGCTCGAGGCGTTCTTGCGCGAGCAGGCTACGGCGGCCCTCTCGGGCAGCGAGCTTGGCTTTAGCTTCGAGGTCGAGCCGCCGAGCCACAGCTTCCTCACCGAGCCTGGCCCGCTCGATGCGCTGCTCAGCGAGGCGGTACGCGAGGTCACCGGGCTCACCCCCGCGCTCGAGACCGGCGGCGGCACGTCCGATGCGCGCTACATCAAGGATTATTGCCCGGTCATCGAGTTCGGGCTGCTCACCGAGTCGATCCACAAGGGCGACGAGAACGTGGCCATCAGCGACCTCGAGCAGCTCACCGCCATCTACCGGCGCTTCATCGAGCTCTATTTCGAGACGTTCGGAGGGACGGATGCCGGGTGACGCCCGGCCGATCGGAGTGTTCGACTCCGGCATGGGCGGATTGACGGTGCTGCGCGCGCTGCTGGCGCGACTCCCCTTCGAGCGCTTCGTCTATCTTGGCGACACCGCGCGGCTCCCCTACGGCACCAAGAGCGCCGAGACGGTGCAGGCTTACGCCCTGCAAGCGACCCGCCTGCTCGTGTCGGAGGGCGTGAAGATGGTGGTGGTGGCCTGCAATACCGCCTCGGCGGTCGCGCTTCGTCCGCTGGCAGAGGCGCTGGCGCCGGTTCCGGTGATCGGCGTGATCGAGCCGGGCGCGCGGGCAGGCGTTGCCGCGACCCGCAACAACCACATCGCGGTGATCGCGACCGAGGGCACGGTCAAGGGTAGGGCCTACGCCCGCGCCATTGCGGCACTCAACGGCGATATCACGATCGTGCAGCAGCCCTGCCAGGTGTTCGTGGCGCTCGCCGAGGAAGGCTGGACCGACTCTCCCGTCACCCATGCCGCGGCGGAACATTATCTCGGGCCCCTGTTCAACGCCCCTTCCCGGCCCGATACGCTGGTGCTCGGCTGCACGCATTTCCCGGTGCTGGCGCAGGCCATCCGCAAGACCATCGGCAGCGGGGTGGTTCTCGTGGATTCGGCGGAGACGACGGCGCTCGCCGTGGCCGACGCGCTTGCGGCCGCGCGGCTTGCCAGCGAGGCCAAGACGAGCGGCGCCAGCCCTCGCATCTTCGCGACCGATTCCCCCGAACGCTTTGCGCGTGTCGGCGCCGTCTTTCTCGGGCATCCAATCGACGCGGCCTCGGTCGAGCTTGTCGACCTCCATACCCTTTAACTCTGCCCTTCCCTCCTGATTGTGTGTCATGCCCGCGAAGCGGGCATCACCGACCTTAGCTTGTCTTCGAACGCCGGGGATTACTGGATTGCCCGGTCAAGCCGGGCAATGACAAGTTTGTTTAGACACGGGGCGGCGGCTCGGAGTCCGGAAAAGAGCCGGAGTCGTCGGTCGGGTCGG
>Ga0081455_10003035_pt1 | contig 19570 bp, 16 predicted proteins | sample TabmetS3T2R1_FD_70207 | JGI IMG/M metagenome (GOLD analysis project Ga0081455, IMG submission 70207) | Tabebuia heterophylla rhizosphere microbial communities from the University of Puerto Rico - S3T2R1 | ecosystem: Host-associated > Plants > Roots > Rhizosphere ... | reverse complement strand
GACCGAGGAGGCCCTGGCCGAGCTGTTCGCGCGCCCCGTGCCCGCCGGCGCCTCCTAGCCGGCGGCCGGCCGATCGGCGAGCGGTAGCATCCGGCGGTGGAGCGTTTTTACCGGGTGATGACGCAGCTCGCGCGCCGACCCGCGCTCGCGATGCCGCTCGCGCGCCTGCGCGGCGAGGGCGAGCTCGTGCGGGAGGACACCGACCTGCTGATCGAGTCCTTCCCGCGCTCCGCGTCCTCGTACTTCCTTGCCGCGTTCAACATCGCGCAGGAGCCCGCGCGCTTCGCGGTCGCCCACCACACGCACGCGCCGGGTCACGTGATCGCGGCGATCCGGCTGGGGATCCCCGCGCTGGTCCTGGTCCGTGAGCCCGAGGGCGCGGTCGTCTCCAGCGTCATCCGGCATCCGGACCGGTCGTGCACCGCCGCGGTGCACGGCTACGTCGACTTCCACGAGCCGTTGCTCCCCCACCGCGGCACGTTCGTGGTCGGGACGTTCGACGAGGTCGTTCGCGGCGACGTCGGCCTCGTCACTCGGCGCGTCAACGCGCGGTTCGGGACGGCCTTCGCGGAGTTCGAACCCACCGAGGACCACGTGGCGCGCGCGCTCCGCGAGATCGACGAGGACTGGCGCGAGCGGCGCGGCGGCGGCGAGCGCCTCGAGCGCATCGTGCCGAGGCCGTCCGCGGTGCGGGACCAGCTCAAGGGCGAGACCCGGGAGCGGTACCGGCGCGAGGTCCCCGCCGGGTTGCGCGAGCGCGCCGAACGACTGTACGCGGCGTTCGCGCTGATGGCCTTGGCCGGCGCCGGCGAGCGGCCGTGACCTCACCGATCTTCGGGGTCGAGCTGGACGACCTCACCACCGAAGGCCAGCTCGTCCGGGAGCTCGAACGCTTCCTGGACGACGAACGCCCCCGCCGCGTCTTCACGCCCAACCCAGAGATCCTCCTGCTCGCGCGCGGCGACCCGTCGTACGCCTCGGTGCTCAACACGGCCGACCTGGCGCTGCCCGACGGCACGGGCGTGGCCCTCGTCGAGTCGATCCGCGCCCGCCGGCGCGTGCGTCGCTGGCCGGGCGTCGAGGTCGGCGCCGAGCTGCTGCGCCTGGCCGCCGGCAGGGGCGACGGCGTCGTCCTGCTCGGCGGTCGGGACGGCGCCGCCGAGCGCGCCGCGCGGCGCTGGCGTTCCTCGCTGCCCGGCCTTCGGGTAGAGGCCGTCGGTTCGGACGTGACCGTCGGCGAGGACGGCCGGGCCGAGACCCCGGACCTGGATGCCGAGGTGGTCGAGCGCATCCGGTCGCTGGCCCCGGCGATCGTCCTGGTCGGGCTCGGTGCGCCGAAGCAGGAGCGGTGGATCGCGGACCACGCCGACCGGCTCCCGTCCGCGCGCGTCCTGATGGGCGTGGGCGGGGCATTCGACATGTGGGGGGGCACGCTCCGCCGCGCGCCCGAGTGGATGCACGCGCTCGGCCTCGAGTGGCTCTGGCGTCTGGTGCTCGAGCCGGCGCGGCTCCCTCGCATCGCGCGCGCGACGCTCGTGTTCCCCGTGCTCGCCCTGCTGGATCGGACCTAGATGCGGATCCTGTTCCTGACGCCGCGCCAGCTGGACGAGCCGAACAGCGGCGGCACGATCAAGTCGGCCGCCGTGCTCGCCTACCTCGAACGCGCCCACGAGGTCGACGCCGCCGCGTTCCGGAACCCGGACGCCGAACCGTGGTCGCGCCCGAACGGCGAGACCATCGCCGTCCCGATCGAGCGCGATCGCTCCAGCCTCAACCTCGCGCGGAGCTACGCGGCCGGCGTCCCGCTCAGCATCCAGCGCAACCGCAGCGGCGAGATGCGCGAGCGGGTCGAACGCCTCCTGGCCGAGCGCGAGCACGACGCGGTGTTCGTCGACGGCTGGCTGATGGCCCAGTACGTCCCGGCCGGCTACCGGGGCGCTCGCCTGCTGCACGAGCACAACGCCGAGTACGTGATGTGGCAGCGGCACTCGGCGTTCGAGACGCGTCGCGCGCGCCGGACGATGATCCGGTTCGAGGCCGGGCGGGTCCGCCGCTACGAGCGGTCGATCCTGGACCGGTTCGACACGGTCTTCGTCGTCTCCGATGCGGACCGTCGCGCGCTGCTCGAGCTCGGCGAGGTGCCCGAGGACGTCCTCATCCTGCCGAACGTCCCCGACCCCCGGCTCGCCGAACGCCCCCTGATGGACCCCCGCCCCGAACCCGCCCTGCTGTTCTTCGCCACGCTGTCCTGGCCCCCCAACGCCGAGGGCCTCACCCGGTTCATCGCCGAGGGGATGCCGAACCTGCTCGATCGCGTCCCGAGGGCCCGGCTGATCGTCGCGGGTTCGGGCGCGTCGGAGACCCTGATCCGGCTCGTCCGGCGCGCACGCGGCGTCGAGTACGCGGGACCGGTCGAGGACGACGAGCGCCTGTACCGGCGCGCGCGGTGCTTCGTCGACGTGGCGGTCGGCGGCTCCGGCAGTCGGGTGAAGATCCTGAACGCGCTCGCGCGCGGGCTCCCGGTCGTGACGTCGATCGACGGTGCGGAGGGCCTCGAGGTCGTGGCCGGCCGGCACCTGCTGGTGGGCGACGGCTCCGAGGCGATGGCCTCCGCGGTCGCGCGCGTGCTGACCGACGACGCGCTGTGGACCGGCCTGCGCGACGCGGGCCGGGCGCTCGTCCGCGAGCGGTACGTGCCCGAGATCGCGTTCGCCGAGATCGATCGGGTCCTGCAGGCGGCCGCCCGCCGCTAGATCGTCACGTCGGGCAGTCGATCGGGCCGTTGGGGTTCGGCGGCGGCACGCGGTAGCGGTCGGTGACGACGACCGCCACGTCCTGGGCCTTCGGGAGTGCGTTCGGCGGCGCCGGGACGAGCTCGAGGTTCCCGAAGTACGACCCGACCACCTTGGCCATGTCCTCGGCGCCGGACCGGTACAGGATCATCGAACCCTTCGCCGGCGGCGAGACGACGGACTCGTCGACGATGCCCGGCGACTGGTTGAACCCGCCCTCGGTCAGGATGTCGAACACGTCGCCGGCGATCGGGGCCCCCTCGTCGCGTTCGACCACCGAGACCACGATGTTGGCCGGCGAGGGCGCGGTCCCCGAAAGCTCCGTCCCGAGGTCGCCGAGCGGCCGGTTCTCGCGCAGCCGGCGCACGAGCTCGTCGGCGTCCGGCTGCACCATCTTGACCACCGACAGGTACTGGCCGTTCGCGTCGTAGATGCCCTCGGGCACGGTCGGGAGCGCCCGGAAGTCGGCGTTCTCGGTGCCGACGCCGCGCAGCAGCCCGGCAAGGTAGACGAGCTCGGCCGGGTTCAGGCCCTCGTCCACGACGAGGTTGCCGAGGAGCTCGGGGACGAGGTTCTGCAGCCGCAGCAGCTCGCCGGGCTGGAGGAGCTTGGCGATCACGGCGCGCAGGAACTGCTGCTGTCGGCTGATGCGCGCGAAGTCCGGGACCGTGTCGCACGGCTGGTGGCGCGTGCGGACGTACGCCAGCGCGGTCCGGCCGTCGAAGTGCTGGCAGCCGGCCGGGATGTCGAGCAGCGTCAGCGGGTCGTACATCGGGTACGGCACGCACATGTCCACACCGCCGAGCGCGTCCACGAGCTTCTGGAAGCCGAGCAGGTTCACGTACATCACGTGATGGATCTGCATCCCTGTGATGCCCTTGACCGTGCGGGCGACGCGCTGCGCGCCACCGTGATCGATCCCGCCCTCGAACGCCGAGTTGATCTTCCCCATCCCCATCCCGGGGATGTCGACCCAGAGGTCTCGCGGGAACGACAGGAACGTCGCCTCCCGCCTGTCGGGGCGCGTGTGCACGAGCATGATCGTGTCCGAGCGGTTCTCGCCCCCGATGTGCGCGTCGTCGCCGAACGCCACCAGCTCCTCGGGCGACAGGCCCTTGCGGGAGTCGCTCCCGAGCAGCAGGTAGTTGCACGCGCGCTCGGCGCACTTGCCGGCGATGTCCTCCGCGGTCGGCGATCCCCTGCCCGTCGGACCGCCGATCTCGGGGATCGTCTGGATCTGCCCGCGCGCCCAGAAGTAGGTGCCCATCCCGACGGCCGCGATCACCATGACGAACGCCGAGGCGGTCGCCGTCACGCCGAGGAACACGCGACGCAGGTGCGGATGCGGACGGGCCGGCGACGCGGGGGCGCGCTCGGGCGAGCCCGGTTCGTCGGTCTGCGTCGTGGTGTCCTGGGCCATAGGCTGGGTTCGGGAACCGAGGTCGGTCCCGGGTCACCAGCCTACCCACAAGCCCCGGAACGGAAGCGAGGCAGCGCGTGACGATCGTGTGGAAACCCCCGCCCGACGTCGTCGAGCGCGCCAACGTCACGCGGCTGATGCGCGCGCACGGCATCGCCACGGAGGAGGAGCTGATCCGGCGCTCGACCGACGACGTCGAGTGGTTCTGGGACGCCGTGGTGCGAGACCTGGACCTCGAGTTCTACGAGCCGTACACGAGCGTGCTGGACGCCTCCCGAGGGATCGAGTGGGCGACGTGGTTCGGCGGCGGCTCGGTCAACCTCGCGCACGTCTGCGTCGACCGCTGGGCCGAACGCACCCCCGCCGCGACGGCCGTGCTGTGGGAGGGCGAGGAGGGTTCGACGAGCCGGCTGTCCTACCGGGAGCTGCGCGAGCGGTCGGACCGACTGGCGAACGGCCTGCGCGCGATGGGCGTTCGGTCGCGCGACGCGGTCGGCATCTTCCTGCCGCCGTGCCCCGAGGCCGTCGTCGCCGTGATGGCGTGTTCGAAGCTCGGCGCGATCTGGCTGCCGCTGTTCTCGGGGTTCGGCGCGGACGCCGTCGCGAAGCGACTGGTCGACGCGGGCGCCACGGTGCTGATCACGGCCGACGGCTTCCCCAGGCGCGGCCGGCCGGTCCCGATGAAGGAGACGGCCGACGAGGCCGTCTCGGCCGCGCCATCGGTGCGGCGCGTGGTCGTCGTCGAACGTTCGGGGCGCCCCGACGTCCCGTGGTCCAACCCCCGCGACGTCCGGTGGGACGACCTGCTCTCGGGGCAGCCGGACCGGTTCGAGACCGAGCGCCTGGATCCCGAGCATCCGCTGTTCATCGCGTACACGAGCGGCACGACCGGGATCCCGAAGGGCGCCGTCCACGTCCACGGTGGCTTCCTGGTGAAGATCGCCGAGGAGGTCGCGTACCAGACGGACGTGCGACCGGGCGACGTCCTGTTCTGGTTCGCCGACCTCGGCTGGATCATGGGGCCCTGGGAGATCGTCGGCGCGACCGCGCTCGGCGCGACGGTCTTCCTGTACGACGGCGCGCCGAACCATCCCGCCCCGGACCGGCTCTGGGCGATGATCGAGCGCCACGGCATAACGCAGCTCGGCGTCTCGCCGACGCTGATCCGGGCGCTGATCCCCGCGGGCGAGGAGCCGGTCCGGTCGCACGACCTGTCGTCGCTGCGGATCCTGGCCTCGACCGGCGAGCCCTGGAACCCCGAGCCGTACCGCTGGTTCGGTGAGGAGGTCGGCGGCAACCGGCTGCCGATCATCAACCTCTCGGGCGGGACCGAGATCGGGGCGTGCTTCCTGTCGCCGCATCCGATCAGCCCGCTGAAGCCCTGCACGCTGCGCGGGCCCGCTCTCGGGATGGACGTCGCCGTCTACCGGCCCGACGGCACGCAGGCCGCGCCTGGCGAGGTCGGCGAGCTCGTGTGCCGCAAGCCGTGGCCGAGCATGACCCGGGGCCTGCGCGGCGATCCCGAGCGCTACCTGGACGCGTACTGGCGGCGCTTCCCCGGCGTGTGGTGCCACGGCGACTGGGCCAGCGTGGACGAGGACGGCTTCTGGTTCCTGCACGGTCGCAGCGACGACACGATGAACGTGGCCGGCAAGCGCCTCGGACCGGCCGAGGTCGAGAGCGTCCTCACGTTGCATCCCGGCGTCGCCGAGTCGGCGGTCGTCGGCGTCCCAGACGACGTCAAGGGCGAGACGATCTGGTGCTTCGTCGTCGCGAAGGGCGCGCCGCCCGACGATCTGCCCCGGGAGCTCTCGGACCTGGTGGCCGAGCATCTCGGCAAGGCCTTCCGGCCATCGCGCGTCGTCGTGGTGCCCGAGCTCCCGCGCACACGGTCGGCGAAGATCCTGCGGCGGGCGATCCGGGCCGCGGTTGTCGGAGCCGAGCCCGGCGACCTGTCGAGCCTGGAGAACCCGTCGTCGCTCGTCGCGATCCGGGACGCGCTCGGATAGCCACGGATCCACCGAACCGAACGCGTGGCGCGACGACACCGGGATAGGCTTTGCGTGCCGATGAACGCGACCGCCGAGCCCGAGCTGTCCGTGCTCGCCGTCGGGATCGATCCCGGCTCGATCCAAGGCTGCGTCCTCGAGCGGGCCGACGACATGCTCGGGGCGCTCGCGCAGCTTTCGGGCGGCGGCGTCGACGTCGTGTTCGCGTCGCTGCACCTCCCAGACGCCTCCGGTGCCGACGTCGTGGTCTCGCTGCGCGAGCGGGCGCCCGACGTGCCGATCATCGCGGTGGCCGAGGAGCAGGGCGACCTGGGCGCGGCGCTGCGCGCCGGCGCGAGCGACGTCTTGCCGCCGGACGCGGCCCCCGACACCGTGGCGCGGTCCCTCCGCTACGCCACGTCGCTGCAGAAGGTGGAGGCCGAGCTCCGTCGCCATCAGACGTTCGACGACCACACGGGCCTGCTCAACGCGCGCGGGTTCGAGCTCCTGGCCGGCCATCACCTGCGCCTCGCGGACCGGTCCAAGCACCCGGTCGTGCTGGTCTTCGTCCGCGTCGACGTCGCCCCCGGCGAACCGGTCGACGCGCCGATCGCCGGTGCCGCCGAGCTGATCCGCGACACGGTCCGAGCCTCGGACGTCGCGGCCAGGGTGGGCGTCGACGCGTTCTGCGTGTTGCTGGCCGGTGCCGCCTCCGGCTCGGAGACGATCGTGCTGGAGCGCATCGTGGAGGCCGTGGCCGCGCGCAACGCGCGGATCGGGCAGGAGGCGGGGCCGCCGATCACGCTCGGATCCGCCACCTACGACCCCGAGCGCCCCACCCACCTGGACGAGCTGATCGCCGAGGCCGACCGCCGGATGCGGCGGCAGGAGGGGCGCGCCGGGCCCGACGGCGCACGATGAGAACCCGTTCCGAACACGTGCGTGGCCGATCCGAGCCTCTGACCTCTGCGAATGTCCCCCGAGGAACGGACGGCACGACCCCATGGCTGCGACCCTGCTGCTCGAGCACCCCGAGGCCCGCACGGCACGGGAGGCGTCCGTGACCGCCGACCTGTCCGAGGCCCGGGACCGGGAGCTCGTTCAGCGGATCGGTCGGGGGGACGAGGACGCGTTCCGCGGGCTGTTCGGCCGGTACGCCCCGACCGCGATGGCGCTCGCGCGCCGGGTGGCGCGGCAGCCGTTCCTCGCGGAGGAGATCGTGCAGGAGGCGTTCTTGGCGGTGTGGCGCAACCCGAGCGGATACGACCAGCGGCGGGGGTCGGTCCGCGCCTGGCTCATGGGCATGGTGCATCACCGTGCCGTGGACGCCGTTCGGCGCGAGGAGTCGCAGCGCCGGCGCGCCGAGGAGTCGATGGTGTCCGATCCCGTCGTCTCGCCGGATCCCGCCGACGACGTAGTCGACCAGATCGACCTGCCCGAGGAGCGCAAGGCGGTGCGCGCCGCGCTCGACGGCCTGCCTGCCGAACAGCGGCAGGTGATCGAGCTCATGTACTTCGGCGGGCTCTCACAGTCCGCGATCTCCGAGCAGCTCGCGCTGCCGCTCGGCACGGTGAAGTCGCGCACGCTCCTGGGGATGCGGCGGCTCAGGTCCGCGATCGGGGGGTGGGAGCGATGATGCGAGACCACACCCGTATCGAGGAGCTCCTGGCGATCCGCTCGATCGGCGGCCTCGATCCACTGGAGGAGGCAGAGCTCGAGCGCGAGATGGCGTCCCACGGCCCCGACTGCCAGGAGTGCCGCCGCCTCGAAACCGAGTACGGCGAGGTCGCCGGGCGGCTGGCGTTCGCCCTGGACCCGATGGCCGTCCGCGAGGGGTTCGCCGAGGAGACGTTCGAGCGCGCGTTCGGCGGGGAGGCCGCCCCGGTGGACGCGCGGCAGCCAGCGCGCCGACGCGCGTGGCTGCGCCCGCTCGTCGGCGTCGCGGCGGCCGTCGTGCTGTTCGCCGGCGGCATCGTCGTCGGCGCGGCCGTGACGGGCGAGAACGAGCAGGCCGCCGAGACGACCGTCCTCACGCTCCGGAGCGAGACCCAACCGGGGACGCTCACCGCCGCCTTCACGCCGGGCCAGCCGGGCGTCTACATGGTCGGGTCGGACCTCCCGGCGCTTCCGGAGGGCAAGGCCTACGAGCTGTGGCTGTTCGAGGGCGAGACGCCGAGGTCGGCGATGTGCGCCGTCCCGTCGGCGGACGGATCGGTGTTCGGGTTCTCCGACGCGAGCCTGGAGAACGTCGGGCTGATGGCCGTGACGGTCGAGTCGAACGCCTGCCCCTCCGCGCCCACGACCGACCCGGTGTTCACGGCCGAGGTCACGGCCTGAGGATCGGCCCTAGCCCGCCTCGGCCCGCATCTCCCGCAGCACCATCTGCAGGATGCCGCCGTGGCGGACGTAGTCGACCTCGGCCTGGCCGTCGATCCGAAGGATCGCCTCGAACGCGATCGGATCGCCGGACGCCGGGCGTGCGGTCACCCGAACGCGCTTGCCGGGCTCGACGCCGTCGGAGATCCCAAGGACGTCGAACGTCTCCGTACCGGTGAGCCCCAGGCTCGCCGCCGACTCGCCGGGCAGGTACTGCAGCGGGAGCACGCCCATGCCGACCAAGTTACTGCGGTGGATCCGCTCGAAGCTCTCGGCGATCACGGCCCGAACGCCGAGCAGCGCCGGACCCTTGGCGGCCCAGTCTCGCGACGATCCCGAGCCGTACTCCCTGCCGGCCATGACGACCAGCGGCACGCCCTCGCGCCGGTACGCCATCGCGGCGTCGTACACGGACGTCACCTCGCCGTCGGGCAGGTGCGCCGTCCACCATCCCTCGCGGTCGGGAACAAGGTCGTTGACGAGCCGCACGTTGGCGAACGTGCCGCGCATCATCACCTCGTGGTTACCGCGGCGGGCGCCGTACGAGTTGAAGTCCCGCTGCTGGACGCCGCGCTCGATCAGGAAGCGGCCGGCCGGCGAGTCCACCTTGATCGATCCCGCGGGCGAGATGTGGTCGGTGGTGATCGAGTCGCCGACCTTGACCAGGCAGCGGGCGCTCATCACGTCGGGCGGGTCGGAGGGTTCGGGATCCAGGTCCACGAAGTAGGGCGGCTCCTGCACGTACGTCGAGCTCGGATCCCACGCGTAAACAGGGCCCTCCGGCGTCGGCAGCGAACGCCAACGCTCGTCGCCGTCGAAGATGCGCGCGTACTGGCGTTCGAACTGCTCGGGCGAGACCGCCGAGGCGATCGCCTCGCGCACCTCCTCGGCGCTCGGCCACAGGTCGCGCAGGTAGACCTCGGACCCGTCGACCGACGTGCCGAGCGGCTCGCTCGTGAGGTCGACCTCGACGTGCCCCGCGAGCGCGTAGGCCACGACGAGCGGCGGCGAGGCCAGGTAGCTGGCGCGGACCTGCGGGTGGATCCGGCCCTCGAAGTTCCGGTTGCCGGACAGCACCGCAGCGACCGCCAGATCACCCTTCGTGACGGCCTCGGCGACGTCGTCGGGCAGCGGCCCGGAGTTGCCGATGCACGTCGTGCACCCGAACCCGACCAGCGAGAAGCCCAGCTTGTCCAGGTACGGCGTCAGCCCGGCCGCGTCCAGGTAGTCGGTCACGACGCGCGAGCCCGGCGCGAGTGACGTCTTCACCCACGGCTTGGTGTCGAGCCCGGCCTCGACCGCCTTCCTCGCGAGGAGGCCGGCCGCGAGCATCACGGTGGGGTTCGACGTGTTGGTGCAGCTCGTGATCGCGGCGATCACCACCGAGCCGTGCCGCACCGAACCGTGGTTCAGCGGCACCGGGGCCTCGGCGCCGGGTTCGACGACCTCGTCGGGGCGGACGTCCACCTCGGCGACGCCCCCCTCCTCGAGCAGGCGGCCCACCTCGGTCGGGTCCGGATCGGGCTCGATGCGATCGCGGAAGGCCTCGACGAACGACCCCCACACGTTCCCGAGCGGGACCCGGTCCTGCGGTCGCTTGGGCCCGGCGACCGAGGGCTCGATCGAGGACAGATCGAGCTCGACGGCGTCGTTGAAGCTCGGGTCCGGGTCGCCGTCGGTCCGGAACAACCCCTGCTCCTTGGTGTAGCGCTCGACGAGATCCACGCGGTCGCCCCGACCGGTGGTGGTCAGGTAGCGGAGCGTCTCGTCGTCGACGGGCCAGTAGGCCGACGTCGCGCCGTACTCGGGACACATGTTCGACAGCGTGGCGCGGTCGGCGAGCTCGAGCGTCGAGCACCCGTCCCCGAAGAACTCGACGAAGGTCCCGACGACGCCCCTGGTGCGAAGGATCTGCGTGAGCGTCAGCACCAGATCGGTGGCCGTGGTCCCGGCGGGCAGCGCGCCCGTCACCCGAACGCCGACGACGACCGGGGGCGGCAGGAACATCGGCTGGCCGAGCATCGCGGCCTCGGCCTCGATGCCGCCGACGCCCCACCCGAGGACGCCGAGCCCATTGACCATCGTCGTGTGCGAGTCGGTCCCGACCAGGGTGTCGGGGAACGCGACGCCGTCCTTGTCCGCCACCACCTTGCCGAGGTGCTCGAGGTTCACCTGATGGCAGATCCCCGCGCCCGGCGGCACCACCCGAACGCCCTCGAACGCCTGCTGCGCCCACCGGAGCAAGGCGTAGCGCTCCCCATTGCGCCGGTACTCCCACTCGATGTTGGCCTCGTACGCGGCCGGCGAGCGGAAGAGGTCGACCTGAACCGAGTGGTCGATGATCAGGTCGACGTCGACGAGCGGGACGAGCCCGGCGGGATCGCCGCCGGTCCGGTCTACGGCCGAGCGCATCGCGGCGAGGTCGACCACGGCGGGAACGCCGGTGAAGTCCTGCATCAGCACGCGCGCCGGCATGAACGCCAGCTCGGCGGCGGGGTCGCCGTTCGGCCACGAGGCGAGCGCGCGGACGTCGTCCTCGGAGACGTCGCGCGTGCCGGCGCGCCGCAGGAGGTTCTCGAGGAGGATCCTGACGGTGTGCGGGAGGCGGTCGTTCGGCGTGACGGAGGCGATCCGATAGCACTCGACAGGACCGGCGCCGGTCTCCAGACGGCCGCGAGCCCCGAACGGATCGCTCACGCCTTCCATGCTCTCAGACGCGGCGGCGAAGCTCCTCGATGGCCTCCCGATGCGCGATGCGCGTCTCGCGACGGATCTTCGCCTCGTGCTGACGGCGTTGCTCCTCGTCGCTCTCGGCGACGAGGCGCGGCACGGAGCGCGGCCGTCCGTCCTCATCGAGCGCGACGAACACGAGGTACGCGCTCGACGTGTGGGTGCGCTCCCCGGTGCGGATGTTCTCCGACTCCACGCGGACGCCGACCTCCAGCGAGGTCCGTCCCACGTCGTTGACCGACGCCTCGACGGTGACCGTGTCGCCGACGTGGACGGGTTCGAGGAACGACATCTCGTCCATCGAGACCGTGACGCACAACCCGCCGGCGTGCTTGAACGCCGCGATGCCGGCGGCGGTGTCGACGAGCTTCATGATGACGCCGCCGTGCACCAGCCCGGCGATGTTGGCGTCGGTGATCTCCATCAGCTGGACCAGCGTGACCCGGCTGGCCGACGCCGGTCTGGGCTCGAGCGCCACGACCGGAGCCTAGCGCGGGGCGCCGGTAGCATGCGGCGATGCGCCGCCTGCCCGTGCTGCTGTGCGCGGTCGCCCTCGCGCTCGCGGGCGCCGCGTGCTCCGGCGACGACGGGCCGGCGCCCGTACCGACGGCGTCCGCGACCGAGACCTCACCGAGCGGCGTGCCGTCCCCGACCACGTCCCCCGTGATCCCGCCGACGACCGGCACGCCCGGGCCGCCTTCGCCGACGGCGCAGCCGGACGTGCAGCTCCCCTCCGGCATGCCCGCCGTGATCGACGATCCGGCCGACCTGACGAAGATCTCGGCGGGTGACCTCTCCCCGCTCGTCCCGCCCGGCTCGACCGTGGTCAGGAGCGCGGTCCTGGCCCGGCCGGACGATCCGATCGACCAGGTTGCCGTCGGCTGGGGGACCGGGGAGCCGTTCGCGCGCCGGTCCGGCCTGATCGTGTGGCAGCGCGTCGAAGCGCAGCCCGCCTGGCACGCCGTCTACGCGTTCACCGACCCGAAGAGCCGGGGCGTCCTCGGCGTCGGGGTCGACCAGGGGGATCTGACGGGCGACGCGATCCCCGACCTGTTGACGTTCGAGGACGTGGGCGGGAGCGGGGCATGCGGCACGTATCGTGTGATCGCCGCGGGCGACGGCGATGCCGCCGAGATCCTGCGCAGGAGCGTGTGCGACGCGCAGATCCAGATCGCCGGCGGGGACCTCAGGGTTCGGGAGGCCGTCTTCGAGCCCGACGACCCACACTGCTGCCCGAGCGCCTTCCGCACGACCGTCCTGCGCTGGAACGGCAGCGACTGGAAGACGGTCTCCGAGGAGGTCTCGGCGGCACGGGGGATGGGCGCGCGCCGAGTCGCTCCCGGACGGCACCACCGTCCTGCGCGCGTTCCTGCCGAGCGAGACGGTTCGGCCGAGGACCGACCACCCCGACACGGAGACGGCCGCCGCCGTCTGAACGGTCCGGTCGTCGCTACACGACGACCGCGGTGCTACGCCGCCGGCCCACCTTCTGCACGAGGATCGTCGCCGGGAACTGGTCCTTGACCTGTTCGGAGTGCGTCACCACGAACAGCTGGTGGAACCGCGCCGCCAGGCGCCCGAGCGTCTGCACCATCAGGTCCTTGCGCTCCTGATCCAGCGACCCGAGCACCTCGTCGAGCACCATCATCCCGACGTCGGCCCCCGAGAGCCGCGACAGCTGCGTCGAGATCGCCACGCGGAGCGCGAGGTTGGCGAGGTCGGTCTCCGAACCCGAGAACCGGTCGATCGGGAAGTACGTGTCGCCGTCGGCGATCTGGATCGTGAGCGTGTCCTCGTCCACCATCAGGTCGTCGTACTCGTGGTTGGTGAGCTCTCGGAACAGGGCCTCGGCCTCGCGCGAGAGCTCGGGGCCGACGCGCGCGACCAGGTGGTTGCGGAACCCCTCCAGGAGCATCGCCACGCGCTCGACGTACCGCGCCTCCGAACGCAACTCCTCGACCTTGGCCTGGGTCTCCTTGGCCTGACGGAGCGAGGCGGCGAGCGCCGCCTCGGTCTTCTCGGCGTCCTTGCGCGCGTCGCTCGCGTCCCGCTCGGCTGCGCGGGCCTCGTCCAGCTCGGATGCGGCGCGTTCGGCGTCGTCGCTCAGCCGGGCGTGCTCGTCCTCGTCGAACGCGAGCTTCTCGGCCTCCTCCATCAGGGCCGCGAGGTCGCGCTCGAGCGCGTCGGCCCGTTCCCGCGCGGCCGCGAGATCCGCCTGCACCTGGGCGAGGTGCTCGCGCTGCGCGCCGAGCTGGGCGGCGCGGGCGCCGAGCGCCCGGGCGCGCTCGGCGTCCGCGCGCAGCTCCTCAACATCGGGGACCCGCCCGTCGAACGGCTCGGCGAGCGCCTCCACCTCGAGCGCGAGGGCGTCCGCGCGTTCGGAGAGCTGGACGCGGCGTGCGTCCTCGGCGCGGGCGCGCTCACCCTCCTTCGACGCCGAGGCGAACGCCTTGTTCGCCTTCGCGCGATCGGCGACGGCGCGCTTGGCCGACGTCGCCGCGGCCGTCGCGGCCTTCTTGGCGGACGCGACCTCGGAGCGGCAGTGCCTGAGGTACGAGGCGAAGTCCTCCAGCGGCCGCCCGCAGGTCGGACACGGCTGCGTCGGATCCGCCTCCGCCGCGCGTTCGAGGCGCGCGTCGGCCTCCTCGAGCAGCGCCGCCCGGTGGGCCGCCTCGGCCTCCGCCGAGGCGGCCGACGCGCGCGCCACCTCCAGCCCGGTCGCCGCCGCCTCCATCGCCGAGAGCGCGGTCGCGACGTCGACGGCGGCCGCGGCCTCAAGCCCCTCGCGAACGCTCGCGAGCTCGCCGGCCTTCGCCGCGTGGTCCCTGGCCGCCACGAGCCGGTCCTGGATGCCCTCGAGTCCGGCGAGCTCCTCCTCGATCGCCGGGAGCTCGGCGATCGCCTCCCCCGTCCGCTCGGCGCGCTCGGCGAGCGCCGCCGACTGTTCCTCCGCATGCGTACGCTGCTCCGTCTTGGCGCGGAGCTCGACGGTGAGGCGCTCGATCCGCTGCCGAACCGCGTCGGAGGCGGCGAACGCCTTGGCCGCCGCCTTCCGCCGCGCGATCGCGTCCTTCAGCTCGACGGCCGCGTCCCTCGCGAGACGCTTGGCCTCCAGGACCGTCTCCTTCGCGTCCTTCAGCTCGGCCTCGATCGCGGCCAGATCGGTCACCGCGCCGGCGAGCTGCGTCGCGCTCTCCTTCGTCGACCTCGCCTCGCGCCGCGACGCGTTGCGCGCATCCTCGACCGGACGGATCCCGAGGAGCCGAAGCGCCATCTCCTTGCGCTTGCCCGGGGTCACGTCCGAGAACGCGTCGAGCTGCTTCTGCTCCGCGTACACCGACGCTCGGAACACGTGGACGTCCATGTGCAGCAGGCGGCGGATCTCGGCGTCGACCTCGGTCGTTCCGGACGCGAGGAGCTTCCCGCCGCCGAACAGCTCGGCCTCGGGCGCGTGCCCCCGGCCCTTGATCGTGCGGCGGACCTCGTAGGGGCTGCCGGCGTGCTCGAACACCATCCGGACCTCGCAGTCGGTCAGGACCCCGTGCGTCCGGATGTCGTGCTTCTTCGTCCGAGCGGCCTCGACGCCGTAGCAGGCGAACGCGATGCTCTCCATCAACGAGGACTTGCCCGCGCCGTTCTCGCCGAAGATCCCGATCACGCGCGCCGGCAGCTCGAGGTCGAGCTCCTCGAACACCCGGTAGTTCCGCAGCGAGAGCTCGACGACCCTCACACCGTCTCCCCGCGAGCGTCCTCGAGGAACCGCGCGCCGAGCGCGACGACGCGATCGCGTTCGAGCCCCGCGAGGTCCTGCACCTCGACGTAGGCCATCCACTCCTGTTCGAGCGAGCCGACCGTGGGCCCGCCCTGCACGGCGAACGCCTCGGCGCCCATCTCGGGCTCGACCTGCACCCACAGCGCGTTCGGGACGGCCTCCTGGAACTGCTCGATGGCGACCTGCCGGTACGACGCCGGGTCGACCTCGTTGAGGTACACGCGGACGACGGCGCCCTCCGGCGTACCCTTGGCGGCGCGTTCGACCGCGTCCACGAGCTCGCCCGAGGACATGCCGGCCGCGGCGACGGACACCGTGGCCAGCGGCCGTTCGTGCGGGTTCTCGACGTGCTCGACCGAGCCGGCGTCGGTGTCGACCACGATCAGGCCCTTGGCGGTCTCGGGCGAGTCGGCGAACGAGAACGTGTCCGTGGAGCCCGCGTACCACGTGCGCTTCGAGACGTTCTGCAGCGCGTGGTAGTGCCCGAGCACCACGAGGTCGAACGCGCGGTCGAACGCGCCCTCCTCCACCTCGAGCTCGTTGATGTCGCGGTATGCGCGCGCCGGCAGCGACGTCAGCGCGACGTGCGCGATCAGTAGGTTGGTCGCGTCGGCCGCCACGGCGTCGCCGGCGGCGCTCAGCTGCTCCCGCAGCTCGTCGACGCCGAGCGTCTGCGGGACCGCGTGGACGTGCACGCCCGCGATCTCGGCGCGCACCGCCTCCATGCGCCAGGCGAACGCCACGTTCGGGAACACGCGCTCGAGCGCGTCGTACGGGGAGCCGGTCCCGCGGACGCGCGGCGTGTCGTGGTTGCCGCTGATCGCGACGCCGCGCAGGCCCGCGTTCGCGAGGGTCTGCAGGCCGGCCAGCACGTGCGCGAACGTTCGATAGCTCGGCCGGGCGTGGTCGAACACGTCGCCCAGCCACAGGAACCCGTCCGGCTCCTGGCGGATCGTCTCCTCGACGGCCCACGCGAACGACCGGAGGAAGTCCTCCTCGCGCACGTTGCGGCCCTGGTCGTCGCGGAGGTGCGCCAGGTGCGAGCGCCCCAGGTGCGCGTCGCCGAGCGCGACGAGCCGCGCCATCTACTCGGCGAACCCCTTCGACGCGTCGGCCGGACGGGACGGGAGCGGGTTCGGCCCCGTCACCGACTTCAGGTAGTCCTCGTACAGGTAGATCTGGGCCGGAAGCGCGAACGGCGCCTCGAGGTTGGTCACGATCGACTCGCCGGGCATCAGCGTCTGGATCTCGGGACCGAGGTCGGAGATGTCCTGCTTGGAGCTGCCGCGCAGGATGTTGCGATCCTTCTCGTCGGCCAGGCCGAGGATGAAGAACGTGTTGAACTGCGACAGGAGCTCGTCGTCGATCAGCTTGGGCTGCTGGGACACGGCGCACAGCCCGACCTTGAACTTGCGTCCCTCCCGCGCGAGGCGCGGGAACACGTTCTCGTCCGAACGCGACGCCCGCGACAGCACCCGCTGGGCCTCCTCGAGCGCCACCAGCGTGGGCGGCAGCCCGGCGAACCGGTCGCGGTCCTCCAGATAGAGCTCCGAATACGCGTCGAGCACCTTCCGCGTGATCACGGACGCGACGAGGATCTCCTCCATCGACGACAGGCCGCTGGTGTCGACGAGCACGCTGAACCCGTCCATCAGTTCATCGACGATGCGCTGGGACAGGGACGGCTGCGACGGATCGCGCGAGATGCACGGCATGTCCAGGATCCGCTGCGCGCGGCGCTGGATCACCTGCAGCGTGGAGGTGGCCACGCCGATGTCCTCGGCCAGCGTCGCGACGTCCTCCTCCTCGCCGACGCGGACGATCCACTCCTCGTGGAAGAAGCGGATCAGTCGGTAGATCGCGTCCTCCTGCGCGTGGCTCCACTCGTACGCCGTCTGCAGGTCGCCCTGGGTGAGCTCGGCGAGCGAGAGCCGCAGCGCGGTCGCGCCGGCGCCGGCGGCCCGCGTGGCGTAGACGCGTAGCCGGTCGGCCGCCCACGGGTGCGCCCGCAGGCCCTTGCGCGTCCCGCTGCCGCCCTCCAGGTACTCGCCGTGCGGGTCGAACAGCAGGCACGCGTACCGGCCGCGCGAGGCGAGGATCTGGCCGGCCAGCACCTTCATCAGGTTCGACTTGCCCATACCGGTCGTGGCGAAGACGCCGACGTGCGAGGTGAGGGTCTCGCCCTGGATCCCGATCTCCAGGTCGATCGTGTCCTCGCCGGAACGCAACAGCCCGACCCGGACGTCGCCCATCCGCTCGCGCAGGAACTCGAAGTCCTCGGCGGTGGGGGCCGTCACGCGGGCGAACTGTGCCGGGAGCGACTTGGGCTTTCGGAACGCGCCGGCGGCGTCGATGTAGCCGAGCGGCTGACAGGTGGCGATCTTGTACAGGCGCTGTTCGGGATCGCGGAGCGTGTACCTCGTGCCGCCCGCGTCGCCGGCCATGTAGGCGCCCGCCGTGCGTTCGGACCACGCGGGATCGGAGGAGTCCGAGCCGTACGTCACCTGGATCACGCGGAAGAGGAAGCGGCGTCCACGTTCGGGATCCTCGGCGGCCAGCAGTTCGCCGAGGAACAGGTCCGTGCCGTAGAACGAGCGGAACGTCGCCTCCAGCACGTTCCTGCCGAAGATGCGGCCCTTGTACTCGCTCATCGCCCCACCGCCCCGCGATTCATCGGTTCAGCACCTCGTGGAAGTCCTGGAACAGGAGCTCGACGTCGTCCTCGGCCATGCCGCCGCGCGACAGCGCCTCGCGGAACGAGCGCCGGATGTCGGCGACGTCGTAGCCCGTGACGCGCGCGGCCTGATGGGCGCGGGCTAGAGGGTACGGGTAGCCGACGAACGCCGGGTCGTCCGCGAGCGACGCGAGCCGCCCCAGCACCTGCTCGGGCGGGGCGGGGCCGCGCGCGACGTCGACCCGGAACGCGTAGGCCGCCGTCGGCGCCAGGTGCGCGACGAAGATGTCGCCCACGTACAGCCGCGCGAACACCGGCTCCGTGGAGATCCTGGCCGACCAGCGGGCCGGACCGAGCTCGCGATCGCCGCGGCGCTTCAGCAGCGTGACGAGCGGCGCGTTCCGGCCCCAGTACAGCGTCGAGGACTTCACCACGCCCGCCAGCGACACGCCGCGCGCGACCGCCTCCTCGTGCACGCGCCGAACGACCTCCTGCGGGACCATCGGCCCGCCGTGCAGGGATCCGTCGACGAGCACGAGGTCGCCCGGCGCCGCCTCGTCCACGGTTCGTCCCACCTCGCGCCACTCGGCCCACTCGCGCATGGCGTCCACCGGCCGCGGGAGATCGGGCAGGCGCTCGGGTTCGGAGCCGCAGAGATCGGTGAGCGTCTCGCGGGCCATGCGCTCCATCTCCTCGGGCGAGACGGCCCGGACCTCCAGCTGCGGCCGCAACACGTCCTCGGTCACATCCCCGGCGAACCGGACCCTGGCTGCGCGGTAGCCCGCCACCTGGAACGATCGCCCGTCCGCCACCGTGCACGAGCCGCCGTCCACGGCCCAGACCGTGCCCGGATCGACCGGCTCGACGGGCGCGAGCTCGTACGCATCGGGGTGGCCGACGACGACCAGCGCCTCGTCCAGGCCGACCTGGCCCTCGAGCACGTGGATGTCGGTGGCCGGGCGCTCGATGAGGTCCACGACGAACGCCGCGGCCCGGTCCAGCTGCTCGGCCTCGACCAGGTCCAGCGTCCGTTCGGCGGCGCCTTCCCCGTGTGCCTGCGCATCCGCCACGGCCGAAGGGTACCGCGGTGCTCGGACGCCACCGGGGAACGCGGTAGTCATTCCGGGCTAATCCCCCCTTCGGGGACTCACGTGATCGCCCGTGCCTGCCGATAGGTCCCCTGACGCACGCACATGCTCCGGACCGAGAGGACGTGATGTTCGGCTCCCTCACCAGGCGGCGCCGGCGCCCGCTCTGGGCGTGGACGGCCGTGCTCATGCTGGGCGCGGTCGTCGCGTGCGTGTTCATGGCGTCCGGCGCGCGCTCGGCCGCGCTCGAAGCGGCGTCCACCGACGCCCGCCTGGCGGCCAAGACCGAGCTCGCCACGCTGCTCGAGCCGCGCGACCCGATCTCGCCGGTGGTGGGCGAGCGCGCCACCGAGCTCGGCGCGGCCATCGAGTCGGAGATCCTGTCCGTCGGCCCGATCACGCTCGACGCGGACGAGGCTGGCGATGCGTTCCAGGACCGGCACGACGACGTCGTGGTCGACGCGACCGCGATCGGTTCGTCCGAACCCGGGTTCGAGCCCGAAGCCGCGTACGGGTTCTCGTACGAGCCCGAGGCCGAGTCGGAGCAGGAACCCGAACCCGAGCGCTCCGAGGTCGACGTGTACGCCGGCCTGCGCGGGCTCTCGAGCTTCGACGACCTGTCCGACGAGCTGGCCATCTAGAGCGCCATCCAGCCGGAGCGCGCCGCCCGCGGCGCTTCGGCGTGCGTCAGGACAGGGTCTTCAACAGCTCCCGCGCGATCACGACGCGC
>Ga0081455_10003034_pt1 | contig 19573 bp, 17 predicted proteins | sample TabmetS3T2R1_FD_70207 | JGI IMG/M metagenome (GOLD analysis project Ga0081455, IMG submission 70207) | Tabebuia heterophylla rhizosphere microbial communities from the University of Puerto Rico - S3T2R1 | ecosystem: Host-associated > Plants > Roots > Rhizosphere ... | reverse complement strand
CGATGCGCCCACACCTTCATGTCCGCCATCTCCATCGCCGCAACATGCTGCTACTGGTTATGATCAATGAGTCCTAAGCCTAGGCTCCAGCTTTCGCTGGCGCACGGTTCAAGCCATGTAGAGAGGCATCAGGCGACGATCGGCTGGATCGCCGGCCAGTGGGTTTCGACGGCGACGCGGCCTGCCTCGATCGCGGTCTTGATTTTGACTGGATCGAATTCGAGCGTGTCAGAAAACTCCTCCTCGGGTTCGATCACGCTGATCTGCGCGAAGCGATATTTGGCGAGCTGTTTGTCGAACGGCAGGAGAAGGGTGTTGGCCGCCGCTCCGGTGATGCCCTTCGCTTCCAGCGCGGTGAACATCTGCCCGCGCGCGGCCAGCATGTCGTTGATCAGCGAGGTATTGGCGACGTCGTTGCGCGACACCTCGGATTGGAGGATGTTGACCGATCGCAGGCCGATCGGGATCATGCCGTCGTAAAATTTCGATTTGGCCGGTTTGTTGGACGGCGAGGCACGGATCACCAGCACGCCGCTGGGATTGAGCTCGAGCGCCGAACCGAGCGGCGTCACGTCGCGCACGCCGCCATCGACCCATTGCTGCTTGTCGCTGGTCTGGAGCGGATCGAAATAGACCGGCATCGCGCAGCTCGCATAGACCCAGTTGTGGATGTCGGGGACGGTCTGGTCGATGGTGCGGAACTGGCCCGACTGCAGGCTGACGACCGCGAGGCGGAGCTGGATGCCCGACGCGGCGAGCTTCGCCGGATTGTTGAAATTCTTGAGCAGCTTGCGGAGTGGGGAGGCATCGTAAAGCGCCTTCTCGCCAAAGATCGCGCCCGCGAGACCCAGGCGATCCTTGTAGATATCCTTGTTGCCCTTGAGTCCCGTCCAGACATCGACAAGCTCGGACACCGTGTTCTGCGCGACGCCGAGCGCCTGGATCGCGCCGGTCGAGGTGCCGACCACGATGGCGGGCTTGACGCCGCGCTTGTTGATAAGTTCATCGAGGACGCCGACCTGAAAGGCGCCCTTTGCGCCGCCGCCGCTCAAAACAATCGCGAGTCTTGCTGCCATGAATGCCTCCGCTGCCGCGTTGAAAACCGGTGTGTCGACCCGAATCGTTACCGGGATACTAATCCATCCGGTGAACAAAGAGGATCGATAGAAGCATGTTCGCCAAGCGGCCGTTGACTTGGCCCGACGCCCCTGCAAGCACCGGCCAATGGGGATAGGGGCTTTGGCGGGACGGCATTCAAGGGCGATCCAAGCGCCGATATGGCTGTTGCCCATAGCCGCGCTCTTCATCATCTGGTGGATCGGTGCGGCCCGCTATGTCGGCTATGGCGGGGACGATTATCAATATCTCGTCGCGGCGAAGTGCGTAGCCGAGCGGTTCTGGTGCGTTCCGCTCGATCATTGGGCGCGACGGGCTCCGATCGTGCTGCCCGTCGCCGGGTCGATCCGCGTGTTTGGCCTGAACCAGATGGCGTTGTGGCTGGCTCCGGCCTTCTACGCCATGGCGGCGGTCGGACTTTTCTCGGCGTTGCTCCAGCGGATATTTGGCTTCTGGCCGGCGTTTGCGGGCGCGCTCACGCTTATCCTGACCCCAGCCTTCTTGGAACTAACCCCCGGCCTTGGCATCGATGTCGCCGAATTCGCGTTTCTCATGCTCTCGGCGTTCGCGCTCGAACGGATCTGGGCGACGGGTGAGCGGCGCTGGAGCGTGGTCTTCGGTATAGCTGTCGGTTTGGCGGTGATGTCCCGGCCCACCGCGCTGGCCGCGTTGCCGATCTTCGCGGTCGCGTTCTGGAGATTGCGCCTGGGATGGCGGGCAGCAGTCGCTGCGTTCCTGGCCGTGCTGGCGGTGGAGGCGGGAATCTATCTGTATCTGACGGGAGATCCCTTGCTCACCTGGAAATTGTCGCTGCGTCACACCAGCCTCCATTCCAGCGAACTGAGCGGCGTCGACATCAGCCGTAGCCCGATTCTCAACATCGACATCATCCGCGCATGGCCGCCGAGCGCGGGCATCGACGCGCACTGGACCGTGAAAGGCCTGGTTAATCTGGCCGCCAACAACGGCCTGTTCCCGCTCTTCTACTGGACCGTGGCGCTAGGTTTCGTCGCGGGCGTGAAACGCCGCATTTCCGGCCGAGGGGCAAAGCTGATCCTGTGGCTGGTTTTTGCCGCGATGTCCTATTTCGGAATGCTGACCTATGTGCTGGCGATCGATCCGCAGCCGCGCCTGTTTCTCCCTTGGATCGCCGTGCTTTGCGCAATTTTCGGCATTTGCGCGGTCGCGCTTTTCGATGACGGTTTTCGTCTCCTGTCGATCGTGGCGATCGGATCGATCATCTTTCGTGGCGTAACGGTTTCCTATGACCGCTACGATATGGCACCGGTCAATCGTCGCGCGATGGAGATCGAGGAAACAGAAGGGAAAAAGCTGCCGATCCACCCGGTAACCGCAAGGGGAATGGCGTTGATACCCGACGCAGCGAGCCTACCGGTCTTCAGCGGCACGTCCTCCCGTTTTCTGATCATCGGCCTCGGCGGGTGCACGGAAGTAAGGGGCTGGTCCGGCTTCATGCGCTGGAAGGTCGAACGCGAAATTCAGGCGCCGCGCGACGTGCCCCGGATCATCACATGGCTGCGCGGCAGGCGGCTGTTCGTGGATCGGGTCTTTCATCCGACATTGTGCATCCTGTCAAAGGCTCCGGGAGCATGACGGTTCGAAAAGCTTGGGGGCAGCGCCGCTTTCCGGTCTGGACTTTCCCGACAGCGCTCCTTTTTGTCATCTGGATCATCGGCCCCGCGCGCTTCAACGGCTATTCCGGGGACGATTATCATTATCTCGCCGCCGCGCGGTGCGTGGCCGATCATTTCTGGTGCGTTCCAACCGATCATTGGGCGAGGCGGGCACCTCTCGTGGTGCCGGTCGCGGTTTCGATCCGGCTGCTAGGCCTATCCCAGACGTCGCTTTGGATAATACCGGCGATCTACGCCATTGCCGCGCTGGCCCTGTTCGCGAGCCTGGTACGGCGGCTGTTCGGCTTCTGGCCCGCTATCATTGGTTCGGCGGCGCTGATCCTGACTCCGGCCTTTGCGGAACTGACCCCCACTCTCGGCATAGACGTCGCGGAGTTCCTGTTCCTGGTCCTTGCCGCATTGGCCCTCGAGCGAAGCTGGGCGACGAAGAAAATCGGGTGGAGCGTGGTGTTCGGAATCGCCGCCGCTCTTGCGGTGATGTGCCGTCCCACCGCGCTGGCGGCATTGCCAATTTTCGGCATCGCCCATTTGGGGCTGCGATTGGGGCCGCGGGCGATCGCCGCTGCCGCGGCGTCGTTTCTGTTGGTGCTCGCGGGTGAGGCTTGCGTCTATTTGTTCCTGTCCGGCGATCCGTTGCTCACCTGGAAATTGTCGCTGCGGCATACGGCTATTGAATCGGCCCATCTGACGGGTGTCGATATCCGCCAGAGCCCGATCCTCAACATCGATTTCATCCGCGCCTGGAAGCCCGCCGCCGGAATCGACGCCCCATGGCCGATGAAGGGGCTGGTCAACCTGGCCGCGCATCCGGACGTTTTTCTGACAGTCTATTGGGCTGTCGCGCTTGGATTCCTCGCGGCGATCAGACGGCGCATCGCAGATGAACAAGCCCACCTGATTCTCTGGCTGCTAGCGGGGTCGGCCGTCTATTTCGTCACGCTCGTCTTCGTGCTCGCGATCGATCCGCAACCGCGCATGTTCATCGCGCTCATGGCCATACTGTGCGCGATCCTCGGCGTGTGCATTGCTGCTTTATCGAATGGGGCTTTTCTGGTGCTTGGGGTCATCGCGGTCGGGACGATCGCGTTTCGAGGGTTGACCGCGCCGTTCGACCGCCTCGATTTCGGGCCAATCAACGCGCATGCGATGGCGACGGAAAGAGCGTCGGGGATGCGCATTCCCATTCACCCGGTGACGGCACGGGGGATGGCGCTGGAGCCCGGCGTTGACCAGCTCCCCATCGACCATGGCACCGCGCGGCGGTTGCTCGTCGTTGGGCTTGGTGGGTGTGACGCGATGCGGGCTTGGGCCGGGCTGACCGGCTGGACGGTCGCGCAGGAGTTCGAAATGCCGCATGCCGTTCCCCGCGCGATCGCGTGGCTACGCCGCGAACATCTGTTTGTGACTCAGGTCCAGGATCCGACGCTGTGCGTGTTCTCGGCGCCTCGGCATCGGGTCAGCGTTCCCTAAGTCTCGGCATCAGCTCCACGAAGTTGCACGGCTTGTTGCGGCTGTCGAGCTGGGTGGCGAGGATGCCGTCCCAGCCGTCTTTGACCGCACCGGTCGAGCCGGGGAGCGCGAAGATGTAGGTGCCGCGTGCGACGCCGGCGGTGGCGCGGGACTGGACGGTCGAGGTGCCGATCGTTTGATAGCTGAGCCAGCGGAACAGCTCACCGAAGCCGGGGATCTCCTTGTCCCAGACCATCGCCAGCGCTTCGGGCGTGACGTCGCGGCCGGTGACGCCGGTGCCGCCGGTGGTGATGATGCAGTCGATGTCCGCGTCTTCGATCCAGCCGTGGAGATGGGCGACGATGATTTCCTTGTCGTCCTTCACGATATCCCTGGCGGCGAGAACATGGCCTGCCTTGATGAGCCGGTCGACGAGGGTATTGCCAGAGCGATCGTCGGCGAGGGTTCGGCTGTCGGAGATGGTCAGGACTGCGATACGGACGGGAAGGAATTCCGCCGTTTCGTCAATTGACACGGGCCAGCTCGGTATTGCCACCGCCGGTGACGGGCACCGAGGGGCTGCTGTCGCCGTCGAGCCGGATCGCAGTCTTGCCGGGCAGGCCGGGAAAGCGCGGCCACATGCCCTGGGCGACGGCCTTGAGGCTGGCGGGGGTCTTGCCTTGCTGACTACCGTACATCCAGTAGTTACGCATCACGATCGCGACATAGGCGCGGGTCTCAGCGAAGGGGATCGATTCGATGAACAGCAGCGGATCGCCGCCGTCGCGCAGCTTGGTGTTCCAGTTGAGCACCGAGCCGGGGCCGGCATTGTAGGCGGCGATGATCTTGGGGAGCAGGCCCTGCGTGCCGGGCATGTCGCGGAGCATCTCCAGATAGCTCTGGCCATATTCGAACGCGACCGCCGGGCGGTTGAGCTGGCTGCGATCGATCGCCTCGCCCTTTCTGCGCGCGATGAGCTGGGCCGTATTGGGCATGATCTGCATCAGGCCGATCGCGCCCGTCGGGCTCACTGCGTTGGTCCGGAACTGCGATTCCTGGAGGGCGTGGGCGTAAACCAGAGCCGGATCGACGCGCCAGCCGCCCTGTGGCGTCCAGGCGGGGACTGGATAGCGGGCGCTGGCGGGCATATCGGCGCCGCGCGGGCCGTTCTGGGCGAGCCAGATCTGGGTCGCGGGCAGGTCGAGCCGGGCCGCGAGATGAAGCAGCGCGGCATGTTCGTTCATGGCGCCGATTCGGGCCTGATGACGGAGAACCTCGTCGGAAAAGGCATCCTCGCCGATCTCACTGAGCGCGGCGGCGACGCGGACGTTCGGATAGCGCGACAGGCCCTGCCATTCGGCCGCGACTGCGCCGCCGAGCGCGCTGGCGGCTACCGTATCGGCGGACGGGGTGATGCCGAGCGAGCTGGCGGCGAGCAGGCCGTAAAAGGTTTCGGGCAGGCGCGCGGCGGTGCGCAGCTTGGTCTGGACCCAGTTGGGGCGGCCATAAGCGAGATCGGCGCGGGCGGACCAGAAGAGCCCGGCGGCACGCATCTCATAATCGCGGGCATGCGACGTGACCGCGTCGAAGGCCGCGCCGGCAGCCTGATAGTCACGCATCCGCCAGGCGGCGAGGCCGGCGACCCAGTCGGCCTGGACCTTCCATTCGCCGAAGCCCATCTGGGCCTGCGCGGCGAGGCGGCGGGCGTTGGCATCGTCGCCGGTAAGGTAGTAGGACCAGGCGATGCGCTGCTGCCATTCGGTGGCGGCTTCGGGGGTAAGCTCGGCCTGGCGCGAAATCAGGAGCGCTTCGGCGTCGGCGGGCCGATCGGCCTTGATCAGGGTGATGATCTGTGGGCGGATCTCCATCGCCACGGCATCGCTGCGGTTGGTCTGGGCGGCGAGGCGGCGCGAGGCGCCCGGCAGGCGGACGAGATCGCGGGCGACCGGCAGTTCGGGCAGGGCCTCGGCGCCACGGGCCCGGGCGAGGCGGGCCAGCTCGGCGGCTTGTGGAAGTTCGGGGGCGCGGTTGAGCAGGCCTACGACCTGATCGAGCGAGGCCTTGGGCGAGCCCTTCGCGAGATAGAGCTCGGCGCGGGCGAAGGCGGTGAGCAGGCCATCGGGCATGCCCTCGAGACGTTGGGCCGCGTCGGACCAGTTGCCGGAGCGGATCGAGGCGAAGACGGCGCGGTACTGGTCGCGCTCGGCGCTCTTGAGCTGATCGGGGATCGCGCGTGCGGGTCCGATCGCGGCGGCGGGCGTTGCGGTGAGCGGAATCTCGGCCGCCGCAAGAACCGGCGTTACCGGTGCGGTCATGAGGGCCAGGGCTAACAACGCGACACGAGTCACTTGGTCAAAATCTCCGTCAGCATCCGCAAGTCCGCCCAGGCATCCGCCTTGCGGGCGGGTTGCTGGAGCAGGAAGCGCGGATGGAAGGTCGCAACCGCCGGCACAGTGAGGCCGTCGAGGTTAATAGGGTGTATCGAACCGCGCGCCTGCGCGAGGTTCATCCCGGTGAAGGCACGGATCGTCGCATCGCCCATCAGCAGAAGCGCGCGGGGGCGGATAAGCGCGACATGATGTCGGGCCACACGGGAAAGCTCGCCTTCGAGGCCGGGATCGATCCTGCCGGTGGGCGGACGGCCGGGCGCGAAGGCGGCCAGATAGCTTGCCGCGCGGTCCCTTCCGATTGCTCCGAGCATGGCGTCGAGGAGGCGGCCGGCAGCACCCGAAACGAGCGCGCCGGAGACCATATCCTCGGCATCGGGCATGTCGGCAAGCAGCATCAGGCCGCTTGTAATCGCACCGGATGGCGCGGGGCGGTGGTCGCCCAGAGCAGGAAAGGATTCGACCGAGGAAAGCCACGAAACGAGCGCTTCCACGGTAGGGGGAAGGGTGCCCGGCGGGGGGACGGTTTGCTCGGCGGGAAGAACGCTCGCCGAAGCTGAGCGCACGCGAAGCCATTGGCGCGGGGCGTCATCAACCGTGACGTCGACGCCTGCAAGCTGCCACCAGCTCAACATGCCGCGGAGCGCGTCCGCTCCATCCTGTGAAATGCCCACCCTCACGTCCCCATGTAGATGCGGAGTTGACGGGAGCGTCAATCTGGGGTCACGGACGACATGACAAAGCGTTGGTGCCGTGCGACGGCCTGAGATCTGGAGCGGAAATGTCAGACCGGGAATCGATGGAATATGATGTCGTGATCGTGGGCGGGGGGCCGGCCGGCCTCGCCGCCGCGATCCGGCTGAAGCAGCGCGCCGAGGCGGATGGACGCGACCTTTCGGTATGCATCCTCGAAAAGGGTTCCGAGATCGGCGCGCATATCCTTTCGGGCGCGGTGGTCGACCCGATCGCGCTCGACGAACTGCTGCCGAACTGGAAGGAACTCGGCAGCCCGCTGACCGTGCCGGTGACGGACAACCAGCACTGGTGGCTGACAGCGGGCAAGAAGTTCGCCCTGCCGCACATCATGATGCCACCCTTCATGAACAACAAGGGCACCTATACGGTCTCGCTCGGCAATCTCTGCCGCTGGCTGGCGCAACAGGCCGAGGGGCTGGGAGTGGAGATCTTCCCCGGCTTCGCGGCGGCGGAAGTGCTGTTCAACGAGGACGGATCGGTCAAGGGCGTCGCGACCGGCGATCTTGGTGTGGCACGCGATGGAACGCACAAGCCGGACTATCAACCGGGGATGGAACTCCACGCCAAATACACATTCTTCGCGGAAGGGGTGAGAGGTCATCTTTCCAAGGAGTTGAAGCGCATATTTGATCTGGAGGCTGAAAGTCAGCCGCAGACCTTTGGCATCGGGCTCAAGGAGCTTTGGGACATCGATCCGGTCAAGCATGTGCCTGGCCGTGTGATCCATACCCAGGGCTGGCCGCTGACCGAGGAAGTGGGGGGGGGCTTCCTCTATCATCAGGCGAACAACCAGGTGGCGCTCGGCTTCGTGGTGGGCCTGGGCTACCGCAACCCCCATCTCTCGCCCTTCGAGGAATTCCAGCGCTGGAAGCAGCATCCCGAAATCCGGGCGATCCTGGAGGGCGGGCGGCGCGTCAGCTATGGCGCGCGCGCGATCAACGAGGGCGGCTGGCAAGCGATCCCGAAGCTCGTCTTCCCCGGCGGCGCGCTGATCGGCTGCTCGGCGGGCTTCGTCAACGTGCCGCGCATCAAGGGCAGCCATACCGCGATGAAATCAGGCATGCTGGCGGCCGACGCGGCCTATGACGCCATCGTCGTGGAACGGTCTGGCGACGAGCTTTCGGCCTATCCGGAGGCGCTCAACGCGAGCTGGGTGGCGAAAGAGCTCAAGCTTGTGCGCAATGCCGAGCCCGCCATCGCAAGGTTCGGGCCGGAGATCGGTACCTTGCTGGCCGGGACGGACATGTGGATGCGCTATCTCAAGATCGGGTTGCCGATCACGATGAAGACACATCGCGACAATGAAGGCCTGTGGCGCAAGGACATGGTGAAGCCGATCGCCTATCCCAAGCCCGACGGCGTGATCAGCTTCGATCGGCTCTCCTCGGTGTTCCTCTCGAACACCAATCATGAGGAGGATCAGCCCTGTCATCTGACGCTGAAGGATGCCAGCGTGCCGGTCGACATCAACCTCGCCCTTTATGACGCGCCCGAACAGCGCTATTGTCCGGCCGGTGTTTACGAGATCGTGGGTCAGGATGTGGGCGAGCCGCGGCTGCAAATCAACGCGCAGAACTGCGTGCACTGCAAGACCTGCGACATCAAGGATCCGACCCAGAACATCAACTGGGTCGTTCCAGAGGGCGGCGGAGGACCGAACTATCCCAATATGTGAGTTACGAGCGCCGAAGCTCGTCTTGTTGCTCGGGGGAACAGCGATGCTGGCCCTGGGGATCGCGTCGCCAATCGCCGCGAACCGGGGCGAAAACCTGTCACCGTACACGCGTTATGTGAGGGCGCGAGCGGCAGACGCGGCAGGTCTATCCACCGTTGCCGCCGGGCAATATGCAGCCGCCCTCCAGGACACGCCGGGCAATCTCCAGCTTGCCGCCCGCACCTATCGGCAGGCGACGGTGGCGGGCGACAAGGCACTTGCGATCCGGTCGGCCCACCTGCTCGATCGGGCAGGCGCGTTGCCGCCTGACGGCAGGCTGCTGTTGCTGGTCGAAGCGATCGGCGTCGATGACTGGCGCGGAGCGCAAGCGATCGCGACGAAAATCGAGCAGGAACAGGTCTTCGCCTTTCTGGTGCCGGTTGTCCGCGCCTGGATCGCACAAGGATCCAAGCAAGGTGATCCGATGGGATTTTTCGCCAAGCTCGGTGGCTCGGCGCTTTCAAACGCCTATGGAGCCGAGCATCGCGCCCTGATCCTGATGGCGCAGGGAAAACGTGCCGAGGCGGCTGACATCATCAAGGTTCGGACGCCCGGCTCCGACGTGCGCGACCTTCATCCGCGACTGCTGCTGGCGCAAAGCCTCGTTGCGTCGGGCGATCGAGCCGGAGCGCTGGCTATCCTGAGCGGTGAGGACGCTGCATCCACCGCCATGCGGGCGCGCATCGAAAGCGGCTCGCGGATGACGATGCCCCGGATCGATCCAGCGTTCGGCATCTCGCAACTGCTGACGGCGGTCGCGGTCGACCTCAATCGCGAGCGGCCGACCCCGCTTTCGGTGACGCTGGCGCGCATGGCGCTCTTCGCGGCTCCCGATAACCCGGAAGCCATGCTGGTCACCGCCCAATTGCTGGCAATGAGCGGCAGGGACGAAGTCGCGCTGGCGGAGTTGGCGCGGATCGCGCCCGACAATGCCCTGATCAGCGCGGCGCGGATCGCGCGCGTGCGCATATTGGTCACACAAGGAAACAAGCAGGCCGCGCTTGCCGAGATGCAACAGGTGACCGGCAGGCCGGATGCCAGCGTTTCCGACTGGACCCTGCTTGGCGATATTCTGAGCAGCCTCGATCGATCTGGTGACGCCGCCGATGCCTACGGCCGGGCGATCGCGGCGATCGGACCCGGCGCCAAGGACGATGAGCGGCTCTGGACATTGTGGTTGCTCAAGGGCAGCGTGCTCGAGCAGGCCGATCGCTGGCCCGAGGCGGAAAAGGCACTGCGTACCTCGTTGTCGCTTTCGCCCGATCAAGCGGTAACGCTCAACCATCTCGGCTATTCGCTGCTGGAGCATGGCGGCGATCTCGCGGAAGCGCGCAAGCTCATCGAACAGGCGAGCAAGCTGCGTCCCGACGACGCCGCCATCACGGATTCGCTGGGCTGGGCGCATTATCTTGCCGGAGACCTCACCGCCGCGATTCCCAAGCTTGAAGCCGCAGCCGAAGGCGAACCCGGCGGCTCCGAAATTAACGAACATCTCGGTGATGCCTATTGGAGCGCGGGACGGCGCATGGAAGCTCGCTATGCCTGGCAGGCGGCGAAGGTGACTGCCGACGAACCCGCCAAACTGCGATTGACCGGCAAAATTGCGGAGGGGCTTCAAGCGAAGGCATCGGCTGGAGCCGGTAGGACGCCTTGACGTCACGCGACAGCGAGATCGCCTATGCCAAGATCAACCTGGCGTTGCATGTGCGGGCGCGGGAGCCGGATGGCTATCATCGTATCGAAACATTGTTTGCCTTCGCCGACGATGGCGATCTGCTTACGGCCGAGCGCTCGGATGATCTGACGTTGCAAATCAGCGGCCCTTTCGGGGCGGCATTGACCGGCCCGGGGAATAATCTGGTTATGGACGCGGCGCGGCTTTTGCGCCAGGCCTTTGGCGTGACCGCCGGTGCGGCGCTGCGGCTCGAGAAGCGCCTGCCGGTCGCGGCCGGGATCGGCGGAGGGTCCGCCGATGCGGCTGCGGCGTTGCGCCTGCTCGCGCGACTATGGAACCTGCATCCCGATGCCGCCCGCATCGCCCACATCGCGCACGTGCTCGGGGCGGACGTCCTGGCTTGTGTTGGATCGCGGGCCGTGCGTGGGGAGGGGCGCGGCGACACGCTCGATGCGATCGACGCAGAGCATCTGTCCGGCATGCCCCTGCTGCTCGTGAATCCCGGAGTGCCGGTTGCGACCGGGGCTGTGTTCGCGAGCTGGGACGGCGTCGACCGGGGACCGCTTGCACATGGCGAGCCAATGGCGGTCGCGGTATCGGCACGCAACGATCTGGAGTCGCCCGCTTGCCGCATCGCGCCCGAGATCCGGGATGTTCTCACCCTGTTGCGTCAGGCGGAAGGAACGACGCTGGCGCGTATGTCCGGCTCCGGCGCGACCTGCTTCGCGCTGTTCCGGAGCAATGCGGCACGCGACGCCGCCGATCTGGCGATTGCGCGCGCCCGCCCGGATTGGTGGCGCCTCAAAACGGCGCTTCGTAATCAGCCGCGCGTTCCGTAACAACACAACTGGCGAACCAATAGATTCGGTCTCGCCGCCACTTTCTTGACCCTTTCGTCGTGGGCTGCAACAGCTCGTCCATGTCTCCGGCCATCCTGATCGATGGCGAGCGCAGCGATCTGCTGCTCATCGCCGACCATGCATCGAACCATGTCCCAACCGGGATCAACCTCGGTATCCGCCATGATCTGCTGCACCAGCACATCGCGATCGACATCGGCGTGCAGCCGCTGGCGGAGCATCTGTGCGCGAATTTGGGCTGTCCGGCCGTACTCGGCGGCGTATCGCGGCTGGTGATCGACTATAATCGTGAGATTCACGCCGAGGGGCTGATCCCCGATGCGAGCGACGGCGAGATCATCGCCGGAAATATCGGTCTCGATCCCGCCGGACGCCGGGCGCGGATAGAGCAATGGTGGCGGCCCTACCATGGAGCCATTGCCGATCGGATCTCCGAATCATCACCCAGGATGCTGATATCGCTTCATAGTTTCACGCCGAACCTGTCCGCGAAGGTCGAGGAACGACCGTGGCAGATCGGCGTGCTCTACAATGTGGACGAGCGGGCGGCGCGTATCGCCATTCCGCTCCTTGAAGCGCGCGGCGTCGTGACCGGCGACAATCTTCCCTATTCGGGCAAGGTGCTGAACGCGACGATGAACACCCACGCCGAGGGCAATGGCATCGCCTATCTGGGGCTTGAGGTACGCCAGGATCTGATCAGCGACCCGGAAGGTGTCGCGCATTGGGGCGGCCTGCTGGCGCCGATCATCGCCGAGACCGCCGAAAGCCTTGCCTGATCGGCTCGCGCCCGCATATGGCGGGCCGCACAAAGGAAAGATCATGACCCAAAGTTTCGACAAATCCCGACTGCCCAGCCGCCATGTCACGGTCGGCCCCGAGCGGGCGCCCCAGCGCAGCTATTATTATGCGATGGGAATGACCGAGGAAGAGATCGCGCGCCCTTTCGTCGGCGTGGTTTCGGCCGGCAATGACAGCGCGCCATGCAACACCACGCTCAACGATCAGGCCGATATCTGCCGCGAAGGGGTGATCGCGGGGGGCGGCACGCCGCGCCGGTTCAACACCATCACGGTCACCGACGGCATCGCGATGGGCACACAGGGGATGCGCAGTTCGCTCGCCAGCCGCGAGGTGATCGCGGATTCGATCGAGCTTTCGGTGCGCGGCCATAGCTATGATGCGATCGTCGGGTTCGCGGGCTGCGACAAATCGCTGCCGGGCATGATGATGGCGATGCTGCGGCTGAACGTGCCGTCGATCTTCGTGTATGGCGGGTCGATCCTGCCGGGCCGCTATCAGGATCGCGACCTGACCGTGCAGGACGTGTTCGAGGTGGTCGGCCGCTTCAGCTCGGGCGCCTGCCCGCTGTCCGAGGTGACGGCGATCGAGCGCGCGGCCTGCCCCGGCCATGGCGCCTGTGGCGGCCAGTTCACCGCCAACACCATGGCCTGCGTCGGTGAGGCGATCGGGCTTTCGCTGCCCCATTCGAACATGATGCCGGCGCCCTATGAAGGCCATGGCGACATCTCGCGTGCCGCCGGGCGTCAGGTCATGGAGTTGATCCGGCGCAACCTGCGCCCACGCGACATTTGCACGCTGGAAGCATTCGAGAACGCGGCCCGGATCGTCGCGGCTACGGGGGGGTCGACCAATGGCGGCCTGCACCTGCCCGCCATGGCGAGCGAGGCGGGGATCGAGTTCACACTGTTCGATGTCGCGGAGATATTTAAATCAACGCCTTATATCGCGGACCTCAAGCCCGGCGGTAAATATGTCGCCAAGGATATGTATGAGGCGGGCGGGGTCTATATGGTCATGAAGACGCTGCTGGCGGAAGGACTTCTCCACGGTAATTGCATGACCGTGACCGGCAAGACGCTGGGCGAAAACATCGATCAGGTGACGTGGAACCCTGATCAGAAGGTGATCTACAACGCGAAGACCCCGATCACGCCGACCGGCGGCGTCGTGGGCCTCAAGGGCACGCTGGCGCCGGAGGGGGCGATTGTGAAGGTTGCCGGCATGCACCGACTGCAATTCTCGGGTCCGGCGCAGGTGTTCGAATGCGAGGAGGATTGCTTTGCCGCCGTCGAGGCGCGGCAGATTCGCGAAGGTTCGGTGATCGTCATCCGCAACGAAGGGCCGAAGGGCGGCCCCGGCATGCGCGAGATGCTGGCCACCACCGCCGCACTCTACGGCCAGGGCATGGGCGAGAAGGTGGCGCTGATCACCGATGGCCGCTTCTCGGGCGCCACGCGGGGATTCTGCATCGGCCATGTCGGGCCGGAGGCGGCCGATGGCGGGCCGATCGCGCTGGTCGAGGATGGCGACATCATCAGTATCGATGCCGAGGCTGGAACGATCGATCTTGACGTTTCCGAAGCCGTGCTGGCTGAGCGTCGCGCCAAATGGGTGCCGCGCCAGAACGATTATCAGTCAGGAGCGCTATGGCGTTATGCGCGCAATGTCGGCCCGGCCTGGCTAGGTGCGGTCACGCATCCGGGCGCCAAGGCCGAGACTCATGTCTACGCGGATCTCTGAATAATGATCCTGTCATTCCCGCGGATGCGGGAATCCATATTCTCAAGGGTTCGGAGTTTATGGATTCCCGCCTGCGCGGGAATGACGGTTTTGGGCGGATGCGAACGTCAGCCGCCGCCCGATCCCGACAGTCTGATCGCCTGCCAACCGGACGGCGCATCGACCTTTGAGCGCGAATGCACGGTCGAGCGGACGCAAAGCCCGGACGGCGCCGTCTTGACATTGCGCCACCCCGATGGCCGATTCCGGCGGTTGCTCGTCGCCAGGGACGGGCAGGGCGTGATCGCCGCCGACGGGGCGGAACCGGCGGAGGTGCGGATGAGCGGGGACAAGGAGATCGAGGTCAGCCTGGCGGGCGATCGCTATCGACTGCCCGCGAAGCCGAAGTCCGTCGCCGTCAAATGATCTCCGGCCCGGTCCTCACCGCCGTCGAGATGCGTGCCGCCGAGGAACGCGCCATCGCCGCCGGCACGGATGTCGAGACGCTGATGGTTCGCGCCGGGGCGGGCGTGGCGGAGGCCGCCTATCGATTCGGGGGCGGGCTTGATACGCTGGTGATCTGTGGGCCGGGCAACAATGGTGGTGACGGCTATGTCGTCGCGGCCATGCTCCAAAAGCGCGGCATCAAGGTGCGCATCGCAGCGCTCGGCGAGCCCAGGACGACGGCGGCAAGGGGGGCGCGGGCCGCCTGGAACGGCCCGGTGGAGGCGCTGGACAGCGTCGAGCCGGCGCCGCTGCTGATTGACGCGCTGTTCGGTACGGGGCTGACACGCGGCCTGGATGGATCGGTCGCGGCCAAACTTGCCCGGCTCGCCGTGGGCGCTGTGCTGCGGGTGGCGGTCGATCTGCCGAGCGGCGCGGCGACCGATGATGGGGCGGTGCTGTCACCGATCCCGGATTTCGACATGACCGTCGCGCTTGGCACGCTCAAGCCTTCTCATCTCCTTCAGCCGGCCGCGCGGCATATGGGGCGGCTCGTGGTGGCCGATATCGGGCTTGGCACGGTCGAGGCATCAGCCAAGGTGGTGGAGAAGCCGAAGCTCCGCGCCCCTGCGCCGGATGCCCATAAATATTCGCGCGGGGCGGTCGGCGTCATCGGTGGCGGCATGTGGGGCGCGGCCGTGCTCGCGGCTTCGGGCGCGCTGAAGGCGGGCGCTGGATCGGTCGCCCTGTCGGGCGTGACAAGCGGCGGGCCGGCGGCGCTGATCCGCAGGCCGGAAGAGGCCATTCTCGCGGACGAGCGGCTTGGCGCGCTCCTGTTGGGGCCAGGCCTTGGCCGCGACAAGGAGGCGGAACAGCGATTGTCGCGGGTGCTCGGCTGTCGTCACCCGCTGGTGCTCGACGCCGATGCGCTTACCCTGATCGGCGCCTCGATCGCGCGGATCAAGCGCCTCCGCGTTCAGCCGATCCTTACCCCTCATGACGGCGAATTCCAGCGGCTGTTCGGCGATCTGCGGGGTAGCAAGATCGAGATGGCGCGCGAGGCGGCGGCCAAGGCTTCGGCGATCGTGCTCTACAAGGGGCCGGACACGGTGATCGCCGCGCCTGATGGACGCGTTGCGCTGGCGATGCCCGGCCCAAGCTGGTTGGCCAGCGCCGGCACCGGCGATGTGCTGGCAGGGATCGCTGCGGCAATGCTGGCGCAAGGCTTTGCTTCGTTCGAGGCGGCACAGGCGGCGGTCTGGCTCCATGCCGAGGCGGCGCGCCGGGCTGGACCCGGCCTGATCGCGGACGATCTCGTCACCCACCTGCCCGGCGCGGTCTCCGCCTGCCTGTGAGCGCCGTTCCGATCGTTCGACTCGCCGCGCGCGGCGACGGCGTGACAGCAGATGGCCGGCATGTCGCACTCGCGGCGCCCGGCGACCTGCTGAACGGGGATGGAAGCCTGACGCCGGGGGCGCACCGGACCCAGCCGCCTTGCCGCCATTTTCCGGCATGTGGCGGCTGCCAGCTCCAGCATGTCGATGACGCGGCTTATGCCGATTTCCTGCGCGATCGCATCGTCGGCGCGCTCCACGCGCAGGGGCTGGATGCACCCGCGATGCGACCCGCCCATCTTTCGCCGCCCCACAGCCGCAGACGGGTGTCGCTGCGCGCGGAACGCAGGGGGCGGGCGCTGATCTTCGGTTTCAACGAAGCGGGCAGCCACCGCATCGTCGACATGCATCAATGCGAGATCATGGCGCCGGAGCTGTTCGCGTTGATCGCGCCGTTGCACGGGCTGCTGATGACATTGGTGCCGGATCGAAGGGCGGCATCGGTCCAGATGACGCTGATCGACCGAGGCGTCGATCTCCTGCTTGAGAAGGTTGTTGCGGACGGGCTTGAGGCCGCCGAGGCCTTGACAATGTTCGCCGGAAAGCACGGCCTGGTGCGGCTCAGCGTGGATCGAGGTGACGGCCCTGAAACCCGCTGGGAACCCGAGCCCGCCATCGTGACCTTGGGCGGAGCGGCTGTGGCCTTTCCGGTCGGCGGTTTCCTTCAAGCCACGGCCGACGGTGAGGCGGCGCTGGTGGCGGCTATGCGCGAGGCAGTAGGCGCGGCCGGGATGGTGGCCGACCTGTTCGCTGGATTGGGTACTTTTTCGCTGTCGCTGCCGGGCCGGGTATTGGCGGTGGAGGGCATGCGAACTGCCGCGCTCGCGCTCAAAACGGCGGCCGGGCGCGCGCAGCGCCCCATCGCCGTCGATCATCGTGACCTATTCCGACGGCCGCTTGCGACGGCTGAGCTCAATCGTTTCGAAGCGGTCGTGCTCGATCCGCCGAGGGCCGGCGCGAAGGAACAGGCGACCGAGCTTGCGCGCGCGGGCGTCGTCCGGATCGCCTACATCTCGTGCAACCCAGCGACCTTCGCGCGCGATGCGAGGACTTTGATCGAGGGCGGATATCGCCTGCACTGGATCCAGCCGGTCGGCCAGTTTCGCTGGTCGACCCATACCGAACTGGTCGCTGCGTTCGCACGACCGAATGACACATAAATGCAATATACTGGAAACCTTATCTTTATGGGCAAGCCTTATCGGCTCCCGACATGAAGGTCGCACATATAATATTCGCCACCGGGCTGTGCATCGGCACGGTCCTGAACCCTGCATCCGCCGCGGAATCGCCATGGTCCCAAGCCGCGATCGCCAAAGTCGCCGAGCATCGCACGACGCCGCGTTCCGCACAGCTCCGTCGCGCCACCGGCACCGCCGAGATGGAAGTGAATGTTGACGGACGGGGGATGATCACCGGCTATCGGATGGTTAAATCCTCAGGAATACCGATTCTCGATCATGAGGCAGACATGATCCTTTTCCGGATCGGCTCGTTCGACGCGCCACCCGACGGAGTGCCAACACGGCTCATCATACCGATCCGCTGGTAGCATCGGCCTCAATCATATTGACTTTTTGCAGATGCGAAGAAAGCTCCGGCCATGGCAGATGAAAAGGGGCGAAGCGGGTGATCACGGCGCTGAAGGAGTCCATTGCTCGCCGCAGCCGTGCCCGGAGGTCCAAGCTGTTCTTTGCCTCGCTGAAGCCTGATCCCGATGCGCTTGTCGTCGATCTCGGGGGCGGAAAGGGGCGGCATATGGCGCGCTTCTACAACGCGCTCCGGAATGTCTGCATCGTCGACTATAACGAGGACTCGCTGGCCTATGCCGCGAGCAAATTCGGCTTCCAGACGCGGATGGTGGACGGGACCGAGCGGCTGCCCTTTGAGGACAAGGAAGTGGATATCATCTTCTGCTCCTCGGTGATCGAGCATGTCACCGGGCCGAAGGAGGAAGCGGTCGCGCGCTTCAAGCGGGACGGGCGGGATTTCTCGGCGCGGGCGTTCGACTATCAGAAGCGCTTTGCGGACGAGATCCGACGCTGCGGCAAGGGCTATTTCGTTCAGACCCCCAACCGGTTGTTCCCGGTCGAGGTGCATAGCTGGCTGCCGATGCTCGGCTATCTGCCAACGCATGTGCAATGGATGATCATGCGCGTGACCAACCATTTTTGGCCGCGCAAGGACGACAATCCCGACTGGAACTTGCTCGACGAGCGGCAAATGCGGACTTATTTTCCGGACGCCGAGTTCCACATCGAGCGCTGGCTGGGGATTCCGAAGTCGATCATCGCGGTGAGGCGGCCCTGATTTATCCCCTGCCTCTCAAGGGAGAGGTGTAGGGGAGGGCGCGCTAAAGCATCGTGCGCTTAATGTGGCGCGGCAACCTCCCCATACCCGTCATTCCCGCGAAGGCGGGAATCCATAAACTCCGAACCTTTGAGAATATGGATTCCCGCCTTCGCGGGAATGACGGGTTGATGATACTGCGTCTGATATAACGCACGATGCTCTGAAGATTTCAAACCACGCGGAAGCACTTCAGGGACACCGAGTACCTGGTTACAGACGTCGGTCGCACCCGCCGATTTCAGCTTTTAACACCCAATCCGATGCCGGTATTGGCCAATATCGTGGACGACGACACAAACACCGAGTTTGTTCGCCGGAGATATGGGCGCGATGTAGGAAATTCGTTCACTTGGTCATAGATGCCAAACAGGCGGTAGCCGAAACTCTCAAGATAGGACTTGATCGCCTCAAAAGGAACGTGAAGCTCATTATCGGGGTTCATCCCAGCTTCCACCTGAATCACAGAAACACGATCAAGTCGTAACGCCTCCTTGCCTCCCTGCAATACGGCAAGATCAAACCCCTCGGTGTCGATTTTCATAAAATCGACTTGCTCAATATTTGTTAATGTCAAAAAATGGTCGAGCGTTTCCATTTTCACCATTTCGCCTGATTCATCCAGGTCTATGATGCGGAATCTGTCGCTCGGACCGTCGGTAGAGAGACAGGCTGAGCCGGTTTTGTCTCCAAAGGCCACGTGATAAATATTGACTCGACCGTTCCCGCGGAAATGCCGGACCAGCCCTTCATAGCTCGCTCTTGCCGGCTCCACGCAATGGATTGTGGCGTCCGGAAACTGGTGCCAATATTCTGTCGTTACTTCCCCAATGTTTGCGCCAATATCGAGTACCGTCCGAATTCGAAGGGCCGGCAAGAAGCATTTGAGATCACGAAATACACCGACGCCTCGGCGCTTAGCGTTGAGCAGCCTGTAACCGGTAAAACGCTCAAACGTCGAATGAATCGCTATTTTCATCTAGTCTTTCCGCTATCTGAGCAGGTGCCGTACGAGACGCAATTAGACGCGAAGCAAACACTCCATCAGGCACTCCCACGTCGAGCGCCGCATGCTGCGCTGGGCTGTAAAAGATGTTAAAATTCCAATAATTGATACAACGCTCCCAAACAAGGGAAATTAGGGTCCGGACTCACAACCACCAGATGACGGCAGCGGCGAGGGCGATGGCGCCCATGAAGTTTTTAACGTTGCGGTCGAAGCGGGTGGCGATCCGCCGCCAGTCCTTCAGG
>Ga0081455_10003031_pt1 | contig 19578 bp, 22 predicted proteins | sample TabmetS3T2R1_FD_70207 | JGI IMG/M metagenome (GOLD analysis project Ga0081455, IMG submission 70207) | Tabebuia heterophylla rhizosphere microbial communities from the University of Puerto Rico - S3T2R1 | ecosystem: Host-associated > Plants > Roots > Rhizosphere ... | reverse complement strand
GTTGCCTTAGTACGCCGGGGGCCCCGGGCTTGCCAAGGGCCCGCCGGCCGATCTCGCCGCCCGGTCGACCACGCTCGGCGGCATGGGTCCGGTCGCCTATCGCGTACGGTCCACCGTGAAGCGCCAGCCGTCGCCGTGGCTCACGATACGCCCCGCGGTCGGATGGTGGAAGTGCGTGCCGAGCACCGCCACCGGGCCATCGGCGTAGCGCGCGCAGAACGCGCGCCGGGTCGCCTGGGCGGCGATCGGGTCGGTGTCGAAGCTGGTCTGCCACTCGGGCTCGGCGACCTGCACCGGGTGATGCATGAGATCGCCGGTGATGACCGCGTCGTCCCCGCCCGAGGCGAGCCGCACGCTCACGTGGCCCGGGGTGTGGCCGGGGGTCGGCTCGAGGCCGATCTCGTCCGAGACGCGGTGGTCCATCTCCACCAGCTGGGCCAGACCCGCGTCCAGCACCGGGGCCACGCTGTCGGCGAGGATGCGCTTGGTGTCGTCCTCGTTCTCTGTGGTCCAGTGCTCCCACTCCCGCCGGGCGAACAGGTAGCGCGCGCGGGGAAAGGTCGGCACCCATCGACCGTCGTCGAGGCGGGTGTTCCACCCCACGTGATCGACGTGCAGGTGGGTGCAGATCACCACGTCCACCGCCTCGGGCGCCACGCCGGCCGCGCGCAGGGTGTCGAGGAAGCCGGTGCGCAGCATGTGGAACGGCCGCCGGCCGCCGCGGTCCTTGTCGTTGCCGATGCACGTGTCGACCAGGACGGTCAGGTCCGGCGATCGCACCACGAAGGTGTGCACGCTCTGGAGCAGCCGGGCGGCCGCGTCGAGGAAATGCGGGGCGAGCCAGGCCCGGTGGCGCTCCACCGCCTCCGCGGTCACCGACGGGAACAGCCAGTTGGGGCGCGTGGGCCCGGCGGTCTCCACCACCGCGCCGACGCGCAGCCGGCCGAGCGTGATTTCGTCCATGGCCGCGGATTGTAGCATCGGGAAGTCGGCCCGCCCGCCGCGTCGATCGTGTATACTCGCGCCCGCATTCTTCTCACGCCCGGAGCCAGCCGCGATGGACGATCTGCGAGAGCTGACGATCCGCTTCACCGACGCGTTCAACCGCGACGACCTCGACTCGGTCATGGCCATGATGGCCGACGACGCCACCTACGAGGAGTTCACCGGCGTGGAGAGCCGCGGGAAGGCCGCGATCCGGGCCGCGTTCGAGCCGCAGTTCCGCGGCGACTTCGGCACGATCCGATTCGAGACCGAGGATCTGTTCGTCGACGCCGCCGCGTCCAAGGCCCTCGTCCGCTGGGTGTGCCGTCTCCAGACCCGGCGGGGCCCGGCCGCCTGGCGCGGCCTCGACATCCTGCACTTCGAAAACGGCCTGGTGAAGCGGAAGCTCACCTACGCGAAGGCGAAGGTGCCGCGGCTGGGCGATCATCCGCGTGACACCCGGGAGGCGTGAACCCATGGGACAGCTCGACGGCAAGGTGGCGGTGGTGACCGGCTCGGGGCGAGGCATCGGCCAGCAGGTGGCGCTGCGCCTGGCCCGCGACGGCGCGGCGGTGGTGGTGAACGACCTCGACGACGGGCCCGCCAAGGAGACCATCGGCCTGATCGAGAAGATGGGCGGGCGCGCGGTGGCCTGCAACGGCGACGTCACCGCCAAGGACTTCGGCGAGCGCATCGTGGACACCGCGGTCAAGCAACTCGGCGGGCTCCACGTCATCGTGAACAACGCGGGCTACACCTGGGACAACGTCATCCAGAAGATGACCGACGAGCAGTGGTACGCGATCATGGACGTGCACGTGACCGCGCCGTTCCGCATCCTGCGCGCCTTCGCCCCGTATCTGCGCTCGCAGTTCGAGGCCGAGTCCAAGCGCGGCGAGCGGATCGTGAGAAAGGTCGTGCAGGTCTCGTCCACTTCCGGCGTGCGCGGCAACGCGGGCCAGGTCAACTACTCCTCGGCCAAGGCCGCCGTGACCGGCATGACCCGCACGCTCGCCAGGGAGTGGGGGCGCTACGCGGTCACCGTGAACTGCGTGGCCTTCGGCTATATCCAGACGCGTCTCACCAAGCCGCTGGCCGAGGGCGAGGCGGGCACGATCGACGTGGCCGGCCGCCAGGTGAAAGTGGGCGTGCAGGGCGCGCGCATCGCGGCCATGAACCAGATGATCCCGCTCGGCCGCGGCGGCTTCCCGGAAGAGGCGGCGGGCGCGATCTATCTCTTCTGCAGCCCGGACAGCGACTTCGTCAGCGGCCAGACGCTCGTGGTCACCGGCGGCGCCTAGCGAGGGCTCTCCCATGTCCGGCCCGCTCAGCGGCGTCCGCGTGGTGGACTGCACCACGGTGGTGCTCGGTCCCTGGGCCGCGCAGCAGCTGGGCGACCTGGGCGCCGACGTGGTCAAGGTGGAGCCGCCCGAGGGCGACACCACCCGCCAGCTCGGCCCCATGAAGAACCCGAACATGGGCGCCTTCTACCTGGCGTGCAACCGCAACAAGCGCTCGATCGTGCTCGATCTGAAGCAGGAGGCCGCGCGCTCGGTGCTGCTCCGGCTGGCCAGCAACGCCGACGTGCTGCTGCACAACTACCGCCCCCAGGCCGCGCGGCGTCTCGGCATGTCCTACGAGACGTTTCGCGCCATCAATCCCGGCCTCGTCTACGTGGGCACCTACGGCTTCCGGGCCACCGGCCCCTACGGCGACAAGCCGGCCTACGACGACATCATCCAGGCCGCGTCGGGGGTGGCGTCGCTGCAGGCCTCGATCATGGGCGAGCCGCGCTACGTGCCGACCATCGTCGCGGACAAGACCAGCAGCATGACGGTGCTGGCCGCGGTGCTCGCCGCGCTCTATCACAAAGCGCGCACCGGCGAGGGCCAGGAGGTCGAGGTGCCGATGTTCGAGTCCCTCGCCGCCTGGATCATGGTCGAGCACCTCTACGGCGAGACGTTCACGCCCCCGGCCGACACCATCGGCTACAAGCGCATCCTCAATCCGAACCGGCGCCCCTTCAAGACCAAGGACGGCTACCTCGCGATCCTGCCCTACACCGACCAGAACTGGCGCGACTTCTTCGTCCTCACCGGCCGCGACGACCTGCTCGGCGACCCGCGCTACAAGACGCTCGGCACCCGCCTGCGCCACATCGAGGACCTCTACGCCGAGGTCGCCAAGCTCGCGCTGACCCGCACCAACGCGGAGTGGCTCACCGAGCTCGACAAGCGCAACATCCCCGCGATGAGCGTGAACACGCTGGAGTCGCTGCTGACCGACCCGCACCTGGAGGCGGTCGGCTTCTGGCAGCACGTCGAGCACCCGACCGAGGGACCGATGCGGCTGCCCGGCCTGCCCGCCACATATCGCAAGACGCCGGGGGCCATTCGCCGGCTGCCGCCGCGCCTGGGCGAACACAGCGAGGAGGTGCTGCGCGAGGCGGGGTTCGACGCGGAGCAGATCGCCGCGCTGCTGGCATCGGGGGCCATCCGGGCGGCGAGGTGAATGGCGGTTTCGTCGCCCCCGAGCGGGCTACCGTGGCCTCTGGCTACGATTCACCGGCGCGACGCGCGAAATACCGCGACACCACAAGCAGCAGACCAAGTACGCCACTCACCACGCACGCCACGTGCACGCTCTCCATCGTGATCACGTTGAGCAGTGAGTTGGCCGCTACGAACGGAGCCAGCGGACGCATGTCGGAGTGCATGAGGCTATGTCCGGCACCCGCCTTTACCGCCAGCCCTGGCCCCAGATGGAACGGCGTAACTGGCATCGCTGGATATCGCCGAAGCCGACGTCCCGGCTGCGCTAGAAGAATGCGCGCAGGAACGCCGCCGCTTCACCCGAGGTGCCGACGATCTTGTTCGTTGCTTGACGATAGAACTTGAAGTTGAGCTCGCTCTCGGGTCGACCGTCGTTCCAGTCGGAAAACGGTTGGAGATCGCGCCGCCCCAACCCGCGCTTCGCGAGCGCGGTGCGCCTGATGGTGATGCTGACCCGCGGCGTTTGCCGGGCGATTCCCCGCTTCTTCGCGATGGCTTTGGACCCGGTCACGACGCCGCGAGCGATGAGACCGGGCCCACCCTCGTTCTCGCTCGCGAAGAGAAAATCGTCTCGCCTTTGGCCACGCGCTTGCCACCATACATCGTCTTCTGAGCGCTGAACGCGAACGTCCGCGCCCGCCGATCTCTGACGTCGGTTTTGATCGCGAACACCGTGCTTTTCATGTCGACGGGTCGACGCGACCCTCTCCGTCAATCCCACTGCGACAGTTCCACCGTGACGCCCTCCGGACCGGAGAGAAAGACCAGCTTACGGTTGTGGAAGTACATGACCTCGTTCCGAAGCTTCACGCCCTTGGCCTTCAGCCTGGCGACCTCGGCTTCCAGGTCATCGACGGCGAAGCAGACGTGGTTGAAGCCCAGCTTGGTGAGGTCGGTGATGGCCGGGTCGGGGAGCGCATTCGGGTGGTGGTACTTCAGGAGCTGAACTTCGGTTCGCGGCGTGACGTTGGCCAGGGCGAGCGTGACGTGCTCGGCCTCGATGTCGGGCACCCCCATGTAGGTCGAGAACTGCGGGCCCTTGATCACGACCGACTTGTCCTCCTCGAATCCCAGGAGGCCGAAGAAGTGCTTGGCGGCCTCGACGTCCCTCACCACCACGGTGACGTGGTCGAAGTGTTTGACCATGGCGCCTGCTCCCTACTCGTAAATGGATGGGTGGGCTACGGCAGCACGCGGCGCGTAGCCGCCAGTGCTTCCCGCGCCACGTCCTCGGCCGGACGTTTCCACGCCGCCGGGTTCGGCGCCTCGTAGCTGGCGTACCCGGCGTAGCCCTTGCGCTGAAACGCGGCGAAGAACTCCTTGAAGGGCACGCTGCCCTGCCCCGGCGGCAGACGGTCGAGGGCCTTGCCGGGCTCGAGGCCGGTGCGCGGCACGTCGCTGTACTGCACGTAGGCGATCTCTTCGGGGCGCACATCGTCGATGTCGCGCGGCGAGGCGCCGGTGCGGCCCAGGTGGTAGGTGTCGAGCAGGAGACCGGTGCCCGAGTGCCCGGCGCGGGCCATGACCTCGCGCATGGGGCCGAGGGCGTTGAGCTGCTCGCACTGGGAGTTGAACTCGACGGCCAGGCGCACGCCGTGCTCGCGGGCGATGTCGCCGACCTCGCGGATGCTGCGGGCGGCCTCGGCCACGTCGCCGCGGCCGCGGTCCACCGGGCTCATGATGGTGGCGCAGCCCAGCGCCTTCGCGCGCGCGGCCTGCTCGGCGAACACGCGCAGCAGCCGCGCCCGCTCCTCCCCGGTGGCCCAGACCCAGCCGAGCTCCACGCCCACGCAGGCCACCGGCAGGCCCGAGCGGCGCACCAGGTCCATCACCTGCTCGGCGGACTGGCCGGCCTGGGCGGCGCGCTCGAAGTCCAGGCGGCGTAGCTCGACGGCGTCCCAGCCGGTTTGCTTGATCACACCGAGCGCCTCGGCCAGCGGCGTGGTGTCGAGCGTCCAGGTATGGAGCGACAGCTTCATGGTCATGGGTTCTCCTTGTCGCCGGGCAGGTCGAACGCCTCGGCCAGCAGCTCGTAGGAGCGCAGGCGCGCCTTGAAGTCGTGGGTGATGGTGACGAGGATCAGCTCGTCGGCCTCGTACTCGGCGGCCATCGCCAGGAGGCGCTCGCGCACCTGCTCCGGCGTGCCCACCACGCTGCGCCGGCTCGCGTGCTGCGCGATGGCCGCTTCCTGGGCGTTATAAGGATAGCGCTCCGCCTCTTCCACCGATGGGTACGCACCCGGGCGCCCGGTGTAGAGCCGCACGATGAACAGATCGCGGCTCCGCGCGAGCCGGCGCGCCTCCTCCTCGCTGTCCGCGCACACCGCGAAGACGGCCACGCTGCTGCGCGGGGCGGCCAGATCAGGCGAGGGGCAGAACCGCGCGCGATAGGCGCGCGTCACCTCGGCCCCGCCGTGCTCGTTGATGAAGTGGGCGAAGCAGAAGGACTGGCCGAGCACGGCCGCCAGCAGCGCGCTCTCGTCGCTCGAGCCGAGCAGCCACACTTCCGGCATGCCGGCGCCCGATGGCATCGCGTGCACACCGCGCCAGGGGTGATCGGCGGGCAGGTCGTCATGGAGGAACGCGACGACGTCCTGGATCTGCCGCGGGTAGTGCCCGATGCCGAGGGCGCCGACCCCGTGGCGCAGCACGCGCGCGGTGCGCTGGTCACTGCCCGGCGCGCGCCCGATGCCGAGGTCGATGCGGCCGGGATGAAGCGTCTCCAGCATCCGGAACTGCTCGGCCACCTTCAGCGCGCTGTAGTGCGGCAGCATCACGCCGCCCGAGCCGACGCGGATGCGGCTCGTGATCGCGGCCACCTGGGCGATCAGCACCTCCGGGCTCGCCCCCGCCAGCCCCGGCGTCGAATGATGCTCCGCGAGCCAGTAGCGGTAATACCCCCACCGCTCCGCCGCGCGCGCCAGCTCGAGCGTCTCGTGCACCGCGTCCGCCGGCGTCCCCCCACTCCGCACCGGCGACTGATCAAGAATGCCGACACGCATCGAGCTAGCCTTGAACAACCGAGCGGGCTGGCTGCACGACCGGCGTGCGGGGCCGGCGCCCGGGAGCCCTGGGGGCGAGCCGTAGCGCCGCGCGAAGCGCAGGTGCAGAGCGAGCAAGCCGACAAGTATCGACAGGCCACGCGCCACCCCCTCTGGGGGATGTGGGGTCGCAGCTCGCTCTGCCCGAGCGAGCCGCGGCGTCGAGACGAGCCCCCCGGGCTCCCGGGCGCCGGCCCCACACGCCGGTCGTGCAGCCAGACCTGGCCACGAGCGCCACCCCTAGTTGATCCGCTTCGCCTTCCCCTTCCACTCTCGATCGCGCAGCACGAACTTCTGGATCTTCCCGGTCGACGTCTTCGGCAGCTCGCCGAACTCGACGGCGGCCGGCGCCTTGAAGCCGGCGATGTGCCGCTTGCAGAACTCGATGATCTCGGGCTCGGTCGCGCGCTGCCCGGGCTTGAGCGTCACGAACGCCTTGGGTCGCTCGCCCCATTTCTCGTCGGGGATGGCCACCACCGCGCACTCCATCACCGCGGGGTGCCGCGCCACGCACTGCTCGACCTCGATGGTGGAGATGTTCTCGCCGCCCGAGATGATGATGTCCTTCTTGCGGTCGCGCAGCTCGATGTAGCCGTCGGGATGCCAGACCCCGATGTCGCCCGAGTGGAACCACCCCCCGCGGAACGACTCCGCGGTGGCCTCGGGCTGCTCGTAGTAGCCCTTGGCCACGTTGTTGCCGACCATGATCACCTCGCCCAGCGTCTCGCCGTCGCGCGGCACGTCGTTCATCTGCTCGTCGACCACGCGCACCAGGTCGAACAGCGCGTAGCCCTGCCCCTGCCGCGCGGCCAGCCGCGCCTGCTCCTCCGCGGGCAGCCGATCCCACTCCGCGTTCCAGCCGCACACCGTGTGCGGCCCGTAGGTCTCGGTGAGGCCGTAGACGTGCACCGGCCGGAAGCCCAGCTCCTTCAGCTTGCCGAGCAGCGTGGGCGAGGGCGGCGCGCCGGCCACCGTCACCGTCACCGAGCGCGGGAGCTTGTGCGCCTTCGGGTCGTTGACCACGCCGATCTGCACGGTGGGCGCCCCGTTGTAGTGGGTGATGCCCTCGCGGTCCAGCAGGTCCCAGATGCGGCCGGGCTCGACCTTCCGGAGGCACACGTGGGTGCCGGCCACCGCGGTCACCGCCCACGTGAAGCACCAGCCGTTGCAGTGGAACATGGGCAGCGTCCAGAGGTACTTCGTGTCGAAGGACATCGCGGTCTCGACGATCTCGCCGAGCGCGTTCACCCACACCCCGCGGTGCGAATACATGACGCCCTTGGGCCGGCCGGTCGTCCCCGACGTGTAGTTGATGGAGATGGTCTCATCCTCGTCCTCGAGCAAGCTCTCGACGGGCTCGGGCGAGCCGGTGGCGAGGAAGTCCTCGTAGGGATCGCCGGGCGCGCCGGTGTCGTCGACCCGCACGACGCGGACGCCGGACAGGTCGAGCGGCTTGATCAAGCTCTCGAACTCGGCGTCGACGAACAGGAACTTCGAGCCGGAGTGCTCGAGGATGTAGCCGATCTCGTCGGAGGAGAGGCGGATGTTGATCGCGACCAGGATGCCGCCCGCTGCCGGCACGCCGTAGTGCGCCTCGAGCATGGGCGGGATGTTGGGGCAGATGAACGCGACGCGGTCGTGCTTCCGCAGGCCGGCCGCGCGCAATGCGGAGGCCAGCCGGTTCACCCGCTCCTCGAATTGCCGGTACGTGTACCGCCGCTCGCCGTGCACCACCGCGGTCTTGTCGGGGAAGACGTAGGCGCTGCGAACGAGGAAGCTCACGGGCGTGAGCTCGGTGCGGTAGACCTTGTGGTGCTTCATCGAATGGTGTCCTCCGGAATCGGCGTGGATCGAACGCGCCCCCGCAGTGTACCCAAGCGGGTCCACGTTGGCGAGGGCCTGCTACAATGCGGCTCTCCATGGCCTGGGACGATCGGATGAAGGACTTCCACGCCCGGCGCGCGCACGCGCGCGGCATGGGGCGGGCTCGGGGGCCGAGATGAGCACCATCGCCGACCTGGTGCCGGAGGCGCGCAACCGCGCCTACGACATGACGCGGGTCCTCCGGCGCCTGGCCGACGGCGGCGAGATCTTCCAGCTGAAGGAGCGCTTCGGCAAGAGCGTGATCACCGCGCTTGCCCGCATGGGCGGCCACGTGGTCGGATTCGTCGCCAACCAGCCGATCCAGAAGGGCGGCGCCTGCGACGCGGACGGCTGCGACAAGGCCACCTCGTTCATCGTGCTGTGCGACTCGTTCAATATTCCGTTGGTGTTCTTGCACGACATCCCCGGCTTCTTCATCGGGCGCGACGCGGAGCGGAAGCGGGTGGCGGGCAAGATCATCACCTGGATGGACGCCCTCGGCATGGTCACGGTGCCGCGCGTGTCGATCATCGTGCGCAAGACCTACGGCCAGGCCTACTTCAACATGGGCGGCGGCGGCTACGCCGACCTGCTCGTCGCCTGGCCCACCGCGGAGATGTCGTTCATGGATCCGGCCACCGGAGTGAACGTGGTGCACGGGGCGGAGCTGGCGCAGCTCCCCGCCGAGGAGCGCGCGGCCCGGCGGCAGGAGCTGCTCGCTCAGTGGGAGCTGGACACGCTGCCCTACGGCGCGGCCGCGCGGCACCTGATCCACGACGTGATCGACCCGGCCGACACCCGCGACGTCGTCATCCGCTTCCTCGCCCAGTCGCGCACCCGCACCGCCATCGGCCGGCACCGGCTCGCCGGCTGGCCCACCACGTTCTAGGCGCGCGCTCGTTGCCGCTCCCCCTGCTGTCGCCCGCGTGGATGGCGGGCGCCCTCGTCATCGGCTCCGCTTGCTTCGTGCAGGGTCTGGCCGGCTTCGGCATCGGGCTCGTCTCGCTGGCATTCCTGCCGTATCTCATGTCGCCGGCCCACGCGGTCGTGCTGATCACGCTCTACGCCGCGATCTTCACGGCGATCATCTTCATTCCGCTGCGGCGAGACTTCGTCCTGCGCGGCATGATCGAGCTCGTGATCGGCACCGTCGTGGCCACGCCGCTCGGAGTCTGGATCCTCGCCGTCCTCTCACCCGCGCTGCTCACGCGCCTGATCGGGCTGGTCCTGCTGCTGATCGTGGCGCTCGAATGGTTCGGCCTCTATCCCCAGGGCCTCGCCGGCCGCGGCTGGGGCTTCGGCGCCGGCCTGGTGGCCGGGCTGCTGGGCGGGGCGATCGGCACGCCCGGTCCCGCGGTGATCCTCTACGCGGCGGCGCAGGACTGGAGCCCGCGCACCGTGAAGGCCAACATCCAGGCGTTCCTCATCGTCAACCAGACCGTCATCGTGATCGGCTACTGGTGGGCCGGGCTGCTCGGTCGCGAGGTGTGGCGTCTCGCGGGCGTCTACGCGGTGCCGGCAGTGGCCGGGCTCGCCGCGGGCATGCTGCTCTTCAACCGGCTCGACCGCGCCCGCTTCCGCCGCGTGGTCTTCGCGGTGCTCTTCGTCTCGGGGCTGGTGTTGCTGCTCCGCGGCTAGCGCGGCGGAGGGATGTCCGCGTCAGCTCTCCAGCTGGAGCACGTGACTGTGATGGCGGCCCGGCGTCGGCCGGAATCCGAGGCGCTGCTCGAGGCGCGCCGCCGCCGCGCTCGTCGTCCGCCGGTGCCGCCGCGCGAAGCGGCCCCGCGCGGCCTCGATCACCTCGGCCACCAGGTGCTCGGCGACGCCGGCGTGCCGGTGGGGCCCCAGCACGTCGAGATGGCGCATACGCCCGACGCGGGGATCCTCGGCCTGAGGCTCGACGTTGAGCCCGCACACGCCGACCACGTCGTCCCCCGCGCGCGCCGCGAACAGCGCCTCCCCCCGGCCGGTCGAAGCGGTCGGCCCCGCTGCTCCACGCGTCGACGAGCCGCCGCACGAAGCGGAAGCCCTGACGCTCGCTCTCGGCGACCAGGGCTCCGAGGCAGTCCGCGGGCTCCCTGCTCAGCCGCTCGACGACGGCGCGGACCCGCTCAGTCGAGCCCCCAGCTCCGCACCTGCTGGGGGACCACCCGCCACATCACGCGGTTGGCCGGCATCGTGCGGCCGCCCCAGTATTCGCCAAGGTGCGGGTGGTACTTGTCGAGCAGGCGGGTGGCCAGCTCACGCCGCTCGGTCGAGTCGCCCAGGAAGTCGGCGCGCCCGCGGATCGCGACGCCCTTGATGTCCGCGCCCCGCGTGCCGCTCTCGGCGACGAGGTGCAGCCGTGGATCGCGCCTCAGATTGTGGACCTTCTGCAGGTTGTCCACGCTGATCAGGGTCATCGCGGACGGATCGTGCAGGAACCACATCGCGGTGAGGAGCGGGCTGCCGTCGGGATTGATGGTGCCGAGCACCACGATCTCCTTGCCGGCCAGGTACTGCTGGATGCGGGGATCGGCGAACTTCATCGGGGCACCTCGTCCGCGTTCGGCCCCCCCCCTGCCCTCTCCCCGGAGGGGAGAGGGAGAGGCGGCGGCGTCGGGCTACTGGGCGATCCAGACCTTCATGAAGGTGTTGTTGTCGTAGGTGGTGACGCCCGGCTTGTAGTTGCGCAGCTTCTTGTCCTTGAAGAACCAGCCCTCGACCCAGCCCACCGACACCGAGGCGTGATCGCCCTTGGCCAGGAGGTAGCGCTGCAGCTCCCAGTACGCCTGCTTGCGCTTGTCGCGGTTGGTCTCCTTCAGCGCCCGGTCGGCCAGCTCGTCGACCTTGCGGTCGGAGTACTGCCCGTAGTTGCTGCCCGCCTCGGTGGTGTAGGCGATGTGGAACACACCGGAGGGATCGTTGATGTCCATCGCCCGGTCCTGCGAGGCGATGATGGTGAAATCCCCCTTGCCGAAGGCGGCGTAGCCCGCCGCGCTCTCGTGCGTCTTCATGGTGCCGCGGATGCCGATCTTGCGGAGCTGGGCGATCACGAGCTGACCGCGGTCGACGTAGTTGCCGACCTGCCGCACCGCGACCTCGACGTCGAGCCCGCCCGGGTAGTGCTTCTCGACCAGCTTCTTCGCCTCCGCCAGATCGGCGTCCTTGGGCTGGCGGCAGCCCGGCGCCTTGGCCACCTCGTCCAGCGGCAGCGCGAAGTCGCCCACCAGCTTCGGGTCCAGGATCGCGCACGGCACGCCCGCGCCCTCCAGCGCCTTCGACACCAGGTCCTGCCGGTCGATGGCCAGGTTCACCGCCCGGCGCATGTCCGGGTTGTCGAAGGGCGGCTTCTTGGCGTTGAGGAAGATGAAGAACACGGTGTTGATCGGCGCCTGGTAGATGTCGACGTCGGTGCGGGCTCGCGCCAGCTCGTCGGCCTGCGTCTTGCGCATCGGCGGCCACGCGTCCCACAGCATCACCTTCGAGGCCTTCGCGGCCGCCAGCTGGGTCGGCCCCCCCACCAGGATGAACTGCTTCACGCCGTCGAGGTACGGCAGCCCCGGGATGAAGTAGCTCGGGTTCTTCTCCCACTCGATCACGCTGCCGCGCTCGTACTTCTTGAACTTGAACGGTCCGGTGCCGATCTGGGCCTCGGGCGCGTTGAGATCGCCGTACTTGGCGAGCACGTGCTTGGCCGCCACTCGGCACCACGCCGACGCGATCGAGGGCAGGAACGGCGCGGCCGGGAACTTCAGCTTGAACTCCACGGTGTCGGGATCGACGGCTTCGACGCTCGCCACCATCGGCTTGAGCGCGGCGCCGCACTTCGGGCTCTTGAAGTCCGGGTTCAGGATGCGGTCGAACGAGGCCTTGACGTCGGCCGAGCTGAACGGCTGGCCGTCGTGCCACTTCACGTTCTTCCGGAGGCGGAAGGTGTAGGTCTTGCCGTCGGCGGAGGCGGTCCAGCGCTCCGCGAGGTCGGCGATGATCTTGCTCGGCTCCTCGGGGTCGTATTGCAGCAGCCCGCTGTAGACGCCGGCGGTGGCCTGCTGGACCACCAGCGGCGACTCGGCGTGCACGTCGAGACGGCCGGGATCGCCGTAGTCGAACCAGTTCAGCACGCCGCCGGGTCGGGGCTTGTCTTGCGCGCCGGCGGGCGCAGCGAGCAGGCCGGTGAGGAGCAGCGCGGCGACGACGGCCGCGAGGCGAGGGCGTCTTCCGATCGGACTCATGCGTATCGCTCCTTTGCGCTCCGCCGCCTATCCCAACCCGCCGCGCAGACGCGGGTCGGTCAGGTCGCGGATCGAATCACCCAGCAGGTTGAGACCGAACACGGCCAGGCTGATGGCCAGTCCCGGGAAGAATACCATCCACGGCGCGGTTTCCATCGCCTGCACGCCCGCCGACAGCATGCCGCCCCACGACGGCTCGTCGGGCGGGGCGCCCGCGCCGATGAAGCTGAGCGACGCCTCCACCACGATGGCGTAGGAGATGTTGGTCGTGACGAGCACGATGTAGCTGGCCATGCAGTTGGGGATCAGGTGACGCAGCACGATGCGGGTCCGGGAGGCGCCGGCCGCCTCCGCGGCCTCGATGAACGGCGTGGCCGCGACCCCGAGGGCCACCGAGCGGATGGTGCGCGCCGCGGTGGGCGTCAACAAGATGATCAGGGCCAGGATCACGTTGTTGACCGACTGGCCGAGGGCGGCCATGAGCGACAGGGCAAGGATGATCGGCGGCAGCGCCATGAGGCAGTCCACCACCCGCTGGCTGCCGGTGTCGGCGCCCCCGCCGACGTAGCCGGTCACCGCGCCCCACAGGGCGCCGAGCGTGACCCCGAACAGTACCGAGGCCACGCCCACGTAGAGCGACAGGCGCGCGCCCCAGATCACGCGGCTCAGCATGTCGCGACCCACCTGATCCGTCCCCATCGGGAACTCGCGGCTCGGCGCCACGTACGGCGCGAAGCCGGTCTCCTTCGGCCCGTGCGGAGCGAGCACCGGGGCCAGCAGCGCGACCGCGAAGAGGGCCAGCACCACCAGCGCGCCCGCCGCCCCGAGGGGCTGCCGGGCCACGAAGCGCGCGACCGCTGAGCTCACGCGTACCGGATGCGCGGGTCGAGCCACGCGTAGAGCAGATCCACCAGCAGGTTCACGGTGAGGAACACGAGCGCCATCACGAAGACCATCGCCTGCACGGTGGGGTAGTCGCGCTGGCTCACCGCCTGGATGAGCGCGCTGCCCATCCCGGGGACCACGAAGATGATCTCCATGATGACCAGGCCGCCCAGGAGCCGGCCGCCCCACCAGCCGATGAAGGTCACCACCGGGAGGAGCGAGTTGCGCAGCGCGTGCCGGTAGACCACCGCGCGCTCGGCCAGCCCCTTGGCCCGGGCGGTGCGCACGTAGTCCTGGCGCACCACTTCCAGCATCTGCGAGCGGGTGAGCCGCGTGATCGGGGCGCTGATGTAGTAGGCCTGGGCCAGCGCGGGCCAGATCAGCTGCTTGAGGTTCTCGGTCGGATTCTCGGTGAACGAGACGAACTCGAGCGGCGGCAGCCAGCGGAAGAAGCGCACGAGGCCATAGAGGATCAGCGCCCCGGTGAAGAAGAGCGGTAGGCTGAGCCCGCTCAGGCTGACCAGCCGCGCCAGGTAGTCGAGCGGGCCGTTCTGCCGCACCGCCGAGATCACTCCGAGCGGCACCGCCCAGACCATCGCGATCAGCAGGGTCAGCGCGGCCAGCTCCATCGAGCGTGGAAAGCGCTCCTTCAAGATGTCGACGACCGGCCGGCGCTGCAGGTAGGACTGCCCGAAGTCGCCGCGCATCGCCCCCGCGATCCAGTCGAGGTACTGGGTGACGATCGGGCGGTCGAGGCCCAGCTCGTGGCGGATCTGCTGGATCTGCCGCTGCTGCACCGCGCTCGACTCCGACCCGGTCTGGTAGACGAGGATCTCCGCGATGTCGCCGGGCACCAGCCGCAGCAGGACGAAGATGAGGATCGACGCCCCCACCAGCGTGGGCACGAAGAGGAGGAGGCGTCGCAGGACGTAGACCGACACGGATCAGGCCGGGCGCGCGAAGAGGGCCGACCCGCCGGCCCGCGTCTCGACAGAGGCCCGGACCGGGCGCGGCCGCCTCACAGGCGGTGACGACGGATGGTCTTGGCCATCGCCTCCGGGCTGAAGCCCAGCTGGAGCAGGGCCGCACCCAGGTCGAAGGACTCGCGGTAGGCCGCGATCTTGCCGTCGCGCTTGTCGAAGAGGCTCATGCCCCGGAAGCGCACCGTCCGCCCCGCGCTCCGCGGGATCGCGTCGCTCACCGTGTAGGCGAAGCTCCATTCGGCGCCCGCCCCGGCATCGGTCTCCACCACCGTCTCCATGGTCCACCGGTAGTGGCGGCCCTCGTGGAACATGCGCGCGAACATCGCCCGCAGCGCGTCGGCGCCGACGTGACCGCCGAAGAACGTGTCGTGATAGGACCCGTCCGGGGTGAAGCAGGTGACCAGCGCGGCCACGTCCTGCCGGTTGAAGGCCCGCTCGAACTCCCGCACGATGCTCATGGCCGTCTCTCCCGCGACGCCGGCCGGCGAACCCGGCTCAGCGGATCACGAACTGCAGGTGGCGATGGGCCTCGCGCACGGCCGCCTCCGCCCGCTCGGGCGTGGCCGCGCGCGAGAAGATGAAGCCGAGGTAGCGGGAACCCTCCGGCAGGGGCACGACCTCCTGGCCCTTGTGCAGCGCGATCGTGACGTCCTCGATCGCGTCGATGGCGCGCGCCTCGTCGAGCCCCCGCACCTCCTCCAGGACGCCGCCGCGCGGAATCGGGATCATCATCACCGCGGCGGCCGCGCGCTGCCGCTCGAACGACGGCACCGCGCGGCCGAGGGCGCGCCGCAAGATGAGCTCCTCGAGCGACATGCCGGTGCCGAAGCGCAGCGTGCGCCCGCACAGCCCGCCGATGGAGCGCGCCGCGATCTCGAGCATCACCGGCTCCACGCCCCGTGCCGCCGGTCGCAGGCGCAGCTCGCCGTGCACCGCGCCGTCGGAAAGGCCGAGGGCCCGCGCCGCCCTCGCGGTCACCGCGGCGATCGCGGCCTGCGTCGCGTCGGGGTGACGCGACGGGGTCACGTAGATCGTCTCCTCGAAGAAGGGCCCGTCGAGCGGGTCCGGCTTGTCGAACACGGCCAGCGTGCGGAGTGCGCCGCCTTCGAGCAATCCCTCCAGCGCGACCTCGCCGCCGGGCACGAAGCCCTCGACCAGGATCTCTCGGGTGCCCTCGCCGAGAGCGGCCACCTCGGGGTCGCGCAGAATGGCTCGGACTCGCTCGAAGGCGGCCACGAACGCGGCCTCGTCGTCGGCGCGGATCACCCCGCGGCTCGCCGACAGCACCAGCGGCTTCAGCACGCACGGATAAGCGGCGACGCGCCGGGCCGCCGCGCGTGGGTCCTCGTCCACCCGGACCACCGTGAAGGCAGGGGACGGCACGCCCGCCGCGGCCAGCCGCTCGCGCATCACGCGCTTGTTGCGGGTGGCCTGCGCGGCGGCCAGCGGGTTCACGCGCAATCCGAGCGCTTCGCCGATCGCGGAGGCGATCACGGTGGTCGCGTCGTCCACCGGCACCACCGCGTCGATGGGCCGGCGCGCGGCGTAGCCGCGCATCTCGTCCGCCGCCCGCGCGGGATCGTCGAAGGGCAGGGTGAGCAGGTGATCCGGGAACTCGCCGGACATGACATTGGGCCGATCGGACGCGACCACCAGGTCAACGTCGAGCGTCCGGGCCGCCTCCACGAAGTCCTCGGTCCGGTAGGTGGTGGTGGGAATCAGCAGCAACAAACGCTGGAGACGCTCCATGGCCGCGGCGGACCAGAGTTTATCACGGCGTCCGCAGCCTCCAGTCTGGTATACATGAGAACCCGGCTCGCGTCCGGGATCCGGCAGCGGCAAGGAGGCGATCACCATGCGCGTCGGCGTCATGATCGAAGGGCAGGAAGGGCTCACCTGGGAGCGCTGGCTCCGGCTCATGGAAGCGGCCGAGGACATGGGCTACGAGTCGCTCTGCCGATCCGATCACCTGACGAGCCTCGCGGGCGAATCGAAGCGACCGTCGCTCGAGACGTGGACGTCGCTGACTCTGGTCGCCGCGCGCACCCGCCGCATCCGCTTCGGTCCCATGGTATCGCCGGTCACGTTCTACCAGCCCGCGCTGCTCGCCAAGATGGCGGTGGCGCTCGACACGCTCTCGCACGGCCGGCTGGATCTGGGCCTGGGGGCGGGTTGGAACGAGCCCGAGCACGCGACGTTCGGCATCGCGCTGCCGCCGGTGAAGGAGCGGCTCGACCGGCTCGAGGCGGCCGCGCGCTACATCCGCGCCCTCGGCGTGGGCGAGCCGGTCACCCTCGACCAGTCCCACTACGGGCTGCGGAAGGCGGAGAACTATCCCCTGCCCACCTACGGCCGGCTCCGCGTGGTCATCGGCGGACGCGGGGAGAAGCGCACGCTGCGCATCGCGGCCGAGTTCGCGGACGAGTGGAACGTGACGCGGGTGGATCCGGACGGCTTCCGGCAGAAGCGGGAGGTGCTCGCCCAGCACTGCGCGGCGGTGCGCCGCGACCCCGAGACCATCGCCCGCTCGCTGATGATCCCGCTCGCCATCGGGCGCGATCGGCCGGACGTGGCTCGCCGCATCGCGGCGGCGCGGGTCGTCTTCCCGCAGATGCCCGCCGACGACACCGCGTGGCGCAAGGCGAGCTTCCTGGTCGGCACGCCGAGCGAGGTGGTGGACAGCCTCGAGCAATGGCGCGCGGCCGGGGTCCAGCGGGTGCTGCTGCAGATGCTCGACCAGGAGGACCTGGCCGCGCTGGAGCTGTTCGCCCGTCACGTGCTCCCGCACGTCAAGTAGGCGGCCGCGCCGATGGGCGTGTTCCTGACCGCCGACGGTCTGCTCGCCCTCGCCACGCTGTCCGCCATGGAGATCGTCCTCGGCATCGACAACGTGGTGTTCATCGCGATCCTGGTCGCCCGCCTGCCCGAGTCCCAGCGCGAGGTCGCGCGGCGGCTGGGGCTGATCCTGGCCCTCGGCATCCGCATCGGCCTGCTCTTCACGATCTCGTGGATGATGAGCCTCACCGAGCCGCTGGTCACCGTGTTCGGCGGCTCCGTCTCCGGCCGTGATCTGATCCTGTTGCTGGGCGGCCTCTTCCTCATCTTCAAGGCCACCTGGGAGATCTACGACAAGGTGGAGGCCGATCCCCACGAGCCCACCGCCTCGCACGCGCGCGCCGCGTTCTTCTGGGTGCTCCTGCAGATCCTGCTGCTCGACATCGTCTTCTCGCTCGACTCGGTGATCACCGCGGTCGGCATGGCCAACGACCTGTCGATCATGGTCACCGCGATGGTCATCGCGATGCTGGTCATGCTGGCCTCCGCGGGCACGGTCAGCCGGTTCATCGACCAGCATCCGAGCCTGAAGATCCTGGCCCTGGCCTTCCTGCTCCTGATCGGGGTGATGCTGGTGGCCGAGGGCATGGGCACGCACGTGGAGAAGGGCTACATCTACTTCGCGATGGCCTTCTCGCTGCTCGTGGAGCTGTTGAATATGCGTTACCGGCGCACGCGGCCCGTCGCCCGCAGCCCCAAGGGCTAGCGACATGCCGGGGCCGAAAGGCGGCCCGACCATGGGCGCGACCATGACCGCGTGGATGTTCCGCTTCGAGCGCCGGCTCAGCCGGCGCACCCTCGTCTCCGGGGGGAGGCCTCGGAAGGGGGGCGAAGCCCCCCTCCGAGCTCCCTAGCGTCCCCCGCGAGCCTCCAGCCCGAAGCGGAGCAGAGCCAGGGCCAGGGCCACCACCACCGGCCCCACCACCAGGCCGATGGCGCCGAAGGCGCTGATGCCGCCGAGCAGGCCCACGAAGACGGGCAGCGTGGAGATCTGTGCCCGGCCCGAGATCACGAGCGGGCGCACCACGTTGTCCACGCTCGACACCACCGCCACCCCCCATCCGAGCAGGAACAGGGCGGCGATCCATCGAGCCTGCACGAACAGGGTGACCACCGCGGGCACCCAGACGATCGCGGGACCGATGAGGGGAATCGGGGCGGTGACCGCGGTGAGGGCGCCGAACACCACCGGCGAGGGCAAGCCGACCAGCGCGAAGCCCACGCCCACCAGCACTCCCTGCACCACGCCGATGAGGAGCGCCCCGAAGACCACCGCGCGGATCACCGCCCCCATCTCCTCCACCAGGCGGTCGCGCCGATCGGGCGCCATGGGGATCAACCGCACCGCCCGGGCCACCATGACCTGGCCGTCGCGGAGGAAGAAGAAGAGGACGAACACGGTGACGGCCAGCCCCACCAGCGCGTTGAACGCACCGACCACGAAGGCGCCGCTGATGCCGACCATCGATTGCAGCAGTGTCCGGGCGCCCGCCATCAGCCACTGCTGGATCTGCGCGGGCGTGACCGGCGCGATCGCGGACGCCCACCGGATGGCGCGGCTCACAATCGGAATCTGCAGCAGGTCGCCCGGACCGGAGATGCCGGACTCGCTGATGAGCTTCTGCAGGCGCCCGAACAGCTCGCCGGCCTGAGTGGCGAAGGCCACGCCCAGCAGGGGCAACGGCGCGATCAGCACGATGGCGGTCGCGATCGTGAGCAGCAGCGCACTGAGCCCGGAGCGGCCCCCGAGCGTTCTGGTGAGCACCCGATGGATCGGGGCGAGCAGGAAGGCGATCAGCATCGACCACAAAATGGCCTGCAGGAACGGGCGCACGATCATGAACAGCGCGCCGGCCAGGACCGCGGCGGTCACCAGCGCGAAGCCGCGCCGGTAGAAGCGGTCTTCGGAAACGGTCATCGCGCCAGGCGGAGCTGTCGCAGCGAGACCCCGTGGAGCAGCCAGGCCAGCGGGACGAGGAAGGCGGGCAGCCAGATGTAGGGGACCTCGCCGATGAAGGTCGTCGGCGGCTCGGTCTGAAACACCCGGAAGGGCGTGGGCGCGGACAGCTGCGCGTGCACCACCACGTTGAGCAGGATCACGATGCCGGCCACGTTCCACCACACCGCCACGCGTGCCGGCCACCAGTCGCGCACGAAGCAGGCGTAGGCCACCACCGGCGCGGTGAGCCCGACCAGGATGTCGACGTTGCGGCCGGTGAAGG
>Ga0081455_10003029_pt1 | contig 19581 bp, 17 predicted proteins | sample TabmetS3T2R1_FD_70207 | JGI IMG/M metagenome (GOLD analysis project Ga0081455, IMG submission 70207) | Tabebuia heterophylla rhizosphere microbial communities from the University of Puerto Rico - S3T2R1 | ecosystem: Host-associated > Plants > Roots > Rhizosphere ... | reverse complement strand
GCCGGGATGGCCGCACGGCTGGTTCCTGGCATTGTGCTGTGCATCGCCGTGACCGCTGCGGCCATGGTGCTCGAGGAAGTCGAGGCACACCTGTTCGGCCGGGCGTGGCTGGAAGCGCTCGTATTGGCGATTATCGTCGGCACATTGGTGCGGACGGTGTGGACGCCCAGCCAACGGGCATTTGCCGGCATTTCCTTTTGCGCCAAGACACTCCTTGAAGTGGCGGTGGTGCTGCTCGGCGCTTCGCTGAGCGCCGCCACCATCCTCGCGACCGGGCCGGCGCTGCTGGCCGGTATCGCCGCGATCGTCATGGTGACGATCATGGCGAGCTACGGCATCGGCCGATTGCTCGGCTTGCGCCACCGCCTGGCGGTGCTGGTCGCCTGTGGCAATTCCATCTGCGGAAATTCGGCGATCGCCGCTGTGGCGCCGGTGATCGGTGCAACTGGCGAGGAGGTCGCGGCCTCCATCGCCTTTACGGCTGTGCTGGGCGTGGCGGTTGTCCTGGGCTTGCCCTTCCTGCCGACGGCCATCGATATGTCCCATCTGCAGTATGGCGTGCTCGCAGGTTTGACCGTCTATGCCGTGCCGCAGGTTCTGGCGGCTACCGCACCGGTCGGGGCTGTCGCTGTCCAGATCGGCACTTTGGTCAAATTGGTCCGGGTGTTGATGCTGGGGCCCGTTGTTCTGCTGCTGACACTGCTGACGCGTCGCCAGCGGGATCGAGCCGACGGACCGCTCTCGCAGGTCGTTGCGGGAGATCGTCCGAAGAAGGGCCCCGGGCTGCACAAGCTCGTGCCCTGGTTCATCGTCGGCTTCTTGCTGCTGGCCTTCCTGCGCTCGCTGGGTTTGCTGCCTCAAGCCATGTTGGGGCCGACAGCCGCCATGGCGAACTGGCTGACCATCATTGCGATGGCTGCTCTTGGCCTTTCGACCGATCTGCGCAGTGTTGCGCAGGCCGGCGGCAAGGTGACGGCTGCCGTCATCCTGTCGCTGATCGTACTCGGCGTACTGAGCTTCGGCCTGATCCGACTGATCGGAGTTGCCTGAGCTTCGGCTGAGAACGGTCGATATCAGGCAGCACGCCCATCACCGCCAACAACCGCTCTGCGGCAACGCTCCCATGGCGTTCGGCATGGCGGATGGCATGGTACGCGCGCTCCGGCAGCTCGACCTTGACCTGATGGAGGAGGCCGGCTTCCAGGCCTGGAGCGGCGACCGATCCAGAGATCGCGGTCGCGCCGAGGCCTGCTTCGACTGCAGCACGAATGGCCTCGTTGCTGGGCAATTCAAGCGCGACCTTGAGCTCTTTCAAAGAGACGCCCGCCGACTGCAAGGCCGCTTCGAATTCTGAGCGTGTCCCCGAGCCGGGTTCGCGCAGCACCCATTCCGTTTCGACAAGCTGGGCAAGCTCGATGCGATCGGCTCGGGTCCAGGGGTGGTCCGTGCCGACAACGACGACGAGCTGGTCTCGCGCGACTTCGGTGGTGATGAGCATCGGGTCGTCGATCGCTCCCTCGACGAAGCCGAGCTCAGCTAGTCCCTCGTGGACGGCGCCCGCCACCTGCGCGGTGTTGCCAACGCTCAGCCGGATATCGATCGCAGGATAGGCGCGTCGAAAGGCGACGAGGTGCCGGGGCAGCCAATAGCTGGCGATGGTCTTGCTGGCATGGATGGCGAGCGTACCGCGCTGCAGGCCGCCCAGCTCGGAAAGGACTAGCTCGGCTGCTTCGGCACGGGCGAGCACGGCACGTGCTTCGCTCAGGAACAGCGCGCCCGCCTCGGTGAGCTCAATGCCGCGTCCGACACGATGGAAGAGCCTGGCACCATGTCGCGCCTCCAGGGCGGCGATCGCGGCACTGACGGCCGACTGCGCGAGATGCAGCGCTTCGGCGGCACGCGTCATGTGCTGACGTTCGGCCACCGCCACGAAAACGCGAAGCTGCTCCAGCGTCATGTTTGCCAAGATACCATTCGACCAGCATGACGGCCATGCAGCGAGAAAATTTGCAAACCCTCGGCTGTTGGAGAAAGCTGCCGATGTTCCGGGATGTCCCGGAACAGGCGTTCTCAGGGCGGGGTGAAAGTCCCCACCGGCGGTGATTGCGAGCAATCGCATCAGCCCGCGAGCGCCCGTTTCTCCTCTGGGGAGGCGGGGTCAGCAGATTCGGTGCAATTCCGAAGCCGACGGTGACAGTCCGGATGGAAGAGAGCGCGATGTCTGCGCCTTCAGCGCGGCCCAGCAACATGTGGGCCGTGGGTGAGGCGTCAGCTCGTGCACCCTGATTCTGGCCTCAAACGTCAAGTGAGGAAGCTATGAATCAGTTAGATACGTCGGCAACCGACAATGTGAGTACCCCATCCAGCAAGGAGACGCGGTTTGCGTTTCTCCAATCCTGTTGGCATCGTGAAATCGTCGACCAGGGACGAGAGGCGTTCCTGGCGGAAATGGCCCGCTGCGGGGTTCCAAGGGAACGAATCGACCTCTACGAGGTCCCCGGCGCATTCGAGATTCCGCTGCATGCCAAGCTGTTGGCTCGGACAGGCCAATATGGCGCCGTTGTTGCCTGCGGCTTCGTCGTGGATGGCGGCATCTACCGGCATGAATTCGTGGCGACGGCCGTTATCAACGCTTTAATGGCCGTACAGCTTGAAGTCGGTGTGCCGGTGATTTCTGCCGTGCTCACACCCCAGCGCTTCCATGAGCATGCCGAGCATCAGAGGTTCTTTCGAGAGCACTTTCGGGTCAAAGGCCGGGAAGTGGCTTCAGCATGCCTCAATACAGTCGAGAAGCTGGGTCCGATCCACGCGCTCGTGAAAGCAGCCTGAGCAACGACGGGCGGGCGGCATCGAAAACGCCGTCCGCCTTTTCCGTCGCCGCTATGGTTCGGCGTTAGTTGTAGCGGCGATACAGCCCGGCCAGCCGGCCCTGGATCTTCACACGGTCGGGTCCGAAAATTCGCGTCTCATAGGCTGCATTGGCCGGCTCGAGCGCGATCGAGGCGCCCTTCTTGCGCAGGCGCTTCAACGTCGCCTCGGTGTCATCGATCAGCGCCACGACGACCTCTCCCGTCTCTGCGGTATCGGCGCTCTTGATGATGACGATATCGCCGTCCTGGATGCCGGCTTCGATCATCGAATCGCCCTGTACCTCGAGGCAGTAGTGCGCGCCGGAGCCGAGCAACGAAACCGGCACATCGACGGTGGTGGAATTGTCACGCAGCGCCTCGATGGGCGTGCCGGCGGCGATCCGACCGTATAGCGGCAGGCTGAGCGCCTGGGCTTCGTTGGCGGCCTGCAGGGCGCCACTGAGCGGCAAGCGTTCGCCGCGCACCACTTGGGGCACGAAGCCTTCGCGCGGCTCGGCCATGCCCGAGCGGCGTGACTCGGCCAGGAACGGCGTGACGTTGGCAGCGGGCAGGGCAGCGGCTTCGGGTAGCTTCAGAACCTGCAGTGCCCGGGCGCGATGCGGCAGGCGGCGCAGAAAGCCACGCTCCTCCAGCCCGGTGATCAGCCGATGGATGCCGGACTTGGATTTTAGGCGTAGGGCCTCCTTCATCTCGTCGAAGGAGGGCGATACGCCAGCGTCGTTCAGACGCTTGTTGATGAACAGCAGCAGTTCATTTTGTTTGCGGGTCAGCAACCGACTTCTCCCCAAATCAACTACCAGATTTCGGAACAAATCCTGAAACCCACCACATGTTCTAGTTTAGTTCCGGATTCGGGTCAAGTTTTCCCGTGAAAGCTGGGGATCAATAGCGGCCGGCAACACCCGAAAGATCAATGATTTGGACCGTTTCGCCGGCCTTGCGTGCCGGATCATGGGCCGGCCGGACGAGCAGGGCGTCTGACCCGGCCAGGACCGACAACATGGAGCTGTCCTGCACCTTGTGAGGTTCGACAGTCGTCGTGCCGCCGGCACCGAGGCTTAGGCGGCTGCGGACATAGTCCTCCCGGGTGTCGTTTGCCTTCACGTCGATTGAAAGTTGCGCGGGCCGGGTCGAAATCAGGTCCCCGGGCTGACCCAGCAGACGCTCGAGGGCTGGCTTGAGGAACAAAAGCGCACAGACCATGGTCGAGACGGGATTGCCGGGCAGGCCCAGTACCCGAGCTCGGTCCCGAGCCGCGAACATCAACGGTTTGCCCGGGCGCATGGCGATGCGCCAGAAGTCCATCGTGAAGTCCTGCGCCTTCAATGCGTCCTGAACGAGATCGTGGTCGCCCACCGATGCGCCGCCCAGCGTGATCAGGAGGTCATGCTGAGCGCCGGCAGCGATACGATCCCGGATCAAGGCAGCATCGTCGCGCGCAATATCGAACAAGGTCGGTTCGCCGCCCCAGCCGCGCACCAAAGCGGCAACGGCAATGCCGGAAGAGGAGACAATCTGATTGCGACCTACCGGCTCGCCCGGCATCACGAGCTCATCGCCGGTCGACAGGATCGCCACGCGCGGTTTCCGATAGACGCTGACCCACGGCAGGTTCATCGCCGCAAGCAGGGCGATATCGCGCGCCGTAAGGGTGCGACCTGCCGCAAACGGGGCATCGCCAACGCTGAAATCGAGGCCGGCCTTGCGAACGTGCCGGCCCGGCGTCGGCGTTTCCAGGATGGTGACCTTCGTGCCGTCCGCCTTGGTGTCTTCCTGAATGACGATGGAATCGGCGCCCATCGGCAACGGGGCACCGGTGAAGATGCGCACGGCCTCGCCTGGCTTCAGCGCGTGGTCGTAGGAGCCGCCCGCGGGCGCCTGGCCAACCAGCATCAAAGTCGTGGGGACAGCCGGGACGTCCGCGGCGCGAACGGCATAGCCATCCATGGCGGACAAATCCGCTGGCGGCTGGGTTAGGCGGGCGACCGGCGACGCGGCCAGCACGCGGCCCGTCGCATCCGCGATCGACACGATCTCGGCCGGCAGTGGCGCAAAAGCCGCGATTACGCGGGCGTGAGCCTCGCGGACTGTCAGCATGTCATTGATCTCTGTTGAACGTTCCCGACTTGCCGCCTGATTTGTGCAAAAGCTTCACCTCGGAGATCACCATGCCGCGGTCGACGGCTTTGCACATGTCGTAGACGGTCAAGGCGGCGACCGAGGCGGCGGTCAGGGCCTCCATCTCGACGCCCGTGCGGCCCTTGAGCTTGCAGGTCGCTTCGATGTCGACCGCAAGGCGTGCGGGGTCAAGCGACAACGTCACTTCGACCGCCGAGAGCGATAGCGGATGGCAGAGCGGGATCAGGTCCGCCGTGCGCTTGGCGGCCATGATGCCGGCAAGCTGCGCCACGGCGAGCACATCGCCTTTCGCGGCCTTCCTGTCCTTGATCAGGGCAAGCGTCGCGGGCTGCATGATCACGCTTGCCGTGGCGACGGCCACGCGCTCCGTGACGTCCTTGGCGCCGACATCGACCATATGGGCGTTGCCGCGCGCGTCGAAGTGGCTGAGCGTCTTGCTCATGCGGCCTTCGCCAGGATCTCGCGCACCGCACCCTCGACGTCGGGCTTGCGCATGAAACTCTCGCCGATCAGGAAGGCCGAAGCACCGACCTTGGCCATGCGCGCGAGATCAACCGGCGTGCCGAGGCCGCTCTCGGCCACCAACACACGGTCCTTGGGTACCTTGGGGGCGAGCTGCTCGGTGACGGCCAGATCCACGGTTAAGGTCTTGAGGTTGCGATTGTTGACGCCGACAAGATCGCTGTCGATGCTCAGCGCACGGTCTAGCTCGTCACCATCATGGACCTCGACCAGGACGTCCATGCCACAGAGATGGGCAAGCCGGGCAAGTTCGGCCGCAAGCTGGTCGTCTAGGCAGGCCATGATCAGCAGGATGCAGTCGGCGCCGAGCGCTCTTGCCTCAAACACCTGGTAAGGATCAATCATGAAGTCCTTGCGCAGGGCCGGAAGTCTGGTCGCACTGCGTGCCTGGGTTAAGAACTCGTCCTTGCCCTGGAAGTAGGGTTCGTCCGTCAGCACTGAAAGGCACGCCGCGCCGCCGCGCTCATAGGCGCGGGCCAGCGACGGCGGATCGAAGTCGGGCCGGATCAGCCCCTTGCTGGGCGACGCCTTCTTGATCTCGGCGATCAGGCCGTAGCGGCCTGCGGCGATCGCCGCCTTCAACGCCTTCGCGAAGCCACGTGGCGGATCCATCGCCTGGGCAGCCCGCTCAACGTCGCCCTGCGGCCGGCGCTGGCGGTTGGCGGCCACGTGGCGGCGCTTGTCGTCGACGATGCGGGCGAGGGTGTCGCTCATGCGCAGATCCTTTGCAGCGTCGCGAGGGCATGTGCCGCCTTGCCGGTATCGATCGACTGCGCGGCAAGCGCGGCGCCTTCCTTCAGGTCCTTGGCCTTGCCTGCCACCACGATGGCCGCAGCGCTGTTCAGGAGCACGATGTCGCGGAAGGCGTTGTGTTCACCGGCCAGCACTTTCTTGATCTCCTCGGCATTGTGAACGGCATCGCCGCCCTTCAGTTGCTCGATCGATGCTCGTGCGACGCCGATCTCCTCGGGCGCGATCTCGATCTCGGTCACCTTGCCGCTCTCGAGCGACGCGGCCCAGCTTTTGGTGGTGGTCGTGAGCTCATCCATCCCGTCCTGGCCGTGCACCACAAGGGCGCGCTCCAGGCCGAGCTGACCGAGCGCCTCGGCGACAGGTCGCAGCCAGCGTCGGTCGAATACGCCCACGAGCTGGCGCTTCACCAGCGCGGGGTTCGACATCGGACCCAGTAGGTTGAAGATGGTTCGCGACGGGGCGAGCTCCACCCGCGGCCCGGCGACGTTGCGCATTGCACTGTGGTGTCTCGGCGCCATGAGAAAGCAGATATTGGATTCGGTCAGCGCCTTTTCGAGCGTTTCGATGGGCAGATCGAGATTGATGCCGAGCGCGTTCAGGACATCGGCCGCCCCCGACTTGGAGGTGAAAGCGCGGTTGCCATGCTTGGCGACGGGGATGCCGGCGCCGGCCACCACCAAGGCCGAGCAGGATGAAACATTGTAGGTGCCGTGATGGTCCCCGCCGGTGCCGACGATATCGATGGCTCCCTCGGGCGCCCGCACGCGCTGGACCTTGGCCCTCAGGACACGGGCGCCACCCGCCAGCTCGTCGGCGGTTTCGCCCCGGACCCTCAGGGCCATCAGGAACCCGCCCATTTGCGCCGGCGTGGCGTTGCCGCTGGTCATGATGTCGAAGGCGCGCTCGGCCTCGTCCACGCTCAACGCTTGGCCGCTGCCCACCTTCGCCAAAAGACCGCGAAAATCGTCGATATCGCCGCTCACCAGGACCCCATGTTGTTTTGCCTCTTGCCGGCCAAGCCGGAAGGCGCGTAGCTATATCACATGGCTGAAGAACTGATCCTCAAGGTCACCGGCATGGATTGCGACGGCTGCGTGAAGGCCGTCACCCGGGCCGCGACCGGTGCCGGGACGGCACCTCTTTCCGTCGATCTCCAGAGTGGTGAGATGCGCCTGCCCGAAGGGGCGGACGTGCCCGCCATCACCCGCGCCATCCAGCGCGCCGGCTTTGGCGTTGCGGGGGTCTAACCTCCTGATTTCACAGCGCTTTAATGATGAAAGAGGCGGCTCAGGCCGCCTTTTTCTTTTGCTGCGCCGGATGCTCCCCGGCGATCTTGAGGAAATTCTCCAGGATCTTGTGGCCATGCTCCGAGGCGATGCTCTCGGGATGGAATTGGACGCCGTGGATGGGAAGGGTCTTGTGCCTGATGCCCATCACGATATCGCCCGTCCGGGCGGTGACCTCGAGGTCCTGAGGCAGGCTCGCCCGCTCGACGACCAGCGAGTGGTAGCGCGTGGCGGAAAAAGGCGAGGGCACGTCCTCGAATACGCTTTGGCCCTTGTGTTCGATGCCCGACAGCTTGCCATGCATCGGCCTTGGGGCGCGCACGACCTTGCCTCCGAACACCTGGCCGATCGCCTGATGGCCGAGGCATACACCCAAGAGCGGTACCTGCGCCTGGGCCGCGGCCTTCACCAGATCCATGCAAATGCCGGCTTCATTGGGCGTACAGGGGCCCGGAGACAGCACGATTCCATCGGGCTTAAGTGCCATTGCCGCTTCGACCGTGATCTGATCGTTACGATGGACCGCGCATTGCGCCCCAAGATCGCCCAGAAAGTGGACAAGGTTGTAAGTGAAACTGTCGTAGTTATCGATCAAAAGCAGCACGTGGCACCTGTCGCCGTGTTCGGGTTATTTTCCGGGAAACGGCGCCTGAAGGAAAGAAGACTGTGAGCGTTTTGACTTCCGCGCGGGGCGCGGCCGGCACCTTCTCAGACTGGGTCAGCTCCGCGTTCGTGGGGCAGGCGCGCCGGTTCTTCCGCATGCAGAGCCGTCTTCGCTCCAACGAGCCCGTGCAAATCTTCGTGTGCGGTTCGGTTGGGGCCGCGATCGGCGCCCTGGTCGCGGGCTTGCGCTGGCTGGTCGACCTGATGCATCGGCTGGCCTTCAATCTTCCAGAGGACCACACCCTCAGCACCGGCATTGGCGTCGATCCGTTGCGCATCCTCATCGTGCCGGTGATCGGCGGCCTCGTGATCGGCCTCAGTGCCATCATCATGCGTCGCCTTCGCCCCAAGGAAATTGTCGACCCGATCGAGGCCAATGCCCTCCACGGCGGCATCATGTCGTTGTTCGACAGCCTTCGGTTGCTGGTCGCAACCCTCACGTCGAATGCGTCGGGGGCGTCGCTCGGGATGGAAGCGGGTTACACCCAGATGGGATCCGGCATCCTCGCCAAAGTGGGGCAGTATTTCCGTCTGCGTCGCAACGACCAGCGCATCTTCGTCGGTGCTGGCTCGGCCGCGGCTATCGCCGCTGCCTTCAATGCGCCGTTCGCGGGTGCCTTCTACGGCTTCGAGCTGATCCTGGGCACCTATTCAGTGCGCGCCCTCGCACCGATCGCGGCCGCGGCACTCGCGGGAACCTTCACGGAACGGGCCCTGATCGACCCTGAGCCCATCTTCAGCGTCGAGCAGTTCTTCCACTTCAATCTCAAGGTCTACTTCGTGTTCGCCGCGCTGGGGGTCTTCGCGGCTGCCTTCAGCGTGCTGGCCATGCAATCCGTGACATGGGCGGAGCGTGCGCTGCGTCGCATGCCCCTCCCGCAATGGCTGCGGCCGGCCATTGGCGGATTGCTGCTGTCGGCGATCGCGATCGTCGTACCGCAGGTGCTGGGCAGCGGCCACGGTGCGATCCAGCTCATGTTCGACCACAACGTGACCCTGCGGACGTTCCTGATCCTGCTGTTCGCCAAGTTGATCGCGTCGGCCTTCTCCCTTGGCTCCGGCTTCCGCGGCGGCATGTTCAGTTCGGCGCTCTTCCTCGGCTGCCTGTTCGGCGGCGCGTTCGCCGGTATTGCAGCGCTCGTCGTGCCGTCGCTGAGCGACATGCAGTCGGCGCTGATGATGGTGGGCATGGGCGCCGTGGCGGCGGCGGTCATTGGCGCGCCCCTCACCATGGTCTTCCTGGTGCTGGAGGGGACCGGCAGCTTCGCGATGATGGTCGCGGTGATGGTCGGCGTGGTGATCTCCTCGACCATCGTGCGCCTCACCTTCGGCTACTCGTTCTCGACCTGGCGCTTCCATCAGCGCGGGATCGGCATTCGCAGCCCGCACGACATCGGTTGGCTGGCCGATCTGTCGGTCGGCCGCCTGATGCGCACCGATGCCCAGGTCGTTCCCGAAAACACGCCGCTCAAGGATCTGCGCGAGAAGTTCCCGCCCGGTACCGCCTGGCATGTGTTCGTGGTCTCGGACAAGGGGATCTACACTGGCGCGCTCGACAGCGCCGATGTTCAGGACGCCCAGCAGAACGACAAGCTGGAGATCCGCTTCGCTCGCGACCTGGCGGCCGATCCCGACGTGTTCCTGCTGCCATACGAAAATGTCCGCACGGCGCTCGCGCGTTTCGAGGACAAGGAAGTCGAGACACTGCCGGTTCTTGCCTCGTCGACCGATCGCTCGATCGTGGGTTACCTCACCGAGCACTATGCGCTGCGCCGTTATAATCAGGAGCTGGAGCGCCGCCGCAGCGCCGAGCTTGGCGAGCGCGACATGTTCTCGGTGGCGGACAAGCAGGTCTAGCCGGACAATTTCGTGACGCCGCGATGACTCCGCCGCCAGTGTGGAGTTAAGGTGGCGCCATGATCCACATCGCCGTGCTCGTCTCCTTGCTGCTGTTGGCGTTGCCGGCGTTTGCCCAGGTCGACTGTAACGAAGGTTTGGAACCGATCGACAGGGACGCTCCATCGCAGATGAACGCTCTCGAGTTCACACGCGCGATCGCGGCAAAGGAGGCGACGCTTGCCAAGGCTTTCCCGACATTCGGCTACCGGGTCGAACTAAGCGTCCAGACACTGCAGGGCGACACGGTCGATGGCGATTTCCACCAGACCTCGGACGTCGGCTTCGACAATATCGGCACACGGGCCGCAAAGCCCGTCGAGCCAACAGTCAATACGTTGAGCCGCCTCAAGTTGTTGACCAAGGACATCGATGCATTCGTCATGGCGCCTCCTTTCGCCCTTACGTCGGACGTGATGGCCGAAAAGGACGTGGTCTATTCGGGGCGTCAGCGGACGGCAGATCACAATCCGGCTGTCTTCGATCTCCTGCCGCGAAACGATCAGGCGCCGCTTCGCGGCTTCATTGGCCGCGTCTGGGTGCGTGCCGGCGTGGGCGGCGTCCTCAGAACCTGCGGCCGGGCCGCCGCCTATCCGATCGGGCCGATGCGATACGAAATCCGGCGCGAGCAGGTCGGCGAGGACAACTGGTTTCCTGTCCTGATTCGCGCCGATGAGAATCTACGACCGGATGACAATCCCGTGCACGTTCGGGTGACCGTCAAGTATTCCAACTACAAGGCGCGGTGACCGCGCGCCGATGGTTGTCTCTCCACTGATCGTTGGGCTGCTGCTGTTGGCAGCCCTCATGCATGCGAGCTGGAATGCGCTCCTGAAGTCGGATCATGCCGATCGGCTCACGACCTTCGGTGTGATCATGACCACTGGCACCGTGATGGGGCTCGTCATGGTGCCATTCCTGCCCATGATCGAGCCCGCGGCATGGAAATTTATCGCCCTCTCGGTGGTGATCCACCTCGCGTACTACACTTTCCTGCTCAAGGCCTATTCCTACGGCGATCTCAGCCATACCTATCCGATTGCGCGCGGGCTGGGGCCATTGCTGGTCGCGCTGCTCTCCGGCCAGCTCGTCGGTGAGCATCTGCGCTCCCAGGATGTGCTGGGCGTTCTGTTGTTGAGCTGTGGGTTGGTGGCGCTCGCTTTCCCGTCACGCCGCACCGTGTCGAGCCCGGGAGGCCGCCACGGGCTTGCGACCATCTTCGCCGTGCTGACCGGCATTTCCATTGCGGGCTATATCATCGCGGACGGCCTCGGCGTGCGTGCCGCAGGTCCCACGCTTGAACACAAGATCAGCTATATCGCATGGCTCTGCGTGGTCGAAGGGCCGTGGCTGCTCGTCCTGGTCTTCGCGCGGCGGCCGGCAACGGCATGGGCGCATTTGCGCGGCAACTGGTGGCGCGGCCTCGTGGGCGGTGCGATCGCCAGCATTGGCTACGGCATCGCGATCTACGGCCTTGCGGCAGGACCGATGGCGCATGTGGCGGCGCTGCGCGAGACCTCGGTCCTGTTTGGTACGCTGATCGGTACCTTGCTGCTGGGCGAACCGTTCGGCGGGCGGCGCGTCGCCGCAGCCATTGTCATCGTTTCAGGCCTTGTATTGATGAACGGTCCGGCGTTCCTTTGACGCCGTGTCGACCCGCAATCTCGAGCACCTCATTGCCCCGCGTTCTGTCGTCGCCATCGGCGCGAGCACGCGTGCCGGCAGCGTGGGAGCTGCGGTAACGCGCAACCTGTTGGCCGGCGGCTTCAAGGGCGGTTTGCATTTCGTGAATGCCAAGGGTGGCGAGATCGAGGGGCGCCCCCTGTTGCGCAGCCTGTCGGAACTCGCCCAGCCGGCCGATCTTGCCGTCATCATGACGCCGGCGGCCACCGTGCCCGGCCTGATCCAGGAGCTTGGCCAACGTGGTACCCGGGTCGCCGTCGTCATCAGCGCAGGTCCGGGTGAGGGGAGCAATGCTGCCGAGACCAACGCGCGCTGGCGTCGCCATCTCCTTGAGACAGCGCAACCCTTCTTGCTGCGGATCGTCGGGCCTAACTGCATCGGCTACGCCGCACCGAAGATCGGCCTCAACGCCAGCTTCGGCCCCAGCAAGCTGCGGAGTGGACGTCTGGCGGCGATTGCGCAGTCGGGCGCCGTGCTGGCGGGCCTGGTCGACTGGGGCATCGCGCAGGGCATCGGCTTCTCGCATCTCTTCTCGATGGGCGACATGGCGGACGTCGATTTCGGCGACGTGCTCGACATGTTGGCGCGCGACTACGAGACACGCGCCGTGCTGATGTATGTCGAGGGCATCACGCAGGCCCGCAAGTTCATGTCTGCGGCGCGTGGCGTGGCACGCCTCAAACCCGTGATCGTGCTCAAGGCCGGCCGGCATGCCGCGGCCGCGCAGGCAGCGGCCTCGCATACGGGTTCGATGGCGGGATCGGCTGCGGTCTATGAGGCGGCTTTCGCGCGGGCAGGCCTGGTCAGTGTGACGGGGCTGGGTGAACTCTTCGACGCCGCCGAGACCCTTGGGCATGGGCTGGTGCCGCGCACGGAACGGCTGGCGATCCTGACCAACGGGGGCGGCGTAGGGATTATCGCCACCGACCTTCTGATGGATGAAGGCGGCGAACTTGCGACGCTGCAACCCGGTACGCTCACCGAGCTCGACAAGCACCTGCCGCGCATCTGGTCGCACGGCAATCCTGTCGACATCGTGGGTGATGCCGATGGCGCCCGATACGCCACGGCGCTCGACATCCTGGCCGCCGACCGCGGCGTGGGGGCAGTGTTGGCCATGAACGTGCCGACCGCGCTTGCTTCGTCCGAGGAGGTGGCCCGTGCCGTCGCGGGCTCGGCGGGCCGGCGCATGCTGCCGGTGATCGGCTGCTGGGTCGGTGGGCCGGACGCCGAGGCCGGCCGTCGTGCCTTGCACGAGTCGCGTATCCCGGCGTTCGACACCCCGCTGCGCGCCGTGCGCGGCTTCATGCACATCATCGAATACCGGCGCGGTCAGCGCGCTCTGCAGCGAACGCCGCCGTCCGTTCCTGAGGCCCGCTCGGACACGGCGTTGGTGCATTCGATCGTCGAAGGGGCCCTGGCCGACAATCGGCATCTTCTGACCGAGCCCGAGTCCAAACGCGTGCTGGCTGCCTACGGAATTCCGATCGTGCCGACCGAGACCGTGCGCGATGCGGCAGGAGCGGTGGCAGCGGCCGCCCTCATCGGCTTGCCGGTCGCGGTAAAGATCCTGTCGCGCGACATCACCCATAAATCCGATGTCGGCGGTGTGGCGCTCGACCTAGCGTCAGAGCAGGCGGTTCTCGACGCCGTGCGCGAGATGACCGCTAAGACACGATCGAAGGTGCCTCATGCGCGTATCGACGGGTTCGTGGTGCAGCCGATGATCAAGCGGCCGGACGCCGTCGAATTGATCCTGGGTGCCGCCGAAGACCCGGTGTTCGGGCCGATCCTGATGGTCGGACACGGCGGCGTGGCGGCCGAGGTGATCGATGACAAGGCGCTCGCGTTGCCGCCGCTCGACCTGGTCCTGGCCGAAGGCGCTCTCTCGCGTACCCGCGTGGACCGGTTGTTGCGCGGCTATCGCGACCGACCGCCGGCGGCAAGGGGCGCCGTGTCCGAGGCGATGATACGGCTGTCGCAACTCATTGCCGATGTCGACGAGATCGCCGAACTCGATATCAACCCGTTGCTGGTCGATGCCGTGGGCGTGATTGCCCTCGATGCGCGCATCGTCGTTCGACGGCCGGCGGGGCAGGAGCGGGCATCGCGCTTCGCCATCCGGCCTTACCCGGTAGAGCTCGAGACCGATATCGAGCACCGTGGTGAACGCCTGCATATCCGTCCGATCCGGCCGGAGGATGAAGGGTTGATCAATGCCTTCACCAAGCGCCTCACGGCGGAAGACATTCGGCTACGATTCTTCGGTCCGCTGCGTGAGCTCAGCCACGAGATGGCCGCGCGCCTGAGCCAGATCGACTATGACCGGGAGATGGCCTTCCTGTTGCTTGATGGGAACGAACTGCTGGGTGTTGGACGATTGGCGGCGGATCCCGACTTCGAGCAGGCCGAGTTCGCTTTGATTGTCGCTTCGGATCGGCAGCGTCGCGGATACGGCGCGCTGCTATTACGTCACGTGCTCGACTATGCACGCACTCGGGGCATCAAGCGTGTGATCGGCTACGTTCTGCGCGAAAATCATCGCATGCTCGAACTGACCGAACGCCTCGGCTTCAAGCGTCAGAGCGGCCGCGCAGGCAACTCGGATATCTGCGTGGTGAAGGCTCTGGATGAAATGTAACCTTTGTTTTGTCTGCCGCTCTGAACTAAGGCAAAATAGTGGCGGCTGGCCAACGACTTAACTCGAAAAATTCAGATGGCATCTAGGAAGAACAGAAGCAGGAAGTCGAACAGAAAGAGTCCGAAATCTGCGGCGACGTGGCGTGATCGGCTGATTGGACAGTATCGCGGTCTCGTTGATTGGATTGGTGCCCATCGTTGGCATTCGATAGCGGCCGGTGCCGTATTTCTGTTGGTGGGCAGTTTCGTGAGCGTCACTTGGCTTGCCAGCAAGCTCGACTCGCTCGATCGCGACCGCGTGGTCAAGGATACGCTGACCGACATGAAGCGTGAGAGCACATCGCAGCAGCCGACCGGCAAGTACGCTCGCATCGACGATATCCCGGGCTTGCCGAAATACGCCGAGGCCGAGCCCGGCGAGGCCCGTCCCATCGTCGAAGAGCCGGCTCGCAAGGCACCTCGGCCCACGCAGGTGGCGGCTGCTTCCAGCGCGATCAGCGAGCGCCCGGCCTGGCGCCGCTACGCGCTGCCGTTCGCTGATCTCTACAGCAAACCTTTGATCGCCATCGTGATCGACGATGTCGGCCTCGACCGACCCCGTTCCAGGCGCGCCTGGGAATTGCCTGGGCCAGTCACACTGTCGTTCCTGCCTTATGCCAAGGACCTGCATGAGCAGGCAAAGGCGGCTCGGGCACACGGCAACGAGTTGATGCTGCACATGCCGATGGAGCCCATGGGCCACGCCGATCCCGGTCCCAATGCGCTGCTGACATCACTCAGCGAGAACGAGCTTCGCCAGCGCGTCACGACCGATCTCGACAGCTTCGATGGCTATGTCGGCGTGAACAACCACATGGGCAGTCGTTTCACCGCGTCGCGGCCCGGCATGGACGTCGTGCTCCGTCTCCTGAGGGCGCGTGGATTGCTGTTCCTCGATTCGCGCACGACAGCCCAGTCGGTCGGCGAAAGCCTGGCGCAGGAACTCGGCGTCGCGACCATTTCGCGCAACGTCTTTCTCGACGACGACGAGTCGCTCGGCGCGGTGAAGCGTCAGCTTGCGACCACGGAGGAGGTGGCGCGCCGCCAGGGCTTCGTCGTGGCGATCGGCCATCCCCACGAGAACACCTTGCAGGCGTTGTCGGAATGGCTGCCGGCGCTCGCGGCCAAGGGTTTCGCGCTCGCGCCGCTCACAGCCGCATTGCGCAAACGAAACGGTTGGGATTGAGTCCTGCCAACGAGAGTTGGAGGACAAGACAGTGCGCTATCACAAGAAGGCGATGATTGTGGCCCCTCAGCCTGAAGCGGTGGAGGCGGGGGCGGATGCGTTACGCGAGGGCGGCAATGCCGTCGATGCCGGCATCGCCTGTGCCCTGGTGCAGGGTGTGGTCGATCCGCTGATGTGCGGCATCGCAGGCTTTGGCAGCTGCGGCATCTACATGCCGGGCAAGAAGTTCCACGGCTACATCGATGCCCACGCGCCGGCGCCGCTCGCAGCACGGCCGGACATGTGGGCCAACCTGATCGAAAGCGAAGCCCGCGACGGCTACGGTTTCATTTTGCAAGGCCAAGTGAACGACATTGGCTACAAGTCGATCTGCGCGCCGGCCAATCTCAGGATGTACTACGAGGCGCATCAGGAACATGGCCATCTTCCATGGGAGCGCATCGTCGAGCCCGCGATCCATTGGGCCGAGAACGGATGGACGGTGCGCCCGCACGTCCATTTCTGGTGGTCGAGCGAAGGCGCCTTTGGCCGTGCACCCAACCACGAGCGCGTCACGGCCTTTCCGGCCGCCCGTGCGCTCTATTGCCGACCCGATGGCACGCCCAAGCAGGTCGGGGACGGGGTGACAAACCGCGACTATGGCCAGACCTTGCGCGCCATCGCTAAGGGCGGGGCCGATGTCTTCTACTCGGGCGAGCTCGCGCATGCGATCGACGAGGACATGAAGAAGAACGGCGCGCTTCTGTCGCTCGCCGACCTCGAGGCCTGGAAGACCGTGCGCAACGCCCCGCTTTGGGGGCAGTATCGCGGCTACAAGGTCTCGACGAACCAGCCGCCCGGCGGCGGCGTGATGCTGATCGAGATGCTGAATATTCTCGAGAACTTCGTGCTGGGTGAGCTCGAACACAATTCCGCGGAGTATATCCGCATCGTCTCCGAGGCGATGAAGCGGGCGACGATCGACAAGGATGCGCACGTGGGCGATCCGAAGTTCGTCGAGGTGCCGGTCGAGCGGCTTACCTCGAAGGAATACGCCATGCAGATGGCCGACGAAATTCGCCTCGGGAAGAAGGCCCATGTGCCGCGCTTCAATTCGGGAGCTGTCAGCAAGGACACCACGCACATTTCCGTCCTGGACAAGGATGGAAATTGCTTCTCCATGACTCACTCGCTCGGCATGCCGTCGGGCGTAGTCACGCCAGGGCTGGGCTTCATGTATAACGGCTGCATGGGCGTGTTCGATCCGCGTCCCGGCCACGCAGGCTCGATCGCGCCGGGCAAGGCGCGCTTCAGCTCGGTCGTGCCGTCCATCCTCTTCAAGGAAGACAAGCCGCACCTGATCATCGGCGCGCCTGGCGCCACCCAGATCGCCATGGGCGTTCTGCATGCGATCCTGAATGCCCTCGACTTCGACATGACCATGGTCGAGGCGGTGAGCGCGGCGCGCTTTTCGGCCACCTCGGATACGATCGACGTCTCCAACCGCATCCAGTGGAAGGTCGAGCGCGAGTTGCAGGCGGTGGGCTATCCTGTCGTGCGCAGCCCCTATGGCTTCGGCTTCGCAGCCGTACACGGCATCCGTATCCACGAGGACGGCCTCGACGGCGGTGCCGATCCCGGCCACGACGGTGTGGTGATTGCCGTCTAAACCGGCATCATCCGCTTCTGGTGGGCTCGACCGATCCTGGCCGCCTCGGGGTCGTGGCCGGAAATGACCCGCACACCCTCATCCAGGCGTTGGGCGATATTCTGTGGCGTAGCGCCTTCCAGGAAGGCCAGCTTGTTCTTGCGGCAGGCGGCAAAGATCTTGGTGCGGGCCGCTTCCATCTCGGCCGGGTAGGGGCGGCGCTGTAGGTCGGTATAGCCTAGAGACAGGCCCAGATCGCCGGGACCAAGTTCGGCAAAACCCAATCCAGGCGTTGCCAAGATACCTTCGCAGCGCTCGACGCCGGGTGGGCTTTCAATCTTTACACCGAGCAAAAGCTCACCTGTGGGGTTGAGCGGCCAGGGCTCGCAACGAGCGAAATATTCCTGCTGATCGAGCCCCCAGACCGGTGCCGCGGTTGGCTCGGAGCCGCGGCCGCGACTGCCGATCCCGAGCTTGTCCGCTCCAGCCTTGTGGTGCGGGAAGCGGCACGCCCGGACGAATTCGCGGACGGCGTCCGCCGATTCGGCTTGGCAAAGCAGGATGCCGTGTACGCCGCGCCCCAGGATCTGGCGGAACTGCCAGGCGTTGAAGGCAACGTTGGGGCCATCGGTGCCGTTGACCGGCGCCTCGACGATGACGGTGGGCGTGCGATGACCCGATGCCGTCGGTCCGCCCTCGACCAGGCCGCGCATGTAGTCGGCGAGGCCGGTCATGTCGAAGGCACCATGCTCCATGCCGACGTTGATGTAGTCGGCCCAGGTGTGGGCGTCCTTGCGACCCTGTTCGTAGGTCAGGATGTGGCCCGTGTGCGGCCCGTCGTAATAGATCGCCTGGCCGGCTTCCAGGAGTTCAATCGCACGATTGATGCGCTTGGCCATGGTCGTCTCCTCGTTCTTTCCGGCCAGGATAGACGCTAAGCTTGCGGCATGGCGATCCTGACGGAAGACATGAAACGGTTGGTCGCAGAGCAGAAACTGGGCTTTGTGGCGACCGTCGGCGCGGACGGCACGCCGAACTTGTCGCCCAAGGGCACGATGCGGGTGCTGGATGACGACCACATCGCTTTTGCAGACATCCGCTCGCCAGGCACCATCGCGAATCTTGCAGCGAATCCGGTAATGGAGATCAACTTCGTCGATCCATTCGGCCGGACCGGCTATCGCTTCAAGGGGACGGCGAGGGTTGTGCCGAAGAGAGTGCCGGAATTCTCCGAACTCTTCGATCACTTTGCCCAATCCGCCTTGGCTGACAGGATTCGCGCCATCGTCGTCATGCGGGTCACCAAGGCCGCGCGGATTACATCGCCCGCCTATGATGTCGGCGCGACCGAGCCGGAGCTGCGCCGCAAATGGCGAGCCTATTTCGACTCCCTTCAGCCTAAGGATTAACGCTTCTTGTGGCGTTCGCGAAGGACGTTGTCGAGTCTCACGATTGCGGGTTCGATTGCGTCCTCGGGTGTTGTGGCGTAGCCCAGAATAAGGCCATGGGTGCGGGGCTCGTCACGATAGCAAGCCGAAAGCGGGGAGACCGTGAGGGACGCTGCCGCTGCGGCCGCTGTCGCGGCTCGATCGTCGAACTGCGCGGCGAGATCGGGATGCGGCCGTGCGATCAGATGCATGCCGCCTGGATCCGGCGAGACCTGCAGCAGTCCGTCGAGGTGGCGCTCCGCCGCAGCGATCAGGGCTTGCTGGCGGTTTGCATAAAGTAATCGTGTGCGCCGGAGATGGGTTGCCAGATGGCCGTCGGCGATGAAGCGGGCCAGCGCCCCCTGGCCCAGCATCGAGGCCCGAACGGCGACGGCACTCATGCTTTTCTCCGCGGCGGGAACAAGCGAATCGGGCAACACCACGTAGCTCAGCCGCAGCGCCGGAAATAGGAGCTTGGAGAAGCTGCCCAGGTAGGCAACCCGGCCGGTGCGATCGAGCGCCCGCAGCGGCGCAAGCGGCCGGCCGGCGTAGCGATACTCGCCGTCGAAATCGTCCTCGGCGATCCAGCCATTGGCGCGTTCGGCCCAGCTCAGAAGGGAGAGGCGCCGCTGCAGGCCGAGCACGATGCCGAGCGGAAACTGGTGCGAGGGCGCCACGACGGCGAGACGCGCGTCAGGCGCGAGCTTTGTTGCAACGTCCAGCGCGAAGCCCGAAGCATCGATCGGAACGGCGACGGCGTTCACTTCTGCCAGGGCGAGCGCCTCGCGTGTACCGACGAAGCTTGGCTCCTCGATCCAGGCCTGTTCGCCGGCGTCGAGGACAAGACGGG
>Ga0081455_10003028_pt1 | contig 19585 bp, 26 predicted proteins | sample TabmetS3T2R1_FD_70207 | JGI IMG/M metagenome (GOLD analysis project Ga0081455, IMG submission 70207) | Tabebuia heterophylla rhizosphere microbial communities from the University of Puerto Rico - S3T2R1 | ecosystem: Host-associated > Plants > Roots > Rhizosphere ... | reverse complement strand
CATTAAATTATATGATAAAATTAATTGGCAAGATTAAATTAGTTATATCATAGCAGATGCATAGGTAGTATATGTAAAAATTTAGATGCTTCTTCTATTCCGAGTGGGATTATTATTGTTCCTGAGATAAGGTTCCTCTAAGAGAGATATTCGGCAGCTCAAAAGATCATATCAAAGGACAATAGTGCTAAATCTACAGTTGATGACATTTAGGGCCGGGTTGTAAAAAGTGATTCAAATCTAGGTTATATTAAGTTGCCACTATTGAATCAAGTCTGGTCTTTCTGATTTTCTTGTGTCTCTGATTCCAATGTCCTACAAAATCTGAAATCAGAGGCTCAAAATCACGATAAGATTTCTTATCTCTAGCGGTTTTGCTAAATTTCTGTCCGTATTTAATACATGTCCAACAGCCAACTATAGGAATCAAAGGGGCGACATAATATCCAGTTTGTTTTCCTGTAAATCCCCAAGCTTCTCCTACTGCACAATATTTTGAATCCTTTACTAAAATCTTGCGATCTATTTCATCCATCCCATTTCTTAATTTTTTAGACCAGTTTGGACAAATTTCTTCAAATGATAGGTCAGATTCTGCAGACTGAGACTCAGTTTGAGTTCTTTTGAGAAACTCTACCTTTACCATGTATATATATGAACAAACTCATCTATAACCTTAACCATAAAAACCTGATTTCAAGCATATTATCAAAATTTTTACATCATACTTGCAGAATTTATATTTTGTATCTGAATAATTTTAATCAATCTCGGAGCATTATTTGTACTAAAAAAATAGATGGGCTATCATCCAAGATGAGTTTGATGATAGCCACCTTATCCCATAATTAATAGTTGATGAATACCTTAGGCTGTAGTCTTCACCTGTATTACCCATTCACACTTGATGCCAGCCTTATTATGATGTTTTTCTACCGCGTCTTTATTGGGCGCATCAAGGAGACAAAATAATTTGTCTACTTCTTCGTTATACAATATGTTATGATGCGAAATTCCAAATTCGTCTACAGGTGACTTTTGCAATTTTCTTAATGCTTCCTCGTCAAATCCTTTCATAGGATGAACATCTAGGAACTTTGGCATACTATTGATATCATGATATCATTATATATCTCTTTCGGTCTGATATCATGATATCATTATATTTATATAGAACACGTTCAATTAAAAGAATATGACACGTGATTTAATAGTTAGAGGATTCGACGATCAAGTTCATGCAGCTTTAGGAAAGATAGCAAATCAAAAACGAGTTTCTATTAATTCCATTGTCAAGGATGCTGTAGATAAATGGTTAAAAAATCAACAAGAAATTCCCAAAAAGCATTATTTAATCATCTATTCAGACCACGAAGCCATGCTTGCTCTGCTGAAATCAATGGACAGGTTGGCGAAGGAAAGTGATATGTTTAGATGTTATTGTGGGCCGCCTCGAAGTCCCGAGACTATTTTCTTGTCCAAATTAAAGTGGTATGATGGCACTCCCATGCCATATTATTACAGAGTTCATACTCCTTTAGCAAAAGAGCAAAGGGATACCAGAAATCGGAACGATATTACAAAATATTGTAGACAAGTCATCACAAAAATTGCCGATGGTTCTAATAACAAACAATTATGTTGTATGGATTTTCTTATAAATGATATAAGTAAAAATTCATTAAAACAAGCAATGATTGTTGAGCAGCTTTATGACAACAATAGACTCTCTGGTTCGATGTACTGTAACTATATGACTGAAAATTTGATACATTCGGATATAAAGAATATGATAGAATTATTTGAAATGCATGATCAGGTCTTTATATTAAAAGATACTGAGGTGTATAAACTTCATATTACAAAAGAGAATATTCACAAGATGTTCTTGAATTAAGATTTCTTAATTGCTGGGAAGTAATGGGTTCTGATTTCTAATATATTTGATATATCTAATTACATGGCATTAACAATTTGTAAGGGTCGGAAATTAACTGGCATTAGTGTCTAGTTAAATAATCTATAATAAATTAGAGATCAAGGATTTTCTAGCAGTTCAACGGGAATTGTCGTTTTAGAACACATTGAAGAAGATAAAGACATTATTAGGGTTGTAGATTCTTACCTAATAGAAAAGGGGATGCCAGCGAAATAGAACTTTGTTGGTCCATATGGCAGAGTACTGGGAAAGTACACAGGATTTCGGAAGAAATTCCAATATTAAAATCCGCCCAGTAAACTTCAATACAGAACATAAAAACATGTTATCCAATATTCAGGCAGTAGTATCAAAAGGATATTTAGCAATTCCTCCAAAATATGATAAACTAATAACATCAATGCGCACCGCATATGCAGAAGAACTATCCTTTGACAAGAAACAAACTAATTATGATGATCTATTCGATGCTTTAAGCTTATCACTCAAGGGTTACCAAATAGAATAATAAAAATAGAATTTCGAAACAGCTACAGAAAACGCCAATATTTTAGACACCTACAAGCAAAATATGCTAAGAACGGTAGATTAAATATCAATGTATCAACCACAATATGCAGAATTAATTTCAAACCTACAACAAGAATACCTCCAGGTGACAAAAGAAACAATAACCATGACGTTTACAATTCAAAAATCATGGTACAGAAATGCAAGAAATCCTTACATGCCGGCTTCCGCTCCATATGCAGAACAATTTAAGAAACAATCAGATGAAGCCACTGCTCAAGCGTTCCAAGTGTTTGGTACCGCGAATAAATTGGCTATAGACAGTCTTAACGTTACTAGGGAGAATATCAAATTATACAGCAAAACATATGAAACAATGAATGAATATAATGCAAACTTAGCGAATACATGGTCAGACTTCTTTGCATCTGCACAAAGGCAGTACTCGAAAAGATAGGTTAACAATAATTTTTTTTATTTTTCTTTCTAGATTAATTTGAAATCATATTTGAAATTTAGAGAATTAAACTAAAATGTGTCTCTTGCATCCTATATTTCGGTATATCAGCGAACTACCATAACAGGTATGTCTATACTACTAATTATTTTTCGTGCATTACTGAATACGGATTTCACCAAAGAATCTATATTTGTGCTCCTTAATATTACTAAATTGTAATTTCCATCTTTAACTTCATTGACTATCTGTTCAATGGCATTACCTACTCTGAATTTATATGAAATATTATTTTCACACCCTGCTTTCTTGCATCTCTTAATCTTTTCTTCCATTTCATCTATTATGCCTCCTTTAACCTCTTGTTTCGCATTCTTGTTACTCATACCAGAACCTAGTACTGATATACCTTCTATTTGCTTCAAATCTTTTACAATTCGTAAAATTAGTAATTCTGCTCCTGTGGATCTAGATAGAGAAACAGCATATTTAAGTACATTATTCGATTCATCTTTTCCATCATCTGTAATAAGGATTCTACTAAATGAGGGTAGGTTTTCCTTCGAAAATGAAGAGTCTTCAGAAGTAACATCGGGCTCGTTTGTTGGTTCTAGACTTGCTTTTTCATTGTTGGAAGACTTTTCATATTGCTTATCGATAGTCACAACATTATGTAAGCACCAAAGAATTTAAGTATTATTGATATTTTCTGAACTCTCGTTTTCACTCTGCATTTGTTTGAATAACTAGTCCAAGTCCCGCAACTGCAAGCAATGAACGACGACTTATTATCTATGTCATTATTGTTAGTTTCACTAGCTATTTATATAAAGGACAACAGCTTATTCTAGGTCCCAATGACAGTATCCAGCGAGTATGAGTTCACTAGGGAAATGATACAAGCTTTGATAAAAATACAAGAAGATATGTTAAAAATTCCAGGTCTATCAAACAAGCAAAAGCATGACATAAAGAAACTAAGCCAAGAGCTAGATGCTTTAATTTTAGAAAAGGATGACGCAAAAATTAAACTGCAACTAATAGATATCATGAATAGACTTAATTAAGTATAAGACTTTAAAAGTCCTTTCAATACAAATCAGAAGCTAGCTAAAATTTATTTTGGATTCGATGGTAATTGATAATCCTGAAGGTACTAGATTACGAGCATTCGATTAATTTATTGTGAATTCAAATGGTTTCGTGACATTACCGGGCTGCCCGTTCTCTGTTAGGTAATAAACTGTGGCAGTCGCTGGAATTTTTCCTGTCTTGATTGCTTGATATATTGTCCCGGAAGCTGGACCGGCTACTGTAACCTCTTGTCCAGGGTTTAATTCGAATGGTGGTGTTGTCGCGGTGCAGCCTTGGGTATGTTTTATAACCACATTATTAGACATAAAGAAAGCGGTTAAAGGTGAATCGCAAAGCCCAGCAGGTAACAGTATCTTGTCTGGTGAATTATTAACTACTGTTGATAATATTTCAAATTTGCTGCCAGTCTTTACATTTGCTGGCGAGGGGTGAGTATCTTTTAGGTCAACTCCAGAGCCCGTTGCATTTGCCGTCGAGTTGGGTTTCAGAGATTGTGAGAATGCATCTCTATCTTCGTCCAATGAAAAACTGAGGATAGGTATAGTAATGAGTGTGACTAATAAGGGTAATTTGATATCCTGTTTTAGTTTGCAAAATTGCATGAAGCATTATATTTACTGAACTATTTGTGCTTATCCCAGGTGTTGAAAAGTCTGAATCCCTGCTTTTGCTCAGTTTTCCCTAGATTTGGAAGGTTTGTCAAAAAGCCATGACACGTTTTCTTTATATAATGAGAGGCGATATATATTCAGATATGCAATGTCCAAAATGTTCAGCTGAGATGATGCTAAAGCAAAAGTACGAGACATCAATTGATTACTGTCCATCTTGCGGGGGAGTATGGCTGGATAGGGGTGAGATAGACAAGTTAATTCAAGTCCAAACTAGCCACGAAGACGAACATTATAAAAAATACCATTATAGAAATGGAGACTATGATGACTATTATTATAATAATAGATATGGAAGGAGAGGATTTTTTGGTGACTTGTTTTACTTTTAAGACATCAGCGAGAATACAATAAATGTCCCTGAATTCTTATTAGGGATAACTTTGTTTACGCTCTGAGCACCAGAGTCAGATAGTATCCAAGAAGATTATTCATAAGTATTATTAAATTATCAAAAGATACTGCTTAATTTTTAGTCTATAAAATCTACCTTTAATTTTAATATTCCCCAAACATCATCTATTCCTATGAAGCATTTTCAAATAATCATTCTATTAGTACTTGAAGCCTTTCTATTTATTTATCTGAGTTTATCAACAGTGCATGATTGGAATAATGATGTAGCCTATGCACAGTATCCCGACATTAGTGGTATAAAATGTGACAAGGTGGAGCATTTTAATTTTCATTATCATGCGCATCTAAATATTTTCATAAACGGTCTCTCTTATCTCGTTCCTGCAGGTATAGGTATCAAGCCACCTGAATGCATTTACTGGTTACACACTCATGACATTTCTGGAATAATACATGTAGAATCGCCAGAAAATAAGTCATTTAGTCTCGGTCAGTTCTTTGATGTTTGGGGCAAAAAATTCAACAATAGTCAGATTTTTGATTTTACGGTTAATGAATCTCAAAACAAGACCCTCCTTGTGTATATTAATGGAACCGCAGTGAATGATTTGCATTACAGAGACATTCCTATAGTCAATCATGAAGATATCACAATAGTATACGGTACCCCACCAGCAAAAATACCATCTTATGAATTTTCATATTAAGATAATATGTAAGTCAATTCCAAACAAAGTTTACAAACGATCATCCTTCTAAAAAGATAAACAAAGTATAATTCTATTTATTGTACTGTAATCTGTGATGGCTATGCACTTAGGCTGCTCTGGTTGGAGTTATGCTGATTCCGTTGAGAAGGGAGGTTGGGTTAAGATATTTTATCCAAATGCTCAAATCAAGAAACTACAATACTACTCCCAGTTTTTTAATACTGTAGAGATGGACGCAACATTCTATCAAAAATTCTACAAATATATGACAAAACAAACATTTGTCAATATGACCAAAGCTACACCAGAAAATTTTCAATTCTCAGTTAAGGTTCCTGAGATAGTAACGCACGATAAGAGACTCGATATAGATAGGGAGGCGATAACATATCTGGAAGAATTCCTTGATAAGATATCACCTCTAAAAATTTCTAACAAGCTGGGAGCAGTGCTTATTCAACTGCCACCAAGTTTTACTGTTAAAGAATTTAGAAATACAGAAGAATTTCTTGATAGACTCCCTGGTGGATATGACTACGCCATTGAATTTAGAAATCCCTCCTGGAATACTGAAGGGCCATGGGAGATGTTAAAGCACTACAATATAGCAGCAGTCATGACAGACTCTCCTGAGCAGGATAAGCTGAAATTCCTTTCTGACACAATTGTAACAGCAAATCACTCTTTTATTAGATGGCATGGAAGGCAAGTTAAACCTAGGTATAATTATCTTTACTCAAAAGAAGAATTAAAACCATGGGCTGAGAAGGTAAAACAAATATCAACAGAAACAGCTGTTGTGCGAGGATATTTTAATAATCATTATGGTGCAAGAGCCGTTGTAAATGCACTGGAATTCAAACAAATGTTGGGCACAGTTTTATCCGAGAAAGAGAGAGCAGCATTGCAACAAGCTCGAAATTATTTCTCAGAGACCTCGAGTCAGTTGACACTAGATAGAAGCTTCCGGCAATAATTACACATATTGTAAGTTCATTTTTAGTGTTAACTTGAATGTTTCTGTTACTTTATTACTCTACTCTAGCATTTCTTGTTAATTAACCAGTTGATTATCTTGTGCTGCACAAAAACTAAACTCATCAGTACGGATTCGGTTGAAAAATACTCTCCCTTTGAATTGATTGAATTTATGTATTGGTAACATTCATCCAACATCTGTAAAAAAAGTATTCTATCTTCCTCACGTAGGCAATCTGCAAATCCTTTCCACGATTCAATTTCTTGTGCTAATATATCTTCATTTGGAAACAATGTCATGTCTTATTATCTGCCTGATTGATTCTGTTTCTTTGATACAATATTATTGCAATTTTTTTTCATTAATCCCATTAACTGTTTATAGTGATGCAGGATAATTGCCATTATAATGCTGTGTATGATAATTGGTCTTGCGGAATTAGAACAGGCGCTATTATATTGACGTGAAACTGAAAACATTTCATCAAATTTTTTTCTATCATCCTTATCTAGATAGGAACGAAAGCTGCGCCACTTTAATTCTTCTGCAATACAAGCTAATCTGAAAGACGGTATCGTTCTACCCATTTAAGAACTCATCTCCTTACGACAGTCAATACATCTTCAAAAGATAACGACAAATATTTCTTGACAGTAACATAGTCAACATCCTGTTTTTCCTGTATGAGCACTTTAAATTTGTCATTTGTCTTGTTCATATCAACCTTAACGTGTTTGTTAAACATGGAAAGGATCTTGTTTCTTACGCCAAGTACGCCAGGTGATAATTTATCGTTATTATTGAGTGAAATCGAAGTTATCAATAAAACTTTGTATTTGGAAGGTACTTCTTTAAGTAGGTCTGCGATTTCTCTTAACAGAAATTGTACGTCTCTAATATTTATCTCAGGTTCTTGAGCGAACATCGCAAGTAAATCGGGAATTATTACCACGTTGGTCTTTTGTTCATGAATGGTTTTGGACAATTCATATTTTAAAAAATGTGTAAGCTGGTAGACAGTAAATACTCTTGAAATCATTATTTGCCTCAAAGTCTCTTTGATATCCAGCCCATATTGTTTCATAAAATCTACAAACTGATATACGTCAGTACAATTACCAGCATCCAGAATAAACACATTTGAGTTCCTGCCAAAGCCGCCATGCCTCTTTGGCATTAATGCATGAACTCCTACTTTTGTCAATATCAGATTTATCATCCTTGAATCACCTACAAGGCAGACTGCGTCTCCAAGAAGTAATTCTACGGTTTTATTACATGTACCGTTAATTGTAAATGAAAGCCGATTAAGATAATCATAAGCTGTTTTTAGCTTCAACGGCTCTTGTTGGATTGACATTGTTCTGTTTGGTTTTTCTGCAATAAGGTTTGACATGGAGCTTAATTCTAGCATATTGAGCTCTATTTAATGGAGAAGCTACTTTCAGAGAGGGAGGGCACAATTATGGAATTGTGGCAAAACAAAACAGGGTAAGGAATTTAAACTCAAACTCCTTACGAATGAATTTATTCCACGCTGACCATGAATAAGCTATTGCAGCTTTTCATCGGATGCTCAGGTTGGAGCTATACTTCTTGGCAGGGGCCATTCTACCCAACCAACCTGGACAATAAGCTATGGTTATCATACTATTCTCAAGTTTTCAATTACGTAGAAGTTGACTCTACATTTTATAGAATTCCAAATCAATTTATGGTCAAAAACTGGGCTAGAAGAACTCCAGAAGATTTTAGGTTTACTGCCAAGTTTCCCAAAGTAATAACACATGATAAAAAATTCAAAAATGTAGAAAAAGAGCTATCATTATTCTATGATGCAATGAAACCTTTGAGGAACAAGCTACTTGCGTTGTTAATACAATTCCCACCCTATGTAAAAATTACAGAAGGATTGGAAGCATTAAAACAATATGATTTCTTCTTTGATGATAGTTTTAGATATGCAGTGGAGGTGAGACATCCATCATGGTTTTCAGATTTGGCTTACAATTTCTTTTCAAACAATAATATTTGTATGGTGTGGAATCAATTAGATAAAATACAATCTCCACCTATAGTAACAACTGACTTTGTCTATCTTAGATTGATTGGAGATAGAAGTATTAATGAAGAAAACTTTGGAAAGATACAGAAGGATAGAGAACAGGAGATGACATATTGGTCTGACAAATTCAGAACAGTTCAGCAAGATGAAAAAGATGTCAAGATAGGTATTTTAGCTGCCAACAATCATTATGCTGGATTTGGAGCTGCAACCGCCAATATGTTTAGGGTGATGAACAACCTTCCCTCCGTAGAATGGGGCATAAGCAAGGATATAGATTACAGAACAGAATTGGAGCTTTCTAATGGAAAGACTGGTTACCGTAAGGGTAAACAAAAGAGTTTATTAGACTATCCAAGCAGCTAGCAAATTGTTTCATTCTGCGAATCCATTACAGGTACACTTTAAACAATAGCTCTGTCCATGCTTGTCAGAAATATGAAATTCTCTTGTATGGTGACATAGAAGACATTTATGATTTGTACGCATAGATATTATCTTTATCCATTATAGCCTTATGATTTATTCGAAATACCATATTTTTCATTTTGGACAAGAACATTTAGAGGTATACGGTCCTTTCTCATACCTGTCAATTTTTTTGTGGGATAACCAAAACCAATTACAGCAGAGACATTCAATTCCTGTGGAATTCCAAAATCCTTTCTGAATTCATCTTCCACAATTCCTGTAAATATTCCCGAACCTACTGCATAATTCCATGCTGCCAGCTGCATGTTCTGTAGAACCCTCCCTGCATCGATCAAATGAAAATGATATTTTGGATTTGTCAGAATTATTATTGCAAAATTACTATTTGCAACCCAATTTCCACTTGTGCTGTCTTCAGCAAGCTTCTTTAAATTCCCTTTATTTTCGATTAGTATAAAACGCCAATGTTGAGTATTAAGGCCAGTTCCTGTTAGTCTCGCAGCCTCGAGCACCTTTAATTTTATTTCACGTGGAACTTCTTTTGAGCTGAATTCTCTTATATCAAGTTTAGTCGCTATGCATTCAAATGCGTCCATACGTACTTATCTCCGTTAACATATTAAAGATTTAAAGGCATTATTGAATTTTCTCTCTCCTTCTTACTCCGTGTTTAATTATAAAATAACGCTTCAAGTAACACAAAGTGATATTATTTCTACACATTTCCCAATATGAAGGCAAGTGAGAATCCTACCATTATACCAAGGCCTACAATACTCGCTCCTCCTTGCTCGTAAGCCTGAGGAATCATGGATTCTCCTAGCATGACTAGAATCGCACCTGCTGCAAATGACAAAGCTATTGCCAACACATTAGGTTCTGTATATGAAGATACTGTAAAGCCAATCCCAGAGGAAATTGTTCCTATGCATACAGCTCCTGTCCATAAAAGAAGTATCAATTTTTTACTTTTTCCATGAGATTCCATACCTTCCGAAGATGATAGTCCCTCTGGAAAATTGGAAATGAAAATGGCCGCCAAGAGAACAAGATCTACCGATCCACCTATTGCTAACGAAATACCAAGTGCCATATTTTCTGGAATATTATCCATCACTGAACCTACTAGTATAGCTGTACCTGAGACATCCTTTCCCCCACCGGCTTCGGTCCCATGAGACTTTTTCCTGTGTCTGATGTTACCTTGAGCAGAACGTTTGCTTAGAAAGTAATTAGCTATAGTAAAAGCTAATCCACCAGAGACAAATCCAATAATTACCGGAGATATTGACTGTGACATTTTAAATGCCTCTTCAATTAAGGAATAAGCAAGAGATGCAACAAGCACGCCGCTGCCAAATGCCATTATAAATGCAATAGTTTTCTTGGAAAGCCTTGTAGTAAGCGCGAGTAGACAGCCTAATAGGAGAGGCACGGAAACAACAAATCCCCAAAACAAAGAGCTTCCAATACTTGATAGGTCTACTGCTATGTAGATTATCAGCTCCTTTTATGTATATTTTTTCCTCGTACTTTCATATATAATATGTTACAATATTCATAGTCTGTCTATAAATGCATTTATGATCTGTAATAGTTTTAGGTACGCATTGTTAATCGAGAGATGTCCTAATCACATAACTTTTTATTTCTAGCATAAGTTTCTGCTTTGAAGAGTGTTTTAGGTAAAACATTCCTAATTTCAGCCTATAATATGTTCTCTTTTATGCCTAAGAGATTGTGAACATATATGCAATAGATAAGAATAGGAACGATATGATCAAAAAACATGAACGAGATTTACATCTGGTAACAAAACTAGTTACTTGGAAAGAGAAAGTTCTCCTCATTCGAGCATATTCAGTACGATGAAAATCATATATATATGGTGAATTTTAGAACGATTATCTTAAATTAAGAGTATATAGCATATGAATATTCTTATATAAGACTTCCTTAGTAAAGAGTTATGTATAAATCTACTTATATAATACTTCATCGAATATAAAGACTGATTTGGCTTGGTAAAGCTTGTTGAGCAGAAGCGAGGTAAATTCACTGTCGAGAACTTCGTTTTAGGGTTAATTTGGGGCGCCTAGAATTTGAATGTAATTCTCGATCCTGAAATTAAGTCCAATTTATCCGTAGATGAAAGTGAAAACATTAGGGGGATTATTCATTCTCTTTTTATGGAATCAAATAAACTATCAATAACATTCTATTATCCAAAATTAGAGAGCTAAGAAATTGACTACGATTATACTTATCATTTTAATTCTAGCAGGGTTGGTATCTTTCCTTACGATAGGATTTAACGTTACTAATTCGACACGAGATGGAAATGGTAACGGCAGCAATACAATGACATCAAATAAACAGACAAGTTCAGGCCTAGAAGAAGATAAATTAGAAGAGATTGCGGGTGTGCCGAAATGCTTAGGCTCAGCACTCTGTCCAGACTAGTATCCACTAGCATCCAAATATTCCATCATATCCCCTTGAGTAGATCCAAGTTATTAACAATCGACGTCTTGACGGGCCCATAAAATAACGTTTCTTCTAATTTATTTCAAATTCTACTTTTAGAAATTGAGCTCCTTTTGAATATTAATACATATCTCCTTGATAGTCACCTTATACTGACAATAAGTAACGATCTTCAATCAAAAAAAATAATGTAATTAGTACCCCTGAAAGTTATCTTCATAATTAAATGGTGGGAGCTGGTTGTATGATGAACAAGAAACAACCAATTAACCCACCCGCTGGCTGTACTTGGAGGCGTTGTAATTAATTGTTCATTGAACATTAAAACGATTTACAAATTAAAAAATATAGACATATATTGACTATTTAGAAAATATAGTCAATCGATAATACTTCCATTTATTGACTTCATGTTACTGGTTTTATAGGCGGATACTGGTACTACGTCAAGACGGATTCTCGTGCAATATACAATCTCCTAGTCACCTAAAGTGGTTCATCAATGCTGACCATAGAGGGTCACTTATAACTCCCGTGTTGACATTGAGTATTATATTCTTGCACCCACTTCAAAAATTAATTGGGATATAATATTCGAATTAAACTGACTTTAGAGTCGAAAGGAATTTAAATTTGGAATAAATCTGGATAAAAAGAAATATAGTTTTACTTTGTTATAACAATCAATGCAAATAAAGGAAATTGGCCTTCAATTATGTACCTGTACATGGATCGAAATAATGACTTGCATTGGAATTACTTTTTATCTTTTATTTATTTCAGAAAATCGTCTTGCTCTAATCACTATTTTGGCTTTTTCACCACTTATCGGATTCCATTTTGCAGTATCAAGAACAATCAAGGATGAACACTGTGTTACTTGTGGACAATCAAATAATCAACCATAAAATATAGGAGAATTATTAAAAATTATAGAACTATTGTTATAATAAATCATAATTTGTATTTAGAATATCTCTGAATTATATCAACACCCTCTTATTCCCTCAATACAATCAACTAGTCATATCTTGAACGTCCCTCAACTACATTATCTCGCTTCTAATAGATGATTACTCCCTGTTAAACTCTATTATTTAGTGATCTTATCATGCGAATTAGCGCTTCTATTTCAGTTTTATTCAAATTTTCAATATCATCTATTCTTTCTTTTATCATGGACTTCGTTTCGTCCACAAATCCTACCTTGGTTGGCTTGATTTTCTTCTCGACGAATTTGGAAGTAATCAAAGCGACAACTGTCCATAATAATCCTATTGCTGAGAACATAAGTACGCCGGAGATCACCCTACCTAGAGGTGTGACGGGATAAAATTCACCGTAGGCAACAGTCGTTATTGTTTCTAGGGACAACCATATGGCATCATTCAAATTTTTTACGTTTGCGTGGCGGTCTGAAGACTCTACTTCTGAAATGTAGAACCCAAAACCTCCAAATATTATAGTTACTACAGCTAGAGAAGAAAGTAATATAATCTCACTACCTTTCATCATTAGTGCCAGATTATACAATCTGATGAGCCTGAATAGTGCAAGAAACCTTGTTGTCCGAATTGTCTCTTGAATTATCGGGGACATGTCAGCGTATCCATACACTATAAGTGGTATCAGGGCAGGAAATTCGTACCAATGAGCAATAACGTACTTCAATCTGTTGTCTGATTTCTTTATCCTAGAATAGAAATCAACTGCTAACATTGCGGTGACAAACAGATCAAAAATGTAAAGAGTCCATAGCTGATTTTCAGATACTGGGTATAAGTACGTAGCAAATACTATTATTACAGACGCTATGGTAAGAACAACCATTGCCACGTTGACTATTTTATTCTTTTGAAGTTTGAGGAACTTCATAGCTACTCGAATAGTTGGTAGGCAATATTAAGGATATGGCTTTGATCAGGCTAAATCTAAGCGGAAACATCAGCTATCTTACGCCTGAAGTTGTTGAGTACATCCTCTGTTCCAATTTTCCTACACAAGGTGAGGCGAGAGCCGAACTTGCGGAGAATGACCCATACTCAATTGGGACTGTCTCAACGTCTTCGAGTCGTGGTTGCCATTCTAGCCAGAATTGAAAAAAAAGGTAAAGTCAAGAACTATATTATCAGCTTTTGTCATCATCTTGGAAACCTACAATGCATTTTTGATATGCCAATATGAGTGCAGTAATTCTGTACATATTGAATCTTACAAATACATTCTGTGATTCTCGGAGCTGTATAATCAACCAAAATACTGTACTTGAGTATCGTACTTAACTTTAATTGAAACAACTCCTTCATTATATTACTCAAACTCGTTATGATATTACTGCTTTCATGGGTTTAACACAGTTAACTTAAAAAGTATGATTAGCCATTATGTGTTATGAATAAAATTATTCATTTAATCATAGCAGCAGGATTGGTCATATTGGTGGGAACGATTGTTGAGTACAACATAGAATCGAAGGTGCCTAATACACAAATAAAAACCTATCTTGACTCGTTATGGTGGTGTGTTTCCACAGTCACTACTGTAGGATATGGTGATATAGTACCGGTTAGTAACTTAGGACGAATCGTAGCAATCTTTTACATGTTCTTTGGCATTTCAATGGTATCACTCCTCTTCTTTGTTATTACTAACAGTGTCTACAGACGAAGATATGATAAAGTAGAAATAGAACAGAGACAACAGCAGCTAAATCAACTCAAAAATGAATTAATGAGTAGACTTTCAGACATCGAAGGGAAACAGGCAAAATGTTTAGATCTTATTAATCAAATGAAATAACCTAGATTCTATGTGAACACAAGTAATAATTTTCTAGTAATAAAATACCTTGAGACGTACATGCGCCGGTAACGTGATTTATGGTACAAACTCAAGTTAAATTTAAAATAAATAAAACAAAAATTTAAGATAAGTTTCGCTAGGCTCTCACGTTTTACGGAACTTATCTACGTCATCTTTTGACGGTAACTGCAGTCTACTGCCTGTTGCACCAGCTGCGATCATCTCAATTCCTGCTATCAAAAGTCCTATTGCTACAATAAATCCTGCAAATGCTGCACCAAAGAAAGGTGAGACAAGCGTTATGATTCCAATGATTATTAATAATGCACCTACTCCAATAAGGAAAGCTCTTTTCCAACCAGATTCCTTTCCTGAGAACCCCTCAACTATGCTTGCAGAACCACCAAACAGAAGTGCAATGCCAATGAAGATCGTTATGATCCATGCAGTTCCTACTGGATATGCGATCGCAAGACCGGCAAATATGATGATCAATATACCAAGGCCTATGCTTGCACCTCTCCCCTTGATATGGAAGAAAATGCCAGCAATAATCTTCTCAATTCCTAGAATGAATAAGATTATGGCAAGTATGAAAATTACATACACAAACGTAGCTGCCGGAAATGCAAGTGCATAAATTGATAATATGACGATAAGTATACCAAGCCCAATTTCTATGAACCTTAACCATCCAGGTGATTTTTCCATTGATAATTCATTCATTATACGAAAACCCTACTATATATAGTCTTTCAATGTTAATACATTAGCAGCCTATTTTGAAATATTGATTTAGATTCTCTTATCATTTGAATAAGATACATATCGTTTTCATCCAGTTCTTCTATACCAGTATTATAGTAATAATAGATTTGGTTTAGTCAACAAGAGAAGCACTATTATCATTCTTCAAGTTGGATTCCACCAGTTTCGAAGCTATCCTCAGACAGTAATAAGACATTTGTAGTCTTTATAGTCTTTACAAACTAATTCGATAATATTGGTAACATATTGGTGGTAACTGGAGGGGCACTTCGTACCGTTACTCTAGGCCTAAATACTAGTAGTGAGTTATTGGAAATGGCAAGTCATCCTTGTGCAAGTGCGCTTGCTGACCTCATTTGCGTGATTATCCTTGCCGTACCTCGGTATACTAATATTGGAAGAATTCTTTCACACTGTTATAATTCCATTAAAGGCAGAAATACTGGTATGATATCTATGTGTGCTCTAGGTATCAATTTTATGAAGGTTTTAACTTCAACTTCAAAGCTCAGCTAAATTTTTTCCTATATCTTTCAGTAAATGAATCACCAATCAGCTCTCTTTAGTAAATAATCAAAACTGGTCAAAACTGATTATTACCATCATGAACAGATTAAACCGAAATATTAATAAGAAACAAAAAATTTTGTTCGCTTGTGTCGAGGATCCTTGTAAATCTTCTCAGTATAAGTCTCACTATTTCAATGTTATTAATGCTCGAGGTACAACAGGCAAACGCGCAATTCCTGCAAGTAGATTTGGGTGTCCTTGGGGATATTATTGCTAATATAGATGACAAATTGAATTATCTTTTCAATTCAAACCCTCTTGACAGGTTCTCAAATGCTGGGTGTCTTACTGGGGCATTGACAGGGGGTACTTCAGGTATAATGAGAAAAGGACAATTGATAATTGGAACCGATTGCGACGATAACATAAAGGGTGACAGTAACAATGAAATCATATACACGCTTAAAGGAAATGATCGAGTATGGGCGGGAATGGGTAACGATATAATTTATGGTGGCTTGGGTTCCAACAGATTGTATGGTGAACGCAATGATGATATCATTATCCCTGGAGATGGTTCAAATTTAGTTGACGGCGGGCCTGGGGATGATGTACTTTTCGGGGCACTTGGAAATAACTTGCTTGTCGGCGGCCAGGATAACGATCAACTTATTGCAGGAGCTGGCACGACTATAATGGATGGTGGTACTGGAAGCAATGAATACGATTGCAGCGGGAATAGCATAGTTTTAGATTATAATCCAGATAACGGAGATACACTGGCAGGAAATTGCAAATTAATCAATAACGAAGGAATTGACTCTTCAAGAGATATTAATATTTCATAAAGACTTGTTTTTATCCGATAAATCTATTTCAAATGAATCGATCATTTTCCGAATGGTTGGCAAGTAATTGGAGAACAAAGCTTCTTGCGCTGTAAAGGTAATTAAATATACTTTATTGCCAAAGATTGTGTAAACTTGCATTTTCTTGAAAAATTCATCTGCCCCTGTAATAGTAGAGTAAACCAACATATGCGCCGAACGGTTTCCATTGAGAGTAAACGGTTTTGAATCCGGTACTAAATCACTCGTATTTTGAATTCTATTTATGCGTCCATTAATTATTTTATCTAGCGACATATTCTTAGAATCGAATGCAAAAATATCTAAGTATGGTACAAAGTGACCTGACACACCTGAAATATTGCCAAGCTGGGAGGCAGTTTTTGACGGCGAGTAGAATCCTACAACAGTATTGTTGCTTCCATTATTGTAGGGATAACTCCTTACAGACCAACTATCCGGATACCGGATTTTTATACTAAAAATATTGTTCTGATAAGTCTGGAAACCCATTGTAGTCCCATTATCGATTGTCTTGGATGTCTCGTTACTTGGTACCGCTGATTTATTAGAAGGTATAGGAGATATGGGTATTTCCCTGGATGTCTCGTTACTTGGTACCGCTGATTTATTAGAAGGTATAGGAGATATGGGTTTTACCAAAGGACCAGTAATTGTCTTGGATGTCTCGTTACTTGGTGCTTGCTTAATTAACTGCTCATTTATCAATTTTATATTGGCTTTTGCTATATCCGATCTCCCACTCAGTACTGCACCTACGGTTTCACGTATAAGTAACAGAGAGCCCTGAATTGGGGTAGAATTATCATTAGTTTGCGCTATCATCCGCTGAACCGTTAACAGGTTCTCTACGGTTTTGTTGGAGTTACCGCTATCTAACGTATGGCTGGCTTCAGAAAGAAGTCCTTTTATTTTTATCATAGCTTGGGATGATTCCAAGGAAGATTGTTGTTGTGCTATAGCTACTTGCTGTACCGAAGTAGGGGAGACGTATATTAAAATAAGGGAGCATGAGACTAACTGGATCGAACAAAATGTAAGCAAAAAAGAATAGTTCATAAAAAAGTGTGATGAAGTTAACTTGTGTTCGTCCATCTTTACAATAAATTGTTCTTTGCCGGATTTATTTAGTTTCGTAAGTACTGTAAGGCTGTCAGAATTAAGCACCGATTAAATTAGCTTTAACAAATTAGGCTCAATCTGCCTGCATGAAAACCATTTGAAATCAACATCTCCACTATACCATTTGAAAACCATACGAGGTGCCCCCCAGGCCCCAACCTCATAATCTTCTCCTTCACATATGGCTTTTGGTCCCCACTTATAGGATCTCGTGTCAATAACCTCATTTACCTTGATCCAAGTTTTCCCATCCCCATTGAAATTCATCCATTGTTCTAACTTAACTTTTGGATGGTTAATATCACGAGATAGAATCATGTGAACATACTTGATTCCAAACCAACCGTGACTAGCTAAAACGATTTGCGGAACTATCGTTTTAACACCCGCAGGGTCGCCATGATACTTGTTTGGACTTTGTTTGGTGAATTTAACTTTTGAACTCTCAGTAGTAGAATTGCAATTTGTTTCACAGTCGTAGTTGAATTCCTCACAGCAAAGGTGATCGGGTTCATCGTGGTGATTACACGGACCCCGAAGGTAAATACCATCATGTTCTGTAGGCTTATGGACATTAAAGAAACCTGTCAACTCAACGTTATCAAGGTCACTTTTATCATATGTGTAACCTCGTGCCATGGAATCCTTAAAGCTCATCTTGCAACCACCTATCGCGTCTTTATAATTAGGATCTACATTCAAGTTAAACTTGACTCTCATGTTGTCGTCGGTTGTCCATGAACCGTCCTTATTTCTTACTAGTTTATTATATGTAGAACCGCCCCCTATTTCAAAATGTGAATCAAACGGGTGTTCATGATTCATGTACCAAACAAAACCTTTTGGTCTAGTAGGATATAAAAAAACCACTCCATCAGATCCGACCATGTTAACTCGCTTAGATATTACGGGTTTACTAGTCGCAGGAACTCCAGCTCCCAATGCCTTTCCAAATGGTACTAATGGCAGTAACATAAACGTTGTCCCAGCAGTTCCGACTAATTTTAAGAAATCAAGACGTGATATTAATTTAACCTTTGTCATTTCTCTTAATAATTCGTCTTTAAAATATAAAAACCTATGAGATGCAAGCAAAAGTCCTGACTTGATATCTTACTGGATAATATTTAGCTGGTATTTGAAATTTTTGTCCGTATATATTCCCTTAAATCGCTAGCTTCTTCTCTGTAAGCTCTGATTTTATGAATCCGCCCGTCAGAGCATCTTACCTCAACTGTCACTATGTTAATCTCTGCATCTGAACCCAGAACACTTGGGTATACTTTTTCGATCTTACAACCACGGTCTAGGAGGCCTTGTAGCTTCAATATAGATTCTCTCAATGTATATAGTTGGTATTATCTCTATTATTTATAAAATTGAACAAAGACATTGAGGGAGATACAGAGATGCATCATCAACTCGCAGTCAAGTTTATGTTTTTTAAAGTGGTTGTAGAATCAATTAGATAATCGTCTCTAATAAAGGAGAATGGGCAATCTAATATTGAGAAAAATTTGTTAATTGAACTGAGTGTTGAGAGAGAATCAATTAGATAATCATCTCTAATAAAGGAGAATGGGCAATCTAATATTGAGAAAAATTTGTTAATTGAACTGAGGATTGAGAGAAAATCAATAATACTTTGGTGATGATATAGATCAAATGCAGGGATCAGAAAGTCAGACAATAAGGAAACCAGGATATCCAATTAATCCTCTCATTCTTAATAGATGGTCGCCTAGGTCTATGACTGGAGAAGAGCTTGGTGAGCACGATATTATGTCGCTTTTTGAAGCTGCTAGATGGGCT